>Ga0129314_1000389_pt1 | contig 47470 bp, 40 predicted proteins | sample O1111metagenome_FD_94431 | JGI IMG/M metagenome (GOLD analysis project Ga0129314, IMG submission 94431) | Orangutan individual fecal microbial communities from fecal samples from Wisconsin, USA - O1111 metagenome | ecosystem: Host-associated > Mammals > Digestive system > Large intestine > Fecal... | reverse complement strand
TGAAATAGAATTTCTGGCTGTCATAGTCAGAATCCGTCATACGTTTCAGCTTGGAAAGGGTCTGCTGGGCCAGCGTCCACATATCCCCGTCCATACCCGGCATGGCTGCGGTGATCTTGCCTAGCGCATGAACCTGCCCCGACTACGGGGAAAGAAAAAAACCGCTGGCTGGGGCAGGCGCACGATTTTTTATGTTCTTGTGCTTATTCGGCGGTGTAGGTAACAGAGCCGTCGGGGGAGGAGATGGCGATGTAGGTGTGTCCTACGCCGAAGGCCAGGGGCTGGCCGTCCTCGGTAAAGAAGCGGAAGGGGGACTGCTCAGAGTCGCAGGTCCAGGTGATGGGGATGATCTTGCCGCCGCAGGCGTAGTAGCCGGTGCCGCCCTGAATGAAATCCGCAACATGATAGCCATGGCGCATGGTGGTCATGGGCACATACATGGCAACCACATTCCGGAAGGTCTCCGGCTCGCCGGTGATCTGGTCGGTCATCATCTTGTCGTACTGCCAGTAGACATAATTCCCGGTCTCCGGGTCGTACTTCATCACGGTATCCTTTTTGGTGCCGGTGTACTTCATCCGCAGGGTGACGGTGGCGGCATCCTCACCGCCGGCGGGGGTGCCGTCCTCGGTGAAGATCAGGCCGTAGTCCGTTTCCGGCAGGCCGGTGACCTGCACGCCCTGGGACTGGGCGTATGCCACCACGCCGGAGCCGATGGCAAACAGGTTGTGCTCGCCGTATTTGTACTCCTTGTCCCGATAGGCGGTTCCGGCCTTCAGGGGGTCATCCTGGCGCATGAGAGAGTCCACATTGTAGTGGGTGATGCCATGCTCGTCGGCATTGCGCAGAGCCGTTCCGGTGCCGCCTGCGTGGATCAAAACGGCATTGTAGTGCTCGCAGATGTCATTGAACATGGGCCGGGTGGAGCGGATGGAGCCGATGGCATCCACCTGGCTAATGTCGGAGAACAGAGCCAGGCACCGCACCACGCTGCCGTTGACGAACATTTCCATAAGGATGTCCGCCTTACCGGCGTTGACATGGGGCAGAGCCTCCCGGATGTTGCTGATGGTGGTGGCAAAGATCCGGTTGGTAAAGGGGGTGTCGGACTGCTCTCCGTTCAGGGGATTGGTGTAGACAGGTGGCGGCTCGGTGGTCGCCTCGGTGGTGGCTTCCGTGGTAGCCTCGGTGACGGCTTCGGTGGTGGCGGGGGCTTCGGTCTGGGTGGGCTGGGGAGCGGCAGCATTGCCGCAGCCGCACAGAAGAAGCGCCAGTGCCAGCGCAAGGGCTGTAAATCGCTTCATGGAAATACCTCCTCTGATTTTAATCGTATACGGTGTCGATCTGAATGCCCAGCAGGGTCTTGCCCATGGAGTAGTGGAACACATTGTCCCGGACGGGATCCAGATTTTCAAACAGGCCCCGCTCGGCATATACCGAGTGATAGCCAAACAGAACAGGGATCACCCGGCCGTCATCGGCCAGCAGCTTCAGAAAATCATAGGTGGTGCCGCTGTTTTCCAGCCGATCCTTGCACATTTTCAGCAGGCTGTCTGTGGGCAGACCGCCGGAGCTCAGCTCGCCCCAACCCCGGAAGAACTCGGAAAGATCCATGTTGGGGGGCAGACGGGTCTGGCCTAAGTAGATATCCCAGTTATTGGCCCGGAGAACGGCCTTGTAGTTTTCGCCGCTGCACTCCAGGGTAGAGGTGGGCAGGCCGTATTCCGTCAGGCACTTGGCAATGTACCGGGCGGCCCGGAGCCGTGCCGAGTCGCTGCTGTTGACCAGGAGCACCATTTTCTTATTGGGGTTTGCGGCATCCTTGGGGATGTTCCAGTTACTCATGGCGTCGATGAATTTCAGGGGATCAAAGGCGTAGTTGGCTGCCAGGGTCTTGTTATACTGGGGATGGCTGGGGGAGATGGCCAGGGTAGCCGGCTGGGCCATGTCGTTGTAGTATTGCTGGGAGATGGTGTCCCGGTCGATGGCGTAGGTCAGCTTGGTGCGCAGAATGCCGTCATCGAAGTATTTACTCCAGGTGACGTTGCAGCCCACATACAGAAATACGCCGCTGTCCACATTCCACAGCTCGTAGTCACAGCGGAATTCGGCAAAGGAATCGGCCATAGGGTTGGTCATAACCAGGCTCACATCACTGAACTCAAATTCGTCCCGGATCTGAGCAGGCTCCTGGGCGGGGATCACCTGGATGGTGTTGACCCGGACAGGCACATTCACCCCGGCCCACCAGTTGGGGACCTTATTCATGGTGGCAGTGTCGCCGGTGGCGTGGAAGGTGTAGGGGCCGGAGCCAAGGGGGTTGTCGGCCTCCACTTCGGATGCCTTGACGATGGGAACATCCAGCAGCATACAGAAGTTTTCAAAGGGGGTGTTGAGCATGAAGGTCACACCGGTGCCATCGCTGGACAGTCTGACCTCGCTCAGGTGGTAGCGGAACCGGTTTTTGTAGTAGTCATTCTTCATGGCATACTGATAGCTGGCTACCACATCCTCGGCTGTCACCGGGGTTCCGTCGGAAAAGACGGCGTTTGGCTCCAGATAGCAGGTATAGATCATGTTGGAGGGGGCCACCTGGAAGGAGGAGCAGAGGATGGGCTCTGCCTCATAGTTGCTGTTGACGGTGAAAAGACTCTGATAGATCAGGGAAAACAGCACCCGGTTGTTCTGGCTGTAGCCGATCAGGGGATTCATGGACATTTCTGGGTTGTAGACCAGGGTCACCGGGTCGTATTCTTCCTCCTGGATCAGGTCATCCGGATCCTGCCCCTCCAGCAAAATGGCATCGCCGGTGGGGACATAGGCTTCCTCCGTTTTTTTGCCGCAGCCGGACAGGCAGGATGCAGCCAGGCACAGGCACAGCATCAGGGCAAGCAAACGCTTCATTTGCAGCCCCCCTTGCATACGATGACGGCACCCTGGGCACCCCGGTCTCCCTTGGTGAACCGGTGGGACCAGAAGCGGTCGGGCTGGCACATGGTGCAATCGGTACTGATGTCAATGTGGCGGACACCGGCCCGGCGCAGGGCCAAGGCGTTGATCTGCTTGACATCCAGGAAGTATTTTTCTCCCTTCTGGCGGATAAAAGCGTTGATCTCCTCGCCGAAGGCACCGATCATGGCGGCGGGCACATCGGCATCGGTCTCAAAGTGGCACATACCCAGGTTGGGGCCGATGGCGGCGTGGATATCCTCCGGACGGCAGCCGAAAGACTGAACCATGGTCTCCACCACCCGGGCGGCAATGCCCTTGGCAGTGCCCCGCCAGCCTGCGTGGGCAGCGCCCACTGCGCCGGTGACAGGGTCGTGGAACAGCAGGGGGGTGCAGTCGGCGGTGAAGATCAGCAGGGCAAGGCCCGGGGTATTGGTCACCAGACCGTCACACTGGGGATAGTCCCGGTGGCACAGTCCCCGGCAGTCCTGTTCCGTCACCACCCGGACGATGTCCGAGTGGATCTGATAGGTCATAACATATTTCTTGGGATCAAAATCCAGGGCATCTGCCAGGATACACAGGTTTTTCTCCACATTTTCCATGGTATCCCCCCGGCCGAAGGCCAGGTTCAGGCTGGCCTGGGACCCCTGGCTCACACCGCCCAGACGGGTGGTAAAGCCATGGGGGACACAGATGCCCTCGGCGGTGAGATATTCCAGCTGACCGCATTTGTTGGTAATTACAGACATAGCTTCTCCTTTACTTGGAGGATGGGGTGTTGGGGAAACGGGGATCAGCAGGTTCCTCAGCTACCCATTTTATCCTTTTGCATACAGCACTTCTTGTATTTCTTGCCGCTGCCGCAGGGACAGGGATCGTTGGGGCCTACCTTCTTTCCGGCGGTACGGACGGGCTGCTGCTTGACCTGGGAGTGGCCATCAGCGGAAGCGCCGGTCTCCTTGGCCACCTTCTCCCGCTTGACCTCCTGGTTGGTGCGCAGCTGCACCAGGAACATCCGGCGGATGGTCTCCTCCCGGATGGCCTGGATCATGGCCTCGAACATGGCGAAGCCCTCTTCCTTGTAGGCAATGACGGGATCGTGCTGGCCGTAGGAGCGCAGGTGGATGCCCTGCTTCAGATCGTCCATGGCATCAATGTTGTCCATCCAGTATTCGTCCACCACCCGGAGCATGACCACACGCTCCAGCTCCCGCATGGTGGCCTCGCCGTAGTAGGCTTCCTTGGCCTCGTAAGTCTTGACGCAGATATCATACAGGGTGTCGGTGAGGGCATCGGCCTTCATGCCCTCCAGCTGGCTGCGGCGGGCAGCCAGGGTGCCCTTGGCAAAGTAGATGCCCTCCATCATGGCAGACAGCTCCGCCAGACCTTCCTCGGTGGCGGTGCCGCCGCTGCCAGCCAGGGCAGTGGTGACGTTGCTCTCCACCAGAGCGTGGAGCATACTCATCATATTCTCCCGCAGATCGTCACCATCCAGAACCTTCTGGCGCTGGGCGTAGATGATCTCACGCTGGGTGTTCATGACGTTATCGTATTCCAGAACATTCTTTCTGGCCCGGAAGTTCCGGGATTCCACGTTCTTCTGGGCATTTTCCACGGCGTTGGAAAGGATCTTGGCATCAATGGGGGTGTCCTCGTCCAGACCCAGGGTGTCCATCAGACCCATGACCTTATCCGTGGCGAACAGACGCATCAGGTCGTCCTCCAGGCTCAGGTAGAACCGGCTCTCACCGGGATCGCCCTGACGGCCGGAACGGCCCCGGAGCTGATTGTCGATCCGGCGGGACTCATGGCGCTCGGTACCGATGATGTACAGACCACCGGCGGCACGGACCTTTTCTGCCTCATCGGCAATTTCCGCCTTGTGCTGCTTCAGAAGTTCCTCGTATTTTGCCCGGACTGCCAGGATCTCCGGATCGTCGGTCTCGGCGTAGGAGTCGCACTCTGCCAGCAGTTCTTCCGGCAGCTCGGTTTTCCGCAGGTCGGATTTTGCCAGAAATTCGGCGTTGCCGCCCAGCATGATATCGGTACCACGGCCGGCCATGTTGGTGGCGATGGTGACGGCACCGTACTTACCGGCCTGGGCCACGATCTGGGCTTCCAGCTCGTGGAACTTGGCGTTGAGCACGTTGTGGGGGATGCCCTCCCGCTTCAGCATTTTGCTCAGCAGCTCGCTGCGCTCAATGGAGATGGTGCCCACCAGAACAGGCTGACCCTTTTCGTGGCACTGCTTCACCTGCTGGATGATGGCGCGGAACTTACCGGCCTCGGTCTTGTACACCACATCGGGCTGGTCGATTCGGGCCACGGGACGGTTGGTGGGGATCTCCACCACGTCCAGGTTGTAGATGGTGTTGAATTCCTCTTCCTCGGTCAGCGCAGTACCGGTCATACCGGACAGCTTGTGGTACAGACGGAAGAAGTTCTGGAAGGTGATGGTGGCCAGAGTCTTGCTTTCCCCGGCAACGGCTACGCCTTCCTTGGCCTCGATAGCCTGGTGCAGACCCTCGTTGTACCGGCGGCCGTACATCAGACGGCCGGTAAACTCGTCCACGATGATGACCTCGCCATCCTTCACCACATAGTCGATGTCCTTTTTCATCAGACCCCGGGCCTTCATGGCCTGGTTCAGGTGGTGGCTGAGAGTGGTGTTTTCGCTGTCGGCCAGGTTCTCCACGCCAAAGTATTTTTCGGCCTTGGCAATGCCCTTGGCAGTCAGGGAGACGGTGCGGGCCTTTTCATCCACAAAGTAGTCGCAGTCGTAGTCGTCCTGGACTTCCTTGGCCTCGGTCTTGGCAAAGACCTGCTTTTTCAGGGTGGAAACAAAGTAGTCTGCCATCTGGTAGAGTTTGGAGGAATCCTCGCCCTTGCCGGAAATGATCAGAGGGGTGCGGGCTTCATCAATGAGGATGGAGTCCACCTCGTCCACGATGACGAAGTTGTGGCCCCGCTGCACCAGCTCCTGCTTGTAAATGGCCATGTTGTCCCGCAGGTAGTCAAAGCCCAGCTCGTTGTTGGTGCAGTAGGTGACATCGGCGGCGTAGGCCTCCCGGCGCTCACTACTCTGCATACCGGGGATCACCAGACCCACGCTCAGACCCATGTAGCGGTAGACCTTGCCCATCCACTCGGAGTCACGCTTGGCCAGATATTCGTTGACGGTGACCACATGGACACCCTTGCCGGTCAGGGCGTTGAGGTAGCAGGGCAGAATGGCCACCAGGGTCTTGCCTTCACCGGTGCGCATCTCAGCGATCCGGCCCTGGTGCAGAATGATGCCGCCCATGAGCTGCACCGGATAGGGGCGCATACCCAGCACCCGGTCGGCGGCCTCCCGAATGGCGGCGAAGGCCTCAGGCAGAATGTCATCCAGGGTTTCCCCGGCTTCCAGACGATCCTTGAAGATCTGGGTCTTGCCCTTTAAGGCATCCTCAGACAGTTCCTTGTATTCCTGCTCCAGAGACAGAATTTTATCCACAATGGGCTGGATCTTTTTGATTTCCCGCTGCGAGCGGGTACCGAACAGTTTGTCGAAAAGTCCCATGATTTGCTCCTTTAATAAATTACAGATGGCCATAAAAAACCAGTTTAAGGCATTATAGCACATCTGTAAAGAAAAATATATACCTTTTTGTGAACAGGCCGGAAAGAAACCCCAAAAAAGGGAAGAATCGGAGGGCAGCATCCGGCCGCCCTCTCACCATTTCTTATTTCCGGGCAAAAAATGCGGCGATGGCTTCCCGGGTGCTTTGCAGGCGGCCCTGCTGGCAGTCGGGCTTGCCGCCGCCCCGGCCATTGAGGCTCCGGGTCAGATCCTTTCCCAGCTGGCGCAGGTCATCTGTCCGGCTCACCAGACAGAAGGCGTAGCCCGCGTCATCGCTGCCGCTGAAAACCGCTGCGGTGCCGCCGCAGACCTGGGCAATGGCATCGGCCAGCTCCCGCACGGCCACGTTGTCCAGACCGTCCTCAAAATGCACCACATCTCCGGCACCGGTATAACCGGCGGCGGTGGCGGCGAAGATCTGCCGCTCCAGAGCGGTGATGCGGAATTTGTACTGGGACAGCAGTTCGTTCATTTTCCGGGCGGCTTCGCCGGTCTCCTGCCACTGGGCGGAGAAAGCCTGGGAAACCTGCCGGTTCTGATCGTAGGCCCGGTTCAGAATGCCAAGAGCCCGATTGCCGCAGGCCATTTCCATCCGGACACCGCCCCGGAAGGGAATCACGGACAGCAGCTTGATGATGCCGATCTCTCCCGTGCGGGCAACGTGGGTGCCGCAGCAGGCGCAGATATCATAGCCCGGGATCTCCACGATCCGCACCGGCCAGGGCAGAGCCCGCTTGCTGCGGTAGGGGATGGTGGGCAGCACCTCCGGGGCGGGGACGGAACAATGGACTTCCAGATCCTGCCACACCGCCTCGTTGGCCAGGCGCTCCAGCTCCGGCAGAGCCTCGGCGGGGATGACACCGTCAAAGTCGATGGTGGTGGACTCGGTGCCCATGTGGAAGCCGGTGTTGTGAAAGCCCCAGCGGCGGTTGATGAGTCCGGAGACGATGTGCTCGCCGCTGTGCTGCTGCATCCGGTCAAACCGAAGATTATAGTCAATGGTTCCTTCCAGGGTTTGGCCAACCGTCACAGGGCCGTCGCACAGGTGTACGATGGCACCGCCCCGCTCCCGGACATCCAGCACCCGGACGGTGCCCAAGGTGCCGGTATCCGCTGCCTGTCCGCCGCCTTCGGGGTAGAAGGCGGTCTGATCCAGGATCACTTCAAAGCCCCGGTCACAAGGCTGGCAGCATAGAACCCGGCCGGAAAATTGGGAAAGATGGGAATTTACATAATACAGCTTTTTGGTTTCCATAACGCACCTCGAAATGTTTTCCTCATTATAACACAGGAAAAATTCCTTTGCAATGGCAGAAAAAAGCCAAATTCCCAACAAAGTTTTTCAAAAACCACTAGGCAAAAGCCTTCCTTTGATGTAAAATAGCGGAAACAAAAAATGAGGTGATTTCTATGCCCGCAAACTATGCCATGCACCGCTTCGGCGCAGAGGCCATGCGTACCCTGCCGGAAAAACAGCAGCGGCTGATGCAGCGCTGCCGCCGTCTGTACAATGCCGGAGTCCACGGATCCGACCTGTTTTTCTACTACCGGCCTATGGTGGAAACGGCTGTGGGAGGGCTGTACCGCAGCTGCCACGCCATGACCGGCCGGGCGTTTTTCACCCGGGCCTGTGAGGCGCTGAAAAACGATCCTTCCGAGGGCGGAACGGCCTGCCTGTACGGCCTGCTTGCCAACTACTGCCTGAACCGGGCGCTGTCGGAGCTGTACCGGGAGCAGACCCTGCCCCGGACGGAGCTGGAGGTGGAGCTGGATCGGTATCTTCTGAGCCTGGACGGGAAGCTGCCGCCCAAGACCCAGGATATCAGCGCCAGCCTGAAGCTGACCCGGGGTGAGTGTGTCACCGTGGCCCTGTTCTTCCCGCCGGCCACTGCCGGAAACGTGCTGACAGCCCACCGGGAGATGGTGTTCTGGGTTCGGGGACTGTCTGCCAAAAACCGCTGGTTTGCCACGGCGCTGCTGCACCTGACGGGAGAGAACTTCCGCCGTCAGCGGATGCCTGACCATGCCAACCACCGGTGCATCCATCTGGATAAGCCTATGCTTGCCTGCTATGAGCGGGCACTGGAAAGCTACCCCCGGATGGCAGCGGAACTGAAGGGCTTTATGGAACAGGGAACGCCTTTGGGAGAAGATTTCGACCGGCCCTTTCATGGCTAGAGGCATTATTCACGAAAAAACCTGATAAAGAGACAGGTTTTATGCTGATTTAACAGTTTACAATAGACCTATTCTATTGTATAATAAATCCAGTACAGGAATAGCGATTCTGTGCGGGACTTCGACAATACTGCAAAGGCAGTAATAATGAAATGGAGGATAATCCCATGTCTGTTAAAGTTGCAATCAATGGTTTTGGCCGTATTGGCCGTCTGGCTTTCCGTCAGATGTTCGGCGCTGAAGGCTTCGAAATCGTCGCCATCAACGACCTGACTTCCCCCAAGATGCTGGCTCACCTGCTGAAGTACGACTCCACCCAGGGCAATTACGCTGCTCAGGGCCACGTTGTTGAGGCTGGCGAGGACTACATCGTTGTCGATGGCAAGAAGATCACCATCTACGCTATGGCTAAGGCCAACGAGCTGCCCTGGGGCGAACTGGATGTGGATGTCGTTCTGGAGTGCACCGGCTTCTACACCTCTAAGGCAAAGGCTCAGGCTCACATCGACGCTGGCGCAAAGAATGTCATCATCTCTGCTCCTGCCGGCAACGATCTGCCCACCATCGTTTACAATGTCAACCATGAGACCCTGACTCACGACGATCACATCATCTCTGCTGCTTCCTGCACCACCAACTGCCTGGCTCCCATGGCAAAGGCTCTGAACGAGCTGGCTCCCATCAAGAGCGGCATTATGTGCACCATCCACGCTTACACCGGCGACCAGATGACTCTGGACGGCCCCCAGAGAAAGGGCGACCTGCGTCGTTCCCGCGCTGCTGCCGTGAACATTGTCCCCAACTCCACCGGCGCTGCCAAGGCCATCGGCCTGGTCGTTCCCGAGCTGGCCGGCAAGCTGATCGGCGCTGCACAGCGTGTTCCCACTCCCACCGGCTCCTCCACCATGCTGAACGCTGTCGTGGAAGGCGTTGTCACCAAGGAGCAGATCAACGCTGCTATGAAGGCCGCTTCTAACGAGTCCTATGGCTACAACGAGGACGAGATCGTTTCCTCCGACGTCATCGGTATGCGTTACGGCTCCCTGTTTGATGCCACTCAGACCATGGTCATGGATCTGGGCAACGGCTGCACGCAGGTTCAGGTCGTTTCCTGGTACGACAACGAGAACTCCTACACCAGCCAGATGGTCCGCACCATCAAGCACTTCGCTAAGCTGCTGTAATTTTTCTCCCATAACAAAGGCGCGGTTCGCAAGAACCGCGCTTTTTTTATGAAAACATAAGGTGCTGGTAGAGCGTATTCTTTAAAACTTCATTAGCGCACCGAAATTTTCGCGCCGGTAATTCGGCGGCACCATCTGCGTAGGGGCGGATAGTATCCGCCCGGTTATTTCCCCTATGGGGAAATAACGTCGGCGCAAAGCGCCGACAATGCACCATCGAACATTTGCAATTGAAATTCGGCGGTACAATGTCAAAACATGGTGTATTTGTAACATCGGAACCCCAATACGGCCAATATGGTTCTGCTCAAAAATTTGTTACGTTGGCGGGCGGATAATATCCGCCCCTACGCAGATGGTGCCACCGAATGACCGAGCGGAAATTTCGGTGGGCGTAGGGGCGGCGCATTGCGCCGACAATGCGGTTCTGAACATTTATAAATGAAATTCGAAGGTATCATGTTGAAATATGGTGAAAATGGCAATATTTTCACATCACCCGGCCGATTCGGTTTTGCTTGAAAAATGATAAAAATTACAGTAGCCCCGTTACCAAAGGCAGGATCAGGGAGGTCAGAAGACCTGCCACCACCAGGGACAGACTGCTGACGGCACCGGTCAGGGGGCTCAGTTCACTGGCCTTGGCGGTGCCGATGACGTGGGCGGCGGTGCCGTAGGCCACGCCCTGGGCTACCGGGTCGGTAATGCGGAAGATCCGGCAGAAAACCGGGCCAAGGATGTTGCCGAAGATGCCGGTGAAAATGATCACGGCGGTGGTGACCCCGGGCATTCCTCCTGCCATTTCACTGAGAACCACGCCGATGGCGGTGGTGATGGACTTGGGCAGCAGGGACACGGTCAGATCCGCCGAAAAGGAAAAGACCAGGGCAAACCCAAAGACCACAGCCAGACTGGCGGCGGTACCGGCGGCAACGCCGGCGGCGATGGCCCCCAGGTGCTTCTTCAATAGCTGGAACTGCTCATACATCGGCAGGGCCAGACAGATGGTGGCGGGGGTCAGCAGCCAGGACAGCACCCGCAGATCCGCCTGATAGGCGGCCGGGGAAATGCCGGTGCACTTCAAAAACAGCAGCACCAGGATCACGGCGATGATAATGGGGTTGATCAGGGCAGAGCCCAGCTTTTTTTGCAGCTTCTGTCCCAGCAGGAAGCAGCTCAGGGTCAGAACCACCGGCAGGACACCGATGGAAAGCAGGCTATTCATCCGCGTTTCCTCCCTTTGCCAGCAGGCGCTGGGTCACCCGGCCGCTGATGCCGAACACCAGGAAGGTGGAGGCCAGGGTCAGCAGGCAGATGGGCAGCAGCTGCCCCCGGATCAGATCCCAGCTGTCCAGGATCCCCACGGCAGGGGAGACGAACAGCACTGCCATAATGGAAATGAGAAAGGCGGAAACCTGACGGATCTGCTCCGGTTTAACGATCCCGGCGCACAGAGAAAGAAACAGCAGCACCAGCCCATAGACGGAAGCGGGAATGGGCAGGGGCAGCAGCCGCTGGAGGGCTTCTCCTGCCAGGGTGAAGCCCAGGATGATACAGAATTGTGACAGGTATTTCATATATGCTTCTCCGCAAGGGCCATGGCGATACTCTGAATATTTTCTTCGCATTTCTCCCGGTTTCGGCGGAAATATTCCTGATACAGGAAATCCATCAGCACCAGCTGGGCCACGGCGGCAGGCACGGAGCCGAACTGGAAGGGGGTCTCGGTGGAGCCGCAGCACAGCACCACATCCGCCTTTTGGGCGGCAGGGGACTTGGGGAACCGGGTCACCAGAATGGTGGGGATCTTCCGCTTCTGGGCCAGCTCCAGCAGGGAAATGCCGTTGAAGGTGGCACCGGAATAGGAAAACAGCACCACCACATCCTCCGTCCCTAAGGTGGCGATGAGGGAGGTCTGTATGTGAGAATCGGCAATGGCAAAGAATTTATCGGTGACGGTGGAAAACAGGTGGGCAAATTCCGCAGCCAGGATCACGCTGCCCCCGGCGCCCATGCACAATACCTTCCCGGCCTTTTCCAATAGCTCCACGGCAGATTCCAACTGCTCTGTGTTTACCATGTCCACCGTCTGGGTGATGGCATCCTGGGAAAGCCGGGCAAAGGTCAGACAGCGCCCGGATAGGGATTCGGTATCGTCCTGCTGGGGGCGGAGGTGACCGGCGTTGGTGGTGGCGGTGTGCCGGGCCATTTCCAGCTTGAAGGCGTTAAAGCCCTTCAGCCCCAGGTTGCGGCAGAACCGGGACACGGTGGCCTCAGCCACGTCGCACTCGTCTGCCAGCTGGGTGATGGACATGAACTGCACCTGGCTGTGCTGAGACAGGATGTAGTCTGCCACCTTCCGCTCGGCGGCGGAGAGCTGGTAGTAGGCTCCGTGGATCCGCTCTAAAATATTAATGTAAGGATCGTTCATCCAAAACTCCTTCCTTTTGGGTGGGTGACAAAGAAGAAAAGCTGTGCTACAATGTAGAAAGTAAAAATTGGAGGTCTTGCCATGTCCCGAAGCATTTTTCACCCCGACAGCGCCCTGATGATCACCCTGGGCCAGATCACCGACTGTATTTTTTTGAGCCTTTTTTGGCTGCTGGGCTGTTTCCCGGTGGTGACCTTCGGAGCTTCGGCGGCGGCACTGTATGATGCGGTGTGGCGGGGCTTCCGTCAGGGGGACAAGCATCCCTGGCAGCGGTTTGTGCATTCCTTCCGGCAGAACTTTGTGCCCAGCCTCCTGCCCACGGTGCTGGTTCTGGCGGTGCTGGCCGGTATGCTGCGGCTGGGGGTGTACACCTGGAATCAGGCGGTGTATGGGAACCTTTCCTGGGCGGTGTTCTCCGGTGAGGTGTTTCTGATGCTGGTGGCGGCGGGAATGGGCAGCCTGATCTTCCCCATTCTGTCCCGGTTTGAAAATTCCACGGCGCAGCTGCTGGGCAACGCCTTCCGGCTGGGATTCGCCCATCTGCCGGGTACTCTGCTGCTGGGCTTTCTCAACGCAGCGACACTGTTTGTCTGCCTGCGGTGGATTTTCCCTTTGTTCTTCCTGCCGGCACTGACGGCGCTGATCTCCACATGGATCATAGAGCCCATGTTAAAGCCCTATCTGCCGGAGCCGGAAGAAGGGGAATAATGCCTTTGCGGATGCTGGGAAACCAGCATCCGCTTTTTTGTCAGGGCAGCAGGGTCGGAACGAGGTCTGCCAGGGCTTCTGCCAGGGTGGCATGGCCCTGAGAGGTCAGGTGCATATAGTCAATGGTGTTGAACTGGCAGCCCAGCGCCTGGGCATCCAGGAAATGCACCCCGCACAGGCGGCACTGCTCCTCATAGTATTTTGCCAGCTGCTGAGATTTTTCCACGCATTTTTCACCCATGACCGGGGCTACCTCACTGGTGAGCATCTCCTGACCGATGTGAGGCGGGGCGATGACCAGAATGTTGGGGGCTTTGTCGCCCCAGCACTCGGTGGCCTGGGCCTTTTTCACCAGCCGGGCCATGCCCAGAGCGATGCAGGCGGGGGTGGCGTAGAACCGGTCCTTGGTGTCGTTGGTGCCCAGCATGATGATCAGAAGATCCACATTTTCGTGGCTTTTCAGGCAGGGGTAGATGTAGTTCAGGGCACTCAGACCCTCGTGGATGGGGTCGTCAAAGCAGGTGGTGCGGCCGGAGAGGCCTTCTTCGATCACCAGGTAATCTTCCCCCAGCTTTCTTTGCAGAAGACGGGTCCAGCGCTGATCCTCGGTAAAGCGGATGCCGCCGAAGCAGTCGCTGGGGTCGGCGCAGTAGCCGTGGGTATTGGAGTCACCCAGACAGACAATGTGTTTTTTCATGTTCCGATCCTCCTGAATCCGACAGAATTTCATATAGAATCAGTATATCATAGACTGCAGAAAAAGTCATACAAAAAAACCGCTCCCGGCCTTCGTCATATTACAAAAAAAGGGAGGGTTGGATTTGTAAGGAATTTACAAATCCTTTTGTTTTTGGAAAATGATTTCCAAAAACGGTTGACAAAGAATGCAGAGAATACTAAAATGTCTATAGAAAAGCTGCGAGTATGTGGACATTCCACAAAAGCCCGCCTTTTCCATCCGGCTCTCCCGGCCAAGGCCGTGAAGCATAACAATACTTACTTAGGAGGAAATCAAATGAAGAAGATCATCGCGCTTCTGCTGGCTCTGGTCATGGTGCTGTCTCTGGCTGCCTGCTCCGTTGAGACCAAGGAAGATACCAAGGCAACTGAGGCTCCCAAGGCCGACGCTACCGTTGCTACCGAAGCTGCTCCCGCAGAACCCACCGCAGCAAAGGAGATCACCCTGTGGACCTATCCCATCGGCGGCTGGGGCAACCAGGAGACCGTGAACGCTCTGATGGCTGACTTTGAAGCTGCTACCGGCATCAAGGTCAACGTGGACTACCTGACCTACGCCGACGGCGACGACAAGGTCAACACCGCTATCGAAGGCAATGCTGCTCCCGACCTGATCATGGAAGGACCCGAGCGTCTGGTCGCCAACTGGGGCGCCAAGGGCAAGATGGTCAACATTGCTGACCTGTACGACGACACCGACAAGGCTGAGATCAACGCTGCCGCTCTGGCTGCCTGCTTCGCCGATGCCAACACCGCTTACGAGTATCCTCTGGTCATGACTGCTCACTGCATGGCCATCAACAAGACTGTTTTTGAAGCTGCTGATGCTATGCAGTACATCAACGAGGACACCCACACCTGGAAGTCCGTCGCTGATTTCGAGAAGGCTGTTGACGCTGTTTACAAGTACACCAAGGCTCAGGTCGGCGCTGTCTACTGTGTCGGTCAGGGCGGCGACCAGGGCACCCGCGCTCTGGTGAACAACCTGTGCGGCGGCACCTTCACCAATGCTGAGCACACCGAGTACACCTGGGGCTCCGAAGAGAACATCAACGCTCTGAAGAAGCTGTACGACAATCCCGCTATCGCTTTTGATGCCGGTATCGCCGGCAGCGACGAGATCGCTCTGTTCTACAACGGCACTCTGAACATGGCCTTCTGCTGGAACATTGCCCAGCAGCTGAACCCCAACACCGCCAACACCGGCGCTGAGAAGACCGCTAACGGCGATGACATCATGTTCATGGCCTTCCCCGCAGACGGCGATGCTAAGCTGCAGGGCGGTATCTGGGGCTTCGGTATCTTCGACAACGGCGATCAGGGCAAGATCGAAGCTGCTAAGACCTTCATCAAGTACTTCTGCGACTCCGAGAAGACCGTTGACGCTGTCAAGGCTGCCAACTACTTCGCAGTCCGCAACACCGCTGAGGGCACCGATCTGAGCGGTATCTGGGCTGACAACGCTGTCATGGCTGAGTACAACGTGCTGATGCCTCTGCTGGGCGACTACTACCAGGTCACCACCAACTGGGCAGAAGCTCGTACCGCATGGTGGAACATGCTGCAGAAGGTCGGCGCTTCCGACGGCAGCGTCGAAGCCATCACCGCGGCTGTCAACGAGTACGTCAATCAGGCTAACGGCAAGTAATCGCATAAGCCAATAACCCCATCGGTTCTAAAAATGCCCCTTCCCTCCTGAGGGGAGGGGCGTTTGTCCGAACCGGATCGCCCCGGGGGAAAAGTGAATGGGTAATGTGTCCGCAGGATGCAACGCCGGGGACGCATGACGGATTCACTTTTCTTTCGCTGCAAGTATGGAAGGAGGATACCCTTGGCCAACAACAATGTTACTCTGAACAAAAGATCCCGGCGCCTGATGATGCGGGAAACCGTCACATCTTACCTGTTCCTGGCACCGTTTTTGGTGTTCTTTATCCTGTTCGTCATCTATCCCATGTTCATGTGTGTCTACACCAGCTTCTTTGATGCTACCATGGGCCGGGATGACATTTTCATTGGTTTTCAGAACTACGCAACCCTGTTCCAGGATCCTGTGTTCTGGACGGCACTGACGAACACCATGGTGATCGTTCTGGTGTCCGTGCCTGTCACCTGTGCATTCTCCCTGTGGGTGGCCTCGGTCATCAGCAAGATGCCTGTGGCAGCCACCTCCCTGTTCCGCTGCGTCTTCTACCTGCCTGTGGTCACCGGCTCTGTGGCCGTTACCATGGTCTGGAAGTGGATGTACAACAACTACTACGGCATCTTTAACTATCTGGGCAACCAGATGGGCATTCTGGATCACAACATCAACTGGCTGGGCGATCCCAAGTACGCCCTGGGCTGTATCATCCTGATCCTGCTGACCACCTCCGTGGGCCAGCCCATCGTTCTGTATGTTTCCGCTCTGGATAATGTGGACAAGTCTCTGGTGGAAGCCGCCGAAGTGGACGGCGCAACCCCCATGCAGGCTTTCTGGAAGATCAAGTGGCCCCAGATGATGCCCACCACTCTGTACATCCTGGTCATCACCACCATCAACTCCTTCCAGTGCTTCGCTCTGATCCAGCTGCTGACTCTGGGCGGACCCAACAACTCCACCATGACCATTATGTACTACATCTACTACAATGCCTTCAAGCTGTACAAGTACGGCTACGGCAATGCAATGGGTGTGATCCTGGCCATCATCATTGCCATCCTGTCTGCCGTCCAGTTTAAGCTGGGCGAGGAAAAGTAAGGGAGGAGCGGAAATATGAATGGAAATAACCTGAATCAGAGATCCTTCTGGGATAAGTTTTACAAGTATTTCTGCGTCGTCGCTGTGGTAATCCTGGCGATTATGTTTGCCTTCCCTCTGTACTGGATCATTACCGGCGCTTTCAAGACCGGCAAGGAGATCAACTCCACCACCCCTGTGTGGTTCCCCTCTCAGTGGGATATGGGCAACTTCCAGCGGCTGATGAGCAAGCGTACCGCTCCGCTGTTTGACATTACCATTCCCGCCCTGAAGCTGACCTTCGGCAAATATGTGGTTCGCCTGGGCAAGACCCTGGTGATCACCGGCCCCACGGTGGCTGCACCTGTGCGCTGGCTGCTGAACACCGTGTTCATGTCCGTTGCCTCCATGCTGCTGACCTGCCTGACCGCCGCTATGGCCGGTTATGTGCTGGCAAAGAAGCGTTTCTGGGGCAAGGGCCTGATCTTCTCCCTGGTGGTCTGCGCCATGGCACTGCCCAAGCAGGTCATTCTCATCCCCCTGCTGCGGGAAATGTCCGCTCTGCACCTGTATGACAAGATCTGGGCCGTCATCTTCCCCATTGTGGGCTGGCCCTTCGGTGTGTTCCTGCTGAAGCAGTTTGCCGAGGGTATCCCCACGGAAATGGTGGAGGCCTGCCGCATTGACGGTGCTTCCGAGTGGAGAACCTTCACAGATGTGATGTTCCCCATGATCAAGCCCGGCGTGGGTGCCTGCGCCATCTTCACCTTCATAAACTCCTGGAATGACTATTTCATGCAGTTGATCATGCTGACCGCCAACAAGAACCTGACCATCTCTCTGGGTATTGCCACCATGCAGGGCGAAAGCTCCACGGACTATGGTCTGCTGATGGCCGGTGCAGCACTGGCTTCCGTTCCCATTATCATCGTGTTCCTGATTTTCCAGAAGTATTTTACCAAGGGCATCACCATGGGTGCTGTCAAGGGTTAAAAGGAGTATATTATCATGAAAGACATCAAAAAATATCAGGGTATTTTCCCCGCACTGTACGCCTGCTACGATGACGCAGGAAATATCTCCACCGACCGGGTCAAGAAGCTGACCCAGTGGCTCATTGACCAGGGCGTTAAGGGCCTGTATGTGGGCGGCTCCTCCGGCGAGTGCATCTATCAGAGCAAGGAAGAGCGGAAGGCTGTTCTGGAGGCCGTGATGGAAGTTGCCAAGGGCAAGATCACCATCATCGCCCACATCGCCTGCAACAACACCGCCGACTCCCAGGAGCTGGCTGCCCATGCCGAGTCTCTGGGGGTGGATGCCATTGCTTCCATTCCTCCCATCTACTTCAAGCTGCCGCCCTATGCCATTGCAAAGTATTGGAATGACATGAGCGCCGCTGCTCCCAACACCGAGTTCATCATCTACAACATTCCCCAGCTGGCTGGTGTGGCACTGACCACCTCTCTGCTGGACGAAATGATGAAGAACCCCATGGTCGTCGGTGTCAAGAACTCCTCCATGCCCACCCAGGATATCCAGATGTGGCGTGACGAGGGAATCAAGGCCGGTAAGGACTTCGCAGTGTTCAATGGCCCCGACGAGCAGCTGATCTCCGGTCTGGTGATGGGCGCAACCGGCGGCATCGGCGGCACCTACGGTGTTATGCCCCAGCTGTACCTGAAGCTGTACCAGTGCGTCAAGTCCGGTGACCTGGCCACCGCTCTGGACATCCAGAACGAGTGCTGCCGGATCATCTACAAGCTCTGCTCCGGCCGCGGCAATATGTACGCCATGATCAAGGAGTGCCTGCGGAAGATGGGCTGCCCCGACTGCGGCAGTGTCCGCGCCCCTCTGGCTCCTCTGTGCGAAAATGACTATCCCATCGCAGATGAGTGCGTCGCCATGATCCAGGCCGCTGTGGCAAAGTTCTGCTAAGGAAACTCTGAATAAATCGGCAGCTCTTGCCGATTTCATCAGAACTTCCCTAACCCATTTTGTGCCGCCGGAGTGCTCCTCCGGCGGCATTTTTACAGGAGATGACCATGGATTTTTTAGAACCTCTGCAGGTGCTTTGGGACTATCTGGGGATGCACCAGCCGCCCCGGAAGGCAGACTGCATCGTTGGCTTTGGCAATTTTAATTGCGACATTGCCCGGCGGGCGGCAGAGCTGTACCACCAGGGCTATGCCCCCCGGATCCTCTTTACCGGCGGTCTGGGGCGGAACACCACCAAACTGTTCACCCAGCCGGAGGCCCTCCGCTTTGCCCAGGCGGCAATGGAATGCGGTGTGCCGGAGAAGGCGATCCTCCTGGAGGACAAGTCCCGGAACACCCGGGAAAACATCGAATTCACCCGTGCCCTTCTGGAATCCCGGAACATCCCCCACCACCGGGTGCTGGGTGTCCATCAGCCCTTTATGGAGCGGCGGATCTGCGCAGCACTGGGGGTCTACTGGCCGGAGCTTGACTTTACCGTGACAAGCCCCCAGGTGACCATCCCCCAATACCTGGCATCGGCAAAGAGGCAGGGCATGACGGAAAACGCCGCCGTATCCGTCATCGTGGGCGATTTTCAGCGGATGGATCTGTACGCCAGGCTGGGCTATCAGGTGCCCCAGCAGATCCCGGAGGAAGCCTGGCGGGCCTACCGCACCCTGGTGGAAATGGGCTTTGACAAGCAGCTGGCAACCTGACTTTTTGTGGAAAAGTGTACCCTGACAGTCTATAATGCTATTGCGGATTGTGGATTATGTGGTATAATCACAGTATCAAAAAATAATTAGGAGGAACATCCCATGCAGTACCTTGGTATCGAATATCAGATGAAGCACGCCCCCAAGCTGGATCCCAACTTTATCCCCTTTGGTGTGTGGCGCGCCGCTTACCTGAAGGATGCAAAGAAGCCCCTGGCCATCGCCCTGGAGCGGGACAAGGGCCGCATCTCTGTCCATAAGACCTTTATTCACGGCACCCCCGAAATGGCGGAGGCCGACTACCGCTATGTAGAGCGCTATGTCAAGTTCCTGCTGTGGTCCACCGGCGGTTTCCGGGTCAGCGTTTGCGGCTGCTCCGAGCTGGCCCAGCGGCTGCAGAAGGCCTACCGCCCCGACGGCGAACGTCACTTTGACCACACCTTCTTCTATCAGCTCTACGAGCGGGAGCTGGAGATCGTGGATCTGCCCCTGGAGGAGTGCCCCCAGGCCAACGAAGTCGCTGAGTCCATCGGCGGCTACATGGACGGTTGCCGCATCGGCTTTGATGCAGGCGGATCCGACATGAAGGTTTCCGCCGTGGTGGATGGTCAGACCGTGTTCTCTCAGGAAGTTGTCTGGCTGCCCAAGCTGAACAGCGATCCCGAATATCACTTTGAGCACATCGTCGGTGCCATGAAGCTGGCTGCCGAGAAGATGCCCCGGGTGGATGCCATCGGCGTGTCCTCTGCCGGTACCTTCATTGGCAACGCCCCCATGGTGGCCTCCCTGTTCATCAAGGTTCCCCGTTCCAACTGGGACAAGGTCAAGACCATCTATGACCGGGCTGCTGCCGAGATCAACCCCAATGCACCCATTCTGGTTGCCAACGACGGCGACGTTTCCGCTCTGGCCGGTGCCATGGGTCTGGGCAAGGGCAATCTGATGGGCATGGCCATGGGCACCTCCGAGGCCGTTGGCTATGTGGATGCCGACCAGAACGTGCTGGGTTGGATCAACGAGCTGGCCTTTGCCCCTGTTGACCTCCAGGCCGGTGCAATGCAGGATGAGTGGTCCACCGACTTCGGCGTGGGCTGCAAGTACTTCTCTCAGGATGCCGTCATCAAGCTGGCTCCCTGGGCAGGCATCGAGATCCCCGAGGATCTGACCCTGGCAGAAAAGCTGAAGTTCGTCCAGAAGCTGATGGAGCAGGACGATCCCCGTGCCGTTGCCGTCTTTGAGACCATCGGTGCTTACCTGGCCTACACCACCGTGCTGTACTCCCAGTTCTACAACATCGACTACATGATGCTCCTGGGCCGTGTCATGTCCGGTAAGGGCGGCGACACCATCCTGCGGGTGTGCAACGAGATCCTGGCCGACGAGTATCCGGAGCTTGCCAAGAAGTGCACCGTCACCCTGCCCGACGAGAAGATGCGCCGTGTCGGTCAGTCCGTGGCTGCCGCCTCTCTGCCCAAGATTCAGTAATCGTAAAGCAGCACACCATTGACAGAAATACCATGCGCCGGACAGTCAAAAGCTGTCCGGCGCAGTTTCGCTGTTGGAACATAAGGCACTGTTCTGACCCCGGACAATGGATCATTAAGGGAAGATCCCATGGGGATTTGGGAATGCTATCAAAGGATCTGCCCCTGTATCTTCGGCAAACCCGCCCAAAGAAGAAAAAACGGCCTGGCAGAATTAACGAAATGTTAAGAAGTTAAGGAAATTTTCCGTTGCAATGGGTATTTTCCTGTGCTATAATAATCAAAAATCCATTTCGGGAGAAAGAAATGTTTGAAAAATATCTGCATGTCTTTTTGATTTCCATGGTGCCCATGATAGAGCTGCGGGGAGCCATCCCCATTGCCACGGTGGTGTACGGCCTGGATTACTGGAAATCTCTGGCGGTGTGCGTCCTGGGCAATATGCTTCCGGTACCCGTCATTTACTTCTTTGCCCATAAAGTGCTGCTCTGGGGGCGGGATAAAAAATATATCGGCAAGTTCTGCACTTACTGCATCGAAAAAGGATTGCACGGCGGCAAGAAGCTCCGCAGCAAGGCGGGCAGGGGCGGTCTGTTCATTGCCCTGATGATCTTCGTGGGCATCCCCATCCCCGGTACCGGAGCCTGGACCGGGACCCTGGCGGCATCCTTCCTGGATATGGGCATTAAGTCCACCAGTCTGGCAGTGTCTCTGGGCGTGATTCTGGCCGGTGCCATTATGGGCATCATCAGCCTGACCGGCGTACACGTTTTCGGATTATAAAAAGAGGAGGAAATTCCTATGTCTGATTGTCTGTTCTGTAAAATCATTGCCGGTGACATCCCCTCCACCAAGGTCTATGAGGATGACACCGTGTTCGCCTTCCGGGACATTGCACCCCAGGCACCTACCCACATCCTGGTGATCCCCAAGGCCCACATCAGCGGCTGCAATGCCGTCACTGGGGAAAACAGTGCCGTGATTGCCCACATTTTTGAGGTCATCGCCCAGATCGCCAAAGCGGAAGGTCTGGAGGGCGGCTACCGGGTGGTATCCAACTGCGGCGACGATGCCGGTCAGACCGTGCATCACCTGCATTTCCACATCCTGGGCGGCAAAAAGCTGAACCTGGAAATGGCATAGTATTTCGTATTCGCACGGCGGAAGGCTCCCGGAGCCCTCCGCCGTGCTTTTTTGGTTGACAAATCCGCCGACTTTGCTATAATAGGGCTGAATCACTTGCAGATAAGTCTTCGGGGAGCCGGATGCATCCGGCTGAGAGTGGGATCGGTAGCCCAGACCCGTGAACCTGATACGGCCAATACCGTCGGAGGGAAAGATGCAGATATGGGATACCTGGTATCACGTTGCACCTGGACGGTTTGCAGCGTGATTATTTTATTATGTGGAGGTATCTCTATGGAAAACCATGTCACCAAATCCCATCAGAATGTCCGTGCCCTGACCGAAGGCGCCGTGCTGGTGGGTCTGGCCTTTGTGCTGAGCTTTGTCAAGCTCTACGAGCTGCCCAACGGCGGCAGCCTGACGCCTGCTATGTTCCCCATTCTGCTCTACGGCCTGCGCTGGGGTCTGGGCAGAGGTCTGGGTGCAGGCTTCGTTTTCGGCCTGCTGCAGCTGCTCTTTGACGGCGCTTACGCCTGGGGCTGGCAGTCCATGATCCTGGACTATCTGCTGGCCTTCACCCCTCTGGGCCTGACCGGCCTGTTTAAGGGCAAGGCCTGGGGCATCTTCCCCGGCACCGTCATCGGCTGCGTGGGCCGCTTCATCGTCCACTACATTTCCGGCGTGACCATCTACCGCATCATCGAGCCCACCGCCATCCCCGGCCTGGGAACCTTCGACAATGCCGCCCTGTACTCCCTGGTCTACAACGGCAGCTACATGCTGCCCAATATGCTCCTGGCTCTGGTGCTGGCAGCCCTGCTGTACAAGCCCATGAAGCGCTACTTCGCAGGAGAAGATCTGAAGTAAGTAAAAATTCCCATAAAAAGGCAGACACGAAAGTGCCTGCCTTTTTGCTGTTTGGGGTTATTGGGTGTATTCTGAGGCTGTGTGCATCTGCACGGCCTGATAGAGCAGCTGGGCAGCGGTTTCCCGGGTGAGGATGGCTTCGGCATCCAGGGGCATTCCCTTTTGGGCCAGGGCGGACAGGGCAGAGTGGGCCCAGACAGGGGTATCCTCTGCCTGAGGGGCCTCTGCCGGGCGGGGGACTGCCAGATCCAGAGCGTTTTGCAGCATCACACCGGCCTCGGCCTGGGTGATGGGCGTGTCTGCGCCGAACACGGTCTGTTCCGGAAGACCGGCGGTGAGCCCTGCCCGGACAGCGGCGGCCAGATGGGGCTGGAGCCAGGCGGGGATGGGGTCTTCATACCCGGCCACGGCCAGCGGTTCCCCGGTGGGAAGCTCCAATGCCTTTACCAGCATGGCGGTGAACTCTCCCCGGGTCAGGGCCTTATCCGGGCAGAAGCAGGAATTGCCCGCCAGCCGCTCCCCGGTAAAGATCCCGGTGTTCTTCATCCACTCTGCGGCAAAGCGGCAGGGTCTGCCCAGGGTGTCAGTGTACTGGGCGGCATCCATGGGCTTGCGGATGGTGACGGTGACGGTGGCCTCCCGGCTGACCTTCCCGGCAGGATCCGCAGCGGTATAGGTGAAGGAGTCCACGCCAATCTTGTTTTTCTTTGGGGTATAGGTGAAGCAGCCCTCCGGGGAGATGGTTACACCGCCCCTCCGGGGCTGCCGGGTGACGGTGAAGGTCATGGCCTGTCCCTCCGGATCGGTGACCTTCAGCTGCCCGGTGGTGGGCAGGTTCTTGTAGGTCTCCGCCGCCAGATCCTCGGCAATGGGGGGCTTGTCCTCCTTGCCCCGGACGGAAATGGCCATGACATCCCCGGGGGACTGGGTTTTGTCATAAATGGGCAGATACCCCACCTGAGCGGCGCGGTCGGTTTCCGTCCGCACCGGGGCGAAGGTCATCCGGGCGGCCTGGTCGGCGGTGAGCACATCCCCGGGCCGCAGGATCCGCTGATCCAGCATCACCGCGCCGATCCGTCCCTCCGGTACGTCGGTGATGCAGATTCCCCGCAGACCCTCCTGCTGGGAAAAGTCCTGCTGGGAGAAGCAATAAACGCTGTCGCAGTCCACTTCCAGAGCGGAAGCCGGCAGGGCAAGACACACTGCCAGCGCCGCAATGGGTAATACAGGTTTCATAGTCATACCTCCAAAAAGTTTTCCGCTGGTATTGTTTGCCGGTACTGGGAATTTTATTCATATCGGATAGGGGAGCAGGCCGAAATTTCTACGGCAGGAAGACTTGCTTTTCCGGGCAATTCCGTGTACCATATCAGTACCAATATCAATGAAGGAGAGATGCTATGATTTCCAGAGATGTTTGCAGCCGTGTGCTGCAAAAGGCCCTGTCTACCGGGGGCGACTATGCGGAGATTTTTGCGGAAAACACCCAGAACCATTCCATTCACATGATCTCCGACGCGGTGGATGCCATTAAAGACACCAATGTGGTAGGGGCGGCTGTCCGGGTGTACCGGGGCCTGCGAAGTGTCATGGCTTCTACGGTAGATACCAGCGAGGCAGGGCTTCTGGCCTGCGCCGAGAAGGCCGCCGGTGCCCTGGGGGAGGGAACGGCTCCCATGGACATCGTCCTGCGGGAGCGGATCTTTGCGGATATCCATCCTGTGAAGATCGTGCCCACCAGCGTTGCCAACCGGGAAAAGGTGGCCATTTTGAAGGAAGGCTATTTTGCCGCCAGAGAGTATGATCCGGCGGTGACCCAGGTCAGCGGCACCATGCTGGAGGTGGATCACCGCATCCAGATCGCCAACTCCGAGGGCCTGTACACCCGGGATCGGCAGATCCGCACCCGGATGCTGATCCAGGCCGTGGCGGAATGCGGCGGCGAATCCCAGACCGGCTACTGCGGCCCCGGAAGCCGGAGAGGACTGGAAATGTTTGAGGACATTTCTCCCCGGCAGGTGGGTCTCAAGGCAGCACGGCAGGCCGTCACCATGGCAGGAGCAGGCTACTGCCCCGCCGGTGTTATGCCGGTGGCCATTGAAAACGGCTTCGGCGGCGTGATCTTCCACGAGGCCTGCGGCCACTCTCTGGAGGCTTCCAGCGTTGCCTACGGCCGTTCTCAGTTTGCCGGAAAGCTGGGCCAGAAGATCGCCAACGAAAAGGTCACCGCCATTGATGACGGTACCATCCCCAACGCCTGGGGCTCCGTGAACATCGACGACGAGGGCACCCCGGCCCAGAAGAATGTGCTCATCGAAAACGGTGTGCTGAAAAGCTATCTGGTGGATAAGTTCAACGGCCGCCGGATGGGGATGCCCTCCACCGGCAGTGCCCGCCGCCAGAGCTACGCCTATACCCCCACCTCCCGGATGACCAACACCTATATCGCCGCCGGTTCCGACCGGAACGAGGATATCATCGCCTCCATGGAGTACGGCCTGTACGCCAAGGACATGGGCGGCGGCAGTGTCAACCCGGTCACCGGAGAATTCAACTTCTCCGTCAACGAGGGCTACCTGGTGCGCAACGGCAAGATCTGCGAGCCTGTCCGGGGTGCCAGTCTGGTGGGCAAGGGCAGCGACATCCTGCAAAATATTGATATGGTGGGCACGGATATGGCCATGGGGCAGGGCGTTTGCGGCTCCTCCAGCGGCAATGTCCCCACCAACGTAGGCCAGCCTCTGATCCGGGTATCCGGGATCACCGTCGGCGGCAGATAAGGAGGCAGCACCATGACATTTGCAGAATTTAAGAATGTGGTCATCGCCCGGTGCCAGGCGCTGGGGGTGGCAGACTATGAACTGTACTATCAGACAGCGGAATCCATGGATATCTCCGCCTATCAGATGGAGATCGACCGGTTCTCCGGCTCTCTGGAGGGCGGCGTTTGCTTCCGCTGCATCCGGGACGGCAAAATGGGTTATGCCTCCACCGAGGCCCTGACCCGGGAGGCGGCAGAGCAGATCGTTGCCCAGGCACTGGACAATGCCTCTGCCCTGGAAGCAGACGAGCCGGTGTTCCTGTGCGAAGGGGGCAAGACCTACGCCAAGCTGACCCCCAGCACTCTGACCATGCCCGATACCGACACCTTGGCAGCCAAGGTGCTGGAGACCCAGAAAAAGCTCTATGATGCCGACCCTGCCGTGGTGGACGGCACCAGTGCCGAGGGCGTGGCCGAGCGGCAGCAGATCGCCATTTTCAATTCCAGAGGCCTGGATCTGCAGGAGCAGACCACCCTGGTGGGCTTGGTGGCGGCGGCAGTGGTTCGCCGGGAGGAAGAAATGGCCAACGACTACCGGGTGGTGCTCCGGGATCTGGAGCAGATCGACACCGATGCCCTGGCCAAGCAGGTGGCGGCCTCTGCCCTGGCCCAGCTGGGCGGCGAGCCTGCCCCCACCGGAAAGTATCCCGTGATCTTCGACCCGGATGCCATGAGTGAGCTGCTGGGTACCTTCGCAGCCGTGTTCTCTGCGGAGAATGCCCGGAAGGGACTGAGCCGCCTGAAGGACCGGGAGGGAGAGATCATTGCCGCACCTCTGGTGACCCTGCGGGACGATCCGGCCTACCCCGGCAGCTACTTGCAGCGCAGCTTTGACGCAGAGGGCAGCCCGGCCTATCCCAAGGAGATCATCTCCCAGGGCAAGCTGAACACCCTGCTGTATGACTTGAAGAATGCGGCGCTGGCCGGACGGGAGACCACCGGCAACGCCTCCAAGAGCGGCTACGATGCTCCCGTGAGCATCCAGCCCTTCACATTGTATCTGACCCCCGGCAGCATTTCCGAGGAGGAACTGCTGGCCCAGGCCGGAAACGGCGTGTATATCCACTCTCTGGACGGTCTGCACGCCGGCGCCAATGCCATTTCCGGTGACTTCTCCCTGCAAAGCGCAGGCTTCCGCATCGAAAACGGAAGGAAGACCGACCGGGTCAAGTCCTTTACCGTGGCAGGTAACTTCTACAGCCTGCTGGAAAACATCCGGGCTGTGGCAGACAATCTGGAATTCCCCGGCATGGGCCGGGTGGGCAGTCCCAGCGTCCTGGTGGATGGACTGTCCGTGGCAGGTAAATAGGGGAAACTCTGAATAAATCGTCTGCGGCTGAGCGGCGAATCTTTTGCTCCCAGTCTGCGGTTTGAAAAATGGGAAATACATACAGTATTCCCTCATTTTCCAAACCTTGCCTGGAACCAAAATCTTTCGCCGTCAGCTCTTGCCGATTTAATCAGAGCTTCCATAGGGCAATACCCTACAGGGATTTTGCCATGGCTGCCCGCCGGAGAACGGCGGTGAACAGATCCCCAAAGCCCAGCCGTTCCACCCCTTCGGCAGCTACCAGAGGGATCTGCTGCAAGATCTGATCCCCGGCGCGAAGGGTGAGGGTTCCCAGCGGCTGCCCCGGACGAACCGGGGCGGTGACAGAGTCCTCCAGCCGGACATCGGTGACCACGGTGCTCCGCTGGGCCTTGTCAATGAGCAGGGTCCCATCCTGGGCCATTTTTGGGGAAACGGCAGTTTCCTTTCCCAGCACCACAGGCACCTGCCCCACATCGCACAGATCCGGACGGATCAGGGCGTAATTGGCAAAGCCGTGATCCAGCATGGTTTTGCAGGACTGAAAACGGATCTTGGAGCTTTCCGCCCCCATGACCACGGCGATCAGCCCCAACCCCTCCCGCTGGGCCGAAGCGGACAGGCAGTAGCCTGCCCCGGAGGTAAAGCCGGTTTTCAGCCCCGTGGCGCCATCGTAAAACCGGATCAGCTTATTGGTATTGGACAGGCCAAAGGCCCCGTCCCGGACGGTGTCCATCCATATTGTGGTGAATTTCTGAATATCCGGGTGATATTTCAGCAGCTGCCGGGACATCCGGGCGATATCCATGGCGGAGGTGCGGTGCTGCCTGGCTTCCTCGCTGTCATCCAGACCGGTGCAGTTGACGAAGTGGGTGTTTTCCATCCCCAGTTCCTGGGCCCGCCGGTTCATCTGCTGGACGAAGGCCTCCTCGGAACCGGCGATGTGCTCAGCCAGCGCACAGGCGCAGTCATTGGCAGAGGACACCGCCACGGATTTGAGCATATCCGTCACGGTCATGGTCTCGCCCACCTTCAAATAGATCTGACTGCCCCCTTTGGCGGCAGCGGCCTCGGAGGTGGTGACGGGATCCTCCCACCGGATCTTCCCGGAGTCAATGGCCTCCATCACCAGCAGCATGGTCATCACCTTGGTGACACTGGCAGGGGCCAGCGGCTCGTTGGCATTTTGCTCAAACAGCACCGTCCCTGTGGCAAGATCCATCAGCACGGCACTTTTTCCGCCTACCTGCAATTCTGCAGCCCAACCGGGACACGCCAGCTGCACCAGCAGCCAAAGTCCCGCCAGCCCTACGCACACCCTTCTCATAGCCATCCCTCCATCGCTTGGTAGTCAAGCCTATGCGGCAGGGGAGCGGCTTATGTGAAAACGTTCGTTTCAGCAATGGCCCGGCAGCGGGCCAAAGGAGAAAAAGGAGGAATGGGTATGAGAGGCATCCCCTCACTGATTACCGATATTCGGAAGAAAGTATTTACGGAGGTGGCACGGATGGCCTACTCCGGCAGCGACCTGGAGGCGGCCAACGATCTGCCCTATGAGATCGTCCCCGGAGACCGGCCCCTGCACCGGGAATCTGCGTTTTTGGAGCGGGCCATTGCCGGTGAGCGGGTCCGCCTGGCCATGGGCCTGAGCCTGCGCCCCAGCGAGGGACGGCACCTGGTCAGCGAAGGCATGGATGCGGCGGCGGTGGCGGAGCAGTACTATGAGCCCCCACTGATTAACATCATCCCCTACGCCTGTCACGCCTGCCCCACCAACCAGTACCGGGTGATGCCCTGCTGCCAGAACTGCCTGGCCCGGTCCTGTGAGAAAGTCTGCCCCAAGGATGCCATATCCTTTGTCAACGGCAGCTCCTTCATTGATCAGGAGCGGTGCGTCAAGTGCGGCAAGTGTGCAGCTGCCTGCCCCTATCATGCCATCGTCCACCTGGAGCGGCCCTGTCAGGTCTCCTGCGGTATGGATGCCATTGGTTCCGATGAGCGGGGCCGGGCGGTGATCAACCAGGACAAGTGCGTGGCCTGTGGACAGTGCCTGGTCAGCTGCCCCTTCGGTGCCATTGTGGACAAGGGCCAGATTTTCCAGGTGGTGCGCTCCATTTTGCAGGGTGATCAGGTCGTCGCCATTGTGGCCCCGGCCTTTGTCGGTCAGTTCAGCGGCATGGTCTCCCCGGGAAAGTTCGTCACTGCCATGAAGCAGCTGGGCTTTGACCGGGTGGTAGAGGTGGCCGTGGGTGCGGACGTATGTACCGTGGAGGAAGCCAAGGACTTCCTGGAGAAGGTGCCTTCCCAGCAGGATTACATGGCAACTTCCTGCTGCCCGGCCTGGCACGCCATGATCGAAAAGCTCTACCCCGACCAGATGCCCAAGATCTCCATGACCCTGACCCCCATGGTGTTCACCGCACGGCTGATGAAGAAAAAGTACCCCGGCTGCCGGGTGGTCTTTGTGGGCCCCTGCGCCGCCAAGAAGCTGGAGGCCATCCGGGCGGATATCCGCAGCGATGTGGACTTCGTGCTGACCTTTGAGGAATTGCAGGGTATGTTCGAGGCTAAGGAGATCGACTTTGCTGCCCTGGAGGAAAGCGACTGCCTCAACGAGGGCAGTGCCGCCGGACGGGGCTTTGCCGTGGCCGGAGGGGTTGCCGGTGCGGTGGCGGATCTGGTGCATCAGGAGTATCCCGACCTGGAGGTCAAGACCGCCCGGGCCGAGGGACTGCGGGACTGCCGCCGCCTGATGGCTCTGGCCAAGGCCGGAAAGTACAAGGGCTATCTGCTGGAGGGCATGGCCTGTCCCGGCGGCTGTGTCGCCGGCGCAGGAACCATCCTCAGCGTTGCCCAGGCCAAAAAGTGTGTGGACGGCTATAGGAAGGATGCCAAACTCCGCTCTCCCCTGGAAAGCTCCTACCGGGACGTGGGCGAAAAATTGGATTAAGAAGGCAACACCCCGGAACCGAAAGGACGATTCCGGATAGAACCATCGCATAGTGAAAAGAACCGGGCTGGCGGCAGATTCTGCTGTCAGCCCTTCCTTTTTGAAAACCCATGGGGATACTTGTGATTTTGCCCAGAATTTACAGTGAAAAACCGGCATAATCCCCTATTGTCCCTCCATGCAAAATATGGTATCATGGGTGTATCCAGGTGGAGTATGCCTACTCCACAAAATAGGCATACATCCGCTAAAATAAAGGAGGATAAACCCGTTCGGCTCACGGTGCGGCAGTGTGGAGACCTGTCGTAATGCTTCCGCAGTTTTGCTCTGCGGAATGCGAGGATGCACCCGAGGATTCGGTGCGTTTGGAGCCAAAAAAGTATGGCAAGTGTAACCCTGAAGAACATCACCAAGATCTACCCCCACAGCGATGACACCAAGAAGAAAAAGAAGAAGGGCGAAACCGAGAAGAAGAACAACCTGAAGATCACCGACGAAGGCGTTATCGCCGTCCAGGAATTCAACCTGGAGATCGCGGATAAGGAATTCATCGTTCTGGTCGGCCCCTCCGGCTGCGGTAAGTCCACCACCCTGCGTATGGTGGCTGGTCTGGAAGAGATCTCCGGCGGCGAACTGTACATCGGTGACAAGCTGGTCAACGATGTGGCCCCCAAGGACCGCGATATCGCCATGGTTTTCCAGAACTACGCTCTGTACCCCCACATGACTGTTTATGACAACATCGCCTTCGCTCTGAAGCTGCGCAAGACCCCCAAGGACGAGATCGACCGCAAGGTTAAGGAAGCTGCTGAGATCCTGGACATCACCCAGTACCTGGGCCGTAAGCCCAAGGCTCTGTCCGGCGGTCAGCGTCAGCGTGTGGCCATCGGCCGCGCCATCGTTCGTGAGCCCAAGGTCCTGCTGATGGACGAGCCTCTGTCCAACCTGGACGCCAAGCTGCGTAACCAGATGCGTGCAGAGATCATCAAGATGCGCGAAACCATCAATACCACCTTTATCTATGTTACCCACGACCAGACTGAGGCTATGACTCTGGGCGACCGTATCGTCATCATGAAGGACGGCGAGGTTCAGCAGATCGGCACGCCTCAGGAGGTCTTCAACCATCCCCACAATCTGTTCGTTGCCACCTTCATCGGCACCCCTCAGATGAACCTGTTCGAGAATGCCAAGCTGGTAAAGGAAAACGGCAAGTACGCTGTGAAGCTGGACTGCCTGACCGTTCCTCTGAGCCAGGAGAAGCAGGACAGACTGGCTGCCAACAATGTGCCTGAGCAGGATGTGGTTCTGGGCGTTCGTCCTGAGCACATCACTTTGGCAGACGAAGGCATCACCGGCACTGTGGACGTTTCCGAGCTGATGGGCTCCTCCGTCCACCTGCATGTCACCTCCATGGGCCGTGACGTGGTCATGGTGGTCTCCACCATGAATATGACCACTGCCGAGGTCAGCGCTCTGAGCCACGGCAACACCGTCAAGTACAACTTCCCCGGTCATGTGTGCCACCTGTTCTCCAAGGAGACTGGCCTGAACCTGGAAGGCTAAGAAATCATACTCCCGAAAGACCTGCCTTCGGGCAGGTCTTTTTTGCCCGCCAAGGGGAAAAGTCTTGTGCCGAACGCATATTTTTTGTGCATAAACGGCTTTTCCCTTCGGATTTGACCGGGGGCGGGGGGATTGCAACTGGACAGAATGGGAAAAAGATGGTATAATCAACCCAAAGTCAGGCTATTCTCTCCGGGAAAGATTCCAACTCCCCACCCGGATCTGACACAAAGAAAACCACTTTGAGATTGGAGAACAGGTTCTATGAGCTATAATTGTCAAAACATCCTGAAATGGACGGAGGCCCAGCTGAAGTATACCTATGACGTTTCTCTGCAAAATGCCACCCCCCAGGAGCTGCATGAGGCTTTGGGCGTGGCGGTGATGATGGCCATTTCCGATAACTGGAGCCGCTGCAAACGGACACGGCTGAGTAATCGGAAGGCTTATTACATTTCTGCCGAATATCTGATCGGCCGTCTGGTGTATTCCAACCTGTTTAATCTGGGGATCCTGGATGAAATGAAAAAGCTGTTTGCCCAGCAGGGTGTGGATCTGGCTGTGCTGGAGGACATCGAGGACGATGCTCTGGGCAACGGCGGTCTGGGCCGTCTGGCAGCCTGCTTCCTGGACAGCGCCGCTTCTACCAATATCCCCCTTTCCGGCTACGGTCTGCGCTATAAGTTCGGCCTGTTCAAGCAGCGCTTTGACGAAAAGGGCAACCAGGTGGAAAACGCCGACGACTGGACCCGCTATGGCGATCCCTGGTCCTACCGCCGGTATAACCACACCGTGAAGATCAAGTTCCCGGAGCACACCGTTCTGGCGGTTCCCTACGATGTGCCCATCATCGGCTATGGCACGGAAAACATCGGCACCCTGCGCCTGTGGCAGTGCGAGGCCGAGCAGGAGCTGGACTTCAACGCCTTCAACAATCAGGACTATCTGCGGGCTCTGAATGCCAAGAACATGGCTGAGGATATCACCCGTGTGCTTTACCCCAACGACTCCACCTGGGACGGCAAGCGTCTGCGGATCAAGCAGCAGTACCTCCTGTCCTCTGCCTCTTTGCAGGATATGCTGCGCACCTTCAAGCTGGCCCATGGCAGCACCAAGGAGGATCTGCGCCGGTTCCCCGAGTTCTGCGCCGTGCAGCTGAATGATACCCATCCGGCCATGGCCATCCCTGAGCTGATCCGCCTGATGATGCTGGAAGGCTTCACCTTCGAGGAGAGCTTCAGCATTGCCCAGCGCACCTTCTCCTACACCAACCACACCGTCATGAGCGAGGCTCTGGAAAAGTGGCCCCAGGATCTGCTGGCTTCCGTTGTGCCGGAGGTCGAGCATATCATCTGCCTGATCGACTACAAGCTGCGCCATGATCCCCATCTGAATCATGACCCGGCCAACTTTATCATCAATAACAACATCATCCACATGGCAAACCTGTCCATCTATGTGGGCAGCTATGTCAACGGTGTTGCCGAGATCCACTCCCGGATCCTGCGGGAGGACTGCTTCCGCAACTGGTATCAGGCATTCCCGGAGCGGTTCCAGAACAAGACCAACGGCATTACCCCCCGCCGCTGGATCGGCCTGTGCAACCCGGAGCTGACGAACCTGATCCGGGAAAAGGTGGGCGGCGATTTCCTGAAGGACATGAACCGGATCGCCGAAATGAAGAACTTCCTGGATGATGAGACCGTGGCCCGGTTCAATGACATCAAGCGCACCAAGAAGGAGCAGCTGAGCGTTGTCATTGCCCGTCAGGAGGGGGTGGGCCTGAACCCCAACTTCCTGTTTGATGTCCAGGTCAAGCGCCTGCACGAGTACAAGCGCCAGCTGATGAACATCCTGTCCGTGCTGGATATCTACTACCGCCTGAAGGAAGGCCGTCTGCCGGACTTCTATCCCACGGCATATATCTTCGGTGCCAAGTCCGCCCCCGGCTATGCCCGGGCCAAGGCCATTATCCGCTTCATCAACCGGGTGGCCAAGATGATCAACAGCGACATGGAGGTTGCCGACAAGATGAAGGTGGTCTTCGTGCAGAACTACAACTGCTCCTATGCCGAGCACATCATGCCCGCCGCCGATATCTCCGAGCAGATCTCTCCTGCCGGTACAGAGGCTTCCGGCACCGGCAACATGAAGCTGATGCTCAATGGTGCTGTGACCCTGGGCACCCTGGACGGCGCCAACGTGGAGATCGCCCAGGAGGCCGGTATGGAGAACGAGTATATCTTCGGTCATACCGTGGAACAGCTGAACGAGCTGCGCCATAGCTACCATCCCAGAGACATCTACAACAGCAACCCCGACCTGCGCCGGGCTCTGGATACCATGGTCAACGGCACTGTGGAGACGGATACCGATCTGCACACCCTGTACCGCAGCCTGCTGGACGAGGTCAACGGCGAACAGCCCGACCGCTACTACATTCTGGCGGACTACGGCTCCTATATCGAGGCAAAGCTCCGTGCCAACCGGGACTATGCCGACCGTCTGGCCTTCGGCCGTAAGTGCCTGATGAACGTGGCATCCTCTGCCAAGTTCTCCTCCGACCGTACCATTGCCCAGTACGCCGAAGAAATCTGGCACATCCAGCCCACCCAGTACTAAGGCAACACCGCACAATTGCGTCTGCGGACATCAGCGGATCTTTTGCCCCAATCTTGCAGGTTGGGCAACTTGAAATACACAAAGTATTCCTGCGTTGCCCAACCTTTATCTTGGGTCAAAATCTCTCGCTGATGCCTCTTGCCGAATTATGCGGTGCTGCCCTAAGATAAAAAAAGACCCTGTATCGGTGCAAAACCGATACAGGGTCTTTCTTGCTGTGCGCCCGGTGAGCGCACGTTCTCTAGGGTGAAAGTCCTGAAGTCGCCCGGTAGCGGGAAGACTTAGCCAAAGGCAAGGGTGTCCGTCGTGAGGCGGAATCTGAAGAAAGCCGGATTTTAGGGGTCCAAAGGTCCCCTAATGGGCAAAACTCTGGCCTGACGAACAGAAATCGCATATAAGGCCGAACACAAGGGTAAGTTTGCTACACAAAACAAAGCCCAATAGCTACACGGATTGTATTCGGTAAATGCGGCAGGTAAAGAGGGAAAGAACGTGTGAGTACCCGGGGAGGTCTCACAGGCGTGTTTGGAGTAGACATATTCGAAAAAAAATGCGTAGTAACAACGAACTGTGAGAAGTCAGCAGAGGCCACAGTACCAGGGAAAAAAATCATGGGAAGGGCCGAACAATCGTTAGTCCTAAGTAGATTACAGAAGGAGGTCAACATGAAGAACGCAGAATATCAGGGAAACCTGAGCTGCCCGCAAAGAGATAGTGCGGAACACGAATGGTATGCGGGAGCGCAGAGTGTTGGCAGTCAGGAAGTAAGAGAACAGGACGGTGCAGACTTGCTTGAAAGGATTCTGAGCAGGGACAACCTGAATAGAGCCTACAAGCGGGTCAAGGCCAACAAGGGAGCGCCAGGAATCGATGGGATGACCGTTGAGGATGCGCTGCCCTGGTTGAAAGAACACCGGGAAGAACTTCTGGAAATGATACGGCAAGGGAAATACAAGCCCCAGCCGGTGCGCCGGAAGGAAATCCCAAAGCCGGATGGCGGGATGCGGAAGTTGGGAATTCCAACGGTAGTAGACCGTATCGTCCAGCAGGCAATTGCACAACAGCTAACACCCATCTATGAACCGCTGTTCTCGGACAATAGTTTCGGCTACCGTCCGGGCAGAAGCGCACAGATGGCAATTCTGAGAGTAAAAGCGTATGCGGAACAAGGATATACCCAGGCAGTGCTTGTGGATTTGTCCAAATACTTCGATACTCTGAACCACGAATTGTTGATGAACCTTCTGCGAAAGGACATCCACGACAAACGGGTCATTGAATTGATTAAACGGTATCTGAAAGCCGGTGTCATGGAGAATGGTCTGCTGGCGAAGACAGAAGAAGGCTCTCCCCAGGGAGGCCCGCTCAGCCCGCTGCTTGCGAATATCTACCTGAACGAATACGACCAGGAGATGGCAAGGCGAGGGGTACCGGTCATTCGCTATGCGGACGACATTGTAGTTCTGGCAAAGAGCAGCCGGGCGGCAGAGCGACTTCTGGAAACGACCTGGCGGTATCTTGAGGGAAAATTAAAACTCAAGATGAATGCGGAAAAGAGTAAGGTTGTCAGCGTATTTTCAATCCGAAATTTTAAGTTTCTGGGCTTTGCGCTAGGGAAGGGGCGAAAGGGCGTGTATGTCCGGGCCCACGCAAAGTCCTTGAAGAAAGCCAAAGCAAAACTGAAAGAGCTGACTTCCCGCAGCCAGGGCAGAAATGTCCGGGTCGTGATGCAGAATGTAAAGGTCTACATCCGGGGCTGGCTTGGCTACTTCGGTATTGCGAGTATGAAGACGACAATGCGAGACTGGGATGGATGGCTGCGAAGAAGATTCCGCTCCTATATCTGGAAGCAGTGGAAGCTCCCCAGAACGAGAGTGAAGAACCTTGTAAAACTTGGAATGCCCCAGTGGCAGGCTTACAGGAACGGAAATACTCGAAAGGGATATTGGGCAATTGCCGGGAGTGGTATTCTGAAAACGACCATTACAAACGAAAGACTCGTACAGGCCGGATACTACAGCGTCCTTGACCGGTACGAGTCCTTGCACTTATGCGATTGAACCGCCGAGTACCGAACGGTACGCTCGGTGGTGTGAGAGGTCGGCTAGGAAACTAGCCTCCTACTCGATTATTTGTACCAGGCGATCAGCTTTTCGGCATCCCGGTAGCCCTTTTGGTACATCTTTTCCAGGCTTTCCTTGTCCTTGGTCAGGGTGGACATTCCCTCGGTGCTGTCCGGGGCGATGATGCACACCCGGCCTTCCTGCTCCAGAGCCAGGGCCTTTTGAACGGCGGCGTTGTACCGCTGGGAGCGCAGGGCCATGCCCTTGGCGGCTTCCGGGTACTTCCGGTGGAGCAGCCGGGCGATCTTCATGTCCTGACGGCTGCTGCGCACCAGGGTGACAGGCTTTGTCAGGATGACAGCCACCCGGTCACAGCCCAGCGCCAACGCTTTATCCAGGGGAACAGGATCCGCCAGACCGCCGTCATAGTAGGGCACACCGTCAATGAAGATGGGCCGATCCACCACCGGGATGCAGCAGGAGGCCATCAGGGCGTGATAGTCATCCTGGGGGATATCCGCCTTGGTGAAATACCGGGGCTGACCGGTGCGGGCATTGGCAGCCACCACCAGAAGCTCTGCTGGGTTTGCCATCATAGCAGGGTAGTCCAGGGGATTCTCCCCGCCCCGGTTGCTCAGGGTGCCGTAGACATAGTCCAGATCCAGGTAGGAATGCTTTTCCACCAGATTTTTCACGCTCATATATTCCTTGCGGAAGGCGTAGTCATCGTAAAAGGGCTTGTTCCGCCCCTGTTGTTTGGCAACATAGGAGCAAACATTGGCACTTCCGGCGGATACGCCGATGCAGCAGTCAAAGGCAATGTCCGCCTCCAGACACCGATCCAAAACCCCTGCGCCATAAATTCCCCGCAATCCGCCGCCTACATCAATGATTCCATACTTCATGGCAGTCACTCCCTCCGATTTTGCAGATAGTATACCACAAAGCGGGAAAAATTGGTATGAGCAAGTGGGGAAGATTGATAAAAATCCCCCTGCTGCTGTGGGGTAACATACAGGTAATGTTACAGGCACATCCCCAATAGGGATGACAGTAGCCGGATCCCTGGGGTGACGTTCATAAAATGTTTTCAATATGCGAATAATTTGCATATTGACAATTTTGCCGCCTCAAGGTATACTGATTTGCGAATGAAACGCAAATTGGAGGCGTGGTGAATTGCTGAATTACAGCACCCGGCAGCGGAAGGCTTTGCTTGCCTACCTGAGCCGGCACCCGGATGAACTGCTGTCTGCACGGCAAATTGCGGCTGCACTGGAACAGGAAAGAATCAGCCTGAGTGCCGTATACCGAAATCTTGCACAGTTAGAGGCAGAGGAAAAGGTACGCCGCAGCAGCAAGACCGGAACCCGGGAGGTTTATTATCAGTACCTTGCGGCAGAGTGCTGCAAGGGTGCGCTGCACATGAACTGCACAAAATGCGGAAAAACCTTTCACATGACAGAGGATCACGCCGCACTTTTTGCAAAGCACCTGGCCCAAAGCGAGGAATTCCAACTGGACACAGCCGACACGATCCTCTACGGAACCTGCTCGGACTGCAAGAGCAAGAGTAAATAACTATTAGGGAAACTCTGAATGAATCGTCTGCGGCTGAGCGACGAATCTTTCGCCCCCAGTCTACGGTTTGAAAAATGGGAAATATAGCGCAGCCGTTGCCAGCGCAAGCTGGCTTACGGATGCGGCATACCCCTTGCGGGTACATACAGTATTCCCTCATTTTCCAAACCTTGCCTGGAAGCAAAATCTTTCGCCGTCAGCTCTTGCCGATTTCATCAGAGCTTCCTGAGAAAGGAGACAGACCATGACAAAGAGATTTCGTTTTGCAAAGGGCTTGCTGGCCGCAGTGCTGGTCTTTGTTATGCTGTCTTCTGTTGCTTATATTGTGGCGGAAGCCGACCATGACTGCACCGGTGCGGACTGCGCCGTCTGTCATCAGATTGGTGTCTGCCAGAATCTGCTCAAGAGCATCGGACTTGCCGGCAGCGCAGCAGCGGCCGCAGGGGCGATTTTCTATATGCTGTGCAGGGTGATTCCCCCCTGCGCACAGCTTGTGCATACCTTTACACTGGTCTCTCTCAAGGTAAAACTTTCGGATTAAATAGAATAAGGGCAGTACGGCACCATTGCGCCTGGGCACAACAGTGGACCTATTTCTCGATCCAGTGGCTGAAAATGGGAAATACACAGAGAATTTCCGGACTTTTTCAGTCACATTTTGAGAAAAAATCTTCACTGCTGTCCATCGTCGATGGGGGCGTGCTGCCCAAGAACGTTTACAAGGGTACAGTCTGTCTTTTTTGGGGACAGGCGATTGCGGTGCTGCCGTTACCCTTGTATTTTTGCGCCCATTTTCAGGCAGCACTGCATCATTCGGAAGCGGCGGAAGCGGTACGTTTGTCCCAAGACAGGGTTTGAAAAATACGGAATACTTTGTGCACCCGCAGGGGGTGTGCCGCATCCGTAAGCCAGCTTGCGCTGGCAACGGCTGCGCTATACCCGCAAGGGGTATGCTGCATCTGTAAGCCAGCTTGCGCTGGCAGCGGCTGCACGGTATTTCAGGTTTCAAACGGCAGAAATTGGGAAAAATCTGCGGATGCCCCGGACGCATTTGTGCGGTGCTGCCTCAAGCTCTAATAACAATCCGGAGGTATTGATCCTATGAAAAAAATAACTGCATTACTGCTTGTGTTTCTGATGCTGCTCGGCGTTCTGGTCGGATGCAGCGAAGCAGGAAAGAATAACGAAACCACGGTTACCACATTGTCCAAACAGCCTTCTGCGGACAGCGGCAAGAGGGGGGGAAAGCCCTTGAAGATCGTCACCACGATTTTCCCGGAATACGATTGGGTCAGGGAGATCTTTGGCAGCAAGGCGGATATGGCCGAGCTCACAATGCTTTTGGATAACGGTGTGGATTTGCACAGCTATCAGCCCACTGCGGAGGATATTGTCAAAATCTCCGATTGCGACCTGTTTGTCTATGTGGGCGGGGAGTCTGACGGCTGGGTGGAAAATGCCCTGAAAAATGCCGCCAACAAGGATAGAAAGGTCATCAATCTGCTGGACGTGCTGAAGGACAGGGTCAAAACGGAAGAGGCAGTTCCCGGTATGCAGGCAGAGAAAGGTCACAGCCATGGTGTGGCAGACTTTGCCGACAGTGATGTACAGGACAGAAGCCTGTCCGATTGGGACGGCCAGTGGCAGTCCGTGTATCCCTATGTTCTGGACGGTACATTAGACCCTGTTATGGAAATGAAAGCAGAGAGCGGAAAGATGACTGCGGAGGAATACAAGAATTTCTATCGTTCCGCCTACGAAACGGATGTTGAAAAAATCACCATCGACGGCAATACGGTCACATATACCCGCAAGGACGGCGCCGCTTCCGGCGTATATGACAGTAAGGGATTCTATATCCGGCATAAGGACAATGGAAGCAAGCAGGTGCGCTACAAATACCAAAAGGTGTCCGGTGATGCCGGTGCGCCGACCTACATTGTTTTCAGCGACCACAATATTGCCTCCGCAGAGCCGGAGCATTTTCACCTGTACTTCGGCGATGCCGGTTTTGACGGCCTTGTGGAAGAAGGAAAGCGTTTTCCCACCTTCTATCCGGCTGACTTGACCGGAGAACAGATCGTAGAGGAAATACTGGAGCATGGCGCAAAGGAATATGACGAGCATGTCTGGCTGTCCTTGAAGAATGCTGCGGTTCTTGTAAATGCCATTTCCGAGTCTTTGCAGGAACTCGATCCCGATAACAAGGATACCTATGCCGCAAATGCGGCTGCTTATGGGAAAAAACTGTCTGTTCTTGACGCAGGCTATCAGAAAGCCGTGGACGCAGCAAGCAATCAGACCGTTCTGTTCGGAGACCGTTTCCCCTTCCGCTATCTGGTGGACGATTACGGCCTAAGCTACTATGCCGCATTTGCAGGCTGCTCTGCCGAGAGTGAAGCCAGTTTTGAAACCATTTCCTTCCTTGCCAAGAAGATGGATGAGCTGAAGCTGCCCTGTGTGCTGACCATTGAAGGGACAAACCACAGGATCGCCGAAACCGTTGTTGCCAATACCGCAGAAAAGAATCAGAAGGTGCTGACAATGGACTCCATGCAGTCCACCACCTCCCGGGATGGGGCCAATGGCACGACCTACCTTGCGGTGATGGAAAAGAACCTAGCGGTGCTTGCGGAAGCACTGGGTTAAGGAGGCGGGATTATGGCTCAGCTCACCTGTCAGAATCTCTGCGTCGGCTATGATGGGAAGTCTGTTCTGCAAGACCTCAATTTCGAGGTCTATGCAGGCGACTATCTGTGCATCGTAGGGGAAAACGGCTCCGGCAAGAGTACACTTATGAAAACGATCCTCGGCTTGCAGGTGCCCATCAGCGGTAGAATTCTGACGGGCGATGGGCTGAGGAAAAATGAAATCGGCTATCTGCCCCAGCAGACACTGGTGCAAAAGGATTTCCCGGCATCGGTCAAAGAGATCGTTTTGTCCGGGTGCCAGGGTCGCTGCGGCAGCCGCCCCTTTTACAGCAAGGAAGAAAAGCGGCTTGCGGCGGAAAGCATCCGGAAAATGCAGATCGAAAGCCTGTCAGGACGCTGCTACCGGGAACTGTCCGGCGGCCAGCAGCAGCGGGTGCTGCTGGCCCGTGCGCTGTGCGCTACCCGAAAGATCCTGCTTCTGGATGAGCCGGTTTCCGGGCTGGATCCCAAGGTTACGGCGCAGATGTACACGCTGATCGAAAGCCTCAACCGGCAGGACGGCATCACGGTTATTATGATCTCCCATGACATAGCCGCAGCGGTCAAATATGCCAGCCACATTCTGCACATCGGCGATACCGTTTTTTGGGGAACGAAGGAAGCATATCTGCACAGCGCACAAGGACGGCTGTTTGCCCCGGAGAAAGGCGGTGAAACCCTGTGATGCAGATTTTGGAAAAGCTGGCACTCTATTGGACATACCCCTTTGTCCGCTACGCCCTGGCAGTGGGGGTGCTGATCGCCCTGTGTTCCTCTCTGCTGGGGGTGACGCTGGTGCTGAAACGGTTTTCCTTCATTGGCGATGGGCTGTCGCATGTGGCATTTGGGGCAATGGCCATTGCCGGTATTTTGCAGGTCAAAAATGAAATGCCTCTGGTGATGGCCATTACGATCCTCAGCGCTGTCCTGCTTCTGCGAACCGGACAGCATACAAAAATCAAGGGCGATGCCGCAGTTGCAATGATCTCCGTTGGCGCTCTGGCTGTGGGCTATCTGCTGATGAATTTGTTCTCATCTTCTTCCAATCTTTCCGGCGATGTGTGCAGTACACTGTTCGGCTCCACTTCCATACTGACCCTGTCTGCTGCGGAGGTGTGGCTGTGTGTGGGGATGTCGGTGCTGGTGGTGGCGATATTTGTTTTGTTCTACAACAAGATTTTTGCGGTGACCTTTGATGAGGATTTTGCAAAGGCTGCGGGCACCAATGCGGGAGGCTACAACCTGCTGATCGCCATTGTTGTGGCGGTTATCATTGTGCTGGCAATGAACCTGGTGGGATCGCTGCTGATTTCCGCTCTGGTCATCTTCCCGGCGCTGTCCGCCATGCGGATGTTCAAAAGCTTTCGCAGTGTCACGATTTGTTCGGCGGTGCTGTCGGTTTTTTGTGCGCTGATGGGGATCCTGATCTCCATTCTGGCCGGTACGCCGGTGGGCTCCACCATCGTGGCCGTTCAGATTGGCGCATTCGGCCTGTCTTGTCTGACGGGCATGGTACTTGGAGGGATACGATGATGAAAAGACTGCTCCTTATCCTGCTTGCTGCGGGGATCCTGGGCAGCACAGCCGCCTGTGGGAAGCTGCGAAGGGAGACGGCAATCCCGGAGACAACAGAGACTTATATTACGGAGCCGACGGCAGCCGAACCCGGTGAAGGGACAGCGGAAAGGGTTTCCACTGAGGCATTCGCACCTTCTGAGGAGATTTCCAAGACAGAAGCGCCGGAACCTGCCGTTGTAACGGATCCTTCGGGTGTTGATGTGGATCTGACGGTGCTCAGCAGTACGATGGTCTATGCAGAGGTGCTCAATATGATGACGGAACCAAACGCGTATGACGGTAAAACCGTAAAAATGCGCGGCAGGTTCGGTGCCAGCTACGGCTACCGGCCGGATGGAACGATCAATGAGGATGTGCTGATCTTTGCCTGCATCATTGCGGATGCCACCGCTTGCTGCTCGCAGGGTATCGAGTTCGTCTTGTCCGGGGCATACAACTTTCCGGAGGATTATCCGGAACTGGACAGTGAGATCACAGTAACAGGAACATTCAAATCGGGCGAGCAAAACGGCATCCCATATTTCCGGGTGATCAATGCGCAGATGACGGTGTAGGAACATGGGGAACAGAAAAACAGGTGTTTTTTAAGATCCATCCCGAATCCATGGCTCCTTTCGTAAACCTGAAATTTCTCCCAAGGGCTTCTTATGATACCGTCCAGTCAATGGAAGGCTGGCTGCGGCTTCGTGAGAGGCCCTTTCTGCAAACGGTTTCATCGGAAAAGGATTCCTTGAGCGGTGCCCCCGGCGTTTGGACGCTGCTCTGACATGGAAATTCAAGAAGATTGTTTGAAAGGCTGGAAATAAGAAAACCCATGAAAACCATTGGCTTTCATGGGTGGGGGTGCTGGGTTTGAGGGGGGACAACAGGACTCGATTGCCGAATTGCCCCTCTGGGGGGGCAAATCGTATAGATGCCACCAGTTTTTGAACTGGTGGCCGCCAAATGCCACTGGCATTTGGCATTTAAATGGGTTCGAGTCCTGTTGTCAGCAAAAAGAAAATCACCACCCTTGGGTGGTGATTTTTCTTTTTGGTGGAGACAACAGGACTCGAACCTGTGACCTCATGCGTGTGAAGCATGCGCTCTAACCAGCTGAGCTATGCCTCCATTACGGAACGAAAATTATTATACCATATTTTTCTGGAAAGTCAACCCCTTTTTGCGTATTTCTTAAAAAACACGCTGCCGGGTGGGCAGCGTGTTTGGCATTTAGCGATAGGGCTGAACGTATCGTTCGTGGCTTAGGGATTGCGGTCGGGCGTGGGCGCCGGAGACCAGGCCCAGCATACCGAAGATACTGACCACCGAGGAGGGGCCATAGCTGATCAGGGGCAGGGTCAGGCCAATAACGGGCATGACACCGATGCACATACCCACATTGATGAGGATCTGGAACATCAGAGCCGAGGCGGCACCGAAGCAGACCAGACGGCGCATATAGTCCGGAGTTCGGGCACCCACGAAGATACACCGGGCGATGATGGCAAGCTCCATCACCATGATCAGCACACAGCCGAAGAAGCCCAGCTCTTCACCCACGGAGGAGAAAATGTAGTCCGTGTGCTGGGCGAACAGGTTGCCGCCCTGGGTACGGTTGCCATTGAACAGCCCCTGTCCTGTCAGGCCGCCGCCGGTTAGGGACAGCAGGTTGATCTTGGAGTGATACCGGGCGCCGATGCCCTGGGCATCGAAGGTGGGGTCGATCAGAATCAGAATACGCTCCTGCTGGTATTGACCCAGGAATTTCCAGGCCAGAGGGGCCATGACGGCAATGCCGCCGACGGCCAGGGCGAACCACCACAGACTGACGCCGCCGGCAAAGGCCATGCCGATGAAGATGAACACGAAGATCAGGGAAACGCCTGCATCCGAGGACAGCACCATGTTCAGCCCCACCAGCAACCCTAAGTGGAAAACCATGTGCATGACCGAGGGAATGCTGGACAGCCGGTTTTGGTGGGATGACATGACGGATGCCATGATAATAATGTAGGTAATCTTACAGATCTCCGCAGGCTGGATGTTGAAGGGCAGGAAAGGGAAGTCCAGCCAGCTTCGGTTACCGGTGTCGTTATCCGTACCGAAGGGGATCAGCATCAGCAGCAGGACCATGTTGAACGCCACCATGAGGTTTCGGTTCTCCTGCAAAAAATCCATATCAATGGAGGAGATCATGGCATAAATGATCGTTCCCAAAAAAATTGCAAGCAACTGAATGATGATGTAGCGAAGATTACCATCGAATTTTTCTGCCGATGTGGCACTGGCAATGATGATAACGCCGAAGCCGGCGGTGATCAGACACAGCACCAGCAGAAACATATCGCCTTTTTTGAAGAATTCCTTTAATTCTTCCTTGAAACGAAGCAATTTACCGCCTCCTTTTTAACCTTTTTGTTGCATTATATCACCGATACGGGGAAAAGTAAATAGAGGAAGTGTGAACGCCCTTTTAAGTTTTCAGAAGCAGGCCCAGCAGCCGGTCATCGGTAAAGACGGGGCTGGCGCAGACACTGTCCAAAATGGCCTCCACATTTTCCCAGCTGTTTTCGATCTCCTTGGAGTACAGCTGGGCATTCTCCAAAAAGCTGCCCTCCAGGGCGGCGATCATCAGGCAGGACACCAGGATGAACTTGACCCGGCCCACCAGATCATAGTCGGAAACCGCCTGAAGCCAATACCGCTCCACAAAGTACCGGGCCAGATTCCGGGTCTCCTGGGGAAACCGGGGCTGGCCGGGATGCCGCAAAAGGGCCTCCCACCGGGGGGTAAGGATCTCCAAATCCGCAAAAAAGCGGAAAATATCTGCCATGCTGCCAGGCTTTGCGAACTGCCGGATGGTTTCCATGGCGGACTGGGGATCGAAGGGGGCTTCCTCGCCCAGATCCAGCTCCTGCTGGGCCTGACAGCCGTAGAGCAGCAGCAGGCACAGCCGCTGGCCTATGGAATACCCGGGCAGATCCAGCAGGGACAGGGCGGTGCGCCGGGTGCGCTTCAGAGTGTCCATGGCCTCCCGGTCATAGTCGCCTTCTGTGCCCCCGGGGAGCGCCTGAATGACCGGCTGGGACTGGGGGGCGGTGAGGATGAGTCGGGCTGCTTCCGGGCAGCTCAGCTCCAGCCCCAGCTCCACAAAATCCCCATAGTCATGGGTCAGTCGGGGAAACTGGCGGCAGGTCTGGCACAGGGCGGCTTCCCCCAGCTCTGCCTGGATCCGGCACAGGCCGTCCGCCTGCCACATGGGGCAGCGGCCCTGGATGATGGACATGACGGTTTCGCCGTCCTCCTCCCGCAGAACCTGGCGCAGCCGATCTCCAAGGGGGCCGGGGAGGCTGCGGTAAAATGCGGCGGAAGCATCGTCCACCTGAACGTCCCACTCCTGACAGCAGCTGTCCGGGCAGACCCCTGCCAGGCAGCGGAAGGTATCGTAATAGGCTGGTTTTGTGACGTACATATCAGATCTCATCCGGAATGTTCAGGGATTCCAGGGTTCCTGCGGCATCCTGGAGGGACTGCTTGGTGGTGCAGACGGTGTTTTGCAGCTGCTCCAGCTGGGCCAGGATCTGGTCGGCAATGGGCATCACCTGTTCGGTCATGTGGCTGACCTGATGGGATACCTGACCGACGATCTGGTTGGCCTGACGGTACACCGCATCGGCCCGCTCCTGGGCCATCCGTTCCATCCGCTCGGCCCGGCGGTAGCACTCCAGCTCGGCCTCGGTGGAGGCAGGAGCGGCTTCCGGCTCCGGAACGGGGACTTCCTCCGGCGCAGGGGCTTCCTGGGAAGCGGTGGTTCCCTGGGCGGTCAGCAGAGCTTGCTCCAGGACATCACAGCGATGCTGAAGGGCTTCCTTCTCTGCCCGGAGGGCCTCCACCTGAATGCGGAGCATATCCCGCTCCCGGGTCAGGGCGGCGGTATCGTCCTGCCTGGGCTGGGATTTCAGCGCTTCGATCTCCCCCTTGAGCTGGTTTACCAGCTGGGTATTCTTGTTGTTGATGTATTCCAGATAGTTGACCACATCCTCCCGGTTGAAGCCGTTGAACGCAGCACGGAATTTTTCCACAGCGGCCATAGTACATTCTCCTTTTCTGGCGAAATTTTTTCTCATTATATCACAGAAAACCGGTGAAAACAACTTTTTTTGAACCGGGGCAGGGAAGTGCCGGAAATTTTTTGCGTTTGCCCCTTTACAAAGGGGGAAAAGCCTGCTATAATATTCTGGCTATCAAGCAATGCACCGGTGGCTCAATGGATAGAGCATCGGATTCCGGTTCCGAGGGTTGGGGGTTCGAGTCCCTTCCGGTGTACCAAAAATTTACCCGTCTCATTCGAGACGGGTAAATTTTTTATACAAAGGAAGGGACTCGAACCCATTTAAATGCCCCATGCTTGGCATGGGGCAGCCACCAGCTGACAAAACTGGTGGCATCCATACGATTTGCTCCACAGGGCAAATCGGCCATCGAGTCCCTTCCGGTGTACCGGAAATTACCCATCTCCTTCAAGATTGAGAGAAAAAGTCGTTGCGGCGCAGGGACTTTTGGGAGCCTAAATGACTGGCGGAATGTTGATATCCCTGTAAAGTCTGCACAAACTGGGAAGTTTTTCCATAGGGGCATTGAATTATTTATGGAAATGTGTTAGGTTTCCAGATAAGAATCCCTCTATTAGGGTGAAGAGCAAAATACAGGAGGTGTGGTCAGTGAATGACAATCAGATAATCGAACTGTTCTTCACTCGGAACGAAGATGCCATCCAGCAGACAGCCTACAAATACGGGACGCGTCTGACGGGCTTGGCAGCGAATATTGTCCGGAACAACGAGGACGCACAGGAGTGTGTGAATGATACCTATCTGAAGGCGTGGGACACGATTCCACCTACGAAGCCGGATCATTTTTTTGCATACTTAGCAAAAATCTGCCGCTTTTTTGCTTTTGGCAGGCTGGACTGGAACAATGCCGCCAAACGAAACGCTGAGGTTGTTGCCTTGACCCAGGAAATGGAGGCGTGCATTCCAAGTTCCTGGCAGGACGCGACTGTGGAAAGCTGCGAAATCAGCCATTTGGTCAACAGCTTCCTGCACAGACAGACCCAGGAAAATCGGATGATTTTCGTGCGGCGGTACTGGTATGGCGACAGCGTCAGCGAGATTGCCCTGCGCTATGAACTCAGCCAGAGCGCCGTTATGATGCGGCTGTCCCGGACAAGAAGCAAATTGGCATCTTACCTGAAAAAGGAGGGGGTTCGCGTATGACAGGGAAAGATATGCTCAAGGGTATCCAGAATCTGGATGCAACCCTGATTGAAGAAGCGGAATTTGGCAAATTTCAAAAAAATCATGCTGGCATTTCCGGAAAAAAGAAGCTGCTGTTTCTTCTGGCAGCAACCATGATTATGGGCACCATGACCGCTGCGGCAGTCTACACCCGCTGGTCGACTACCGCCCAAACCCGCTACAATCCCTCTCAGGATGTAAAGGAGCAAGCAGAAAAGAGCGGTCTGTCTGTGATGCTGGAGGAAACCAAGGGAGCTGCAAATCCCAACGAGGTTCTGTCCGTCACCGATCAGGGCGTTACCATCACTGC
>Ga0129314_1000388_pt1 | contig 47585 bp, 39 predicted proteins | sample O1111metagenome_FD_94431 | JGI IMG/M metagenome (GOLD analysis project Ga0129314, IMG submission 94431) | Orangutan individual fecal microbial communities from fecal samples from Wisconsin, USA - O1111 metagenome | ecosystem: Host-associated > Mammals > Digestive system > Large intestine > Fecal... | reverse complement strand
TGAGATTTCCCGATTTAGTGGTGATAACGATTACACCATTAGCACCTCTCGAGCCGTAAAGAGCACTTGCAGTAGCATCCTTCAGTATCGATATCGACTGGATATCTTTCCCGCTTATCTGATTGGGATTTGCTCCGGGAACACCATCCACAACATACAGAGGCGATGTGGAAGCATTGACTGAGCCTATCCCGCGCACATATAGCGAAGCATCGCTACCGGGCTGACCCGCAGAAGAAACTGACTGAAGTCCCGGGACCGTCCCCTGTAAAGCCTTCCCGACAGAAGTAATTTCCAGTTTTTCCAGTTCTCTGGCTCCAACAACAGCGACCGATCCGGTATAACTGGACTTTTTGGCTGTACCATAACCTACCACAACCACTTCATCGAGATAATTAATATCTTCCGACAATATTACCCTTATGTTTTCATTTGCCTCATATACATCGATTTCCTGTGTCTTATAACCCAAAAGGTTAATTGTCAATGTAAGCGGAAGCGATTGGTCTGTGGTAAAACTGAAATTCCCGTCTATATCGGTTGCTGTACCGATAGTGGTCGATTTTATAGCAACAGCAACTCCGGGAAGCGGATGATTCTCTTTATCAACGACTGTACCCCGTATGGTTTCCTGCCCATAAGTACTGAAAGAACACAAAAGAAGGATTAAAAAAACGTAAATACCTTTTTTTAATATGAGGGACGATCGTCTGTTCCTGTAAAAAAGTGATACATTTGTCATATTCTATTTTTTTTAGAGTGAATATAAGCGCTTCCGCGTCCGACTGCAATTGGCTAATGGGAGCGCTTATCTTTTTTGGTGCAACGAATGATTTCTATATATTTCTTATTTTCAAACACTTCAATAAGTAGCTGTCAGAAGCAAATCCTCAATCTCCTTCAACTGTGCAGATAAAATGGTCTCTTCTGTCTTAAGAAAACCGTATTCCTGATTGTATTTCTGTCCTTCCGAGAGGATCCATTTCAAAAATCTTTTTGCCTGAACATTATTCTCCTGATAAACGAATCCGATATTTTCAACAGGAATAAGTGATATGCTTTCTTTTTCGAGCAGGGCTATTGTCTTGTCGATATCGGCTTCCTGCAATATTTCACGTTGTTCTTTTTTTATATCCAATGGAATAAGGGCTAAGCCGTTTTTCAATCCACGTGTGTCAATATCGAAGATATAGCTGAGATTATTAAACGTGATGCCCGTATTATCTTTCTGTATGGCATTTATAAGAAAAATATCGTCGCCGGATATTTTTCGTCCTCTGATATCAGCCGCAGAATATCCGAAGTGAGAGGCAAAGGCGTCAGCAAAAGAATTGGTATTGGTACCCGAATAGATAGTTATATCATGTTTCTGCTTATTCGACGAATCGGAATATTCATCAAGAATATCGTTATCAAAGAACAGACTCTCCAATCTTTTGCCGTTCAATCTTTTACGACTGAGTTCGTTTAACAATGGATTTTCTGCATTGGTAACCGGAAGCAAAGCATATCGTCCGGTATATGATACAATTTGATTTCCATTTTCAGCCCCCTCTTCATTGATGGAAGTGATAAAGCTTAAATCGATATCTTCAGCGGATGATTGCCCTTCCGCAAACTTAATTTCTATTTGGGAGTTCACTTTTTCATACTCAGAAGCCCATTTTTCTATAAGAGGTGCGGCAAACCGTGCACTCTTAATGTATATCACTTCCCTGGAATTCTGCTGAGCTATAGCGTTTGTAGAAAACAATACAGCAACTACTAATGATAACCTAATAAATCTGAATCTTTTCATTGTCATTCGTTTTTTAATAATTAATATTGAGCAAAAAAAAACTCCACCGAAGCCGTATCGGTGGAGTTTTTATATTTTATGTTTGTATTACAATACTATTTTCCCCTATCCAATACGAGATGATTCCTGACCATACACATAGCCATACAGCAACACATCGTCATACAACATGTAGTACAAGTATTATCGTTATATTGGATAAAATATTTATTCATTTGATTTTTTTAATTGACTCTAACCCTAAGAAAAAAAAACTCTCCTGATATTTTATTGTATCAGGAGAGTCCTATATTAACGTAATATATTCTATTGTTCTTTTATTCTACCCCGACACAACATCGCCTGAAGGACATACACATGTCCATACACATACACATGCAACATCCCCTTTTTACTGAAGTGCTACATATTGTTGCTGCTGTATCTTGTAAAAATATTCCCACTATCATTTTGTCTTTATTTATATTTCAAAGACAAAAGTAATGCATTTTTGTTCATTCTACACGAAAAATAATATCTTTTTTCATAGTATTTTTCAAAGGAAATTACAAAAAGCTCATTTTCAACCCACAAGGATATGCTTTTTAACATTTCCAAAAACTCCGTACTGGTTCAATCTTTTTCCTTGTTTAACAAGTAAAGCACTTTATGACTCAACAAATCAGAAGAGGAATATGTTTTAATAAACAGATCATGAACAGGTCACAAATTAAAATTGAATGATATGGATATACAATTCAGAATAGACAACAGTAACCGGGGGAGTTTTTTCATTGAACAGGAAGGGCGACAGGTCGCCGAACTGGATTTCGAGATAAAAGACAATCTGCTTAACGCCTATCATACAGGCGTACGTCCAGAACTGGAAGGACAAGGTATTGCCGGAAGATTATTCAATGAGATGGTCAATTATGCACGGGAGAATGGATATCAGGTAATCCCGTCATGCTCCTATATCCTGGCAAAATTCCGCAGGCGCCCTGATGATTACAACGATATATGGTATCGTTCCAAAGATGAACCCACCGGGGAAGCCTGTGGTATTAAGCCGAAAGACAAAAATAACTGAATGTCGTCAAATAAAGTAAACTTCAAAAAATTGAAGGCGAACATCGGCTATTGAAAAAAGCAAAAAATCCGCCGGAACCTGCATACTTCCCGAAAAGGAGGATTGCAATCCGGCGGATAAAATTCCGCATTATTTATTCTGCGTTCTAATAACCCAAAACTACTAATTCTTCGCCTTTATTCCACATCCGATCGCCACAGTCGTTGCTGGATCGGGATTATTACCGGCCAGTAAAGCATGCACCGCATTGGCTGCGTAAGGTACGGTTACGGCCCCTGCATCCTTATAATTATCATCCACGGTGCCGGTATAGACTACCACAAATCGTCCATTGCCTTCATTTTTCAACAGGAAAATCTCCGGAGTACGGGTAGCTCCATAAGCGGGATATACCTGTTGCCCTTCATCCACCAGATAAGGGAAAGGATAGTTCTTCTCAGCGGCCCTTTTTTTCATCTCTTCAAAAGAGTCGGCAGGCTGTTGTACCGGATCATTCGGGTTGATCAGTACTATCGGGACACCCTGCGGGGCAAACTCATTATGCAGGGCAATCATACGATCTTCATAAGCAATCACGTACGGGCACGGATTACAGGAGAAGATCACCATCACCCCTTTCTCATTTGCGTAATCGGACAAAGAGACAGTCGTACCGTCGATATTCTTCAGTAAGAAACCGGGTGCAACGGAACCGACCGCGATAGGTTGCGCGTTCAACGATAACGCGCTCAACGTCAAAACTGATAAAATTAAAAACTGTTTCATTGTTGCTGTCATTTAAAATGTTAATTAGCCAATAAAGGTTGTACTATCTCTTCCAGTTCAGCCAAAGTGAGTTCTTTCGGATAAAATTTCCTGAACCCGTTCCCATAGATAAGCGTAGCAGGTATAGCACCGGTCCAGCCCTTGTCCACCAAAGGTATCCAATCATTGAACCTGGGATCATCCAAAAGAATGACCTCATTCTTCATTTTCTCCTTTTCAATAAAAGGGACCAGTTTCGTTTCTAACTGGCTACGCATATCAAGGCTTACCATAAGCACCTTTACATTCCTGTCACGGTACTTTTCTCCAAACTGTTCAAAATAGGGTATCTCTTTGAGACAGGGAGCACACCATGTGGCCCAGAAATTCACCACGTATATCGTGTCATCCTTTTGTTCCAACAAAGGTTGAAATTGTTTGAAATCGACCACTTTTATCTCTGTTTCACTTTTCCTGTTTTCCGAAGAAAGGAGAAAAGGAATCAGCAGGAACAGCAGACCCGGAAGCAGACGAAATGTATTTTTTACCTTGTTCATTTTCTGTGCAATTGATACTGTGATTTCTCGGTAAACAAACAATAAACGGGTCTTGTTCACTTAATAATCGGCGGAACTTGTTAAAGATCAAGCAAAAAACGTTAAGGTGCCAAGAAAAAAGTGCAGGCAGGAGCCCACACTTTTTATTTTCTAAACGGTAGTGGTTATATAGAATTAGCAATGTACCAACCGATACATTACAGTAGCGAATCGGGATTCAGATTATCATGCTCGATATCGAGGAAATATTTGTAAGTACCCACTTTCAGTTCGGCGCAGGCATCGTAATCGCAAACAATGATCCCTTTTTCATGCAACTGCAAGGCGCTGATCGTCCACATCTGGTTGATGGATCCTTCCACGGCGTGATAGAGCGCACGGGCTTTATGATGACCGTTGACAAGGATAAGCACTTCCCTGGCATCAAGGACAGTACCTACTCCTACTGTCAGCGCTGTTTTAGGTACCTTGTTCACATCGTTATCAAAAAATCTGGAATTGGCAATCACCGTATCGGTGGTAAGCGTTTTCACACGTGTACGCGAACTAAGCGAAGAGCCGGGTTCGTTGAATGCGATATGCCCATCAGGGCCGATTCCGCCAAGGAAAAGGTCGATACCTCCCGCATCCTTGATTGCCTGTTCATACGCGGCACATTCGGCTTCAGGGTCTTCTGCCATCCCGTCGAGAATATGCACATTCTCTTTTTTAATATCGATATGATGAAAGAAGTTATCCCACATAAAAGTGTGGTAACTTTGCGGGTGATCTGCAGGCAATCCGATATATTCATCCATATTGAACGTAATTACGTGCTCGAACGACACTCGTCCTGTTTCGTACAATTTGATCAACGCCTTGTAGGTATTCAAGGGTGATGAACCGGTCGGCAATCCCAATTTAAAAGGCTTTTCAGCCGTTGGGTTTGCATTATTGATTTTTGCTGCAATGTAATTTGCTGCCCATTGTGCCATCTGGTCGGCATCGGGCTGAATGATAAGTCTCATGTTTCTTTATTTATTGACAGTTAGACGTATTGTTTGGAACGTTTTCGCTAAGCAAGAGCAAAGTGAATTTATTTGCTTTGCCGAGCGCAGAAAACGACTAAACTTGTTGAACTACTTCTGTACCTGAAGTCAGTTTCTGCGCCATGGTGCGGCCCAGGTTGCGGGCTTTCCCCACCACATCGGCCAGCATCGCCTGTTTCATAATCACAGGCTCTGACACCAACTCAAACTCCATGGCTTCTGCAAATACTTCAAATTGCCTGGCTGTAGCGTCGGCCCAGGTAAAACTACCGAAATAGCCAAAGAATCGGTTCTTCAGGTTACGGTTTTGCAATGCAGAAATCAGGGCATCAACAGCAGGGTACAACTTGTTGTTATAGGTAGGTGATCCGATGATCAATCCTTTGTATTTAAACGCGTCACGAAGAATATCCGACTCATGGCTTTTCGATACATTGTGCATCACAATGCTCTTTATCCCGTTTTCAGCAGCTTCGCCGGCAATGATCTCAGCCAACTCTTCTGTGTGCCCATACATACTTCCGTAGGCAATGACCAGTCCTTCTTCGGCATCATAACGGCTCAACCGATCATACAAGGCAATCACACCGGCTATATTTTCCGGGATCGTCCATACGGGACCATGGGTGGAACAGATAGCATCGATACCCACATTGGCCAGTTTTTTCAGGGCGGTTTGCACAGGTGAGCCAAATTTCCCCACGATATTGGAGTAATATCGGATCATCTCGTCACGATACCTTTCAGGACAAAGCTGCCTGTCTAACACCCCACCGTCAAGTGTGCCGAAGGTACCAAAGGCATCAGCACTAAACAAGGTTCTGGTTTCCCTTACATAGGTCATCATCGTCTCCGGCCAGTGCACCATGGGGGTCATATAGAATTGAAGCGTATACTTTCCCAAACTCATTTCATCCAGATCTTTCACTTCAACCACGTTGTCGGTTATCCCGTAAAACCCTTTCAGCATTTCGAGGGTTCGTTTGTTCCCCACGATCTGGATGTCCGGATATTTGGAGACAAGGAATTCGATGGAACCTGAATGGTCGGGTTCCATATGGTTCACCACGAGATAGTCGATGGGATTATCACCCAACACCGACCGGATTTTGCGCATGAAGAGATCTGAATAGCAAATATCGACAGTGTCGATAAGCACCGTCTTTTCATCTTTGATAATATAGGAGTTGTAGGAAACCCCTTGCGGTAAGGGCCACAGGCTCTCAAAAAGATGTTTGGTGCGGTCGTTCACACCTACATAAAAAATATCTTCCGTTACTTCAATCGGCTTGTACATATATTTCGTATTCCCTAATTAATCAACAAATCAACATGTTAATAAATTACTAATTACCAATTACTAATTACTAATGATTAATTACAAATGTCGTTCTTTATTAGTCTCATTGGCATGACTTATCCCACTTTAGTTTTAATCATCACTACATGTCCCGGCTTGTCGGGATCAACAAATCGCTAAATCAGCAAATTATTTTTTCTTCTTCGATCCGGGCTGTGCCATTTGCGATTGCTTTGGAGTATCTGCTACCTGAGCTGGTCTTCGCAAGGCATTCCATATCAGCCATATACCCCATATAATAAAGGGAATACTCAACCATTGGCCTAAGATCAGGCCCGTATTATCACGCATGGCTATTTCAGATTCGACCTGTACATTCTTGAGAAATTCCACGAAAAAGCGGAACAGGAATATCAGCAGGATACCTACTCCGGTAATCAATCCTTTTCTGTCTCTGGCATCGGTTTTCCAGTACATATACACGGTGACGGCAAAAACGACCAGATAGGCCAACCCTTCGTATATCTGCGTGGGATGTGACGGTTGTGAATAAACCGGTTCAGCACCCTGCATCCATTGATGGAGGTTAGTGACAAACCGGAATCCCCACGGCTGATCGGTCGGACCTCCGTAGATCTCGTGATTCATCAGGTTACCAAAACGGATCATCGCGGCGGTAAATCCCGTCGGCACCATCACCCGGTCGAACGTCCACAACATACTGAGTTTGGTCACCTTCCTCGAATAGAGCCAGACGGCAATAATAATTCCGATCACTCCCCCATGGCTTGCCAGTCCTCCTTCCCATACTTTCAGTATCTCAACGGGATTGGCCAGATAATAAGCCGGTTCATAAAAAAGGCAATGCCCCAGACGGGCTCCTGCAATAATACCGACGATCATATAAAAGAAAAGCGAATCGAACCATTTTTCGGGAAGATCTTCACGTTTGAAGATACGTTGCACCATATATACGGCAACAATCAACCCAATGACCCACAACAGGCCGTACCAACGTATTTCGCGGCCAAAGACGGTAAAAAGTGTGGGATCTACATTCCAGGTTACAGTGAGTAATATGTCCATCAGAATTGATATTTTCGACAAAGATAAGGAAAAATGTGATGATGTGATAATTTACTGATGTGATGATGTGATAATCCTGATAAATCGGGACACCTTGTCCCGACTTATCGGAATTGGCAAATTTAACTATGTTTCATTCCGTTGAATGCTGTTTGTCACATTATTATATTGACTTATACCAATTTCCTGATCCACGCCTCTTTTTCTCCCGGCAAGAGATCCACTACTGGAATTTCTATCATGGTATAGGCACCCGGTTGTTGCTTCATCGACGCACGAGCAGTTGCCACAAGTACCTGTGCTGTGAGTGCGGGATTATTGATACGCATATCGAACTTCAACAATTGGTTCTGTGTATTGCCCGAAACACCTTTGCGTTCCATCAGCACACCATGTCCCATATCTTTGAGTGCTTCCACATCCTCCACCTGAAAGACGTGGGTTTCGTCATGGACAAAGTAATCATCAGCTTTAATAGCCTGCGCTACTGTTTGAAAATCATGTCCATCCTCCAGCTCAATATACACCATCCTGCGGTGTACGCCTGTGCCTGTAGGGATAGTCATGGAAAGAGCAGCTTTTACACCAGTGATCGCCTTTACGGCTACGGTATGCCCCATACTCATGCCTGGCCCGAAATTGGTATAGGTGATACCACGTGGTGCCATCGCTTCCATAAGGGTACGGATCACCGAATCGCTTCCCGGATCCCATCCGGCTGAAATAATGGAAACGGCGTTGTGCTTCTTTGCTGCTCCATCGAGCGATTCTCGCAATTGTACTATCTGACCGTGGATATCGAAACTATCTACAGTATTGACCCCTAACTCCAGACATTCCAATGCAAATTTCTCTACACTTCTCGTAGGGGTACAAAGTATCGCCACATCCACATCTTCGAGTTGCGATATGGAATTTACCACATCATATTCTTTCAACTCGGCGGGAACATTCGCAGCATCGCGACGGACAATTCCGGCAATTTCAAGATCGGGGGACGATTGCAACGCCTCCACCACATATTTTCCTATATTTCCGTAACCTACTACGGCAGCTCTGATCTTTCTTGACATAAAAACAATATATTTTAGAGGATTCAAAAGTAAGCAAAACAATGCACATATAAAATGCATCTCCGGTATTTTTTGAGCAGAACGGGCAGACTAAACCTCTTTCGATTTTGAGATGTCGGATTTGAGACTCAATTTTTAATTGACTTTACCACCTTTCCATTTTACAGTGGACGGCCTAAATTCTTTACCGATGCTTTCACTTTCAATTGGGTTTTTAACAGAACATGTTTGGGAGAGATATCATGTTCCAGTATATTGGAAAACAGTATTTTCACAGCTATTTTGCAGATATCTTCCACAGGTTGCGATATACAGGTAAGCGGAGGTTCTATATAATTAAGGTATGGATTATCGTCAAATGTGAGCAGTGATATATTTTCCGGTACTTTCACCTTCTCCTCTTTAAGCGCTTTTATACATCCCATGGCGATAGTATTGCTAAAGGCAAATATAGCAGTAGGTCTCACTTTTTGCCGAAGCAACAGCTTTGTCTCCAGATATCCGTTCTGTTCACTGAAAGCATCTCCGGTCACCGTATATGAAGTGATACCGGAATTAATCATTGCATCCACAAAACCTCTTACCCGCTGGATATTAGGGGTTGAGTGTCTGACCCCCTGAATACAGGCAATAGAAGTATGACCGTGCTCAATCAGATATTTAGACGCTGAATAGGCACCTTCATAATTGTCCGAAGAAACAAAGGAGAGATCCAACCCTTCAAAATACCTGTCAATACAGATCAACGGAAGTCCTTTCTCCTGCATCCTCTCCAGGTGTCCCCATTCATCGCCGCAAGGAACAATGATCATTCCATCCAGATTTCTCGATGACAAATGCAATACTTCTGTTTTTTCATTTTCGATATTGTCATCACTGTCTCCGATAATAGTTATATAATTGTATTTTCTCACTTCTGTATTTACCACGCTTGCTATCTCGGCAAAAAAAGGATTTTTTAAAGAAGGAACAATCAACGCAATCGTTTTACTCTTACCGGTGCGAAGATTACGGGCAAATTCATTCGGAACATAATTCAGCTCCTCCGCCATAGCCTTTATTTTCTGCTGAGTAGCTTTACTAATCCTGTATTTGTCCGCCTTGCCGTTCAAAACCCTGGAGACAGTAGTAATAGAGAATCCCGACTTTTCGGCAATATCAACTATATTCGATTTATGATGCATGATCCTATTTTTTTTAACAAAGCTAACAGAAATAATGGAATAAGCAGAGACTAAGTCTACAAAGATAGCTTATTTAACTAAGTAAAAATACGAAAACGTTTGTTCAAATAAATATTGTTCATATATTTGCAATCAGTATCAATTAATAAATTAAAAACACAATTGTATCTTTTAGAAATGCCCCGATTCGTAATTTACAATTAGCACACTATTATTATGAGCATTACAAGACGTTCTTTCCTGAAAACATCCTCTACTGTGGCAGCAGGTCTGGCCATGCCCGCCTATTTAAGAGCCACATCAATTAATGTATCTGCTAATGATAAAATTAATGTCGCGTTAATCGGATGCCGCTCTATGGGATGGGCTAATTTATCGGATTTCCTGTTATCGGATGAAGTACGATGTTTGGCATTATGTGATATTGATAAATCGGTCATGGAGTCACGGGCAAAGGAACTGACTTCCATGCAGAAAGAGAAATTCGAGTTATATGGTGATTACCGCAGGATTCTCGATCGAAAGGACATCGATGCAGTCATAATCGGAACGCCTGACCACTGGCATTGCCTTCAATTTGTGGATGCATGTAAGGCCGGCAAAGACGTGTATATTGAGAAACCGGTCAGTAATTCAATAGCAGAATGCGATGTGATGGTGAAAGCAGCGAATAAATATCAGCGGGTGGTACAGGTAGGTCAGCAACAAAGAAGTGCAAAACTATGGAAAGAAATGATTGACTACCTGGATTCGGGTATATTGGGAGAAATATCCCGTATACATGTATATGCCAATTTCAATTATGCTGCAATAACTGAAATTGTTCCCGATTCAAACATCCCGGAAGGTGTTGATTTTGACACATGGTTGGGACCTGCCCCGGAACGGACATTCAATAGACAACGTTTTCACGGTTTATGGAGAATGTTCTGGGATTACGGGGGTGGCCTTATGACCGACTGGGGTGTTCATTTATTGGATATGGCACTTTGGGCGAAGAAAATAAATACCATGCCCAATAGTATACAGGCCAATGCCGGTAATTTTCTCTATCCGGATGGTATGCATGAAACTTTTGACACTCAATCAGTATTATACCAGTTTGATGATTATGTACTGACCTGGGAGAATAATGCCGGTATTGAATCCGGCCCGTATGGTAAAAATTACGGATTAATCTTTACCGGTAAAAATGGAACATTGGTGGCCAATAGAGATGACTGGCAGGTTTATCCCGAAAGGGAAAAGGTTCCTGAGAAAATTGTCAAGGCCGATTATCAGGACCACAAAGATCATGTGTCCAATTTCCTGGAATGCATGAAAAGTAGAGACCGGGATACGGCATGCACGATAGAAACAGGGAGTTTATGTGCCAAATATGCTCATTTAGGGAATATTGCTGCCAGGATGAGCGGAGTTTCTTTACAATATAACGATAAGAATAAATCGTTCAACATCGCTGAAGCAAATAAATATATACAACCTCAATACAGAGAACCATGGAAATTTCCCCGGATAGAAGGATAGATCAATCAGGTGAAATTTTATATCAGAGAATTCAATATGTTTAAATAAAAACATTCCAATATGAAAAAAGTTATACCAACATTATTGTGGTTATTCATCGTCTTCGTATTTCTTTTATCATGCTCCGAAGGCAAAACAAAAAGAGATGTTGATTGGCAAAAAATTAACGTAATTTTCGATACAGATATGGGTAATGATGTAGACGATGCGCTTGCTTTGGATATGTTATATAAATATCTGGATCAGGACAGAATACAATTACTTGGTATCCCTACAACAAAGAAAAGTCCTTACTGTGTTGAATATATCGATATTATGAATACATGGTATGGCTATCCCGACATACCTATAGGAGTAGTAGTCAATGGAACTGAAACAGACAATGAGGATAATTTCGTACGTGCAGTATGCCAAATGGAGAAAGATGGCAGGCCTGCCTTCGAAAGGACGGTGAAAGACTACGAAACACTCCCTGCTTCAGTAACTCTCTACCGTAAATTATTAGCAGCACAGGAAGATAATTCGGTAGATATTATTTCGGTAGGGTTCTCAACTAACCTTGCCCAACTCCTGGATAGCCAGGGAGATGAATTTTCACCCCTTACAGGGAAAGAACTCATAGCCAGGAAAGTGAAAGTCCTATCCGCTATGATGGGACACTTTCAGGACGAAAATTTTTCGGAATTCAATATCAATTGTGATATTCCTGCTGCTCAAAAAGTAATCAACGAGTGGCCGACCCCCATAGTGGTATCTCCCTTCGAACTGGGTGAAACAATATTATATCCTGCCTCCAGCATCGAAAATGATTTCAAATGGAAAGAACCTAATCCGTTGGTTGAAGGATATAAAGCCTATCTGGAGATGCCATACGACCGTCAGACATGGGACCTGACCTCGGTACTTTACGTTGTCGAAGCAGATAAAGGTTTCTTTGGAGAATCACCTGCAGGTACGATAAGTATTGATGATAAAGGGATTACCCGATTTATACCTGACGAAAAAGGAAAACATAAATACCTGACTGTCACGGAACAACAAAGGAAGCAAATAAGAGATTATTTCATTGATCTGATAACCCAAAAGCCAAAGAAATATCAGTAATATACGGGTTGAAACTGATTATCAGTTTATTTTAATAAAGTATTCGCATAATGAAATAAAAATCAAAATTATGAAGAACATCTTTAGAACAGTCATAGTGTGGCTGACACTTATGGTTGCCTTATCCTGTAACACAAATATTTCAGAAAAAAAGGAAGTAACCATCTCCAAAAGTGAACTTCTGGACAAGATCAAAGGCGGTTGGGCCGGACAGGTGATCGGATGCACCTACGGCGGTCCGACTGAGTTTCGTTGGAACGGTACAATGATTGACGACCATATAGCTATTCCATGGGATGACACCCGGATGTTGTGGTATTATAAAAATTCTCCGGGTCTATATGATGACATATATATGGATTTGACTTTTGTGGATGTTTTTGAAAAATATGGTCTTGATGCACCTGACTCTTTGCATGCACTGGCATTTGCCCATGCTGAGTATCCTCTTTGGCATGCCAATCAGGCTGCACGTTATAATATACTTAACGGCATAATGCCGCCTGCTTCCGGACATTGGAAAAATAACCCGCACGCCGACGATATCGATTTTCAGATCGAAGCTGATTTCGCGGGATTGATGTGCCCGGGTATGGTGAATTCGGCCGCTGCCATCTGTGACAGGATTGGTCATATTATGAATTACGGAGATGGCCTTTACGGCGGAATTTATGTGGCGGCAATGTATTTCTTGGCCTTCGTTCACAATGATATTGAATTTATAGTGGAAGAGGCTCTGAAAACTATTCCGGCCGAAAGCGAATTTTATCAATGCATAGCAGATGTAATTAAATGGTATAAAAACAATCCTGACGACTGGAAGTCGGCCTGGTTCGAAGCCCAGAAAAAATGGACCCATGACAAAGGATGCCCCGACGGTGTTTTTGTGCCGTTCAATATCGATGCCAAGATCAATGCAGCCTATATTGTAATCGGATTGCTTTACGGCAAAGGCGATTACGGTGCAACAATAGATATAAGTACAAGGTGCGGCTATGATTCGGATTGTAATCCGGCCAATGCTGCCGGAATTCTGGGCACAATGATAGGATACAGCAATATCCCCGACTATTGGATGCAGGGTATTGAAAAAGTGGAAGATATGAACTTCCAATATACGGAAATGTCCCTTAATAAGGTGTATGATATAGGATTCCGCCATGCTGCCGAAATGATTAAAAGAAACGGAGGCATTGAGAATGACGATTCATTTATTATCCGGTACCAGGTTCCCCAAACAGTTCCTCTGGAGACAGGTTTTGAAGGGATTTATCCTACTGAAAGGAAAGATATAAGTACCCGGTTAACTAAGCAAAACAATGAAATTTCATTTGGTATAACCGGTTGTGGTTTTGTTCTCACAGGATATGCTTCAGCTCAAAACAACCAGGAAGATAATGCGTTGGAAGCTGATCTTTATATTGATAACAATTTTATCGAAACGATAAAGATGCCAACACTGTCTCTTGTTCGCAGACATGATGTGGCATGGAACTATGACCTTTCCGAAGGTGAACATACTATAACATTAAAAACAAGGAATATTCCCGATGGTTACCATATTAATATAAGGGAACTCATTGTGTATTCCAGTAAAAATCCGGGAAAGCACGTATATTTTTAATCCCGCTAACCAGGCACTGGCCCACACCGATCAGGGAAACTGTCACCAAAGAAATATATCATCTAAAAAACTCTGCTAAAAAAGGATTTTTTAAAGAAAAAACAATTAGCACAATCGTTTTACTTATATCAATTCATACATTTCGGACAAATTCATTCGAAAATTCAACTTCTCGTCCCGTAAATCTTATTTTCCCTTGAGTGGCTTTGCTTATCCTGTATTTATCAGCTTTTCCATTCAAAACATGGATACCGCCATAATACAAAACCCCAACCAGCTATTCGGTAATATCGACTATATTTGACTGGCGCTTTATAACCTATTTTTTGGAATAAAACGAACAGAAATAACAGAATAAGCAGACAACCAGCCTGAAAATAACTTTATTTAACCAAATATGATTGCGAAAACGTTTGTTCTAATCAATATTGTCAATATATTTGCATTTATTTGATATAAATATCATGGATTTAAATAGAATTATTGTCACGGGGAACTATAATACCGATATGGTAATCGCTCAATCGTTATCGACCGACATAGATCCAACCCTTATCGGCTGATAACAGACAGACCACGGACAATCTTTTCCAGGAGGTTCGGGATATTAAAAACAACGACTGATTATTTTCAATATACCATATTAATTTAAACAATTAAGAGAAAAATGAAATGAATAAAAAAAAATTAAATCTATGGAAAGGAACCTTATTCATGTTAGTATGGATATCTTCCGTGTGTCTGTTCGCTCAAAACATAACCATACAGGGAACGGTTACTGATACCAAAGGAGAAGCCCTAATTGGAGTATCTATTCAGGTTTCAGGAAAAACAACCGGTACTGTTACCGATACAAATGGCAGATTCACTTTAACCAATATCCCTTCAAACAGCATATTAGAGATCTCCTATTTAGGCATGATCTCACAAACCATTGCCTTAAATGGAGAAACGATATTGAATATTATTCTTCAGGACGACATTGAGACTTTAGAAGAGGTAGTGGTCGTAGGTTATGGCACTGTAAAGAAGAAAGATTTGCTTGGCGCTGTATCTGTCGTCAAAGAGGATGCTTTGGCAGAACGTGTATCGGGTAATATAGTAGAGTCTATGCGTGGACTGACTTCAGGCGTAAAGATCACATCAAGTGGTCAGCCGGGCTCTAATGCTTCTATTATTATCCGCGGTCTGGGAAGCTTAACCAATAACAATCCTTTATTTATTATTGATGGAGCTTACGGCGGCAGTGATCTGGGTGTGAATGTGGAAGACATAGAATCTATTCAAATACTGAAAGATGCATCATCAGCCGCAATTTACGGGTCGAGGGCAGCGAACGGGGTTGTAATCGTTACCACCAAACAAGGGAAAGAGGGACCTCTGAAAGTGAAATTCGACTCGCAGTTGACACTCAACTGGCTACCTCGCTATGATCTGATGGATGCCTCCACTTATAAGATTTATAATGACCGGGCTTATGAAGAAGCAATTCTGGCCGGAGTCGGTGGAATCACAAAACGTCAGAATCATTTCGACGGCGATACGGATTGGCAGGAAGAGATGCTGGGGACGGGCATGTTACAGAATTATAATATTTCACTATCCGGAGGTTCTAACACTGTAAAGTATTACACGTCGTTAAATCGTATGGTAGACGACGGAGCACTGTATCGTACAGGATATGACAAATATGGATTCCGTCTTAATACAAGCGGACAGAAAGGAATATTTTCTTATGGCGAAAACTTCTATTATACCAAATCAAACAGGACGCTGCTGAATGGCAATCCGTGGTATGATTTTATCTTTATGCCACCCACAATTCCGGTATATGATGAATCGCACACAGGTGGATATGGTTATGGAAATGTTGACCGGGCTAATTCTTATGGCCGGAATCCGATAGCAATGCAGGATTTAATGGAACGAAACAATGAAGAAGAATACCTGACCGGTAACGTCTTTGGCCAGGTATCGCTTTTCAATATGCTTGATGCCAGGTTGAATGTTGCTTATAAAAGCTATATGGGTGTTACCAATACCTTACGCAAAAAAGGAAACTGGGTTATGGGACAAGGAGATGATGCAGCGCATTTAGGATATAACAGCGCCCAGAATCATGATATCCTGATAGAGCAAACCTATAATTTTAAACATAAGTTTGGTAAACACGATGTAAATGCCTTAGGCGGCATCACTTATAATAAATTCCACGAAGAAGTCCGCTGGATCACCAAATTAGATCCGTTAACAATCGGGGATAAATATATTAAATCGCTTGATGCCGCAACCGGCAACACAACCGCAGGAGGAAGTTACGGAGAATCTGCACTGATATCCTACCTCGGACGGATCAATTATTCCTATGATGACAGATATCTGACACAGATAACAGCCCGTCGTGATGGGACTTCGCGTTTACCCAAAGACAAACGTTGGGGAAATTTCCTTTCCGTCTCATTGGGATGGCGTATCAGTGGGGAGGAGTTCTTTGATGTTCCGTTTATTGATGATTTGAAGATACGGGCTAATTATGGTACACTGGGGAATAGCAGTATTGGATATTGGGATTATCAGTCGACCATTAATACCGCTCCCCGGGCAATTATGGGTAATTCGGAAACAAAAGAGATCGGAATGATCCAGTCCCGATTAACCAATACCGATCTTGTTTGGGAGAAGAAAACCACAGCCAATGCCGGCTTTGACCTGGTAGGACTGAATAACCGGCTACGTTTTTCTGCCGAATATTTTTATTCAAAGAGCGGAGACCTGCTGGTATACCTTCCTATTTTGATGAGCTCCGGAAATGAAGGAGGATCGCCTGCTGTGAATGCCGGAAGCCTGGAAAACAGAGGAGTTGAAGTAGAGATCGGATGGAATGATAAAGTGGGAGATTTTTCCTATTCAGCCTCGTTGAATGTGTCGCATTTAAAGAATAAGGTGATAGATCTGGGATACGGCCAGACAGTCTATTACACCGATTTGGCTAAAACAGAAATTGGGCAATCGCTTGGAATGTGGTATCTGTACAAAATGAATGGTATCTTCCAGTCGGGAGAAGAGGTCCGCAATTATACAAATTCGGAAGGAACAGTAATCCAGCCGAATGCTTTGCCTGGTGATATTAAATATGACGATTATAACGACGACGGTATTATTTCGTCGGACGACCGTCAGATTGTAGGGAATCCCTGGCCCAAATTAGAAATGGGATTGAATCTCGGAGCTTCTTATAGAAACTTTGATCTGAAGATCAATGGTTATGGACGATTCGGACATGACATCTGGAATGGATCGGCAGCAGCGGCTGGTGATTTTGCCAATAATCAAAACAACTTTAATGGTCTCAGACCCTGGACACAGGAATATCGTTCGAACGATCGCCCACGTATTGTATATGGGGATTCCCGAAATAGTCGCGGTGACCAGAGCCGCTGGTTGGAAGATGGCTCATTCTTCCGTTTAAGCGATATTACTTTGGGCTACTCCATTCCAGCTACCTTTTGCGAAAAGTTTGGTATAGACAGAGTTCGTGCATCGGTAACCCTGCAAAACATGGTCACATTAACCAAATATTCCGGGTTGGATCCTGAATTTGCAGATGGCGGTATCTTTACCATAGGGGCAGACAATTGCTCATTCCCCAATCCCCGGGCTGTTCAATTTGCCTTATCATTTACATTCTAACGAAAATAAACAGTTTTAATCGTATGAAACGAGCATATAACTCATTACACCCATCAACATGAATTACGAAGTAATCGACGCAGTCAATATTGCGAGTTCCATACACTATAATGTAAAAAATAAAATAATCGTATGAAAAAGATAATCAATTATATATTATGTCTTATCCTGGTAGTGTGCGTATCGTGCGATGCCTCTCTACTGGATATTCAAAATGAAAACACCCTGAGTACGGGCGTATTCTGGAAGACTGAGGCTGATATTGAAGCCGGCGTTATTTCCATATATGGGATGTTCTATCGTCAGGGTACATGGACAAGGAATATTTACACGCAAATGATAGGTATGGCGGATGAGGGTGTAAGTTATGCCGGTTGGACAGAACTGAATGAATATACCAAATTTATTTTTACCAATTATAATTTTGGAGAAACGAATGTGAAGATATGGAGAGAGCATTATGTGGCTATTTTCCGTGCCAATCAGGTATTGGATAACATAGAGAATATCACATTTGCCAATGACACCCATAAACAGGATTTAATAGGGCAAGCCAAATTTATGCGTGCTTTCTATTATTTCTACCTTACTATGCTTTGGGATAATGTCCCCCTTGTATTACAGACATCATCTGCAGCCGACCGCCCCATGCAAGCTACGCAAGAGGAAGTGCTTACCCAGATAGAAGAAGACCTGAAAGATGCTGTCAGCAAGCTTCCTCCTACACGTGACGCAAACAATACCGCTCGTCCTACAAAAGGTGCAGCCTACGGATTGCTTGCCAAAGCTTACGCACAACATCATAAATGGGGAGAAGCGAAAGAGTGTCTTGAATGGCTTATCGACGGCGAAGGGAAAAGCTACTATGATCTGGTACCTGACTGGGAAAGCAATTTCAGTAACTATACGGAAAACAACAGAGAGGCGCTGTATGAAATACATTTCTCTTTGGTAAACCGGGTAGGATTCGACCAGACCGACAATTACCTGGATCCGAATGCGCAATTAGGGACTCAAATCGAAATGAATGCAGCACCTCCGGGTATTGGCTGGAACAATATAGAAGCAAGGCGTTGGTTGGTAGATTACTTTAAGCGCGAAAAAACAACCGACGGGAACTATGATCCCCGCTTATTTCATACCTTGTGGTATGACGGCGCATCATCCGATTTTCCGGAATATCCTGACCAATTGATTTATGGAGCGCCCTGGAACAGCGATTGGGGGAACCGTGTCTTTATCAGGAAATACAGCACGGATGCTATGCCGTTGTATTATTGGAACGATAATAACTTCCGTTCGTTGCGCTATGCGGATATGCTGCTACTTTACGCCGAAGCACTCAATGAACTGAGTGCCACACCGCCTGCCAAAGCCATTGAATGTGTCAATCGGGTACGTAATCGCGTAAATTTACCGAATATACAAAACAGCACCTATTATAATGGCACTCAGATAACGGGCAATAAAGATGCTTTCCGTGAACATTTAAAAATTGAGCGTGCCCTTGAGTTGGCTATGGAGTGTGTGCGGTGGATCGATTTGAAACGCTGGGGAATAAATAATGAAGCGACATTGAATGAGTTAAAAGCACGTGATTCGGACTTTAATAATTTCATTATTGGCAAGTCTATACGTATGCCTATCCCGCAAAGTGAGGTTGACAACAATCCTAATTTAAATCAGAATGATAAATACTAATTGAAAATCTACAAATTATGACCAATATAAAATATTTATTAGGAACATTCGTGCTACTTTTGATGCTTTCCGGATGTAATGATAATGATTCCAGTTATGTAATCGAATCAGACCCCAACCGGTTTGGAGTGTATCCGGTAGCGATCCCTGTGAGTGCCGAAGGAGGAACGTACGAACTGACAATAACCGGAAATGAAGCATGGACCATCGAATTAACCGAATCCAACAGTTCAGCTGCTGATTGGTGTACACTAAGCGAGACTTCGGGGAATGGCCAGAAAGTAATCACTCTCTCTGTTACTCCAAGCACTTCTTTTGTAAAATTGCGATCGATGATTATAAACGTTAAGTCGGATGACAGAGTGCTGAGATCAAAAGTTCTTCAGGAAACCATGGTACTTGGCGAAGACGAAGTGTTGATAAATGGTATGGTATGGTCTACCAAAAATATTGGTGCACCGGGTACATTTGCCTCTTCACCGGATGATCCGGGCATGTATTATCAGTTTAATCGGAAGATAGGCTATCCCAGCGGTCCGCAAGGTGATCCTGCACCGGAAAACTGGCCGGCCAGCTATACAAACGACGGAACAGATTGGCTTCCTGAAAACGATCCCTCTCCCGAAGGATGGCGTGTCCCTACCGCCGCAGAGATGGTAGCACTCTGGGAACTCGGAGCAACATGGGTATCAAAAGCGCAAACCGGATTTAACGTGGACGGCTTAATTATAGGTGTTCCCGCATCCATCGCAGCGAATGCCAACAAAGATAATCTGAAACAATTGGGTTGCCTGTTTCTTCCGCAAAGCGGATGGCGTAACGAAACCGGAATGGTCGATCGTGGATGGCTGTGCGCTGTTCGGACGGGCACATCATTAAGTCCCACACATGGCGGTATGTCTCTGGGAGATGCCGGAGGTTACCGCGACGTATGGGGCTGGGGTGACGGACAAAAAATACGTGCAGCCATGATCCGGCCGGTGAAAGATATTCAGGTAGAAGACTAACTAATTAAGCATTCGGAATGAAATCATTTTTTATCTGTTTTATTGTAGTTCTGCTTTGGGGATGCCAAAGCAGAACTGCGAGCGAGAGGCCCCTCACTATTATCCCTCAAATCAGATATGAATTCAGTGGCGGTGCAGGGCATTACAACTATGCCCCCAGCGTCATACAGGATCAGTATGGGATCCGTTATGGATTTATATGTGAAAACCGTGATCCCTTCGAAATAGTAGATTATGTATACCTGTATAAGGGAATCCCTACTGCCGATGGTTATGTATGGCAACCCGGTACTCAGATTATTGCTCCCTCCGAAACAGGCTGGGACAACTGCCATATCTGTGATCCGGATGTCCGCGAGTTTAAAACCACATATAAGGGAGAGACTTACAAGTGGATTATGACCTATTTAGGTGTTGACCAATGGGACAGTAAACATAATCAGATCGGACTGGCCATTTCCAAAAACATTGAAGGACCCTATATTAAATTCGATCGTAATCCCTTGATACCATACGAAGACAGAACAAAATGGGGAGTCGGGCAAAGTACGACAATTGTCAAGGATTCCACGACCATCCAATTATTCTATAGTTCCACGACCGGGAATGGCAGATTTTGCATGCGTGAAATCAAAATGAATGATCTGGATAACATCGTGATAGGAGAAGAGAAGCCGATCCGTTTTATGGGATCCAACAATTATCCGGCCATGTCTGATAAGAATATATATATGGTTTCAGAGATGCGTGTTGGTCCTATCGAGGAAATACCTACCTGGGTAGGTGATGTTTCTCGTTTAGCCTATATGCCAAGAACGGAAGATATGTTTTCCGAAGAGAATCGTTGGATAGAAATCGGACATGTCGGACCTGAAGAATCGGGGTTCCCGAGAAATCATAATCCCGGTATTCTGACCGATACCAAAGGATATATGCTGAATGACGACGAGCTCATTATGTATTTTACTCCGGCCATGACAGGAGAAAACTGGCTGTGGTCTTATGATCTGTATTCAGCAACATTTAATCTCAAAAGTTATTTTAAATGAGAAAAACTCTATTTCTAATGTTGTGTCTTGTTTATATCATTGCCTTCCCAAAAGGGAAGACAATGGCACAACGGCATAATATTCCTGTAGTGGTCATTACCGATTTATATCATCCTTATCAGGATCCGGGAGACAATATGGATCTTATTATGGGGTTCGGCTTACCTGATGTTGACCTGAAAGCTGTGCTTTTAGATATTACAGATGCTTTCAGAAAGGATACGGCCGACCATCCGACATTATGGAAAGATCCGCGAGGACCGAGAGAGGCCGGTATCATTCCGGTGGAACAACTAAATTATATTTTCAATAAAAAAGTACCTTATGCACTCGGTCCGTTATCCATGATGAAATCGGAAGAGGATAAGATGGAAGATTTACCTGATTATGAACAAGAAGCAATTTCATTACTCATAAAAATATTAACAGAATGTGAAGAACCCGTTGAAATCCTTTCTTTTGGTTCGGCAAGAATACTGGCAGTAGCCTATAACCGCAATCCAGACCTGTTAAAAAAGAAAATAAGTAAAATCCATCTGAGTGCCGGAACAGCAAGTAAAAACCACGAATTAGGAAGCGACGAAGGAGCGAATGCCATTCCGGGTGGGGAATGGAACGTGGCTCTGGATGTATTTGCTTTTACCAGAATCTTACAATCCGATCTTCCGGTAGCCATCTATCCGTGTGCAGGTAAAGATGGAGGATTTATTAAAGATCAGAATAACACCTATTGGAGATTGCCTGATATGGAATTTACCAAACAAATGGATCGCCGGTTACGACAATATCTGGACTTTGCTTTCAACCGGAAATTGCAATATGATTTTCTTCGGGCAATGGATGCTGCATATCCGGTAAATATAAATATTGACCTGTATCCAAAACCATTTCATGTATGGGAAAGCGCGATCTGGTTAAAAGCGACCCAAAGGGAAATCGTGTGTACTCCCGGTGAAGAGTACTCCCTTATCAAAGAAGGGAATGTCAGGGAGGGTGACCGGATAATAAAGAACGAACTGCGCCGTTGTAATATTACCGAGATAAGAAATGACGGGCGCTTCCAGTTCTTATATACCGATAAGCCGTCTAATAAAGAAATTTACTATCGTCCTGACCTTGAAGAGAACGAGAAAGCATTTCAGAAGGTGATTCCCGAACTGTATATCTCTATTTCACCCAATCATCATTAACTCAAAAATATATATTTATGACCGACAACAAATTTTATGCAGTAGGCCTTTTATTACTGATCGCTTTGTCCGGCTGCACATCTAAAGACCGGAGTACACAAATCGTTTCAGATGCACAGAAGATTATCTTTGAAACGGATATCGGCAACGATGTGGATGATGCCTTGGCACTGGATATGCTCTATAAATATATGGATGCAGGAGACATAAACTTATTAGGGATTATGATCAACAAAGAAGGTGTGTATCCCCCTGAATATACGGACATTATGAATACCTGGTATGGTTACCCTGAAATTCCTGTTGGTATTATACGCAATGGTGCGGACTGCGAGAATGATGCCACCAATTATGCCAAATGTGTATCCCTGATGAAAAAAGAAAACGGGGAGCCGATATTCCACCGTTCCCTCAAAGACTATTCAACTCTACCGGAAGCACATATTCTGTATCGTAAACTATTGGCTAAACAACCCGATAATTCCGTTACAATTATTTCTGTAGGCTTCTCTACCAATCTAGCCCGTTTACTGGATACCCCCGGAGATGATTTTTCACCACTGACAGGAAAAGAGTTGGTTGCAAAGAAAGTGAAGCTATTATGCACCATGGCAGGATGCTTCAATAATCCGGATCTATATGAGTACAACATCGTGAAAGACATTCCAGCTGCAAAAAAGGTCTTTACCGAATGGCCGACACGTGTGGTAACTTCCCCCTTTGAAGTGGGAATTGCAATCAACTATCCGGGTGCCAGCATTGAAAATGATTTTGGATGGGCTCCGACACACCCGATGGTAGAGGCTTATAAATGTTATATGGAAATGCCTTATGACCGTCCTACCTGGGATTTGACTTCAGTATTATATTCAGTGGAAGGTCCCTCTTATTTCACTATTTCTCCTGCAGGTAAGATTGATGTAACGGATAAAGGAGCTACTACTTTTACAGCCGATGAAAAAGGTGATCGGTATTATTTAATGGTAGATTCCATTCAGGCTGAGAATATCAAGCAACATTTTATTGAATTGATCAGCCAGCAACCGGCCAATTTCAAATAAATATCCGGACACAAACACATCTCTAAAACAATAAGTAACATGACTAAATATTTCTTTCTACTTATCGGAATATGGTTTATATTTTCCTGTTCGGAAGGGGATCCCATTGAGCCACCTATTGACCCGCCAGGGCCGGGAAACCCGATTTCAACTATCACTACCCCGGAATTCGTATTCGGGTTTCAGGGGGAAAGCAGGTATTCTTATTGTCCAAGTGTATTGCAACAGGAAGACGGAAGTATTCATATGTTCTTCTGCGGAAATCCAAATCATCTGATCATGGTCGATAATATTTATCATATAAAGATCAATTCCGATGGTACGAAGACAAGTGCCAGAAGCGTACTGCAGCCCGGAGTATCGGGTTCATGGGACGACCACCATACGTGTGATCCTTCGGTTATTGCCGGTGATTTCACCTGGGATGGTGTAACCTATAAATATGCCATGTTTTTCCTAAGCAATATGTATGGAGTATATTACAACGAAATCGGCGTAGCATTCAGTAACGAGTTGGATACGGACAATTGGGTAAAATACCCGGAACAGATTGTAAAAAAGACATGGTCCACACCCGGGGATCAGAGTGTCGGCGGATCCGGTAAAGCATGGGGAGTAGGCCAACCATCTGTAATATCTTTGGACGGAAAAGGCAAAGTACTACTGACATATACCGTCGGAGATATCGGTGGTACACGGATTGTATGGTCGGAAGCTGATTTCAGCAATATGGATAACTATACGATAACTCCACCTCAAACTATCGTACAAAGCGGATTGAAAGCAATAAACAACCAAAGTGCGGATTATACATGCAACGCTGATTTTGCCATCAACAAAGAAGCCGACAAGATCATAATGATCCGTCCGGTACAACCTCACCCGACTGATTATCCGGCTTACCTGAACACCTCATTGGAAATCGATTATATGAATCTTTCCGATTTTATGAATCAAACAGGTAGCTGGAAACCTATATATCGCATTACACCGGAGGATACCGGATATCCGCGTAACCACAACGCAGCCCTATTGAGAGATAATTTGGGATACTTACAAGACTGGGAGAAACCAACATTTTACTTTACAGTCAGTAAAGCCGCTCCTGATGTACAACCTTCAGGCAATAATCATGCGGAATGGACATATCATATTTGGAAAAGTCAAATAGTTAAAGAATAATTTATATAATATGAGTAAGATAGTAGTGATTGGCAGTTCCAATACGGATTTAATCGCGAAAGTAAAAAAGTTTCCCAAGGCAGGTGAAACAATTAAGGGGGTCTCCTATCTCCAGGCGATGGGAGGCAAAGGAGCGAATCAGGCGGTGGCTGCACATCGGCTCGGGGGAGCGGTGAAATTTGTAACCAGCCTGGGCAAAGATACCAATGGACTGAATTCCCTGGGATACTATAAGGAAGAGGGATTGGATGTCTCTCTATCTTTGATTGTAGAGGATAGCCCTTCAGGAATAGCTATGATTTGGGTGGACGAGAAAGGAGAAAACAGCATTGTAATAATCTCAGGAGCGAATGAGATGCTTTCTCCCGGATATATCCACAAAATCGAAAAAGAGATATTGGAAGCTGACTTGATTGTCCTGCAAATGGAGATTCCATACGACACGGTCAAAGCTATTTGCGACCTTGCCTACGAAAATAAGAAACAGATACTGTTAAACGTGGCGCCCGCGAGAAAATTAGATGAGGATATCATTAAAAAGATAGATATTCTGATCGTAAACGAAACCGAAGCCGAAATCGTTTCAGGAGAAATAATAGAGCATATCGGTGAAGACGGAATTGTTGACAAATTATTGGCTTTGGGCGTAAAAACAGTGGTCTTGACATTGGGTAAACGAGGATGCATAGCAAAAAACGACCAAATATATTTACAGATACCTGCTTTCTCTGTGGAAACAGTAGATACGACAGCAGCAGGCGACACGTTCTGCGGTGCTTTAGCTGCAGAACTAAGCAAAGGTCACAGTTGGCATGAGACGCTTGAATTTGCATCCGCAGCCGCCGCCATTTGTGTCACACGTATGGGAGCACAGCCTTCTATACCGACAGAAACCGAAGTGCGTAATTTCTTAAAAATGAAAACAACAAACCATTAATTTATATTGAATTTATGTTTATCGTACAAAATTATCCGTTCGCAGTATTACTCTGCCTTATTACCATGCTTTGCTGGGGATCGTGGGGCAATACGCAAAAATTGGCCGCAAAGACATGGCGGTATGAACTGTTCTATTGGGATTACGTAATCGGTATTGTACTCCTTTCCCTTATTCTGGGATTCACGCTGGGAAGTATTGGCGGGCAGGGGCGCAGTTTTACAGACGATATCGTACAGGTAGATGCAAATAATTTCTGGAGTGCGTTTGTAGGAGGTATTATTTTTAATGCATCCAATATATTATTGTCGGCTTCCATCTCATTGGCAGGAATGTCGGTCGCATTTCCCGTGGGAGTGGGATTAGCACTTGTATTAGGTGTATTTATCAATTATTTCGGTGCACCCAAAGGTGATCCTGTCATCCTGTTTGCAGGTGTAGTCCTGATCGTTATTGCTATTATTCTGAACGGCTTTGCGTCGGGAAAAGTGAGTTCGGGAACGGAAGCAGGCAGGAACAAAAGGAAAGGGATTATTATTGCTGTATGTGCCGGGATCCTGATGTCTTTCTTCTATCGGTTTGTCGCTTCTGCAATGGACCTGAATAATCTGGAGAACCCTACACCCGGGATGCTGACTCCCTACGGTGCATTCTTTATTTTCTCGTTAGGGATATTGGCAAGTAATTTCATATTCAACACCGTTGTCATGAAGAGACCCTTTATGGGAGAACCGGTGAGTTATTCCCAATATTTCAAAGGCAGCCCGCGTACACATTCAGTGGGAATTTTAGGTGGTATTATCTGGGGTGTGGGTACGGCTTTGAGCTATATTGCCGCAGGAAAAGCCGGTCCGGCCATTTCTTATGCTTTGGGGCAGGGCGCACCCATGATTGCTGCTTTATGGGGTGTATTTATATGGAAAGAGTTCAAAGGCGCTTCTAAGCCGGTAAACCTGTTACTGACGCTTATGTTTATCCTGTTTATCGGGGGATTAGCCATGATCGTCATCTCCGGAGGCAGCTAAGAATAAACAATGTAATTGAATAATATTTCCAAGGATGATGGTTCTCAATGGAGTGAAACCATCATCCTTTTATTTTCCGCATTAACTTTTCTTTCTCCCCATCTCCCAGTCATCCCGTCTCCCCAGTCATCCTTATCCACATCAACTCATCATCACATCATCACTATCTTCCTCCTCCCATACCACTTCAGGTTTTTGTGGACCCTGTTTACGGAAAACAATGGCAAAGATGAGACCGCTAACGGCACCCGACAGATGCCCTTCCCATGAAATTGAAGTATCCACCATCTCCGTGATGGGAAAAATACTCCAGATAGTGCTTCCATAAATAAATGCAACAATCAGGGAAACCGCAACCAAAGGGATATACTTCCTGAAAATTCCGCTAAAAAAAAGAAAGAAAAGGAGTCCAAACACAAGTCCGCTTGCACCCACATGATAAGATCCACGACCAATAATCCATGTAAATAAACCGCTCGAAAGCCAGAGACAGACAAAAGCGCCAAACGCAATCTTACTGTAAAAATAGAACAGAAACCAGATCAATATAAGCAAGGGGAGCGTATTCGACAACAAATGGGAAAAAGAGTTATGTATAAAAGGTGAAAAAATAATCCCGATCAAACCGTCAGTAACACCCGGCAATATCCCCAAACGCGAGAAGTCCCATGCAAACAACCCTGTATAGTCAACAATAAATGCCAACCAAACCAGGACGACCCACACAATAGCAGGAAGCAAAGCAAGCTGCGCCCGCTTCTTCTCTATTTTATACCATGATGGGGTATCTGCATTCATTTCCTGGAATATAACCTCTTTTTCATCTGTTTTGTACAAATATACAAACTATTTTTTTCTCCCCCGCACAAGTGAAGAAAAGCGAAAATTATTCATTCTTTGCTTGTAGATTAGATTTCCTTTTCTTATCTTTCGCAGGAATTAAGTGGCACACATTACCCTAAATTATACGACGATGAGTTACTTGAAATTTGACAAAGACCTGATGATTAACCTGGAGTACTCTCTGTATCGAAATGTTTTGCGAACAAATCGAAGAGGAGCCTATCAAAATACATCTATATCGGGTTGCAATACAACAAAATACCAGGGGCTTCTTGTGATGCCCGTGCCTTATCTAGACGATGAGAACCATCTCATCCTATCCTCTTTTGATGAAACGGTAATACAACACGGCGCTGAATTTAACCTGGGTATTCATCGCTATGCCGGTGACAATTATAATCCGAAGGGACACAAATATATCCGGGAATTTAATTGCGACAGCGTACCTAAAACCATTTACCGCGTAGGGGGGGTCATATTGTCGAAAGAGATCATGTTCTCCTCGAAAGAGAACCGGTTAATGATCCGCTACACGCTTTTAGATGCCCACTCCCCGACCACGATCCGTTTTAAACCTTTTCTGGCCTTCCGGAAGATATCTCAACTCACAAGAGAAAACGACCAGGTAGATAAATCCTACCGCGAAGTGGAAAACGGCATCAGCACCTGTATGTATTTCGGTTACCCCGAACTATTCATGCAGTTTAACAAAAAACCTGAATTTGTATATCATCCCGACTGGTACCGTGACATCGAGTACCTGCAAGACCTCCAAAGCGGAGATACATTTCAAGAAGACCTTTATGTACCTGGCTATTTCGAAATGTACATCGCCAAAGGCGAAGAAATTATCTTTTCTACAGGAGATATCATGGTAGACACCTCTACACTGGCTAAAGAATTTGATTACGAAATATATAAACGAACTCCTCGCTCCAACTTCTACAACTGTCTCAAGAATTCGAGCCATCAGTTTTATTATATACCTCAAAAGGATGAACATTATCTCCTGGCGGGATATCCCTGGTTTAAAGTGCGTGCCCGGGACCAGTTCATCGCTCTTCCGGGATGTACCCTTTCGGTAGATAAACCACAGGATTTCGAGAAGATGATGGACACAGCCATCCCTCACCTGAGAGATTTTATGAAAGACAAGCCTTCGAAAAGTTACCTGAAACAGATAGACGACCCCGACGTATTACTATGGGTGATTTGGGCACTTCAGCAGTTCTGGAAAGAAAAGAAGGATATTTTCCTGGAGAAATACAGTGATTTCCTGTATGAGATTATCGATTATATTACTGCGGGTAAACACCCAAACCTGATATTGGATCAGGAAACTGAATTGCTCTCGACCTATGGTCGCGACGCAGCGGTCAGTTGGATGAATGCGACCATTGATGGTAAACCGGCTGTACCACGATCGGGGTATCTGGTAGAATTCAACGCCCTCTGGTATAATGCCTTGAAATTCGCAGAAGAAATATCACGGACAAAAGATAAAGATAAACTGGCTTCCGATTTTGAAGAACGCGCACGTTTAACAGGCAATTCTTTCAAAGAAGTCTTCCTCAATCCCGCAGGTTATCTTTATGATTATGTAGATGGAAATTACAGAGATCCGGATGTGCGGCCCAACATGCTATTTGCAGTATCACTCCCCTATTCTCCCCTTGAAAGAAGCCAGAAAAAGTCGGTAATCGATTTTATCACTAAAGAACTGTTTGCCTCCTGCGGCATCCGTTCACTTACTCCAAAAAGCGACAAATTCCGTCCCTATTATACCGGAACGGAGAATGAAAAAAAAATCGCTTATTTCAATGGAATGTCTTTTCCATGGCTGTTTGGACATTATATTGAAGCCTATCTGAGCCTGTTTAATATGAGCGGGCTATCGTTGGCAGACAGAATCATGGTGGAGATGGAAGGACAAATGCAAAACGACTGTATCGGAAGCATATCGGAGTTTTATGATTCGCACCCGCCATTTATTGCCCATGGAGGATACTCCTTTGCCATGAGCGTAGGAGAGCTACTGAGGGCAAAACGGATTATCAACAGATATAGTGAAGAGTTAGAATTGAAAGTCGACGTGGTCAAATGAGAAATTAGAATTTTCTTAGGAACAAGAGCAGAAGTAAAGTTGTTTACATTTTGCCGAGTGACGACAGAAAATGGGCGAAGTCAAATAAGAAGTCGGTAGTCAAGAAGTAGAGAAGTTAAGAAGTGGAGTATTTGTCTTGATTCCTGGTTCTTGAATCTAAAACAATAACAAGTATGAAAGCATTAATGTTTGGCTGGGAATTTCCACCACATATCCTCGGAGGACTTGGAACAGCAAGTTACGGACTCACACGAGGTATGGCAAAACAGGAAGATCTGGAAACCATCTTCGTGATCCCCAAGCCCTGGGGAGATGAAGATCAGAGTTTCATGAAGATCATAGGAGCCAATAACACCCCCATTGTATGGCGGGATGTACCATGGGAAACGGTAAAACCAAGGCTGGAGAAATTCATGGATCCCCAGGAATATTACCGGCTGCGGGACAATATTTACGCGGATTTCAACTATATGCATACAAACGACCTGGGATGTATAGAATTCTCGGGGAGGTATCCGAACAATATTTTAGAAGAGATCAACAATTATTCTATTGTGGCCGGGGTGATCGCCCGCACTTATGAGTATGACATTATCCATTCACATGACTGGCTTACCTATCCCGCCGGGCTCCATGCGAAAACTGTTACAGGCAAACCGCTGGTAATCCACGTGCACGCTACCGAGTTCGACCGTAGTAGAGGTAAGCCCAATCCTGTAGTATACGAAGTGGAAAAAAACGGAATGGATAACTGCGACCACATTATCTGCGTGAGCAATTTGACACGACGTACCGTGATTGAAAACTATCATCAGCCTCACTGGAAAGTGTCCACGGTTCATAACGCAGTGGAACCGCTCAGCCCCGAAATAGAAGCTATTGAGCGAATTTCGGGTGTATCGGAAAAAGTAGTTACATTTTTAGGACGTATCACCATGCAGAAAGGTCCCGAATTTTTCGTGGATGCCGCCACACAGGTAATCAAAAAGACCGATCATATCCGTTTTGTGATGGCAGGCAGTGGCGATATGATGGATCAAATGATCCGTCTGGTGGCCGACCGTGGTATCGCACATAAATTTCATTTTACCGGTTTTCTGCGTGGCAAACAGGTATATGAAATGCTGAAGTCGAGCGATGTCTATGTGATGCCTTCCGTATCGGAACCTTTCGGCATATCACCTCTGGAAGCAATGCAATGCGGTGTACCCAGTATTATCTCTTACCAGTCGGGTTGTTCCGAAATACTCAATAACGTCATCAAAACCGATTATTGGGATGTAGACGCAATGGCTGATGCAATCTACTCCATATGTACCTATCCTGCCATGGCAGAACATCTGAAAGTAGAAGGAAAAACAGAAGTAGACAATATAAAGTGGGAAGATGCCGGATTGAAAGTCCGTCAGATCTACGACAGCCTTATGTAAAATCAAGAAACAAACAACAATATGAAGACAATTTGCATTTATTTCCAGATTCATCAACCGTTCCGGTTAAAAAGATATCGCTTTTTCAATATCGGCAGAGACCATTACTACTTCGACGATTATGCCAATGAAGATATATTGCAACAGATTGCCGGTCGTTCGTATGTCCCTGCCAACCGTATGCTGCTTGACCTGGTCAATCAATATAAGGGAAAATTCAAAGTCGCCTTCTCAATTTCGGGAGTAGCACTGGAGCAACTCGAGGTATATGCACCGGAAGTGATTGATGGATTCCGCGAGCTCACCAAAACGGGTAGCGTAGAATTTCTGACAGAGACTTACGCCCACTCATTAGCCAGCCTTTACGATCCGGAAGAGTTTCGTAATCAGGTAAGACATCACTCAGAAAGGATAGAGATGCTTTTCGGACAGAAGCCGACCGTACTCCGTAATACAGAATTGATCTATTCGGATGAGATTGCCGAAATGGTATATGATATGGGATATAACAAAATGATTACCGAAGGGGCTAAACATATCCTGGGATGGAAAAGTCCCAATTATGTCTATCAGGCCGCCTCACAACCCAAACTCAAATTGTTGCTCAAAAACAGCCGTTTCAGCGATGATATCGCTTATCGTTTTTCCAACTACAGTTGGAATGAATATCCATTGACGGCAGAGAAGTTCATCTCTTGGATTGCTTCCACTCCACCCGAAGAAGAAGTGGTTAATCTTTTCATGAATTATGAGACACTGGGTAATCTCCAGCCTTCATACACCGGGATATTCGAATTCTTCAAAGCATTACCTCGCTTTGCCTTTGAGAATGGGATCAGATTTGCTACGCCAGGAGAGGCATTGGACATACATAAACCCATTGGCGCCATCAACGTCCCCAATCCCATCTCATGGACGGATGAGGAGCGAGACCTGAGTGCGTGGGTAGGAAACAAACTTCAGAAGAGCGCATTACAATCATTGTATGAAATAGGAGAAAGGGTTCGTTTGTGTACTGACCGTCGCCTTAAACAGGATTGGCTCTATTTGCAAACCAGCGACCATTTCCATTACATGTCTACCAAACATTTTGGGAGTGGACAAAGCCAGTTCAGTCCTTACATGTCGCCTTACGACGCTTTCAACAATTACATGAATGTACTGAGTGATTTTATTGGCCGTGTAAAAGCGCAGTATCCCGACACAGTCGACAATGAAGAGTTGAACGCACTCCTTACTACTATTCACAATCAGGAGGTGGAGATTAAGCGTCTTCAGGCCGAACTCAAGAAAGTGATTGGCACTAATGAAGAGATGTTAGTGGAAAAGAATCCAAAAGCACAAAAAGCGGAGAATTAAACATCCACTACTTTCAATCTAGTAAAAGGGTGAAACACATCTACTTGTGATCCACCCTTTTTCTGTGTAATGTCCGGAAAAGTAGTCCAAACATTAAGTTATCCAATATTCTTTTTATTTCGCGTAACTTACCGCACGGGTCTCACGAATGACCGTAATCTTCACCTGGCCGGGATAGGTCATTTCAGTTTGTATCTTGCGTGCAATTTCAGACGACAGTTTTTCAGTATCCTGATCGTCAATCTTGTCGGCTCCCACAATCACTCTTAACTCGCGTCCGGCTTGTATGGCATATGTTTTCACTACACCCGGATACGAGAGCGCCAGTTGCTCAAGATCGTTCAACCGCTTGATATAGGCCTCTACGATCTCGCGACGGGCACCGGGACGCGCACCCGAAATAGCGTCGCAGACCTGTACGATAGGCGCCAACAAACTTGTCATTTCAACTTCGTCGTGGTGAGCACCTATAGCATTGCATATGTCGGGTTTTTCCTTAAATTTCTCAGCCAGCTTCATCCCCAGCACTGCGTGCGGCAATTCGGGTTCATCGTCGGGCACTTTTCCTATATCATGCAACAGTCCGGCACGTTTTGCTTTCTTGGGGTTCAATCCCAGTTCCGAAGCCATAATAGCACAAAGGTTAGCTACCTCACGGGAGTGTTGCAACAGGTTTTGCCCATACGAAGAACGGTATTTCATCTTACCCACCATACGTACCAGTTCAGGATGTAAACCATGCACGCCTAAATCAATCACTGTACGTTTACCGGTCTCTACTATCTCATCTTCAATCTGCTTCTTCACTTTCGATACCACTTCCTCAATCCGGGCAGGGTGAATACGTCCATCTGCAACCAATTGATGAAGCGATAAACGGGCAATCTCCCGACGGACAGGATCAAAGCCCGACAGGACAATTGCTTCAGGTGTATCATCTACAACGATCTCAACCCCTGTTGCAGCTTCCAAAGCACGAATATTACGTCCTTCACGTCCGATAATACGCCCTTTCACCTCATCGGAATCAATGTGGAATACCGTAATGGCATTTTCGATGGATGTCTCGGTCGCTACCCGTTGGATGCTCTGGATAACAATACGTTTCGCTTCTTTATTAGCCGTCATTTTGGCCTCTTCCATGATTTCACTGATATAGGATTGTGCTCCGGTCTTGGCCTCTTCTTTCAGAGACTCCACCAGCCGCTCTTTGGCTTCTTCAGCGGAAAGTCCGGAAATAGTTTCCAGCTTTTCTACCGACTGCCTGTGGAGACGCTCTAGTTCAGCCCCCTTTTTATCAATAAATTCCTGTTGGTTTGACAGATTCTGTTTAATTTCGTCCACCTCAGCCATCCTCTTATTCAGTTCCTCTTGCTTTTGATTGAGCGTCATCTCACGCTGTTTCAGCCGGTTCTCTGTAATCTGAATCTTGGATGTGCGGGCATTCGCCTGCTTCTCTGCTTCCGTCTTCATCAGAAGCGTCTCTTCCTTTGCCTCAAGTAATATCTTTTTCTTGATTACTTCGGCATCTTTCTCCGCATCACTCAAAATATTCTGAGCACGGGAGTTGGCCATCTTACCGGTTACGTACCAGGCGACAACCGCTCCGATCAGTAATCCGATAATACCTATTACTATTTCCATATTGTCTATTATTTAAATTGATTGTTATACACTTATCAAAAAAAGTTATTCTTTCTAATAAGGGATTTTATTCTACTTCTTATCACATAAAAAATCGCACTCAATTACACACATCACTCCGATGCATATAAATGGTGCGCCTACTATCCCATTGGTTAACAATAGGATCTATTATTTTTTTAGATAATCATCCAACTCGCTTATCAGCGAATCTATTTTATCTTCAAAGGGTTTCGTATTATTCTTATCTCCAAGAGAAAAATTTTCTGCCAATGCCTGAATGGCTGTCATCACCACAAAGTCTTGTGTTGTCATGTTGGAGTTCTCACCCCCATACACAACACGATATTGGTTTATTTTATTATTAATCTTTTTGGCGGCATCACGGAAAGCCTGCTCATCCGACCGTTTGATTTTCAGTGGATATTTTCTGCCGGCTATCTCTAATGTCAATAAAAATTTCTCGTCGCCCATCACATAAATTTTTCAGAAAATTACTTCAATAAATTTATGCATTTATCAACTTCTCGCACCAGTTTCGACAATTTTTCCTTTGCACTATCCACATCTACTGAAGCAGCCGTGATAGTCCTCGCAATCTTCAAACTGTCATATTTTGCTTTTAACTGCTCCAACTCTTTTGCCGTCTCGTCAAGATGGATCCGGCCAGACTTGATTTCTGTCTTTAGTCGGGCATTCTCCTCCTTTAAAGAGTCACATAAAAACAACACCTGTTTTATTCGTACCTCCAGATCAACAAGCAGCTTATTATGTTCTTCAGCCATATGCAAACAAAAACTCACGCAAATATAAGCATTGAAATGGAGTTTAACAAATTAATTGTCTTTTATTTTGTATAGTGATGGTTTATTTTTTGTTTGGAACGAACTGTTGATTAGCAATAATCAAACCGGTGCTACTCCGATAAATCGGGACAAGTTCCCGAAAAGCCGGGACAAGTTATCCCCTGTTGTTGGGATTATCATTTCTTTAAACCAGTCAATATGCTCGTTTCAATTTGTTAATATTATTTGTCCTGTTCTGCCTGAGATTTTGTACCTTTGAACTCATAGTTTGGGATTTGGGATATCAGCTTCGGGATCGATGACAGGGATACCAGTGATAAGTTGTCAATATGACAATCCCCGTTATACTGTTAATTGAAAAAGATAAATGCAAATCAGAAATATAACAATCAGTGATCGGATTGTGGCAGTATGCCCCGATTTTCATCTGGCCGCTATCGCATGCGAGGTCAGAAATATTTCGCATAGTACCGGCCTATGGGAGGAAATAGATGCTTTCTGCTCCCAGTTCTCCGCTACCCACAGAATGGCAGATATCAATAAGCGGCCGGCTATTTATGCCACGCGGCAAGTATATAAAAAACTGGGGAAAGATCCCAATCGATACCGCCCCTCCTCCGAGGCATTGTGCCGCCGGATATTGAAAGGGCAGGAGCTTTACCAAATCGATATGCTGGTCGACCTGATCAATCTTGTCTCACTCGAAACAGGTTATTCCATCGGTGGATTTGACGATGCAAAGATCCGTGGAGACCTGCTCCTGGGTGTAGGTGAAGCAGAAGAGAAATTTGAAGGGATCGGAAGAGGACTACTCAATATTGAAGGCCTACCTGTTTACCGCGACGAGATAGGGGGAATCGGCACTCCTACCAGTGATGAAGAGCGCACCAAGATCACCCCCGGCACAACCCGCCTACTGATGCTAATCAACGGCTATTCCGGCAGGAAAGGCTTGCAGGATGCTGTCGATTATTCGGTGGAGTTATTGAAAAAATATGCAGAAGCCCAAAACATAGGGATTAAATTGTTTGATGTAAACAACGTCACAACATAGTTTTAATCTTTTAGTCCGATTTTATTTTTCTTTATCCCAAGTGAACAACCGTTCTTAAAAACTGTTATAATTTACAAAAAAAGGAACCTCGGAATTCATAAAACAACCACCGGACTCCGAAAAATTCTTTTTGAAATATAAACGCCAAAACTTATATGGGACGAGCAGGTAAATTATCTCTTCTTATTTTTTTCATTGGAATGATTTCTTTTACAATCGGCTGTAAACCCGATCAATCAAGTGATGACCAATTACTTGCTCCCACTCCGGACAGTACCTTTGTCGATAACCGGGAGGAAATAAAAAAAGAACTGACCGGGGACGATATCCTGTTAGAGAAAAATATCCGGTATGACAAATACCTGCTCGATGATGAGTATCCCTACAAGGACACTACCCGCTATTTCCAGTGGAAAAAAATCAAGGAACAAATCGCTGTGATCGAGAACGCAATGGCCGAAGGCGGTAATTGGGGTGTGCTAAGCAATTACAGGAATATGAACAAAGAAGCCCCTACGGTTGCCGATTTCGTAAGAAATGAATACAAAAGGGTATCGGATCAATTTGGTGTGGAACGGTACCAATCGGCGCCACTCTATTCTGTCGACGGTGATACAACATTACTGCGTTATGGAAGGGATGGATGGATCGTGAAGTTACCGGAAAACGATACTACTGAAATGGTGAGGGTAAAAGGTGTTTCATTTGAAGGGGAATTCCTGGTACCAAAACGCTACATTATATCATGGGATGACAGTGTCCGTTTTGACAAGGTAATAGCTGTCGATATTACTAACCAAAATATTGCAACACTGGAAAAAAAGGGAGACAGCTGGCATATATTAAGCATGAATCATGCCACAACAGGAGTACATAACCCGCCTTATGCACAGGAAACACCCACTGGGATCTTCGCGGTACAAGAGAAAAAAGAGAAAATGTTTTACCTCAGGGACGGAACGAGTGAAATTGCCGGCTTCGCACCCTATGCCACACGGTTTACCAATGGTGCATATGTGCATGGAGTACCGACACAATACCCCAGTAAAAGTATCATAGAATCGAGTCCGACACTCGGCACCATTCCCCGCTCCCATATGTGCGTGAGGAATGCATCATCCCATTCAAAATTCGTCTTCGACTGGGCGACTGTTAAACAATCCGTGGTCATTGTTATTGATTAACAGACTACTTGAGTCGCCTTCGCTCCTCAACTGTTAATTGAGTCGCCTTCGCTCCTCAACTGTTAATTGAGTCGCCTTCGCTCCTCGATTTTCAATTTTGCGCTCGGTAAAACAAGTAAATTTGTTTTACTCCCACTTAACGAAATAGTTCGTATATTTGGAAATTATTTCATTACACGAACTGAATATTTCTGTAATATATAATATGCGCAAAATAATTCTATGCCTTCTTATACTACTCTCTGTCAGCTTCTTTGACTTTATGGGTGGGAAAGAGAAGAATGTGAAACTTGAAGAAACAGCATTGCCTCAGGACGAGGGGCAGTGGCTATATGAACAGATGGATTTGGACGGGCTGATACGTCCGGATGCATTCAAATCGGCCTACACGGGTTATAAGAAGTTAAATAAAAGCAATAATCCCTTACTCACCCTGATCGATTTTAGCCTGCCATCTACCGAGAAAAGAATGTATGTCTTGGATTTGGCAAAAAAAGAAATTCTTTTTGTTTCTTACGTATCCCACGGGCGTAATAGTGGGGGAAATTATGCCACATCATTCTCCAACCGGGATGGTTCACACCAGAGTTCACTGGGATTCTATCGTACAGTCGACACTTATAACGGAGGAAACGGTTATTCACTTCGGTTAGACGGACTGGAAAAAGGGATCAACGACAAAGCTATTCAACGTGCTATCGTCATCCATGGCGCTGATTATTGCAGTGAAAATGTAATAAGATCTACCGGCAGGCTTGGACGGAGCTTCGGCTGTCCCGCAATCCCCAGAGAACTGGCAAAACCCATTATAGACACTATAAAGGGAGGATCCTTGTTATTCATTTACGCCGATCAGCCGGAGTACCTGGCCAGCAGCAAAGTGTTGAAAGAGAATCAGATTCTGACAGGAAAAAATATATTGAGTGCCCGCAATAAGACTCCAAGCCGCTCTTTCAATTCTTCCTTAGCTGGATCCTGAAAGTTGTACCTTTTCCCGGCTCCGATCTTCTGACAAAAATTCCACCTTTGTGATTCTCCTCCACAATCCGTTCCACAAGGGTTAACCCAAGTCCCCAACCCCGGTCTTTCGTGGTATAACCGGGTGAAAAGATCTTCTTAAACCTCGACTTGTGTAATCCTTTACCGGTATCAGAAATATCGAGATGGATCATTTTTCCTTTTTCGAAGATCTCAAAGGTAATGATTCCTTCTCCCTGCATGGCATCCACACCGTTTTTTACAATATTTTCAATCACCCATCCAAAGAGCGGTTCGTTCAGATCAACAATTACCGGATGTTCGGGAAAACGCATATTGAACACTATTGCCCCGGAGACCCGTTTTTCCAGATAGCCCACCGAACGCCTTATCACCCCTCTCAGATCTTCAGGTTTCAGACCGGTTATAGAACCGATCTTGGAGAAACGTTCAGTAATCATTTGCAGACGGGAAATATCCTTATCAATCTCTGTCAACAACTGCTGGTCGATCTCCTTCAGTTTCATATATTCCATCCATGCAGTCAACGATGAGATAGGTGTACCCAACTGATGGGCGGTCTCCTTTGACAGTCCCACCCATACCCTATCGCGCTCCGCCCTTTGTGAACGGTTCAGGGCAAAAAACGCAAGACCGGTAAACAGGGCAATCACCAATAGCTGCCAATAGGGATAGAGTTGTAGCGTCTTCAGCGTATGCGAATCATCATAATAGAGCAGTTGGTTCATCTCAAGCAATGCAATGGGATCATGCCTACGCCCGAACTCTACTATTTTTATCTGCAAGTAGGATTCTGCATCCTCTTCGGGCAATTTGATATTACGCGGTGTCAACTTTCCTGAACTCTTGTCATACAATATGATGGGAATAGTTGTATTACTTTCCAGAATGCGCAATACCAACGACATATCCATCTCTTCGTCCATTAACATCGATTCAGTCGCCATCGCCCAGATCTCTATTTTCCTACGCTCCTCATCAGCCAGTTCTTTCACCAACCTGTTCGACAGCCACAACGACAGCAGGACAACTATAATTGCCATAATTACAAAAAGGTAAGTGAGCGACTGTCGGGAATACATTTTGTAAATTAAGAATTAAAAATTAAAAATTAAGAACTAAAAGTGAGTGAATTTTCTTAGGAACGAGAGCAGAGACAAGCTTGCTTGCACTATGCCGAGCGACGACAGAAAATCTACGGAGTGAATTTTCTTAGGAACGAGGGCAGAAACAAACTTGTTTACATTATGCCGAGTGACGACATACAATCTACGGAGTGAATATTTCAGCCTTTTTTTCAGGCAGATGACCACTTCGGATACGCCATTCGTTGGGATATAAATTATTTGCCCGGTTGCCTATATTTTTCACAAAACCCAGCGGTTCACCCTTATAAGTGAGGATCAAATAGCCTTTGGGTGCATCCGCGAGGATAATCGACTCCCGACGCAGATAAGAAACAGCCTCCTCGTAAATCATCTCATATATGGGGTATGCACTGAGATTAAGCTCCCTGCTCATCGCCAACATATGGGAGGGAATAAAATCCTTCCCTTTCTTCTCACCAAGTTCTATACCCATTGAGACTGTTTTCAACCGCTCATTCAAGGTAACAATAACCTCTGAATACTCTACAGGCAGGGCAAAAATACGGTTACCATCTTCCATAAAAATAAAGGAATCAGGGTGTAGCAATAGATTTGCATATGCAGAACGGTCTTTCATAAAAGGCAATGGCTTTTTTTTATTTTTGCTTCTTACCCGTTGCCCTCCAACAGTGGCTTCTTCTGCTCCTGCCTCAGCTTTTCTCAGTATTGTCACAAATAATCCTTCGCCCTGCGTTTTATGAGGAAAAAAACGATAGCCCTTTACCCGCTTGTCGAGCGAAGAAGAGACCCCCCACCCTTTATCCGTTGTCACAGATACAAATTCCGCACCCAGTTCCCGTGCAATCCAAAAAGCATTCTCTTCATTTTCAAGAGTATTGTAAGTGCAGGTGCTGAAAATAAGCAACCCACCCGGTTTAAGTGCCGGCCAAATATCATTCAGTATATCTCTTTGCCGTACTGCGCACATCTCCACATTTTGCATTGACCACTCCTCCACGGCTATCTCATCCTTCCGGAACATTCCCTCTCCCGAACAGGGAGCATCCACCAGCACCAGGTCAAAAAGATGGGGAAATGCAGAGAAATCCTTTGCCATATTATTTGTGACCAATACATTTGCATAACCCAATTTCGATATAGTCTCAGACAATACATGGGCGCGCTGACGAACCAGTTCATTGCCCACCAGCAGGCTTCCCTCGGGAAGGGCAGAAAGCAGGGAGACCGATTTACCACCGGGAGCAGCACATAAATCGAGACACACTGCCGGTTCTGTCACCAATTCACGGACCACATGCTCCACAAACATAGAAGAGGCTTCCTGCACATAATAATATCCGGCATGAAAAAGAGGATCAAAGGTAAAAGCTGGTCGCTCTTCCAGGTAAAGCCCCCACTGGGACCAAGGTACCCGTTTAGAGGGGAAAACCGATTCCATCGGGTTACGAACCGCTTTCGAGGGATTCAAACGAAGACTGACCGACGCATCACCGGACAATGCAGACAAAAATAATTCTGTCTCACTCCCAAGTAATGGGCGGACAGATGATATAAAATCCGGGGGAAAATTCATCTGTTTATTATTTTAATTACAAAGATAAAAGGTTTTTTCGCTTATCAAATTAATTTCCATACCCGTTTATACTCTTGATAAAAAACAGTATCTTTGTGACGAAACACTATCATTAAAAAAACGATAAAATGAACAAAATTCTGATCCTCGCGGGATTATTGTTATCCCTTTCGATCGTTGCGCAAGATCGCCCTGATCCGCAACCGGCCCCTGACACCTTCGAAAAGTTCAACGTGGGTATGGCAGGGTACACGTTTGTCAACTTCGATCTCGACAAAACACTGGAGACCTTGGAGAAATGCGATGTAAAATACCTCTGCATTAAAGATTTCCATCTCCCCTTTAACAGTACCGACCAGGAAATAGCCGATTTTCATACCAAACTAAAATCCAAAGGTGTTACAGGTTATGCTGTCGGCCCCATCTATATGCGTTCAGAAAAAGAGGTTGACAATGCCTTTGAGTATGCAAAACGTGTAGGTGTCAAACTGATTGTGGGAGTTCCCAATTATGAATTACTGCCTTATGTAGACAAGAAAGTGAAGGAGTATGATTTTAATTATGCTATTCACCTGCATGGGCCGGATATGCCATTATATCCCGATGCCGATGATGTGTGGAAAAATGTGAAGGATCTGGATCCACGTATCGGCATGTGCCTTGACATCGGCCACGATACCCGCAATGGCAAAGATCCTGTCAAGGATCTGGAGAAATATCACTCCCGCGTGTTCGACATTCATATTAAAGATGTTACAGGATCCACCAAGGCCGGATACTCAGTGGAGATCGGCCGTGGAATTATCGATATCCCGGCATTCGTAAAAATGCTCCGTCAGGTTGGATACGAAGGTGTTTGCAGTCTGGAACACGAACGTAATATGAAAGATCCGTTTTCGGGAATCGCCGAGTCTATCGGTTACTTCCGGGGTGTAATTGCAGCCACAAAAGAAAAATAATGCTGCGGCAATGTAAAGAGTAATGGGATGACATTACACAATAACCGGGGGATGAATCCGATAAAGGATTCTCCCCTTTTCAATTTCCGTGGATAATGTACCTTTACCCTATATTTAAAAAATAATTCTGATTTCAGGTAAGATGATAAATATAAATTGTGACAATGATAATATGCGTTGGGAAGTAATTGAAAGCGAATATCTTCACAGGCGCCCATGGTTGACGGTTCGTCGGGAATCATTACAAATGCCCGACGGTACTGTTGTCCCTGAATATTACGTACTGGAATACCCCAACTGGGTGAATATCATTGCCATCACCCAAGAAAGAAAATTTATTCTGGTAAAACAATACAGACCGGGGATTGAAAAAACTTGTCTCGAACTTTGTGCCGGTGTATGTGAGAAAGAAGATGCATCACCGCTTGTCTCGGCACAACGCGAATTAATGGAAGAAACCGGTTATGGTGGCGGGACATGGAGTGAATTCATGTGTGTTGCCCCTAATGCCAGTGCTGCCAATAATTATTCTTATTGTTTTATTGCCGAGAATGTTGAAAAACTGGGAGACCAGGCACTGGACGAATCGGAAGAATTGACGGTTCATCTGCTTTCTTTTGAAGAATTGAAAGAACTGCTTGAAAGCGGTAACATTGTCCAGGCCACCATGGCAGCTCCATTATGGAAATATATGGCATTATATGACAAATAGGTGCTATTTCACCGTACTCCGTGCATCAGCTTTTGCAATTTTTTCGAAAGAAGAAAGAGGATGAGAGAAGCAACAGCAGCCATCACAACAAATACCATGAAGAAATCAAACAGGTTTGCAATTTCAATTCCGAAAAGGTGTTTCATTTTTCCCTCTTCGGGATAAAGGGAACTCAGTGTACCGGCCAGTTTATTAGCGGTAGCCATAGAGAGGTACCACACCCCCATCAACAGTGATGCAAAACGTACGGGAGACAACTTATTCACCATCGACAGGCCAATAGGCGACAGGCAAAGTTCACCCATAGTATGAATAAAGTAGAGTCCCACAAGCCACATAATGCTCACCTTTACACCCGGCTCCACCCCCTGTACACCGATAGCGATCAAGAGGTAACCCAATGATAGCAAAAGCAGTCCGATTGCCTGTTTCACGGGTGAGGAGGGTTCCCTGTTCCTGGCTCCCAAGGCAAGCCACAACTGTGCAAACAGCGGCGCCAGAAGAATAACGAATACAGAATTGAACGACTGAAACCAACTGGTAGGCATGGTCCATCCCAGAATATCACGGTTGGTCTGTTCAGCCGCAAAATAGGTCAATGATATTCCTGCTTGCTCAAAAGCAGACCAGAAGAAGATAACGAAAAAGGCAATGATATAGATTACCCAGATACGCTGACGCTCAATTTTAGTCAGCGATTTATCAGATATTACAAAAGCCGGAACAACCAATGCGGCCGTATAGATAAAAGCTCCGATCAGATCACCCTTGAACAGATATATAAAGAGTGCAAACAGACCACCGGCCACAACTATCCACAACACTATTTCTTTGAGTGTGTACTTCACAGATGGAATTGTACCGGTTGCCTCCCTCTTTTTTCCTGCAGCCGCTTCCACTCCGATAGGATTTCCGGCGGGATCGACCAGATACTTGTCTTTTCGCAGCACATAAAGGATAAGACACAACAAAGAAACTATTGCCGCCACGAGAAATCCCCACTTGAAATCGGCCGGATCGCCCGTATCACCCAAAAATCCGCAAATAAGAGGTGCGACAAATGCCCCAAGATTTACTCCCATGTAGAAGATGGTATAGGCAGAGTCAAGCCTTCTGTCACCCGGTTCATACAATTGACCGACGAAAGTGGATACATTAGGTTTGAAGAAACCGTTCCCGAAAATCAGGGCACCCAACCCCAGATACATCAACCATCTTGCCGGTCCGGGATATTGGAAATAGAGGGCACTGAAAAACATCAGTAGTTGTCCGATCACCATCAGGACAGTCCCCCAAAAAGTGGAACGCCGCATCCCCCAATATTTGTCGGCTACATAGCCGCCGATAAGGGGTGTAAGGTAAACCAATCCGGTGTAATTCCCATAGATAAGCGCAGAAAGATCCTTGTCCATCATCAACGCATTGATCATATAGAGAACAAAGAGCGCACGCATGCCATAATAGCCGAAACGTTCGGCAATAGAAATGGAAAACACGAAGTAGAGCCCTTTAGGGTGTTTGACGGTTGTTGCAGCCATAATTGTGAATAAGGATTAATTTTGCAAAAGTAGCCATTTTGATCAGATTAATCCCTCCTTAAAACCAAACATTTTTGATATATATAGCGGAAAGCATCCCTTCTTTACCCTATTTTATCTATTTTTGCAAATGAATCTCCTCGCCGCAAGCGGGCGGGGTATCTTAAAGGAATAATTATTACTCCTCGCTGCAAGCAGAGGGAATTAAACCCTAAGAGATTAAAAGGTCTGCAAACGAGAAATGAAGAATCCGGTACTTTATTTAATTCCCGTCACATTGGGTGATACACCTGTTGAGAAGGTAATTCCTTCCTTCAACACAACGGTGGCATCTGATCTGAAATATTTTATTGTAGAGAATGTACGTTCGGCACGCCGTTTTCTAAAAAAAAGCAATCCCGATATCGATATCGACACACTCACCTTTTATGAACTGAACAAACATACCGACCCCAACCAGATCGCAAGTTATTTGTCACCCATGAAATCGGGAGAAAATATGGGGATAATCTCCGAAGCCGGTTGTCCTGCCGTAGCCGATCCCGGCGCAGATGTGGTGGCTATTGCTCAACAGGAAGGCTACAGGGTTGTTCCGCTGGTAGGCCCCTCTTCTATCCTGATGGCCGTCATGGCCTCCGGCTTCAACGGACAGAGTTTCGCCTTCCACGGTTACCTGCCGGTCGACGCGGGCGAGCGGGCAAAGAAACTAAAACAGCTTGAAGCAAGGGCGTACAAGGAAGACCAGACTCAACTTTTTATTGAAACACCTTACCGTAACCTGAAACTGGCGGAAGACATACTGCAACACTGTAAACCGCAAACCCGGTTATGTATTGCCATGAACATCTCCTGCGAAGATGAATTCATTATAACACGAAGCGTGAATGCATGGAAAGGCAAACTGCCGGATATGCATAAAAAACCGACTGTTTTCTTGATTTATAGGGGTTGAAAATATGATTACCATCACTATCATCATTCTCACTGTCCTCCTGTCCATCAGGGCTTTTAAGGATTACAACCTGATGGACAGACTGATATTCAATCCTCTAAAGGTAAAGGAAGGAGAATGGTTCAGGCTTTTCACGTATGGAGGGATCCATGCCGACTACCCCCACCTCATTTTTAACATGTTTACCCTCTATTTTTTCGGGATGGAGGTGGAAAGGATTTGTATATCTGCACTCGGCAGCAACATTGGCTCCATCTCTTTTATTGTCCTGTACATCTCTTCACTGGTAATATCCATCCTTCCCACCTATTTCAAACAGAAAAACAATAGTTCTTACCGGGGTCTCGGTGCTTCCGGAGCCGTTTCGTCCATCGTTTTCGCTTATGTGCTGGTCAACCCGATGAATTTTATGGGAATCATGTTTATTCCGGTCATGCTCCCCGCTTTTCTTTTCGGCATAATTTTCCTGCTGGTCTCTTTCTATCTCGACCGGAAACAAACAGGTCGTATCAACCACTCGGCGCACATCTCCGGGGGAATTTACGGTTTACTCTATATGATTGCCGTTTTTTCCACTCTCGAAGATATAAATCTCCCAGCATTATTTTTGGACCGGATAAAAATAGATTCGATTTCTGACCTCTTTTATTTCGGCATTTAAACAGTTTCCGGCAAGCATAAAGGAAGCAACACTCAGAAAATATATAAAGACTTACTACCTCGAAAGAATTAAAAGTAGAAAAGGTTAGACTGATATTCTAAAAAAACGGAATAATTTATTCCGGACATAAGTTTGCATTCACAACACATGATATGGCTCATTGAAACTTTTTCCCTACATTTGCATTTCGATATTACACCTTGTTCGGTAATGACCACAAAATATAACGTACAACTGCAACCATTTAACTCTTTCCGCACGAAAGCGTCGGCAAAAATATTTTGTGAACCGCAATCGGCAGAGGAACTTTCGGAAATCATCCACACTTTTCCCGATGAACAGAAACTGGTGCTCGGAAACGGTTTCAATTTGTTTTTCACCAAAGATTTCGAAGGATTGGTCATTAAACCTGCCATACGGGGTATACATATCTTGTCGGAGACCGATCAGTTTGTGGAGATTGAAGCCGGTGCGGCCGACGATTGGGATCAGTTTGTAGCCTATAGCGTGAAGAATGGTTACGCCGGTATTGAAAATCTGTCGCTTATCCCAAGTTCAGTAGGTGCAAGTCCGGTACAGAATATCGGGGCATACGGTACCGAGGCGATGGATGTGATCACCAAAGTAAGGACTGTAGAGCTTCAGACGGGCAACTACCGGGAATTTTCCAACGAAGAGTGCCGTTTCAGCTACCGTGACAGTATCTTCAAACAAAGCGGCCTTTATGTGATCACATCGGTGGTTTTCAGATTGGAAAAGTCATTTCAATATAAAGAGAAATATATCGATTTAAGCCGGGAATTGGAAGGGATTCCCTCTCCTACCCTTACCCAGGTTCGTGATGCCATTATCCGTATCCGCAACCGGAAATTACCCGATTATAAAATACTGCCAAATGCCGGAAGTTTTTTCAAAAATCCTGTGCTTACGGAAGAGAAAAAAGACCAATTACAACAGCAACTCCCGGATGTCCCGATTTACAACATTGGAGAAGGACAATTCAAAACATCGGCGGCATTTCTGATAGATAAGGCCGGATATAAAGGGAAGCGGCACAGAATGGTAGGTACTTATACCCGCCATTCACTTATCATTGTGAATTATGGCACTGAAAACGGAAAGGAAATCGTAGACTTTATGCACAAAATACAACAGGAAGTACTACAACAATTCGGTGTACTACTCGAACCGGAAGTACGTATTTATTAACTAAAAAAAATGGTCAACATGTCATCATTTATCATTGAAGGTGGATGCAGCCTCAAGGGGGAAATCACACCACAGGGAGCCAAGAACGAAGCCCTGCAGGTAATTTGTGCCACCCTGCTCACACAGGAGGAAGTGATCATAGAGAACGTACCTGATATACTGGATGTAAACAATCTCATTGCACTACTCTCGGATATGGGAGCCGAAGTGAAAAAACTGGACAGCGGAAGCTATTCCTTCAAAGCGGAAAAGATTAACCTGGCCTACACCCAATCGAAGGACTTTATGGAAAAGAGTGCTGCCATGAGAGGTTCCATTATGATTGTGGGTCCCCTCCTGGCACGATTCGGAGAAGCGGTAGTGCCTAAACCGGGAGGAGACAAGATTGGCCGTAGACGACTGGATACCCATTTCAACGGTATCATGAAGTTGGGTGCTGAGCTAATCTTTAATGAACAACAACAGCTCTTCCCCCTTTCAGCAACAAACCTCAACGGGCAATATATCCTGCTT
>Ga0129314_1000385_pt1 | contig 47848 bp, 58 predicted proteins | sample O1111metagenome_FD_94431 | JGI IMG/M metagenome (GOLD analysis project Ga0129314, IMG submission 94431) | Orangutan individual fecal microbial communities from fecal samples from Wisconsin, USA - O1111 metagenome | ecosystem: Host-associated > Mammals > Digestive system > Large intestine > Fecal... | reverse complement strand
TATCCGAGAATTGTTGCAACAGCTCCTACCAAACAGCAGTTGCACGATGTATTGTGGTCCGAAGTCAGCAAGTGGATGAGCAAGTCTCCTTTGCTCTCAGACATCCTCAAATGGACAAAGACCTATATTTATATGGTTGGCAACGAAAAGCGTTGGTTTGCCGTAGCTAGGACTGCTACAAAGCCAGAGAATATGCAAGGTTTTCACGAAGACAATATGCTGTTCATTGTTGATGAAGCTTCTGGTGTTGCGGATCCTATCATGGAAGCAATACTCGGTACTCTTTCTGGTGCAAACAATAAGCTGCTGATGTGTGGAAATCCTACAAGAACATCTGGAACATTTTACGACGCTTTCAATGTGGATAGGTCGATATACAGGTGCCATACGGTATCGTCTGCAGATAGCAAGAGAACCAACAAGCAGAATATTGAATCACTCATACGGAAATATGGAAAAGACAGTAATGTTGTTCTTGTCCGTGTGTTCGGAGAGTTTCCAAAGCAGGAAGATGATGTGTTCATAGCTCTTTCCATAGTAGAGCATTGCTGCATGTTGGATTTGCCAGACGATGTTCCTATTAAGCGAATATCATTCGGTGTGGATGTTGCAAGGTATGGCTCGGATGAAACAGTTATTGCTAAGAATGTAGGAGGAAGAATAACACTTCCTGTATCGTTCAGAGGGCAAAGCCTTATGACAACAGTTGGAAAGATAGTGCAGCTCTATAGACAAGCTATAACAGAGTTTCCACGATACAGAGGGAAGATATACATTAACATTGATGATTGCGGACTAGGTGGCGGAGTTACAGACCGCCTTGAGGAAGTAAAGCAGGAAGAAAAGCTCACACGAATGGTAATTGTTCCAGTTAATGCCGCAGGTAAAGTTCCGGAAGAAACACTTGGTGATGGGAAGCAGAAGGCCTGTGATATTTACGACAATATGACAACCTATCTTTGGGGCACAGTGAAAGATGCCTTGATGATGGAGGAAGTAAGTCTGGAAAATGACAATGAGCTTGTCGCACAGTTTACTTGCAGAAAATACAGGCTGACGAGCAGGGGAAAGATGTTGCTTGAAAGCAAAGAGGAAATGAAGAAACGAGGGATTGATTCCCCAGATAGAGCAGATGCGGTTGCGCTGTCTTGCTACCAGAAAAAGACATTCAATATTGGAAGTCTCGTAGATTAGGAGGTGAGGAAATGCAGGACAATGAGAAAGAAAGCAGAGCAGACGGATATAAGAATCTGATGAATAAGTATGGCACTCAGGACGATGTGTCAGAGCAGTATCGCTTTGAGAGTGATGATCCTGTAACAGATGTGGAACTCACACTGAACTACGAGGAAAACGGATTGTTTGCTAAGATAATAGATATCCCGTCTGATGATGCTGTCAGCAGTGGATTTGAATATGGTGTAAATGATGTTGACTTGGAAACATTTATCAATGATTCACTTGACGAGTTGGACTTTGAGGGCGCAGCTTCTACAGCTATCAAATGGTCGAGGCTTTATGGTGGATCGCTTATGGTTATGATTATTGATGATGGCAAGCAGATTGATGAACCTGTGGATTGGGATAACATCAGAGGCATTGATGAATTGCTGGTGTTTGAAAGACCACTGATTACACCAGACTACAATAGCATATACAATCATGATCCGAAGACTGGTAAATGGTCCAAATTCGGAAAGCCAGAGTTTTATGACATATCGCCTATTTATGGCAGACAGTTCAGAGTGCACGAGAGCAGATGCCTTCTTTTCAAGAATGGAACACTGCCACAGTCGAGCTCAAGGACGGAGTATCGGTTCTTTGGTATGCCAGAGTACACGAGAATACATAAAGCCTTGCAGGAAACTGTTACATCGCATGGAAATGGAGTTAAACTGCTCGACAGGGCGGTACAGGCGATATACAAGATGAATGACCTTGCCAACCTTCTGGAAACGGATGAAGGTGAGGATATTGTTCTGAGGAGGCTGCGCATAATTGATATGGCTAAAGGCATTATCAATTCCATAGCAATAGATGCCAATGGCGAGGATTACGATTATAAGACTGTGACATTCTCTGGAGTAAAGGATATTATCGATGCAACCTGTAATATGCTGTCGGCGGTTACGAACATTCCGCAGACAAAGCTCTTCGGAAGATCTCCTGCTGGTGAGAATTCCACAGGCGAGGGAGATATGGAGAACTATTATTCCTATGTCAACAAGATACAGAAACTGAATCTAAAGAGGAATATGGGAGTGCTTATCGATATTATCCTGATTGCAGGTAAGTATAAAGGTGAGTTTGAGGAAATTCCAGATTACAGCCTTAAATTTAAGCCGTTGTGGAATCTTAGTGAAGCAGAGCAGGCAGGAGTTGATCAGACGAAAGCCGCAACAGAGCTTACGAAAGCACAGACCGCACAGGTATATGTTGATATGCAAGCTCTTGACGCTTCGGAAGTAAGAAAGCGTTTGGCTGAGAACGGGGAATTTACAGTAAATGATATTCTTGATGATGAAGACGATTGGGAGGCTATGGTGGATGACACTCCGACTAATGCAAATGAGTCAGCTGAGACATCAAATACAGCATTGTCTGCAGAGGAAAAAGAACCAAAGGAGCAGGAAGAAACAGAGACGGATGCCGCAATCGATACTGTAATCCCTACTGGATGTGGTGTAATTGTCGTTAAAGATGGGAAAATTCTGATTGGTACAAGAAAGGATAATGGACTTGTTTGTGGTCCAGGAGGGCATATTGAAATGGGGGAAACTCCAGAAGAGGCGGCAATTAGGGAAACGAGAGAAGAATTTGGGATTAACATAGCAGATATTATTCCCGTTACTCTTGTTTCTGGAATGTCTGAAGAATATTGTCCATCGCAGGTGTTCCTTTGCACGGAATATTACGGAGAACCGATATGTTTCAATACAGAGATGGAAAATGCCCGATTTGAGGATGTTGAAAGAGTTCTCAGTATGAATTTGTTCCTTCCATTCAAACTGTCGCTCGAAGACTTTTTAAGACAGCTTGATGAAATCCGATTGACACTTGATGAAAGTCAAAGTAATATGGAGACAGATGGAGGTCCTGGTTCTGGAAGATACCCAAAGGGTAGCGGAAAGAAGAATGAAAAGAGCGGCTCCAAGAAAAAGAAAACCCAGTCCCTGCCAATGACTGCAAAGGAAAAGGCAAAGGTGACACATGATATAAATAATGTGTATCACGCAAAGTATAAGGGTAAGTCGAGCTGCTATATAAGGACACATTCAAATGAGCCAGATAGTCCAGCTTATGTATATCGATTCAGAAACCATGGTTTTGACAATTACGAAATATACATGAAGGAATCCACGGATTAAGGAGGTTGTCCTATGAAAGAACAGTTATTAGCTGAATTGAAAGAATTGACTGAAAATGTCTCGGACACATACGATGACTTTGTGTTTGGAATAAACTGCACAATGAAAAAGCAGGATGAAGAGGACATTCAAAGCGTCATTGATTTCATCAAAGAGAATCCAGAGAGAACAACATCCGATATTATTGAGTATCTGGATGAACTTGGAATATAAGATATGAGCCTTGCTGAGCGTGAGGCTCTTTTCTTTTGCCCTGTAGTGCCGCTAATTGTGGCATTATGGGGCTTTTTTAGTGCTAACAGTCAAATAGACGATTACAAGCTAATTTCCGAATAAGAGGCAATGAGAGAAGGTGAGAGTTTGGATGAAAGATTGCGAAAAGAACTGTTACGGTCTGAATTAAAAGAGCGGAATAAAGGAAAAAAGATTATCCGATGCAAATACAGACCCAAGTACCCTGACAGTGCAGAAAGAGAGTATGTAAGATTGGTAAATGCCTATATGACAATTGAGAAAGAGGTACTTATGAAGCATATTCCAGAAATTAAGCAAATACTCAATGAGGGTACACAGCTACATACTGATTCCAAGAAGGATAATGAGAAGAAACGCAGGATAGCTCGTTTTTTAGCTTTGGATAATACAATAGTCCGTCTCACAATTCTTTTTAAGACTATCCAGAGAGAGCTTGATAATGCCTTTGGACTTTATGATTTGAAAAGGCAGATAAATAGAATTGCCAATCTTGATCACAAACTCACAGTTCGGGAATGGAAAAAAGCAGTAAGTAAGACATTAGGTATTGATTTGCTTGATGATTATTATTCTGGTGAATATTACGCACAGATGTTGGAAAAGTGGGTGTCTGACAATGTGGACTTAATAAAGACAGTTCCTAATCAATCTCTTGAGCGAATGAAGGAACTGGTTTATGAAAACTACATGAAAGGCTCAACCACAACGAATATCGTAAGAGAAATTCAGCGGCAATATGGAATGAGTAAGCGTCATGCAAAACTAATAGCCAGAGACCAGACAGCAAAGCTTAATGCCGATATTACGGAGAACCAACAGAGAGATGCGGGTGTGTCAAAGTATGAATGGTCTGGAGTAATGGATAGACGAGAGCGGAAAAGCCATAGAGAGCTGGAAGGAAAGATAATCAGCTGGGACAATCCGCCAGATGTAGGAAATGGCAGAAAATGCCATCCTGGACAGGATTATCAATGCCGGTGTTGTGCAATTCCGGTGTTTGATATAGATAATCTGGATTTGCCAGTTTGAAAGGAAGTGGTTGCATTGAAAAAGTGACAGAAAGCAGGAGGTGCAGAAAGTGAAGCTGAAACGAATTGACAGCATTTCCATGGATCAGACTTATTACACAGAAGAAGGCTATCTTGTAGATCACCCAATTGTGACTACATGTGGCATATTTGAGTATAAGAATGATGATGGAAGCACACGGAGGGAACTCCGATTGCCTGAGAATGTCTTTGACAAGAAATCGTTGGAGAGTTACAAGGGCAAACCAATCATCATTACACATGATGCTGGAGAAGTGGATAAGGAGAATGTCCGCAGAGAGCAGATAGGCACAATTATGAGTGAAGGATACAGGGATGGAGATAGCGTTCGTTGTGAAATTATTATTCATGATACAAATGCTTTGAAAAGCTGCGGGTTGAAAGAGTTATCCCTTGGATACAGCCTTGATACTGATGATACTCCGGGAGTATATCACGGAGAGAAATACGATTGTATTCAGAAGAATATCGAAATCAATCATCTTGCACTTGTCGGAGAAGCAAGAGCGGGAGAAACTGCTCGCTTGAACATTGATGGCAAGGATGATGATACACAAATCTTAAAAGGAGGCAAAGTAATTATGTACAAACCTAATTCAAAAGGCCGCAGAGCTGATGAGGGCGAAGAGCTTACACCAGAAGAGATGGAAGCTGCTATTGCATTATTCAAGGCTCAGAAAGCCGCAAATCAGGCGACTGGTGAGGGAGTTGATGGAGAAGATCCAGAGGAAACACCAGCAGCTAATCCAGAGGAAGATGGAGAACCAGAAAAGACACCCGTTGAAAAGGTCAAGGAGAATATTGACCGCAGAGATGCCGATGGTGATGGTATGTCACCAGAGGATATTATTGCAGAGCAGAAAGCAGACCTTGATACTCTCTTACAGGAGATTGACAAGATGCAGGCTCAGAGCGATATGAATGGCGATGAAGGAGAAGATACTGGAGAGAAAGATGAAACTGCTCCTGCAGACGAAAATACAGATTCGGATGATGAAGGGGCGGATACAGAAAGTGATCCAGAGAAACAGAAAGGAGTAAACATGGATTCTGTGGATAAAATCATTCAGGACCGCCTTGATGTATGCCGAATGGCTGACAGATTACACCTTGATGGTGTTGAGAGACTTTCTGTTAGAGAAGGAAGAAAAAGAATTATCAAGGCAGTTAATCCGAAGATGAACCTTGATGGAAAGAGCGACAGTTATATCAATGCAGCTTACGATATTGCGAAGCAGTTGTTCCATGAGAGAAAGAGCACTAACGATCAGAGAGAGAGGATTGCAGCTGATAAGGTCCGCAAGGATGCGAAAGAGGTTAGCAATTCAACATCTGCTCGTAAGAAAATGATTGCGAATATGACAGGAGGTAGAAAATAATGAGCACAGCAGTACAGACAAGTTATGGCTTTGGCTTTCCTAAAGGAGTGGCCGGCGGGCTGTTTGATTTATCAGCCCATGATGTTACGACAAGACAGGCGGAGGGCAATGGTGTTGCTTTTGGCCTTGGTGTTATCGTTGGAACAAATAAAGGCACTGACGTAAAGCTTCCAGTAACAGGTACAACATCTGATGATTTTGAGGGTGTTGTAGTACACAATTCTGTTATGGTGGAAAAGGATATGGATAACAATGTTTCTATCGATAGCAAGTGTACAGTAGGCTGTCTTCACTTTGGAAGAATTTGGGTGCAGACTGGAGCAGAAGCTAAACCTGCATACAAGGAGAAGGTTTACTTAATTACGGACGGCGATGAGGCAGGAAAGTTCACGACATCTGCCGATTCAGCAACCAAGGTGGAAGTAAATGCTATTTTCCTTGGAGAAACTGATAATGGCATTGCAAACGCAGAGTTCAGACCGGGTGCGGTTGTGAAAGCTGCGGAGAAATAAGAAGGAGGTATTCACGAATGAAAGATTTTAACATGGATGATTACAGCGCATTAAAGAGCTCTACCCTTGTTAAGGGACTTGCGGGAAGTGAGCAGCTTCGTTTTGATAGCGTTGAATCTGCAACTGTATTCTTTGCCAGAGAACTTGACCAGGTAAAGACAAAGACTTATGACAAGCAGTATCCGGAGCTCTCTGCATTGTCTTGCTTCCCTATCACTTCTGAGGTTAATGAGGGAGCAGAAACCACAACATATTACAGCTATGATATTACCGGTATGGCGGCAATCATTAACAATTATGCCACAGACCTCCCTAGAGTTGATGTACAGGGCGAATCCCACACTGCTTCTATTAAGTCTATCGGTGACAGCTATGGTTACAATGTGCAGGAAATGAGAGCTTCCAGAATGGCAGGAAAGTCTCTTGATGCCAGAAAAGGGGCGGCTGCAAGAAGAGCGTCAGATTATATGGTTAATAAGATTGCTTTTGCAGGAGATAAGAAACATAACCTTGTCGGCATTTTCTCTGATGGCACCGACATTCCTCTGTACACTTTGTCTGAGGTTGAAGTTGGTGGAAAGAAGTACACAGACTGGGCGCATAAGACAGCTGATCAGATTCTTGATGATATCAATGGCATGCAGAAGTTTGTTGACAAGATTACAATGTCTATCGAGAAGCCTGATACATTAGCTCTTCCGTCATACATTTATATGGACCTTTCAACAAGAAGAATTCCAGATACGGAGACTACTGTACTCAGCTTTATCAAAGACCATGCACCATACTTAAAGAACTTCGAGAGCATGGCAGAGTTACAGGATTCAGCTACTGATATCAACCCTACAGGAAAGAATGTTGCATTTATGTACACGAAGGATCCAGAAAAGTTCAGTTTGGAAATCCCACTTCCGTTCTACCAGTACCCATTGCAGGTACAGAAACTTGAGACAGAGATTCCTTGTGAAACAAGAACTGCTGGACTTATCATTTATTATCCGTTATCAATGCTTCTTGCATACGGAATTTAAGGAGGGAATGACATTATGAAGATTATCAATAAGTCGAGAAAGATTATCGGAATCAACGGAGAGCCACTCCTTCCTGGAGCGGATTTAGAGTTACCGGAGGGAATGGAAACCCATCCGGTAATTTCTTATTATATGGAGAAAGGAATTGTGGTTGACTCCCAGAATGTTTCTGCGGAGGAGAACACAGGTATTAGTGACCTTGATAGAGCTCGTATCGAAGAGGAAGCTATTGCAAAGTATAAGGCGGAGCAGGAAAAGGCAGCAAAGGCTAAGGAAGCTGAGATCAAAGCTGTAAAGACCATGAAGAAAGACGACCTTCTTACAAAAGCTGTAGGAATGGGACTTGAGGTAACGGACGATGATACCGTTGATACTCTAAAGGAGAAAATTGTAGCCGAACTCAGCAAGTAGGAGGTGACCATTATGGATGCCTTTGAAATTATAAGAAAGACCATGAGTGAGTTTGCAGATGTACCAGATGATACAGTACAGACTTTCATATCTCTTGCAGAGCCACTTATCAGCAAAAAGAGGTTTAGAAAGTTGTATCCGCAGGCTTTGGCATATTTAGCGGCACATAAAATGAAAATGTCTGGTTTAGGAAAGACAATCGGCATAGGAACGATAGGGGACACCATTGGATTATCTTCTGTTTCAGAAGGTGAGACATCGGTGTCCTTTTCTAATAATCAGGCAGGAAACACTGCGACAGATTCGGAATTCGGATTAACAGTGTATGGTATGCAGTACCTTAATTTGAGAAAGCGCTGCATTGTCACGATTGTGTCAGTTGGTGTGGATTGTGGCGGTTAAGGTTAGAGAGAAAGTTACTGCAGATGGCAAGAAATTTCAGAAGATGTTGGAGGACCTTAATAAACTTGAGGTTCGTATCGGCATACAACAGGGGGCAGGCAGTGAGGATGGTGTTGATTTAGTTGATATAGCAATGTTCAATGAACTCGGCACTGTCCATATCCCGTCAAGACCTTTCCTGCGAGATAGCGTCGATGCCCATTCGCCTGAAATCAATGCCTTTTTGCAGTCAATGAGAACACAGCTGGTAAAAGGTGGCTCTGCTGAAGATGTGCTAAAGAAAATAGGTGTGTTTCAGAAAGGCTTGATTCAGAAAGAAATCGTTAATGGTAATTTTGTTCCAAACTCGCCAGAAACAATCAAGCGGAAAGGCTCTGATAAACCATTGATTGATACAGGTCGTATGAGACAGTCTATTAACTATGTAATACAGGAGAAAGGAGGTTCTGACTAATGCCATTTTTTGGTAGTACATACACATTAAGAAGATATGGAGAAGACAAGATTATAGATGGCTATCCAACAGCGGGGTATGAAGATATCCAGGTTGTTCTTGATGTGCAGACTTTATCTGATGATGAAGTTATAGAGGCTGGTGGAAGCAGGGATGAGGAAATGTTGAAAACTTTTGGAGATTTCCCTGTTAGAACATCGAAACAGGAGGATTGCGTTAGGTCAGACCAGCTTCTGTATGATGGAAGATGGTTTGAATGTATGTCTTCTCGCCTAAGCAGGAATACAATTTTGAAGCATTGGACATCAACATTTAAGCTGATACCAGTCAGCGAGAACAAAGAGCCAAGCAATTCTGAAATGGAGGAAACAGAATGACATTTTCAGAGGTTAAGAAGTTCATTTACGAACTTGTTAAGCGGTATCATCCAGGAGCGATGGTGGTGTGGACGAAAACCAAAGGTGTAACACCTAAACCACCATATATAACGCTTGGATATAGCAATTTGAATAGGTCAGCTTTTCCTTTGTCAGACGATGAAAGAGAACATAGATATTACAATTATGATTTCACTTTTGAAATCAATTTATATACTGTTGGGAAAGAGGTAAAAGCTGGGAATGGAAGCTACTTTGAGAATACAGCAGTAGAAGATTTGGAAGAATTTATCAGATTTCTCGATTCGGACGGAATTACAGAAGAACTGGCTGAAAAGAATGTAACTATTGTTATGAATCCACCCATAAGAGATTTATCAGAACTGATTGGAGATACGAAATTCAATTATCGTTCCATGTGCGAATTCACAGTAACATTTGTCGGATTGACTGATGGAAAGTATGGAGTATCTGGAATTCAAACCGTTCCGAATCCAAGTGGTGGAGGAATGAAAGAATTTGCAGAGGCAGAAACCTATGCAATAGAAGAAATAAGAATACAGGAGGAAACAGACAATGGCGATTAGAAATAATCTTAATGATATTGTTAATGTAGACATTGCGATTTCTACTCCAGGTTCAAGTGACGAAAGTTTCAGCAATGTATTACTTGTTGTTGAAGGACCTGTTGTTGGAAAGAAATCAACTGACAATATTGGAACAAAAGTCGTTAGTGTTTCGCAGGCTGGAGAACTTGCGGACTATGGCTTTTCAACAGAATCACAGGCATACATTATGGCGAATGTGGCATTTTCACAGTCACCAAAACCAAGCCTTGTTTATGTTATTGCGAGACAGGTTGTGAGTGATGAAAGTGATCCTGTTACATACGAGAAAATCAGTGTCACTCTTGACAGAGCAAAAGAAGCTGGCGGATGGTATGGAATTGCTTTATCAAAGGCATTTCTTAATAAAGCGGATATTGAAGAAACAGTCAAATGGACAGAAGCCAATAATAAACTCTTTGGATTTACATTTGTTGAGGAAACTTTGCCAGTTAGTACGACAAATTATTTCCGCAGTTTTGCTGTCTATGGAGGCGGTGTTCCTGATGTTGAGGAAACACCAGACGAAAATTATTATATTTCGTTGGCAATGATGGCTAAGTGCTTTGGATATGATCCAGGAAGTGAAACATGGGGATTAAAGCCACTGGCTGCGGTATATCCGTGCAAGTTATCGACAGCTATGAAAAAATACTGTGATGAAAACTGCGTCACATATTTTACAACTTATGCTAAAAAGAACATCACAAGCTCAATGGGCGGCAAGGTGCTTGGAAACGAATGGATTGATACAATTCGATTCAGAGATTGGTTACAGAATGACATGCAGGAAAGAGTATTCAATCTTCTTGTTCTGAACCAGAAAGTGCCATTTACTGATGAAGGAATTACAGCAATAGAGGGCAAGATGGAGGAATCCTTAAAAGAGGGACAGAAAGTTGGAGGTATTGCTCCAACTGAGTATGACGACGATGATAACGAGATTCCAGGATATACAATTACTGTACCTTCGTCTGCAAGTATGAGTGATGCAGAAAAGGCATCCCGACAGTTAACAGGCTGCAAATTTACAGCTAAATTAGCTGGAGCAATCCAGGTTGTAAATATCAATGGAAATCTTGTGTACGCATAGAAGGAGGTGAAAGTTAATGCCAAGAGTAACAACTTATAATCCGAAAAAGGTAACACTTGCACTTGGAAACCATATTGCAAGTGGTTTTGCTGATGACAGCTTTATTGTTATTGAGCCTGCTGGCGATGGAAATAGTTATGTAGCGGGAGCGGATGGAGAGGTATGCGTAAGCGTAGATCCGTCTTCTATTTATACTGTAAAGGTATCAGTTCTTCAGAATTCTAATACTAATGCATATTGCAAGAAGATGTATGAGAAGATGAAGAAAAATGGCAAAGGATTTTTCCCTGTTACGGTAAAAGATCTTGTTGGAAATGAAAAATTTAGTGCTTCTACTGGTTGGATTACTAAGCTCGCAAGCAAAACTTACGGAAAGGCTCAGAACAACCGTGAGTGGGAGATTGTGGTAGCTGATGGTGTAGAAAGTTAGGAGGTAGAATATGACACGATTAAAGCAGCTCGAACCAAAGAAGGAGACAATCGGAGGTTTGAATTTTTACATCAGACCTTTTCCTGCTATGGTTGCCGCAAACCTTACGGGAGATTTAGCTTCGTTGCTTACTCCAGTCCTAGCGGCACTTATGCCACTTGTAGGTAATAGCGACAATGAAGGCGACGGAGAAGATGGAGATTTGATGGACATTGATGTAAATGATGCGGCCGCTTCCATTTCAAAGAGTATGGAAGGATTTTCTGGTAACAAAGTTGAATCGATGATGAAAAAATTGCTTATTGCTCACAAGAATGTAGTCGTTGAACTTCCTGTAATGGATGAGGATGATGTGGAAACAGGAGAGTATTCACAGGAAATACTCGATATGGATATTGTAAATGAGATTTTTTGCGGGGATGTACAGGACATGTTCATTCTCGCTTTTTATGTTATCCGATTGAATTTCAATGGTTTTTTCAAGAGACTCGCCGGCCCATCTGGGAAAGCAGGCGAGGCTATAGCGAAGAAGATGAGGAAGATATTGTAAAATACGGAAAACTTGACACCTCACAATTTTCCGAGCTGGAGTTAAGAATGTACATACTGATTAAAGCTAAATTAGCTTCAATGTTTGAGTTGAAGGAATATTACACCTTAGACGAGGCATTGAAGCTATATGCTTTATATCGTATGGATATGGATATTCAGAATGGAAAGGCTGAGGAAATGAGAGAAAGGAGGGAATAGCATTGACGATAAGAGACATTGCGGTTGCATTTGGTATTGAAGTTGATCAGAAAAGTGTCAGTGCGGCAGAGAATGCCATTAAAGGTGTGAAAAATATGGCCTCAAAGCTCTTAGGCGCTATTGGAATAGGCTTTTCAATTGCTGGTATTGCAAACTTGGCGGAAGCTGCGGCAGATGCAGAGGCATTAAAATCGCAGTTTTCGCAGGTGTTTGGAGATTTAGAGCAGGACGCTTCAGACAAACTTGATAAGATTGCTGATGATACTGGAGTAACTGTAAATAGAATGAAGGGCAGTTTTACCCAGATAGCCGCATTTGCAAAGACAACAGGAATGGAGCAGGCGGACGCATTAGATATTGCCAACAGATCCATGATAGCTGTTGCGGATTCTGCCGCATTCTATGATAGAAGCATAGAGGATGTAACTAATTCCCTCCAGTCTTTCTTAAAAGGTAATTTTGAAAATGACGCTGCTCTTGGTCTTTCATGTACTGAGACAACGAGAAATACAGCTGCAAATGCGTTGTACGGAAAGTCGTTTAAAGACTTATCAGAAGCGGAAAAACAGTTGACATTACTGCAAATGGTTGAGGATGCGAATAAAGCCTCTGGTGCAATAGGGCAGGCGGCCAGAGAATCTGATACCTGGACTAATCAGCTTGGTAACTTAAAACAGAATGTACAGGATTTGAAAGCGGCTGCTGGCAATGCGTTCTTAAAGCCGGCGGTAATGGTATTAAAATTACTAAATTCCCTAGTATCTAAGGCAACTGTTGGGATGCAGAAACTTACATCTGAAACTGGAATTCTCACGAAAGCATTTAATAGTATGCATGCCCTTGTGAAACGATTAAAACCTGCCATTGATCGAATGATGCAGACTTTGCAGATAGGAGCAAAGAAAGGCATGGGGATGGTGAAAAATGTTATAGATAAACTTGGTGGAGTTGATAATGCTCTGAAGCTCTTGGCTATTATAGCCGGGGCTTTTTTTATTGTGATGAATTGGAGCAAGATTATCTCTGGAGCAAAGGCATTTATAACATTGCTTACGAAGATGAAAGGTTTATTCAGCTTGGCAAACCTAAAGACTTTAGCAATAGTAGCAGCGGTTGTTTTACTGGCATTGATTGTTGAGGATTTCATCAACTTCCTTATGGGAAATGATTCGGTTATCGGCACGATTTTCGATAAGGCAGGCATTGGCGCAGATAATGCCAGAGAAGCCATCTTTAAAGCTTGGCAGAAAGTGAAAGAGTTCCTGCTTAATGTATGGGATTTTCTCAAACAAGCTGCTGGAATGTGGGTTGACACTGTTAAAGGATTCTTCGAGAGGCACGGAGAAAGTATAAAAGAGAACTTTATGAGAGCCTGGGGAATCATAAAAACTTTTCTGAGTGGAGTGTGGACATTCATATCGCAGTTAGCGGCAACGATATTTGGCGGAACAGAAGATAGCATTGATGGTTCTACAACAAGCACAAAGGATAAGTTATTGTCGGTATGGCAGGCTATTCTTGATGCGTTGTCAGCGGTGTGGGATGCGTTATATGAAGCTGGAAGTGCGAAATTTAATGCAATAGCAACAGTTATTGAAACAGTATTCAGCTGGATTCAAATGTTTTGGAACACATGGGGTTCAACAATTCTTGCGTGGTTTAAAGGATTGTGGGACAACCTGGGAAAATTTATAAATGGCTTTTTGGATGTGATAAAAGGGCTTGCGAACTTCATAAGTTCTGTATTTACAGGAGATTGGTCTGGAGCATGGGAAGCGATTAAACAAATATTTTCCGGAATATGGGATATGATAGTCGCATTTCTACAGCAGGCATGGAATACGATATCAACAGTTTTAACTATTGGATTAGGGGCATTGCAGTCTCTTTGGAATACAATCTGGGGAGCTATAAGCGATTTCTTTTCTGGAATATGGAATGGAATAGTTTCGTTTTTGACTGGAATATGGAATACGATAACAAGCACTATTTCAAATGCAATCAATTCAGCTTACAACACGATAGTATCTGTGCTGCAGTCTATATACAATTTTTTCAGCAGTATTTTTTCAAATATAGCTACTTCGGTCAGCTCCACATTTAATAACATTGTGAGCGGAATTAAGGGGGCTGTTGGAAACATAAAGACTGCTATTGTTGATGGTTTTAATGCTGCAATCAGCTTTATAACAAGCCTTCCATCAAAAGCTATTCAATGGGGTGCAGACTTCATAGGTGGCTTGAAGAATGGAATTATGTCTGGTGTGCAGGGAATTGTAGATGCTGTGAAAGGCATTGGAGATAAAATTAAATCATTTCTGCATTTCTCGGTTCCGGATGAAGGTCCATTGACAGATTATGAGAGCTGGATGCCTGATTTTATGGGTGGACTAGCCGAAGGTATCAGTTCAAACGAGGACACTGTTCTTGACAAAGTTAAAGGGCTTGCAGGCGGCATATCCACCCTTATGAAAGGAGCTACAGCTACAGCTGCAACAGCAACTGGAAGTGCGGTGAATAATACAAGCAATACGACGAATGTAACCCAGAATAATACCTTCAATAACTCTTACTCTGGTAGTGATGTGCAGGCACAGCAGAATGTATCGAAGGGAATGAAACAGTCAGCACAGGATGCCACAAGCTATATGGCTAAGGGGCTGGCATATGCGAGGTAGGTGAAAAGGAATGGCAAGAAATCTAAAACCGGTTAGCATTGCCGGAATAGAAGGGGATGCTCTTATCAGCGAGGATATTAGTTATTCTGCTGACATTCCTGAGTATCCTGTTGAAAATGGTTACAATGTATCAGACACGATTATATTAAAACCTATTCAATTAAGTATCACGCTATATATAAGCGATAGCCCAGCTACATGGAGAAATCGCAAAGGGCATAGCCCGTCCGTTGGCAGAACCAAGAAGATATGTGAGAAGTTTGAAAAATTGTATTTTCAGAGAAAACTGGTGAAGGTTGTTACTACGGACAAGATATATACCAATATGGGAATTACATCGATGTCGATTTCTCATAGTTCAGAAATTGGGTACGCACGACAGATACAGTTTTCATTAAAGAAAGTTTATGTAACCAAAAGAAAAACGGTTTACATACCTAAATATATTTTGCAGAGTGGAGAATCAAAGAAGAATGCAGGAACAGCGACAACATCATCCAGCAGTTCAAATTCTTCAAGTTCTTCATCGAGCGGATCTGGCAGTTCTGGAAGCTCGGGCAAGTCGAGCAGTGGAAAGAAAGGCTCAATATTATATAACATTGGAAAAAAAGCAGGATTTTTGTAGGAGGTGGGTAAATGCTATATATTACGGTTCCGAATATGAACGATAGCGTATCGTCTTTAACGATTGCAGATAAAGAGTATCTTATCCGCTTTACCTATAACGGAACAGGAGACTTTTGGAGCTTTGGATTATTGGACATAAACAACAACCCGATCATTTCTCCGACAAAGATGGTACTCAATTTTCCACTAACTCATTTTATGAATTTTACATCATTACCAGATGGAATATTTGGTGTATTGAGCGAGGAAAAAAGACTTACGAGGGAATCCTTCAATAATGGGACAGCCGAATTTGTTTTTATACCATGGGATGAATGGGAGGATTAGTATGGCTCAAGAAAATTTTATCAGAAGATATCTTATGAAGGTTGGGAAAATGGGACATAACGGATTTCAAATCGGTCAAACTTCAACCGAGAATCCACATGCACTACATATAAGTTTCAGTGTTGAAAAATCGACATCAGAAACTCCCAATACAGCCAAGGTACAGATATGGAATTTGTCTCCTGCCAATCTTAGTATTCTTGATACGAAAGATTGTGTAATTGAATTACAGGCAGGATATGCCAATCACATTGCATTGATTCTGGCGGGAAATGTAGTTACATCATCAACAGAGATGGATGGGGCTGACAGAATGACAGAGTTGGAGGTTGTGGATGGAAGAGTAGCCTTGAGAGACACATATGTAGAGATATCCCGCTCTGGACGAGTTGACAGTAAGGAAGTATTTGATGAGATTGCAGGCGCTATGGGAGTATCGGTTATATACTCAAAAGGCTGCAAGTTTAAAGTTTTACCACATGGCTTCAGTTTTGTTGGTCCTGCAAAGACTGCACTGAAGAAATTGTGCAAGACATGCGGTCTTTCTTGGTCTATTCAGAATTCTGTTCTACAGATAAGAAGGCCGAACGAACCTATAACAACTAGGGCATATCTTTTAAGTTCCGATACGGGAATGTTAGAGGTGCCTAAGCGCATAACAATTTCATCAGAGAGTGATGATTCCAGCAGTGGGAAAAGCAACAGCCAGATAGGGTATGAGGTCAAGTATTGTTTGAATGGAGCAATTGGTGTGAATGATTATGTAAGACTAGAAAGCGACAAAGTGCGCGGCTATTTTAGAGTTTATAAGTTGACGATTGATGGCGACAACCTTGAGGGTGATTGGATATGTACAGCCCAGCTTCTGGAGGTGAAATAATGTTACAAGAATTTGTAGAACAGGTTGAAAAAACAGCACGGTCAGTAATGGAAGAAATGCACACTGCAATACCAGGAAAAATAACTGCGTTTGATGCAGGAACAGGATTCGCTACTGTAAAACCTTATGGAACATATACAACTGATGGTGGCAGAAAATTATCATATCCAACAGTGACAGAAGTTCCAGTTATCATTCCGCAAAGTCCAATGAAAGATATTTATATCGCATTCCCGATAACAGCAGGAATGGATTGTTTACTTGTTGTTTCCGAACAGGAACTGGACGCATGGATTGGAGGCGGTGAATCTGAAAATAACATTCGCTTTGACTTGACAAGTGCAATAGCGATACCTGGATTGCTTAATAAGGGAAGCGCGACACTGAAAGAGGCATGCAGCAAAGAAAGCATAATATTGCAGAATGGAGATACTAAGTTATCTGTAAATAAAGAAAATGTGGAAATAAAAGGAAATCTGATTGTGAGTGGCGATGTGAAAGCAAAGAATGTATCTCTTATAAATCACACTCATACAGGCGTACATGGAGACACATCAAAGGCAAAATAAAGAAGGAGGCGAGGAAGTGGATATATTGCTTGACAGTAATGGTGACTTGGCATTCAAGGGAACAGACATTGTCCTTGCCAATTCCGTCCGCCAAAAGATAAAAATTCGGTTAAAGTGGTTTTTTCAAGAATGGAGATGGGATGATGAAGCTGGTGTTCCGTATTTTGAATATCTTTTTGTGAAAAATCCAGATATAGATCAGATTAAAGAACTGATAGAAGAACAAATATTCAATGTAGATGAAATTACGGAAGTTAATGATGTATCTATAGAAATTGACAGCTTGAAAAGGTCGGCAGTAATCCGATACGAAGCTGTTACAGATGAAGAAACATATAAGGAGGAGGTGAAGATTGGTGGCTGAATATGGAATTACAGATAAAGGATTTGAGATTAAAAGATTGGATGAAATATTGGAGGAACTTCACTCAGAACTTTCTGAAAAATTGGGATTTAACACCAGATTGGATCCTCAATCATTTCTGAATGTGCTGATAACAACATACGGCGGACAAATTTCCGAGCTTTGGGAAGTGGCACAGGCCAGTTATTATGCAAAATATCCATCTACAGCTGAAGGAGTAAGCCTTGATAATGCTGTACAGTATGGTGGCATTAGACGAAGCCCTAATAAATACAGTTATTACACATTGCATTGTACAGGTGATGATGGAACGGTTGTAAGACAGGGAGCTACAGTTGCGACAAATACAGCACCGCAAGCTAAACTGGCGGCTGTTTCAGAATTTGTTATAACGAGGGAATCTTTCAATAGGGTATCAATAAGGGTAGCAGCTCCTGTTACAGGGGCTATATATTCTGTATCAATAAATGGTGTCCAGTACAGTTTTACGAGTGTGTCCGATGATGAATTATCAATTATTGAAGGCCTGAGTAAAGCTGTAAATCCAGATGGATATAAGGTATCTGTGAATGAAAGCAATATTACATTGGATGTGGTCAGCGAATCGACATCAAGGAGTGGAATACTTGTACTTTCTGACAATTTAACAACAGCAAGCGTTACCACTCTTGCTGATTTCGCGACTATAGATTATGGAAAACTTATATTCCCTAACGGAACGATAACAATCATGATTACAAATATTAGCGGGTTTAATGCTGTTGAGAATTTGATTGCACCTACATACGGAAGACTACAGGAAACGGATGTAGAACTTCGACATTCATATTTGGCAAAATCGGCTATCCGCTCTACAAGAATGATAGACAGTATTTGTTCTCAGTTAATAAATAATGTTCCAAATGTAGAAAGTGCAACAGGATATGAGAACGATACGGATGATACAGATGAGGAAGGAAGACCTCCGCATAGCGTTGAAATAATAGTGGATGGCGGAGATGAAACAAGTATTGCAAGTATTATTCTGGATAAAAAAGCTGCTGGCATTCAGACTTTTGGTTCTATTACTGTTAATGTTGCAACAGAGTATGGAGATTCCATTCCTGTAAGCTTCAATAGACCAGAATACATTTATGTTTGGATGAAAGTTACATTGGATGCGGATAAATCGTATCTTCCTACAAATTATGCAAACTTGGCGATAAATTCAATCGTCAAAGATGCTTCCAAGTTACAGGCGGGTGATAATATGTTGTCACAGACCTTCAATGATGGGATTTATTCGGCAGTGGGTGGTGTAACTTATGTAGATATTAAATGCGCTGCCACAAAAGATAAAGAGCGTATTCCGACCAGCGATGAATACTCAAAGGTAAATATAAATGTTGAAAGCAGGCAGAAGATTGTGGTTGCAGATACGAGAATTGAGGTGGTGTATAGTGGACATTCTTGATAAATGGTTAGATGATTTACCACAGCAGTTTCAAGGAAAGAAACACATAGAAGACCTTATTTCGGTGTTTGCAAAGCAATTAGAGGATTTATATAGGGTATTCAAACAACTTGACACAGAGACAGATTTAGATAGTGCTGTTGGCATGAATTTGGACATGGTAGGAGATATTGTGACGCTTACACGAAAAGAAGCTGGTGTTCTTGCAGGTATTGATGTCGAGGATCCAGTTATTAGTGATGAGAGGTACCGCCAGTTCTTAAAGTATCAGATGCTGGTTAATACAAATGAATGTACCTACCATGACCTTATGGACGGATTGGCATTATTATGGGATGTATCTCCGATTTATTACAGAGAAGATCCGGCACTTCCTGCTGTAATCATCCTCACAATGCCATTTCTTACACCAGGCGGAAAAGTTGTTACATTGGGTGAAGTTCCAATGGTAAAGCCAGCTGGTGTAAGAATTGAATTTGAGTATTATATCAAGGCTATCGTTGAGGTAGCCTTTAATTTTTGGATATCATCCTATGATGTACCGAGATGTAACACTATTGTTTGCGGCACGCATCCCAAGAGAGCGACACTTGGAACTATTATTGAAATTCGTTGTGAACAGGATGTGAATGCTTTGATAGCAGCTTTTGAATCAAGCAAAACAGGCACAATTCGGATAGGCGGGACTGCATATAATGCGACACTTGGACAATTACTTAAAAAGGATATAGAAATTGAAATTGACAGCAGCCTACATATCGTAGACTTTCTGCAGTCTGGACAAAGTGTGGCAGGATTGAAGCCAAATAGGGCAAAGAAGGGAATGATAATTCCGAAAGATATTCTTATTGATGGAAGTACATATTTACAGAAATATAACATGCCAGCTTCTGGTCGCCAAACATCTGGCGGTGGAGTGCTGGCTGATTCTTTATCCATGGATGTTCAGAGCGACATACAAGCTGAGGAAAATATAATGCTTGGAACATCAACCGAGATATATGCCTCTCCAGAGCACAAAGCTGGCAAAGCGTATAAAACGCTTGCTGTTTCGTCATCAGAAACAGAGGCAGATGTAAATGTATTCATTGCTTCGGCTACCATCAGGCGATGTGGAACCAGAAGCTGTGGAAATAAAGAATAGGAGGTAGCAAGATGGGATTCTGGGAAAAAGATTTTCTTGATAGAAGACGGCGGGAATGGATGGAGTCTATTCATAAATTCCAGTACCAAGTAAATGGAAATTGGTATGATGCCAAAATCAATAGTAAGAAAATCACAGGCAACAAGATTGTTTTTATTGTAAGTTTGCTCACCACTCCCAAGACAGCCCACACAATTACCGGAATTCGCCTTTGGGACATTACCGGTCGCATTTGTGGAGGACTGGAAGTTGCCGTTAAAAGGACGGCAAATCAGGGTGTGTTAGCTAAATTTGAATTCCCAATTTACGAGAAAGGAGATGAATAGGGATGAATGTATTACCAGAATATTTGGAAGGCAACAGAACTGGCTCATACACACCAGAACAGTGGCTTGATGAAGTAAAGGACAAAAATTCGGACGAAATTATTCAGGAGGGAACTCCAATGGATGCCGAACACTTCAATCACATGGAGCAGGGCATTCATAACAACTCACTTATGTTGGCTCTTTTGTTAGAGAATGTAAAGCATACTCAGCAAAGCGTAGAGTCTGTTGATGGTGAGGAACTTGAAGTTACATTGACCAACACAAAGGATTTCTATTTTAATAATTCTGTTAAGACTGTGGCGCTTGCAAATATGCGTAGCACATTGGATTACAGGGTTATCACAGAAGTACAAGGCAATCCTGTAAATGTTGGTGATGTGGTTGTCTATGATAAGCAGGTGAATGGTTTTAAGATTGCTTTTACAGGCAGTGCTAAAAGTGTGACTGTTCGCTGCTTTGTACAGGGAGGAGGTACGGTGTAGTGGCAAATATCATTATTCATAGTGACGAAAGAAAAGCTGAAACAAACAGAACCCTTCGTGATTATGGTATCAATCCGGAACATGCAACCAAAGCACAAAGAGATATGGCAGATTGCGTAGCCCAGAAGACAGGCGAAGCCTGCAGAGAATTAAGGAGGTATGACAGATGAAAGTCGTAGAGGTAAATGTTGGAAAGAAAATTGAGTACAGTGTATCGAAAAATAAGATTACATTTGCTGATGAATTGATGCTCAATTGCGAAAAGTTGGAGAGAGATAATGATGAATGTGTTGACATTTGCATTGCAAAGAATGGGATGATTACTTCTGGCCAGCTTGGTGAAAAGTATGCAGCACAAATTGAGATTCCGGCAAGGCAGTATGTTGAAAAGGAAGTTCCTAATCCAGATTATGATCCTGAGGTAGAAAACAGCAGCGAAACAATTATGGAAAGAACCCCTGTTCCGTTCAATATGGCAAATGTTACGCTCAAATTATATGCAATCGAATAAGGAGGACTATTATGGGAAATTATGATCAGATGGCAGCTGCGGTAAGCGAGCTGTCAGGCGGAAAAAATGTGGTATTACTGGATGACATCGGAATGCCATCAATTTATGTAAGAATTCCAAAAGGAAAAAATTCAGAGCTTGTAAGCGGCCTTAGCGATAATGTTCATTATGCGTTTAATGTGGACAGTGTCGAGAAGACCGCTTTTTATTATTCCAAGTATCAGAATATTATTGTAAATGAAAGGGCATATTCTCTCGGACACAGAGATCCTGCAAATTCCATAAATTGGGATGCTGCAAGAAAGGCTTGCGAAAATAAAGGAGCGGGCTTCCACCTTGCAACAATGGCAGAGTGGGCTTATATTGCTCTCTGGTGCCGCAAGAATGGCACTATGCCGCATGGAAACAATAATTACGGAAAAGATTCGGCTTATACACATGAACACGGCGAGGAATCTTCAAAGGATAGCGGAAAAACTGGAAGATGTTTTACCGGTTCTGGACCTGTAACATGGAACCATAACCATCACGGAGATGGCATTTGTGACTTAAACGGAAATGTATGGGAGTGGAATGCAGGCATGCGTCTTGTTGATGGAGAAATCCAGATCATTCCATACAATAATGCAGCAATGGGTAGCAAATGTGATATGTCGGCATCCTCTACTCTCTGGAAAGCAATTAAGGCGGATGGCTCGCTTGTAGAACCTGGAACGGCCGGAACATTAAAGTGGGATTGGGTATCAGGCAAAATTCAGCTTACTTCTGGTGCGATTACATATAAGACTGATAGCGGTGTCGGTGGACAGTATAAAGATATGACACTTGCAAGCGGGCTTACTGCTCCAGAAATTGCAAAGATGTTATTGCTCTACCCAGACGAACCAAACGGAGATTACGCAGGTGATTATCATTGGTTCAACCCTGTTGGCGAGCGTTTGCCGATTTGCGGGGGCAACTGGTTCGATGGTGCCAACGCTGGTGTCTTCCGCTTGGACCTCTACAATCCCCGCTCCTCTGCGGGCTGGACCGTCGGTTTCCGCTCCGCTTTTGTTGATCTGTAATCTGTTGCACTGTAATCTGACTGAGGCTGCGATAGCAGCCTCTTATTTTATTTTTTACCTTGCAATAACGAAATACGATATAAAATAACAAATAAATCCGAAGCAGAACTATGTGTGGTAGAATGGAAAAAAATATGGTATAGAGGGACTTTATGGAGGAATTAAAGATATTACAAAAGACCTTCGATATGATGAACTATGCTTATCCTGCATTGGCACAATATCCAAAGGGCGAGAAATTCGCCCTTGTTGTGGATATAAAGAGGTGCATGGATGTTATGTTGGAGAGGATTATCGAGGCCAACAAAAAGTATTATAAGAAAACTACACTACAGGAATTAGATGTAGAAGTGGAAAAGTTAAAGGCATATGTCCGATTGTCATATAACTTAGGTTTTTTACCTCCGAAAAAATATGAACAATGGTCCGGTCTGGTAGTTGAAATTGGCAGAATGGTAGGAGGCTGGATAAAGAGTGTAAGCAAGTAGGGTACGGAATACTGCGTTTGCCGATTTGCGGGGGCAACTGGAACAATGGTGCCAACGCTGGTGTCTTCAACTTGAACCTCAACAATCCCCGCTCCAATGCGAACTGGAACATCGGTTTCCGCTCCGCTCTGCCTTCAAGTCAGATGCTGCAGACCTAATGGGTGTGCAGTCAGTACAGAGGTGTAAAGGATTCCGTCTCCTTTGCTCTCGCAAAAAAATGTAATGGGCATGAATGCCGGTAGTAGTATAAGCGAATCCCGCAATGCTCTGAAAGGAAATAATATGTCCATTAAAAATGTGTATGCTCAAATCGTATCTTTTGATAATTTGCTACAGGCTGAGAAAGATGCCCGAGCAGGAAAAAGATATGAAAATGAGCAGCTTGCATTCTGGGGGAACCTGGAAGACAATATACATTCGATATCCGAAAAACTTAAATGCCATAATTATCCGCCAGACATATACCATCATTTTTATGTGTATGAGCCAAAATTGCGAAAAGTAATATTTTCTGATTACACAACAAAGGTAATTCAAAGGGCAGCATACAATGTACTCAATCCTATAGTTTGTAAAGGGATGATTAGTGATACCTATTCCTGCATAGAAGATAGAGGACAACTTAAATCTATGCAGAGATTAGCAGGGTGGGTTGATTTTGTAGAGAAAAGCGGTGAACGTTGGTACTATCTGAAAATGGATGTGGAGAAATTCTTCTATCGAATGGATCATGAGGTGCTTATGAGCATAATCCAGAAAAAGATAGGGGACAAGGAAGCGGTTGGATTCCTTGAACATTATGTGTGCCATGCTTCCAGAGCATTTGGACTTCCGCTTGGAGTAAAGTCACCACTGGAAATATCGGATAAAGAAATGCTGTGGGATGTAGGGATTGCCATAGGTGGCGGATTGTCACACATGTATGGCAATATGTATTTAAACCCTATGGACCAAATGGCAAAGAGAAAAGAGGGCATACAGTATTATATTCGTTATATGGATGATGTGATTATTCTATCGACGGACAAGGAGCTGTTACACAGGTACAAGAATATGTTTTCTGATTTTTTAGGCGATGTTCTGAAACTTCGATTAAATAATAAAACAGCAATTCGACCTGTCTCACATGGCATGGAGTTTGTTGGTTATACTATTCGCCCTTTTGATGTTCGATTGAGAAAAAGCACAAGCCTTAGAATGAAAAGGCATTTGAAAACAATACAGGAGCTTTATCGTGATTATGAGATAGACCTTGATAGAGCCCGCTCCACTCTTATGAGTTATAAGGCCTTGATGGACCATTGCGACTGCAGGGCTTTGGAAAAGAAAATATTTGAGGATTTTGTTCTTACGCACAATCCGAAGGAGGCTGATACAGACAATGGATGAAGACAATATGTTGGAACTGCTCGAACTTTATATGGATATGGTTGAAAAACAGGATGAAATCATATACCGCCTTGGAAAAATCGTAGCCAGACAGGCAACGGATATTCAACTGTTGAAAAATGACAGGGAATTTTCGGACGATAAACTGACGGAGGATACAGCAATTGTAGATGAAGTTATCGGGCAGTATAACGATATGAAAAGCGAATTAGAGCCGTAAGGCTCTTTTTTTATGCCCTTTGGAAGGAGGTGAGAGAATAATGGAGGATCCAATTACAAGAGCTGAGTATGAAGAATACCAGAAGCGAATGGAGCAGGAAGACCACAGGCAGAATCGACGGATTGAACAGCTGGAGGAGAATACCAAGCAGATCAACGCTCTTACGGTATCAATAGAAAAACTGGCACAGAGTGTTGAGAGCATGGTTAAGGAGCAGGAGGCACAGGGAAAGCGTCTCGTGTCTTTGGAAAGCAAGGACGGAGAAATGTGGAGAAAAGTCGTTGGTTATGTAATAACTGCGGTTATAGGAATTGTTTTGGGTTTTGCATTTACGCAAATCGGATTATAGGAGGTATTTATGCAAAAAAGACGAGACTTCCACCCATGGAAAAAAATTAAAGAGGTTGCAGGAAAGGTAGGCACATTGAATCTGGTTTTGATTCTCATGTTTGCCTTTTTTATTTGGTTTAACTGGCAGATGCTCTGCATTTTCAGAGATTATGCAGCTATTCCGGAAACCTATGCTTGCGCTGTTATTGCCGCAACCATTGGCGAAGCAGGTATATGCGGATGGATTAGAACCACTAAAGACCGCAAAAGGGAACATAAGTGGGAACAGGAAGAAAGAGAAAAAGATAAGCAAGAAAAAGAAAGCGAGGATTTGAGCAATGAATGATATTATTTTTGAGGCAATTAAAATTGTTGTTATGGTGGCGGCCCTGGTTATTACCAGATATCTTGTACCGTGGATTCGAGAGAAAATCGGAGCAGATAAGATGGTGGAAATCGAGAGATGGGTACGCTTCGCTGTTTTGAAGGCACAACAGGTGATGCAGAGTGCGACAGGCGAAGATAAGAAAGCGTATGTTACCGAATTTCTTAAAGAACTACTTATCGCAAAGAACATTTCACTCTCTGATGAGCAATTAGAGGTGTTAATTGAAGCAGCGGTTAAGCAGATGAAAATAGAAGAAAATGCCGGAATTACAATTGAGGCTACGGACGCAATGCAGTCAGACATTACTGGTACTGTGGAATAGGAGGCTGCTATGGCTCTTATAGGAAATACTATAGAAGAAAAAATTTATCATTTCCTCTATGGCAAGATTAAGAATATTTATGGTGTTGCAGGTCTCATGGGAAACCTGTATGCAGAATCAGGTCTAAATCCGACTAACTTGCAAAACAGCTATGAAAAGAAACTGGGATTTTCCGATGATTCCTATACAACATCAGTAGACAATGGAGATTATGAAAACTTCGTATATGATAGTGCCGGTTACGGCTTGGCACAGTGGACTTATTGGAGCAGGAAACAAAACCTGCTCTTTTTTGTACGCGCCAGAAATCAGTCTATCGGAGATTTGGAATCGCAGCTTGAATTTCTGTATCAGGAATTAAGCACAAGTTACAAGGCTGTGCTGACAGCACTGAAATCCGCAAAGTCAGTCAGGGAGGCATCAGACATAGTTCTTACAGAGTTTGAGCGTCCATCGGATCAGAGCGAAGCGGTGCAGATTAAGAGAACTTTGTATGGACAAAATTATTTAGAAAAATTTGCAGGAGGTAGCGTTATGGCTAAGAATATTTCAATAGGGTTTATTAATGATAAGATAAACGGAATTAGAGTTAACTCTGACATTCGTTGTAATTCTGACAACTACGAGGAAATGTCAAACAGAAGCATAGCTTATGTTGTTATGCACTATACAGGTAACACCAAGGATACTGCAAGAGCAAATGCTAATTATTTTGCAGGAGCAGGAAGAAATGCCTCGGCACATTTCTTTGTTGATAATAATGAAATTTATCAGAGTGTCGCAATCAAAGACAAAGCATGGCATTGTGGAACAAGTGGTACATATTATCATAACGAATGCCGTAATGCTTGTAGCGTTGGTATTGAGATGTGTTGCACAGCGGGCAATTATAGAATATCTGATACTACAAAGGAGAATGCAGCGTATCTTTGTGCTCACATTTGCAAAATGATTGGAGTGTCAGCCGATAGGGTGGATCAGTATGTTGTTCGTCATTATGATGTTACTCATAAGAGTTGCCCTGCTCAGATGGCGGGAACAAACAATGCAGAATGGAATTCATTCAAAGATATGGTAAAAAACATTCTTGAAGGTTCATCTTCTGGAAGTCGTGATAGCGATTCATCAACTTTCCCAGAAACACCTTTCACAGTTAAGGTTCTTGTATCAGATCTTAATATTCGCAAGAATCCGTCTATGGGAAACAATGTTGTTGGACAGACTGGAAAAGGAGTATTTACTATTGTTGCAGTAGATGATGGTTGGGGCAAGCTTAAATCTGGAGCAGGATGGATTTACCTTGAAAATAAGGAGTATATAACTGTTCTTGGAGGTTCATCTTCCAAAAGCTCACAGTCGGCAACGACCAAAAAATCTATTGATGAGATCGCTGATGAAGTAATCAATGGAAAATGGGGGAATGGTTCTGAAAGAAAGAGGAAATTAGAGGCTGCTGGCTATAGCTATGCACAGGTACAGGCTGCGGTAAATAGAAAATTATAGAATGTGCAAAGTTGCTCCATAACCTATACCGATAAGATATAACACAATCCGCTATAAAATAACAAACGACACAAAAAGATGTCAGAAAATGCTATTTTATAACGGAAGGAGCAACGACGTATGATAAGAATTTTACTATCTACAAAGCTCGGCGAAATGAAATGGAGTCAGGCGGATCTGGCCAGGGCAACCGGAATCAGACCCAACACCATCAGCGAATTGTACCATGAGTACACAGATAGAGTGAATTTGGAACACCTCGACCTAATATGCGAGGCTCTACATTGCGAACTCGATGAACTGATTGTTAGGGTGCCAAATGATTATGCGAAGATTACCCACACCAGATCCGGCTCCTTGATTTCGTCAGACAAGTAGTGCTGCAACACTGCTGTCATAGAGAAAGACGTTCAAGGACCGAACGTCTTTTTTTATACCACAATATTTATCTACATTCAATGGTATTTCTATCCAATGAATTCTCAAATAGCGTTAAATCAAAATTGTTATCAATATATCCCTGCCGAATAGTTTCTATGTAGGTCAAAGATGGTCTTCCGGGTGCATGATGTTGGTCCATAATATAGACCATAGCTCTTTTCTTTTTTCCACCAATATCAACCATTACATTCTGCTTATAATAATATCGGGGATATCCTTCATATATATCTAATCTTTTCTCGTCTTCTGGTTCAATATTCCATAGTAGAACAGGAACATATGAACCCTGCTTTTTGGCTATCGTTGCGTGCGAATTGGTTGCACTGCCTCTATATAAAAGTTCCCAGTTAGTTAATTGCCCGGTACCATAAATACTCGCAGAGGGGCATCTATAAGCCATCTGCTTTAAGTTGAGATTGCTTCCGTATGCTACATACAATTTTCCCATATTATTCTCCAATCTCCCCGTTGTGCCGATAGGTCAGCACTTTTTACTAAGCTGCTCGACAAGTCATTCCGGCAGCTTTTTTAAGTGGTGTCATAAGATGAAGCCTGCATGTTTTAAATTCCTCTCCATAAAGTCCGAGACGGTGAGTGAGAATGTTTCTCATAATTGTAACTTTCTGTTCTGGTGTGTATCCATCCATTGAACGGAATACGATTTTTTCTTGTGAAGTGATAGCCCATGCAGATACCGCCAAACAAAACTGTATGTAGGCCTTGATTTTTCCCGCGTGAAGTGTGCTGTTGAAAAGTCTGAATTCCACTGTACCCTTGGTGAAGAAAGAATGGAGATTTACTCCATGATATCTTGTAGCATTGTAGTGCTGATGATCGATTCCACCGCAATAACCATCATTGGCTCTGCTATACCAGATTTCTTCGGCTTTTTCTTTTGTAAGATTCTTATCCTTTTTCATAGCATCAAGGAGTGTTTTGTTAAGTTTGTGGCACCAGTTACTCTCGCGGTCTCCGATTTGGAGTGCTTCGTAAATTAAATCCTGTCTGGCTGTCATAAAGTTAACTAATCTTCTGAGAGATACTGCTGTATGATTTGCACCATCAACATGGATATGAATACCGCAACTGCTATGAGCCTTTGCTCCGTTCTCTCTGAGTTTTCGTATGATATTTTGGAGAAGCTCGATGTCAGAATAATTGAGTGGTGGTGTTACAAATTCGACTCTGTATTCATCAAGAGGCTCGTTTGTCTTATCGTTTCTTATTGGTGCAATAGATGAATCTCTCATAATTTTCCATTTACGAGCTGCCTGATCAGCAATCGTGCGTGTGTGGTAGCAATTTGATTCTGGATGAGAAGGTGCTGTTCCAAGAACTTCGGCAACGATACGAGCCGCTTTTTCTCTTGTAATACCTGTCATTTCTACTTCAACCCCGAATAATTGATTTTTTAACATATATTTGTCCTCCTAAATTATATTTCTGTTTTATTGAACTTTTATTCTGTTTCTATGAATATATTACCATATGTACATCCAGTGTCAATGCTTTTTTCTAATATTATGAATATTTTTTCTGAAAAAGCAGAATAAAAAGTTGACAAAACAGAAAAGCAAATTTATAATAAAACAGAGGTGATTATATGGTTGATGAAGAATTGAAAGAGCGATACAATCAATCGGTTGTCGAACTCAAGGAAGCTCTTAAAAGGGATTGTGCGTTTGGTTGGATTTACCAAAAAATGATTTTGATAATGGATAAATTAGAGAAAATTTTGCGAAAGACAGGAGGGGAAAGAAGATGATTTGCTATGACCGACTGTGGAAAACACTAATTGATAAGCACTTGAAAAAGACAGAACTTCGGGATAAAATAGGAATAAGTAATGCTACATTAGCAAAACTTGGTAAAAACGAACCTGTCAATCTCAAAGTTATAGATGCTATATGCCGGGAACTTAATTGTGATGTTGAGGATGTTTTGGAGATAAAACATTAAATTTAAGGAGGTATTATGGTTACTGAACATGATAAGAAAGTGCATTTTAACAAATCCGATCTTATTGATCCGGTTAGCCCTTCTCCGTTTTGGACGCAACGAGATATCAGAATGACTAATCCAGAGATTCAAATAATTGGAGGAAATACAAGAATGGAAAATAATGCACAAGCAGGAGAACTTTATCGGTTAGATCATGAGGATTTAATAAATCTTATTTGTGGCATTGATGCTGGATATGCAAGCAGCTTTCTTTATAGGATGAATATGGGAGAACTCATTACTCATTTCGGAGGGTTTCGGGAATATTACAAGTGGAACAGGGAGGCTGTAGGAAAGTTGTCGGAAATGGAGATATATTCATTATATCTGTCATTAAAAGCATTATGAAACGCAAATGTATATATGCTGATGTTATTGTGATGTTAATAGAGAGGATAAATAAAAGTAATGAAAGTAAACATCAATAAAATATATAAAAATAAGAGAAAAATCAACAATGAACGTACGCAGAAATGCTGTTACGAAATCGAGTTTGAATAACGGACATTTGAGCTACAAAACCTTATTTTACTGGGATTGTGGCTCTTTTATTTTACTCCGTGATGTTAATGTGATGTTAAGAATGATGTGCCATTACTTTTCCTACTCAAAATGAGCATTATTCTCGTGATGTGCAGCTTCCTGTAAAATTGCAATCGGAAACAGTTGCTGATTGGAAGTGCAATCAAATATGGTTGCTGATAGAAAAAGAGCCGTCTCGGTCTGAGACGGCTTTACAAATTCAATTCTTGCGAAACTGGTTCAAGCGGTCTGCCAGCTTCTGATCCTTATCTGGATAAAGATGTGAGTAGGTGTCCAAAGTGGTCTTTACTGATTCGTGACCGAGGCGGTCCGCAATCTCTAATGGAGTAAACCCAAGTTCTATCAGCATACTTGCGTGAGAGTGCCGCAGGTCATGAACTCTGATCGGCTTCAGACCAATTCTTTCTGATACTCTTTTCATTTCTTTTTCCAGAGCTGTCTTCTGGAAGTAAAATATCCTGTCGCCATTTCCGATACCATATAGCTTGGAAATGTATTCTTGAATATCATCATACAAGAAATCTGGAATGGAAATACATCTTTTTGCCTTTGGTGTCTTAGGCTCTAAGAACAGCTCCTCACCTTTAATTTTTGCATAGTTCTTATTGATATCAATTCTTTTTGATGAAAGGATGTCTGCAGGTGTGAGTGCCAGAAGTTCTCCAGAACGCATACCGGTATAAAAGAGAATATCAAAAGCAAGCTTCATAGATGATTTGCTGATTGCACTTGAAAACTTCTCATATTCTGCCTGTGTCCAGATGTTCATTTCATCCGCTTTGCTCTTTCCCATACTGCCGGCCGCCCTGCATGGATTGACAGGCAGGCGGTAATGAGACACAGCATAATTCATTATTGCTGATAACTGGTTGTTTACAGTTTTCAGATATGTTTGAGAGAATGGCTTTCCATCATCATCCCGATAGGAGATAAGCTCATTCTGCCATTTTCTGACCTTTATTGTATCAATATCACAAATTTTCTGCTTTCCAAAGTAGGGGAGCAGCTTCGTTTCAATAATAAACCGCTTATTCTCCATTGTTGTAGGCTTCAAGCGGTGTTCCATATCTTCAAGATAATTTGCAACGAGGGAAGAAAAGAGTATGTCGCTTGAACTGCTTTGCTGATCCAGAAAGGACCTCTCATAATCTTTTGCTTCCCTCTGTGTTTTGAACCCTCGTTTACAGATATGCTTCTTTTCTCCAGTCCAGTCGGTGTAATAGAAATTGGCATACCATAATGTTTTACCACTTTTGAGAGTGTATTTGTATGCAGGCATTAGATGTCCTCGGATGAATTAACCACACGAGCCAATATCTGATAAATATATTCCGGCTGGCGGGTTTCCAAAGGATACTGTTGATCGCCGAACTGGAAAGCAATGCCATTCTGATAAGGAGTTACAGCTGACAATGCCGAAATCTTCTTATCGAAAGCTCCTTTGTTTGCTGAAAATACAACTCTCTTATTCGTAATAGAAAGAACTCCCTGTGTACGCTCCTGCACGTCACCACGGATTGGAGCTGCCTTTCTCGCCCCAAGATGTACCGACATACCCTTTGCAATACGGACACTTGTACCACGGCTTCCTCCAGAATATCCAACGACCACATTCTTTGTTTTAACAAAAGTAGCAGGTCCACAGTAATGACACATCTCTCCATTTGCAAGCATTACATTTGATGGCACAACTGGTAGCGGTGCGTCTGCGGAAATCTGTATTGGTCTGTTACCCTGGATGCGTTCTCCGTGTATTGCGGCCAGTAGGTATCGGATGCAGTCAACAAACCATCCAATACAAAACAATCCGAATGTGCATAGGTAAAGAATACCCATACCAATTTTCTTTTCTCTGAATTTATGAACCCCAAGCCATCCAAACAGGAGGCAGATAACAAAGTCGGTCCAAGCTGCAGTCCATACCATAAAATTCCTCCAATCGTTCTGTTATTTTTTTTAAGCCCCCATTCCTTCGGTACCACTCGAAGGAAATGATTTTTTTTCTTCGTCTGCGTATTTGCCATACTCACCAGCTGCAACTGCCGAGATACCCTCTACGCACAAAACACCTGCCTTTGCTAATAAATATTGCTGACTATCTTCGTCACAGCGGTTGAATTTTTGAAGGAGCGATTCTTCCTGCGAACTTATTCTCTTTCTACTTGAAATGTTCAAAAGATAGTCCGTCGAAACATTCAAAGCACCAGCGATTTTTATTAAGTCTTCAATAGATGGCATTTTGTTACCATACAAATATGCGTCCTTTTCTTCTTTATGAAATCCTACTCTTTGAGCAAATTCATCTTCCGACATTTTTTGCTCTTCCATTAAATCTCGAATTCTCATTTTGAAATCAAGAACAAACTCTGGAGTATCCATTTTGAAGTTTGCATAATCGATATTTGGAACTCCGTGATCATACAATTGTGCGACTGACACCCCGAACAATTTGGAAAGTTCAGATAATGTTTCACTATTTGGTTCAGAAACATTATTTTCCCAACTACTGATGGTTTGTTTTACAACACCAAGTTTCTTCCCTAATTCGCCCTGAGTAAGCCCAGCTTCTTTTCTGAGCTGCTTAATTATGTTGCCGTTTACAGCCATATAGCCAACCTCCTTGCGTGCTTATATTTTAGTCCAAAATCATTGGACTTTCAATGGCAAAACAGATAAGTCCAAAAAATATTGACAAAACCTATTGACAATCCAATATCAATGGACTATTATGTAAATATCCATAGAAAATGGACTGAAAGGAGGATACAAAATTGGATACCAGCACAATCAATATTGCAGAAAGAGTAAAAGATGCTCGTAGGGATGCCAAATTAACACAGACCGAGCTCGGAAAGAGAATTGGGAAATCTAAACAGTGGGTATCCGAACTGGAGCGTGGAAATATTAAATTAAGTTTTGAGATGGCTGTAAGTATCTCCAACGCTTGCAATAAGACGACTGAATTTTTTTGCCATTAAAGTCCATAAATAATTGACTTTAATTTCATTATAAATCGTGGAGGTGAAAATCAAAATGGCAAACGTAACAGCTAAGACAAGCTCCAACATCTTTTACAAAGCCCGTTGCGAGGCGGCAACACACAATGAGCAGTTGAGTAGTAGAGAAGGAGCTGCTGACTATATGTCGATTGATAGAGGACGGCTTTACAGAATAGAAAGCGGAATTGCTATTCCTTATCCAGAGGAAATCAGACTTATGGCAGATTTATATAATGCTCCGGAATTGGAAAATTACTTTTGCAGGACAATGTGTCCGTTGGGATGCGAAATGCCTAAAGTCGAGCTGGCGAATCTGGACAGGCTTACAGTCAGAACACTTTCTGTTTTCCGAAAAATTGGAAAAACAAAAGAAATGCTTCTCGATATCACAGCAGATGGAGTGATTGATGAAAGTGAAAAGCCGGAGCTTGATGAGGTAGTAAAAAACTTGGAAGAGGTAGAGGAAATTGCACAGAGCATGAGGCTTTGGATTAAGAAGAATATGTAAGAATGGGCTCGAATGGTCGGCAGTATCATTGGACCGAGTGAAAACGAGGAAAGTTTGGCGGTGCTATTGGCAGAGTAGAGCTTAATAATTTTTTATTTACAGTCTGCGGACATTTGACAGCAAGTGACAACAAATGTGTCCGTAATCCAATCCAATCCGAATCCAAATCCGAATCGGAAACCAATACAAATATATGCTCGGAGCAACAAGCAGCTCCAAGCATGAGGAGGTGGCAAGTTGTATTTAGCAGAAAACTTAAAGTTTCTTCGGGAACAGAGAGGAAAGACACAGCAGGAGTTGGCAAATCTTTTTGGAGTTGAACAGAAGACATTGTCTTCGTGGGAATGTGGTAGCCGCACACCGGTAATCGGCATGATTGTTGAAATGGCAAAGTATTACGAGGTATCACTTGATGATTTAGTTCTGGCAGATATGAGACCACCGATACCTGTATATGCACGTAATCTTGCTTATCTCCGCAAAAAGTACGGAATGACACAACAGGAACTGGTAGAAATCATTGGGCTAAAGCATAAAAGCAGTATCTCTTTGATTGAAGCTGGAAAATACGAACCTTCCATTGAAAATTTGGAAAAGCTAGCAGATTTCTTTAGTGTAACTATGGACCAGATTGTTAAACAAGATTTATCGCAGGAGGTGAGCAAATGAACGCATTAGCAACAGCACCGGGTGTCATTGCTACACCAGGAAAGTATTATATCGGTGCAAAAGAAGTGATGGAGTACCTTGATTGCAAGGAAAACAAGGCTTATGAGCTGATAAGGCAGCTTCGGGACGAATTGGTTAAAGCAGGCAAGCTTACACCAGCATACCCGATAGGAAAAGTCCCAAGAAAGTATTTTTTTGAGAGATGCATGATTGAAGAATAAGAGGTGCAAAATGGCATATTACAATGTTTGTCCAAAATGTGGTTGCAATCTGGATCCGGGAGAGAAATGCGATTGCGAGAACTTAAAAACAGAACAGCAGGAAACAAGCAGATTTTTTTACAGTCAGTTTTTAAGGGCTGACGATAACAATGGTCAGATGGTATTTGCGTTTGATCATCCCAAAGGAGGTGCAATAGGAGCATGAGAAACAAATGCCTTTTGGGTTTAGGAATGGTTTTTGTGATTTCACTGACATCGATAATTGCATTCGCTTTCAGTTTCACTGGAACTCCAGCGGATGAAGTAGGTGAAACAGAAATTATTATGAGAGCTGCGGTTTCTGAGGAAGCAGATGTAATACCAACATCAGCACCGATTGCAACAGCTGGTTCAGAACAGGAAACGGAGAAAGTTGAGCAGTCCAAAATCGGTAGCATGGATTGGGATTCTGATGATGCGTACAGGCTTGCCAAGATTGCAATGGCTGAAGCCGAATCAGAGGACATCGAGGGGAAAGCCCTTGTAATGCTGGTGGTGCTGAATAGGGTTTGGGATGATGAATTTCCAAACACTATTGAGGAGGTTATCTTCCAGAAGGGACAGTTTAGTCCGATCAGCAACGGAAGATATGACGAGGTAGAGCCAGACGCGGATTGCTACAGAGCATTGCAGCTTATTCAGACTGACGGATGGGATGAGAGCCATGGAGCAACTTACTTTGAAAGTAAGAGTGATTCTACATGGCATAGCGAAAATTTAACTTTCCTGTTTAAGCATGGAAAACACTATTTTTACAAGGAGTGATGTTGAGTGAGGAAGACAATGAAAAGAGATTTGATAGCGGTTATCTGGACACTGCTTGTCACATACGCTATCGGGAAATGGTCTTTTCACCTTGCCTATATCGAAAGAGGATATAAGGCGGTTGGAGGCGAGTATTTATTGGTCCCAATGGTTTATTGGGGAGCATGGAAAGCAATTAACTATTTATTTGATTCACTGGAGGAATTGGAAAATGAAAGAAAGCGTAGAAAAAAAGGAAGTAGAGGAACTGCTCGGATGTGAAATTACAGATGAACAGTTCGAGGAGGCATTGAAATATGCCAGGCACAAGCAGGAGTACATATACCAGCGTGAGCACAGACAGGTTGTGTTACAGCATTGGTATCTTGTGAAGCTCACAGAAGAATATGTGAGAAGCCTTGCTTTTTCAAAATTCACTATGGATTTATGCAGAACATTGCAGGATATGGAAAAAGAGCACCCGATCATAAATCAGAGTGCCCCTACGAATAACCATATTGTAGCAGTTCCTGCTTTATAAATCAAGCAAATATTACACAATATGGAGGTTTTATCTATGAACAATTCAAATGCTTTGGCTGAAATTCAGTCAAAATATCCAAACTGCAACCTGCTGTTACCATCAGCTACATCAGTGCAGATTAACCCATTTTATAAGTGTTCCGTTATGGAAGTGGTGGCGGACACAACACCGAACTCGGGAGACATCTTTTCAGTCGGAAAAGTAAAGACTGGAGAGGATAGAAATGGAAAACCCGTATATGAGGAGGTTTTCTCTCCTGCAAAGCCGCTTCTTATGAAGTTGGCAACTGCGGCGGGAATCCAGTTTCATCCAGAGTACACAACAGTTACAAGAGAAAATACAAATACTTATGTTGGCAAGGCATACGGAGCGGTAAGACTTCCAGACGGAAGTTACAAGACACACATGGAGACAAAGCGTATCTGTCTTGATGATGAAGAATCTAAGTACCGCCTTGAATTTATGGACAAGTCAATTATGGGTATCCATGATTGGAAAGCTGCAAAGGCTGCATCTGAAATGTTTAAAGGAGAGTGGAAAGATGATCCTGAGAAAATGAATCAGTGGGGTAAGCCAGAGAAATATTATGTCATTGCTGACGGTGACAGAGAGAAGTATATCGAGAGATCAATTCTGGTGAATATGACACTTCTTAGAAAGACTGCTTCTGAAAAGGCACAGACAGGAGCTATTCTCAGAGTTATCAGAGCGTTGCTCGGAATTAAGGGAACATACTCAAAGGCGGAGTTGGAGAAACCATTTGTTGTTCCTACAGTAACATTCGCACCAGATTACACGGATCCTACAGTGAGAAATGCAATGCTCCAGCAGGGAATGAATTCTATGGGAAATATGTTCGGTGCTTCATCCACACCGCCTGCAATTTCTACTACATTTTCTGGCGAAGCGTTTTCGTCAGACTTTAATCCGGAGGATGAAATTGACAATCCTGCATTTGCTTCCGAACAGGTTGAGGACAGTGATGGGGTTGTGGAAGAGCAGGAGAGAAACTGGTTCGATCAGGACCAGCCGGCACAGGACCAGCCACAGCAGACGGCAAATGGAAATGAGACAACGGGATATTACTGTGACGGATGCGGAGCAGAAATCAACGAGAGGGTATATGAGTATTCGCTTAATAAATTCGGAAGACCACTCTGCATGAAGTGTCAGAAAGGAGCAGGTAAGTAATGAAACTGATTAAGATTTCAACAGACCTTGAGCTGACTGTGCATGATTTTCCAACAGGAACACATTCGGAGCAGAACGATTACCTTAGAAAACTGATTGGAAATGACTGCGAATTGTATGAGCATGTTATGCCAGAGCGATTATATACAGACTTGAAAATGAAAGACCGACCAACAAAGATACCGGGACAGTGTGTGAGCATGCTGATTGATGAGGAAGGGCGCTTAAAGCAAAACACCGCAAATCTTATTGGGAGTTATCTTTATAAAACAGATGTACATAATCAGCCGATTGTGGGAAATGTGCTCCTTGTCGGAGAAGAATGGGGCGATGATGGTATCGACTTCTGCGGATTAGAGGAGGAGACATTTAAGCTTCTGGAACTTGAATTACACAATATGATTATGGCTATGAAAGCCACTATGGAGGTGTTGAAATGAAAATATTACATACAGCGGACTGGCATCTTGGAACATTCCGAAGCCCAGTCAAGGACGGAGTAAATCTCCGAACAGAGGACACGAAAAGATGTCTGGATGAATTGATTAGAGTAGCAAATGAGGAAAAACCGGATTACTCGCTTGTATCTGGTGACATATTCCATGTTGGCCGCCTGTGGTCCGACAGGTGCTGTGAGGAAATTATCACTGCAATTCATTATATCAGAGAGCTTGCGGCAGTATCAAAGCAGGTTGTTGTTATGAGAGGTACTCCGAACCATGATGGATCAGGACAGTTCAATGTCCTCTCTGAAATGTTTGCAGATGTTCCTAATGTCCATGTGGTGATTACCCCACAGGTAATTTCATTTGATGATGTTGATATTGCAGTGCTCCCAGGATTTGACAGGGGAGTGTTTAGAGCTAATCATCCGGGATTATCAAGTGATGAAGAAAATGTGGTGTTTACCAATGAATTATCAAATATTGTAACAGGATTGAAAGCACAATGCTCTCCAGAAAAGAAAAGTATTCTGATGGCACATTACACAGTACCTGGATGCAATACTGAGAGCGGCCAGACAATGATGCTCACACAGTTTGAGCCAATCATTCCACAGGAGGCTTTATTGGCGGCCAATTACAATCTGGTTGCTTTAGGGCATATTCACAGACCGCAGAAGATAATGCACAGAGACTGGTATTATTCCGGTGCGATAAATGCCATGAACTTTAATGATGAGGGACAGCAGAGAGGCTTCTGGATTCACAATTGGCATGAGTTGGGAACATGGCAGAGCATTTTTCATGATACACCTATCAGAGAGTTTGCAACCATTGAACTTAATAATGATGATGTGACACAGATAAATATGCAGGCTATGGATTTTGTTGCTACTGAAAAGTGGAGGGGACAGATTGATGGAAAGATTGTTCGTGTTCATTATAGCTGCACTGCAGAAAACAGTAAGGCTCTGAATAAGGCAACTCTGGAAAGGGAGCTTCTGGAAGACGGAGCATTTATGGTATGGGAAATTCTTCCAGACAAAATAGACGAATTCGCCAACAGAACACAGCTTGAAAATGCCACAGATCCAGAAGCGAACCTTATTAAGTATCTTGAGGAAAAGCAGGTGCCGCAGGAAAGAATACAGGAACTTGTATTAAAGGCAAGACCGATTATTGCTGAAGCTGAGGCAAGTATGACAGCGACAGCAAATAGCGGAACATTTGAACCTGTAGAAATTGCTGTTAAGAATTATCGTAACTACGAAGAGGAGACATTTAATTTCGAGGATATTACTTTCTGCACAATCAACGGCCAGAATGGAGCAGGAAAGAGCAGTTTGTTTATGGATGCGATTATCGATTGCCTTTATGAAGAACCGAGAGAGGGTGTAATCAAGGATGATACAGGAAAGGCACCGTGGCTTAGAAATGATGAAAGTGTCCGTTCTGGCTCGATTATGTTTACATTCCGTATTGGAGAGAAAAAGTATCGTGTTACACGAACCAGAGCCCGTTCCGGAAAAGGAACTTTGAATATCTCCCAGTTTGTTGAGAATGAATGGAAAGATTGTTCCAAGGAGCGATACAACGATACACAGCAGGAAATATTGAACATCCTCGGAATGGACAGTTTTACATTCAAATCATGTGCTCTGATTATGCAGGATCAGTATGGATTATTTTTACAGGCAAAACCAGAGGAAAGAGTTGAAGTCCTTGGAACGCTTCTTGGGCTTGGAGTGTATCAGCTAATGGAGAAAATTGCATCTGACAAGGCGAAAGTGAATGGAGCAAAGAACAGGGATTTGAAGCAGGAAATCACAATTCATAATGCTACAATTGCTGAATTTGGCAAGCCAGACGAAGAACTGGAAACATGCAAGATGGAATTGGCAGAGCAGGAAGCCAGACTGCAGGCAAAGGTTAATGAGAGAGACCAGAAGAAACTTATCCTGTCAAATCAGCAGGAAGCCGCAGAAAGGCGAAAGAAAGCCATTGCCGCTGTTACAACATTACAGGCAAAAAAGACCATTGCAGAGCAGAACAGAGCTACACAGCAGGCGATAGCAGACAGTAGTTCAGCAACTCTCGCCCAGAAGCCTGAAATAGAGGAAAAGATTGCTGAAAGAAATGATTTGTTGAAGCGGGAACTGGAACTTGCAGGACAGTCAGCACTCTACACAACAAAGAAACAGGAGGCTGAAAATCTTGCAAAGCAGGCTGAAAGTGAACAGAAGACCATTTTGGAGTTACAGGCCGCTTTGCAGGAGAAGCAGGATGAAAAGAATGCAATGATACTGGATTCAGCCAATGATGGTGAGGTCAGACAGAAAGCCGAAGCATACACCCAAAAGAAAGCAGAGTTAGAGGATATGCAGGAAAAAGCTGTTGCATACCAGAAAGCAAAAACTGAATACTCTGCGGCGGTTTTCCATGAAAGCGAGACAAGGGCAAGCTTTGACAGGGAGAAGCAGAAAGCAGACGAGCAGAAGCAGGTTCTTGAAAAGAAAGTTGCAATTTTGAACGAATCCGGGTGTGTGGATATCGAGAAAGCACACTGTAAATTCTTACAGGATGCCATTGAAGCAAAGGAACAGCTGGCAGTACATGAGGCATTGTATGTAGACATTGCCGCCCGTAGAGATTGCGAACTTGCAAAGAACAGACAGGCAATAGTGGACAAACAGGCTGAAATGGATGCGATAGGATATGATGCAGCTGCTTTAACAGTCCTGCAAAACGAATGCGCAACATTGCTTCCGTATGTGACGCAGCTCAAAAAAATCAATCAGAGGGAAAACAATCTCGCTTTGATTAAGGCGGCCTTGGAACATTTAAAGTCAAATATATCAGAAGCAGAAAACAGGCTTGCTGAGGTCAAATTAAAGGGCACACAGGCGGAAACAGAGCGTGATATATATGCTAAAGCGTTTGAAGAGCATGTGCGTGTGCTTAGTGGCATTACTGCTCTTGATCCGTGGGTGGAAAAAGAAAAAATGCTTCCAGTAGCAAAGGAAAGAAATGCAACAGCATTGAACAGGGTTCTGGAGTTATCAGCAGAAATTACCGGTATCGATGATGAAATCGCAGAGAGACAGGCGGAGGCTGATAAAGAGATACTTGCTATGGCGGGAATGGAAGAGGCTCAGGCGATTGTAAACGGACTGGAAACAGAAGTGAACGCCATTAACAACATGGTAAAGGAAAAGCAGATGCGGATTGGAGCTTTACAGCAGAAATCGGAACAGATTGCAAAGTTGAAGCAGGATATTGCAGCTTTACAGGACAAGCAGGTGGAATATGCCAAGGAGACAGCTGATTACGATACATTGAAAGTTGCATTTAGTCAGAGCGGTGTGCCACATCAGATTATCCGTTCTATTATTCCACAGCTGACAGCTACCGCAAATACCATTCTTGGACAGATGACTGGCGGAAAAATGGGAGTGGAGTTCAGACTGGAGAGACTTCAGAAAAATGGAAAAGAAAAGGTGTCTTTGGATATTTACATCGAGGAATATGGCAAGTCAGTGCTTCCGTACCTTTCAAAATCTGGTGGCGAGAAAGTTAAGTCTTCATTATCTGTAATTCTTGCATTGGCGGAGATTAAATCATCTTCGGCAGGAATCCAGCTTGGAATGCTCTTTATTGACGAACCTCCATTCTTGGACGGGGACGGAATACAGGCATATTGCGACGCATTGGAGACAATCCAGAGCAGATACAGCAACATTAAAATAATGGCTATTACTCATGATCCAACAATGAAAGCCAGATTCCCTCAGAATTTGGATGTAGTCAAAACGGAAAATGGTAGCAAGGTAATTTATTAAGACAGGAGCTGGAGGGGGCACCCTCCGGCATCCGAAAGGAGGATGATCGAATGCCAAACAGGATAATCAAGGAGAGCATCTGCAGGAGTGAAGAAATAGATTCTTTATCTTGGTTCGAGGAAGTTCTGTTTTATAGATTGATTGTAACCTGTGACGACTTCGGCAGATACGACGGAAGAGCAAAGATAATCAAGGGAAGCTGCTTTCCTCTTAAAGATATTACGGAAAAAGATATAGATAAGGCGCTTGGTAAGTTGTCGGCGGTGGGCTTGGTCAGAGTGTATGAGGCACAGGGAAGACCGTACCTGCAATTGGTAACTTGGGCGGATCATCAGAGAATTCGTAATCAAAAGAGTAAGTACCCAGGATTTTCAGAGGATTGCGAATTGCTGACATTTGACAGCAAAGGACAGCAGATAAAAACATCAGACAACAAATGTGTCCGTAATCCAATCCAATCCGAATCCAAATCCGAATCGGAAACCAATACAAATATATGCTCCGAGCAGACAGTAGCTGCGGAGCCGCCAGTGATAAGTATCATGATGAATACTGGGGAAGAATACCCGATTACACAGAGCTATGTTCTTGAACTTGCAAAATTATATCCTGCTGTTGACATTATGCAGGAACTAAGGGCAATGAAAGGCTGGTGTGATGCTAATCCGAGAAAACGGAAAACAGCAGGAGGAATGAAACGATTTATCAACGCTTGGATTTCAAAGGTTCAGAACAGAGGTGGAACACCTGGTTATACGCAATCTTACAATCAGACAGCCGGCGGCTCAAAGGTAGAGCAGTTTGCACAAGGAGCAAGGGAGTGGGCGAATGGATAAACAGCAATTTGCAACATTGGCAATCGGAATTAAATCTGCATATCCAGCTTCAAAAATACTCGAAGATAATGCCTCAATGGATTTTTGGTATATGACACTTAAAGATATTCCGTATGAGATTGCTGAAAATGCTGTCATGGAGCATATTTGCACCAATATTTATCCACCCAACATAGCTGAAATCAGAAAGCTGTGCATGGAAAGGTGTAAAACACCAATTCTGAGTTTTGACGAAGCATGGGGAGTTGTCCAAAAAGCAATGTCAGATTATGGGTGGTATCATCCGCAGGAAGCATTTGCAACCATGGATGAACTCACATTGGCTGTCGTTAAAAATCTTGGGTGGAGCAGGCTATGCCAAAGCGAAAATATAACGGCTGACAGAGCAAATTTCCGCGAAGCATATGAGAAAAAAGCTGCTGAAGCACAGAATACAAATTCACTTCCAGATTTTGTTGCTAAAAACAAAGCGTTGTTACAAAAGCAGTATGTACCAGCGATTGAGAAGAAAGAGCCTGCAAGGATAGAACAGGAGGAAGTACCAGAACCGAAACCACTCACAGAGGAACAGCGGGAAGAAATGGCTCGTAAATTTGAAGAAATAAGGAGGAAGCTTTTAGGTGGCGAAGCAGAGTGAAGTAATACAGGGAACTGAAAAAGAATTCTTAAATGAATTTCGTAAACTCTGCTACTCACGAAGCTCTTGGCAGGTTTGGGCGGATTTGATGGCAGCTATAGCATGCTCAATAAGTAATGTGGCAGACAGAAGCCCAGAGCATTATGAGAGCAGAGAAAAAGAATATGCACAATGCATAGAGAGACTTGGTTCTGTGGAGATTCCTGCAAAAATGCTTGCAATCATTGTTGAAGCCTTGGAAAGAAATCCGGAACAGGATTTCCTTGGAGAAATGTATATGCAGCTAAATCTTGGAAATCACTGGAAAGGGCAGTTTTTTACACCCTACTGTGTGTGCAAGATGATGTCTGAAATAACCTGTGAGGATGTTGACAGCCATATAGAAAAGCAGGGTTATTTATCCATTTGTGATCCGGCTTGCGGAGCAGGAGCAACATTGATAGCTGCCGCAAATACCATGAAAAAGTGCAAACATAATTTTCAAAATCATGTGGTTTTTGTTGCGCAGGACATAGACAGAATAACTGGGATGATGTGTTACATACAGCTTTCACTTTTAGGGTGTGCAGGATATGTATGTATAGCAAATACGATTACAAATCCCTTGACGGGGCATGTACTGTTCCCTAATGAAAAAGAGGGACAGGAACTTTGGTATATGCCAATGTTTCAAAATCAAATATGGACATGGAGAAGATTGTTCCAGTCAATGGGCGGTCTTGGTGGAACTGCAACCACCGAAAAAACAGTGGAAAAAGAGCACTTTTATATGTTTTTCGATTTCGATAAAAAGGAGGAAGCCTATGGAAACAGGTAGAAACGTAATGCACTACGCATTAGGAGATAATCAAGATTACGAACACGAATGGAGCAAAGCTGTTCTTGAGTATCTGGAAAACGGATATTCTTCGGAGGATGGCAAGAGTGAAGTTGAGGTAGGAAATACTACTTACAAGATATTAAAGAGAGAGAAAGTAACCGCATTCTATGATGCTGACGGTAACACATTGTTTGATATAGAGAATGACCGATTAAAAGAAGAATATGAGGCTATGGATTTTTCAACATCCGAGCCGCAGTCGGAAATGGGAAAGGTTATTTCGGGCATTGAACAGCAGGCATTTGAGCAGGCGGTTAATGATGATATAGATACAGAGAAAACCAGCGAGAATGAGCCAGATGAAATTGATGATATTCAGACTACTAATGAAACTCCACAGGATGAAGTGCAGGAGGCTTCTGAGGAAGATAGCAAGGAAAACACGACAGATAATGAGGCGACAGTAGAGAAGGCTGGCAATAGCCCAGAATATACAGGGATTGACGGAGCAGTAACCAAGCTGGAGGAAGAATTAAAGAAAGCTAAGGAAAAGTCGTTTGCAGATCCAATAATCAAACATCTGATTGAAAGGTGCAGGGAATCAGAAAGTCTTGCTTCGGATGTATGCCAGGATCACAAAACTTGGGAGAAATGCTACAAGTACATTTACGAGCAGGCAAGAAAGCAGGCGAAAGGTAGTAGCTGTGCAGTTCGTGATGATGTGGTGTATGAATGGGCCGAGGACTATTACCACAAGGACGATAAGGTAGAGGAAGAAAAGAAAGCCAAGGAATTGGCGGATAAGAAGAAAAAACAGGAAGATAAGCAAAAAGCAGACAATAAGCTGGAGACACCAAAACCATCTGTGAAAAAAGAGAAGACACCAGAAACACTGAAATCAGAGCCAAAGCCTAAAAAGAATAACAAAGATATGGACGGACAGCTTGACATGTTTTCTCTTTTGGGGATGTAGGAGGCGATATGGATGAAAAAGAAAGAATTAAAAGCCATACCAGCTCCAAGAGCAAACTTGGAAGCAATACATGATATCGCAGTAGCAGGAAAAGGTAAAAGAGGTGTAATAGCAGTTCAGAAGAAAAAAATTGGGACAGAGGAAACATTGGTTCTTAATGTCTATCAGACCAGTGGAAGAAATAAAAGGGATATTTCGTTATTGTTCCGTGTGTTCTGCCAAAAAGAAGATTACATAACTCTTGAGGTGGAATGTGACAAATGGAGAACAGGAGCTTTGCTTAATCTGGTTTGTCGAGACGCTGGATGGGCCGAATATTGGTGGAGCTATGAACAACTGGAATTTCTTTCGGATACAGATGCCAAGAGAGCCGAGAAGACATTCAGAAAATGGCTGAATAACAAGGAAGAATATGATAAACGTCCTGCATTTACATTGTTGCACCGCTATCAGGAAGATATCAAAGCCAAGAGGCTTATGAGGAAGCACAAAAAGGAAACAGATGTTATAGACAGGCAGATGGAAAAATTCGGTGATTTACCGGAAGATTACCAGTCCTTTGTAGAAGAAACGGTATTCAGTTCAGAAAACTATATATTTTATGATACCAAGGCAAAAAAGGCATACTGCACAAGCTGCAAGAAAGACTTCATCTTGGAGAATAAGCATCTTCGCCACAAGACAATAACTGTCTGGAATGATCAAGACGAAGTGAGACATAACCGCACAGTAAGATGTCCTTATTGCAACAAATATTTGCAGGCAAAAAGTGAGGGGGTCGGAAGAGGCACTCTTGTATCGGTAGCGTGGAGTGTATTGGTACAGCGAAGCGGAGAGGATGTTCTCACAAGGTATTTCTGCCACACCAAGGATTTTAGAATCGACTACCACAATCCGTTGATAAAAACTGGGGAGCGATTTAGAACAGTTCACACAAAGGAAAAATCAACGGATTATATGTGGGGGAATTACAAAAACACCAGTATTAGATGGTGCTATTACAGGACAAGTGGAAGTTACTGGTATCCTTCATCAGAGTTTGTCGAACCTAGAAGCGTGGTCATGTATAAGAGCCTTGCTGATGTGATAAAAGGCAGCTGCATGCAGTACAGTGTACCAGATATTTTCATCAATAACATTGCAAATGACCCTCGGTACTTTAATACACCTTGGCTTGTTGATAGTTACTTTAATTCATACAGAAAGTATCCATTCATAGAACAACTGCTAAAAGTTGGATTCTATAGAATGACCAGGGAGTTCCTTGAAGATAACAGAGTGTATAAAGCAGAATTTAATGTCGGTCAAAAGACTATTCTTGGAACTCTTGGTATAGGGAAAATACAGTACAACATGCTGAGAAAACTCAAAGATCCAGGTATTAGGGATTTAGAAATTCTTAGATATAAGCCTGATTTGAAATGGGAAGAATTTAGCACATTGAGGTACATAACGGACAATGGACATATTGATATGTATAAAAAATATATTGGCCTTATGACATACACAACACTTCATAAAATTACCCGTTACATATCAGAGCAAAAAATAGCCACAAGAGACAATGATTATTTTGATTATACAGGTTGGCTTGAACAGATGGGCTATGATATGCGGAATGAGTTTAATTTGTTCCCAAAAGATTTCAAAAAGGCACATGACAATATGTCAAAGCAATATATAAAGTTCAAGGACAAGCAGGCAAGGGAGGATGCCAAAAAATTCAACCGACTTTTAAAGAAACTGAAACAGGAAACGACAGATGTTGAGGCAATGAACCTTGATATAGAGGGATTGTTTATAAGACTGCCAAACAAACTGGAAGAACTGAAAAAAGAGGGAGAGGCATTACATCATTGTGTTGGAACTTACATGGAGAGAGTGCGAAAAGGAGAAACTATGATTTTCTTTATTCGCAAAAAAGAGGAACCTGAGAAGCCATATTACACACTGGAATGGCATGGCAGGGTTATCCAATGCAGGGGCTCTCATAATTGCGATATGACACCAGAAGTAAAAGCGTTTGTTCAAATATTCCAAGAAAAAATGACAGAGTATGAGAACGAACCTAAGAAACAAAGAAAGGCGGGATGATAAATGGCAGACAATGTACTTTGTAGAGTATTGGGTGGAAGGGGATGATACAAATGCTGGAACAGGTAACTAGCTTGATAATACCGAAGTTTATTGCAAGGAAACCTAAAATCAAGCATGGAACATACAACAAGTATGGTTTTGTTATTACGCTTCATCAGTATTGCGTCTGCCCTAGATGTAACCATATCCTCAATGCTGGTCCAGATTATCAGCCAGATTATTGTAGCAAGTGCGGACAGCATGTTAATTGTTCAGATGTTCCATGGGAAGAGGAAGTTCAGCTTGGATATGTCAGAAAGGAGGAACGCTGTGAATAAATCGAAAATTGAGTGGTGCGATCATACATGGAATCCAATTACAGGATGCCGACACAACTGTTCATATTGCTATGCAAGAAGAATGACTGCCAGATTTGCTGGAGATGTAAGGTTGAATTTGATGGCAAAGAAAGATTATTCAGTAGAGCCTGCGGCAGATAATTCAGACAATGTATTTGTTTTGGAAGAACCAATGCTAAATGAAACGGGAAATACATTGGTTTATCCGTTTGGATTTGAGCCTACATATCACAAGTACCGCATGGATTATCCAGAAAAGCTGAAAATGGGAAATAACATTTTTGTCGGGGCAATGGCTGACATATTTGGAAAATGGGTTCCGGACGAATGGATCAGAGAGGTAATGGAAACCTGTTTGGATAACCCAATTCACAATTACCTGTTTCTGACAAAGAATCCGGAGAGATATACAGAAGTTGGAGTGCCAGCGGGACTGGAAAATATGTGGTACGGAACAACCATTACCTGTGATGCGGATGCTGGTAGATTTAATTATCTTCCTGCTGGATGTAATACATTTGTCAGCATTGAACCACTAATGGGGGACATTGTTTCTAAGCATAATGTGATGTTTCGACAGGTTGATTGGATAATCATTGGAGCAGAGACGGGACGCAACAAAAATAAAACAGTGCCAGAACTGCAATGGATAAAAGATATTGTTGTAAAAGCTGATTATAATTCAGTGCCGGTTTTCATGAAAGACAGTCTGATTCCGATTGTCGGGGAAGAATATATGCGCAGAGAATTCCCAAAGCAGCTGCAACATTCGGAGATTAGT
>Ga0129314_1000384_pt1 | contig 47851 bp, 41 predicted proteins | sample O1111metagenome_FD_94431 | JGI IMG/M metagenome (GOLD analysis project Ga0129314, IMG submission 94431) | Orangutan individual fecal microbial communities from fecal samples from Wisconsin, USA - O1111 metagenome | ecosystem: Host-associated > Mammals > Digestive system > Large intestine > Fecal... | reverse complement strand
TACCAGCCTGAATGGTTCTACCAACAGAAACAACGGCACCAGCCTGAATGGTTCTACCAACAGAAACAACGGTACCAGCCTGAATGGTTCTACCAACAGAAACAACGGCACCAGCCTGAATGGCGCAGTTAACAGAAACAATGGCACCAGCCTGAATGGTTCTACCAACAGAAACAACGGCACCAGCCTGAATGGCGCAGTTAACAGAAACAATGGCACCAGCCTGAACGGTTCTACCAATAGAAACAACGGTACCAGCCTGAATGGTTCTACCAACAGAAATAATGGCTCTACCCTGAGCGGCGCTGTTAACAGAAACAACGGCACCAGCCTGAATGGCTCTACCAACAGAAACAATGGTTCTAGCCTGAATGGTTCTACCAATAGAAACAACGGTTCCAGCCTGAACGGTTCTACCAACAGAGATACCGGTTGCAGACTGAACGGTTCTTCTAACAGAGATACTGGTTGCAACAACTAATTTTGTAGCATGAAAAAAGAGTCCTCGCAAGAGGGCTCTTTTTTACTAGTTAATTCTCCCGAAGGTATCTTGATTTTTGGCTCTTTATGGGCTATAATAGGTATCAGAAGGGCGGCTCCCGTTGCAGCGGGTCGGTCGTTCCCAAGATATATGTGAACTTGAGGAAACGCCGCTCCGGTTTTTACGGGGTGGCTATTTCTTCATTATGGCAACAACCACACTGATTGTTCCGAAGATTACCACAGCAAGAAGATTCATCAACGCAATCGTGTCAGAAACTGTCATAGCTTGGTCACCTCCCTCTGTCTTAATGAGAGAGAACAACCGTGCCACCCTTCCGATGAAAGTAGTATAGCATAAATGTCGAATTATGGCAACAAAAAAGAGTCCTCGCAAGAGGGCTCTTTTTTGTTTTGGTTGGAACAGAACGTTATCAGCGTTATCCCGGGAGAATCGAATGAAATTCGATTCTCGTGTCGAAGTCGGAAAAAGGGATTGCTTCGCCACGCTATAACTTCGACCTGTTACAAAACAATGACAAAAAAGTTTGAGGGTGGTTGCAGGGGGGAGGAGAGGGCGGAAAACCGCACAGTGATGGGAAAAATTGAGGGGCGGCGGAAGATAAAAATGACAGCGGAATTACAATCCTGGGATGAAAATTACATTTTTTTTACGAAAAGGGGTTGCAATTTGGTTTGGAGTGTGGTATATTAATGGCAGACCGAGGGAGATTGTGGAGATTTTCCCAAGGCGGCATCGGTGCAGACCGCACGGGTGCAAACAAAAACCAGCCAAAGCCCAACGGCTTTGAGCAAAAAATTTTAGGAGGAAGAAAGACTATGAAAAAAGTACTTTCCGTAGCAATGGCTTCTGCTATGGTACTGGGCATGGGCGCTAACGCTTTCGCTATCCAGTACAGCACTGGCTCCAATGACAAGGCTGAGTGGCCATCCAACTTCCAGTTTGATGGTGAACTGTTCTTAACCGACAAAAACGGTGACATCGTTGAGCAGGCTACTACCGCTCTGAACGATCAGGAAGCAGTAGACTTCCAGCCAGGTGATGTTATCTGGATGCCTCTGTACGCTGACAACCAGCTGTCCTACGACGCTCGTTACAACAAAGGTACCTCTGGCGAAGCAGCTATCAACACTGTTGAGCTCGACGTTGACAGATACACAGTTGTAAACGAAGAAACTGCCCGTTACGAAGCTTCCAAGCGCGAAGACGGTACTGTTTTCGTTATGGTTAACGGCAACAACTGGGAAGAGTACAAAGCAAACGATGCTAAGTGGGCTAACTTTGTTCTGTCCGGTTTTGATGTAAACGGTCAGGGCGCTCTGGTAAGCACCAAACCAGTTGTTACCGACGTTGACGTTCCAGCTAAACTGACCTTCAACAACAAAGAAAGAGAAGTTGTTACTAACAGCGCTAAATACTACATCAACAACACCAGATACAAAACCTACGCAGCATTCGTAAAAGCTCTGGGCGAAGGCAAATACACTCTGGCTGATGTTAAAGTAACTGTTGACCTGAAAGCTACCAAAGGCGAAAGCGAGTGGGTTGGCAAACCTTCCGTTGACGTTGAGAACGGCGTTCGTGCATACGGCCTGTACACCGGCAACATCGACAAGAACTGGTCCATCAACCTCATCGAGAAAGATGGTTCCGTTTCTGACCTGATCGCTAAAGCTGAGCTGTACAAAGCTACCGCTACTGACTACGCTTCTTACAGCAAATACACCGATGAGATCATGCCTAACGCTGTATACCTCAAGGTTACTCTGAAGAAAGAGTGGAAGACTGTTTCCAACGAAACCCTGAAATACTACGTATACATCGCTAACAACAACAACAGCAAGAAGACCAATCAGGTTTGGGTTTCCGGTAAGTACGCTCCTTCCTACAGAACTGTAGACTTTACCTGGACCAACAACGCTAACGAAGCTTCCCTGTGGAAAGCAAAAGAGAACGGCGTAGCTGTTTTCGATTTCGCTGACAAAGCATTCTTCACCGTTAAAATGTACAAAGGCGAGACCATGTACCTCGACCTGTCCACCGCTTACGACAAAGCTATCGCTGGCGACATGGGCGTTGACGCTGACTCCTTCTACAAATTCGACAACACCAACGCTAACTTCGCAAGAGCTGGCGAACTCGTAATCGTTACCAACGATGACACTCTGGTTCCTTACGAAATCGACGAAGATGGCAACTTTGTAGAGCTCGACGCTGACTACGTTACCAACTACGCTATCGCTCACACCAACCAGAAAGTTAACGGCTTCAGATTCGACACCAAACAGCTCGGCAACTACGTTCTCTCCACCGAAGAACTCGGCGAAGAAGCTGAAGAGCCAGCTGAAGAGCCAGACGAAGAGCCAGCTCCAGAAGTTAAACCAGAAAACAATGGCAAACAGAACCCAAACACCGGCGCTGAGGACTTTGTAGGTCTGGCAGTTTCCCTGGCAGTTGTTTCTGTTGCTGCTGCTGGCGCACTGGCACTCAAAAAATAATTAACCTAGTTTAATTATTCTTGATTGCTTGAACCGCTAAGGTTTAAAACAACGCAAGCCCGTTCCGCAAGGAACGGGCTTGTTTTTTTGTTGTAAAATTTCCTCTGCAAGGGTATAATAGAGCTATCACCATGAGATTATTTGCAGAAAGAAGGGCGACCGTATGGCGAAGAAAAAACACCATTCCCCCAAAAAATTCCGTACCACAGCAGGCTTTTCCCGGCTGGATGTCCGCACCCGTGTGATGCGGGTGCTGCGCCACCAGAAGCAGGAACCCATTGGCATTCGCGTGCTGGAGATTCAGGCACAGATTGACCGCAGTGAGCGCACACAATTCCTCGACCTGTTGGAATCGATGGAAAAAAGCGGCGAGCTGCACCGCCGAAAAAATTCGGTCGTGCTTGCAAGCGCACAAGGACTGGTGCCGGCGCGCATTGTCAGCGTCAACGAACGCTTCGGCTTTGCCCGTCCCGAGCCTCTGCCGGACAAGCCCCAGCAGGAGGACATCTTTCTGCCCGGCCGCTACATGATGGGAGCGATGCCCGGCGACCGTGTGCTGCTGCGGGTCAGCCAGCGCCGCGCCCGCAGTGAGGGCGAAAATCTGGAAGGTGCGGTGGCGCAGATTGTGGAGCAGAACAACGCTCCCTTCACCGGAGTGGTCGTCCGCCAGCCCGACGGATATTACCTGCGCCCGGACCGGCTGGTGCGCTTCTTGCTGCCAATCGAAAAGGGCCAGCTCCACGGCTCCCGTGAGGGCGACAAGGTGCAGGTTCAGCTGAGCCACCGCGGCGAAACCCACTTCTCCCATCGGGTGGCGGTGGTGCAGAGCTTCGGCGATGCACAGGAGGCGCAGGTCTGCTGTCAGGCTGTGCTGGCAAATTATCAGACCCGCACCGATTTCCCGCCCGAGGTCTTGCAGGAGGCACAGCAGCTGGAACAGCGCGGCATCCCGATTTCGGAGCTGTCGGAGCGCATGGACCTGACCGGGCTGGATATCTTCACCATCGACTCGGCGGACAGCAAGGATTTGGACGATGCGGTTTCGCTCGAGCGCGACGACGAACATTGGTATTTGGGTGTCCACATCGCCGATGTCAGCCACTATGTCCGTCAGGGCAGCCCGCTGGATTTGGAGGCTTACCGCCGCGGCACCAGCATCTACTATGCCGACCAGGTGATTCCCATGCTGCCCAAGGAGCTGTCCAACGGCATCTGCTCGCTGAATCCTGACGAGGTTCGCCTGACCTTTTCTGCGCTGGTCACCCTCAAGCCTAGCGGGGAAATCGAGGGCTTCCGCTTTGTCAAGAGCTACATCCGCTCCCGCGTCAAGGGCGTCTATCGGGAGATCAATGCGATTCTGGACGGCACCGCCGATCAGGAGCTTCTGGACAAATATGCCCAGCTGATTCCGCAGATTCACCTCATGCACCAGCTTGCCCGGCTGCTGCGCGCCCGACGCTTCGACCGCGGTGCGATGAACATCAGCTCCAACGAGTCGAAGTTTGTGATTGAAAACGGGAAGATTCAGGACATCCTGCCGCGGCCTACCGGCGAGAGCGAACGGATGATCGAGGAATTTATGCTCACTGCCAACGAAGCGGCGGCAACCCTTGCCATGCAGCAGGAGATGCCGTTTATCTACCGCGTCCACGAACAGCCGCCGGTTGCTAAGGTCAACCTTCTGCACGACCTGCTGACCCGTCTGGGAATGCAGGCAGACAAGCTGACGGAGCAGCCACAGCCCAAGGACTTTTCAGAGCTGCTGGAACGCGCGCGCGGCACCGAGCTGGAGCCGGTGGTCAATGCCCAGCTGCTGCGCACGATGGCAAAGGCGGTCTACTCGGAGCGGAATATCGGGCATTTCGGCTTGGTGCTGGAAAATTACACCCACTTCACCTCGCCGATTCGCCGCTATCCTGACCTTGCCATCCACCGCATCTTCACCAGCTATCTGGCTGGGATGCCGCAGGACAAGCTGAAAAAGCGCTACGGCAGCTTTGTGCCGGCGGCAAGCAAAAATTCCAGCGAGATGGAGGTCAATGCCATGAACATCGAGCGCGACTGCGAAGCCTGCTATCGGGCGGAATATATGTCCAGCCGCATCGGTCAGTGCTTTGAAGGGCGCATCACTGGCGTTGCCAACTACGGCTTCTATGTCGAGCTGGACAACAGCGTGGAGGGCATGGTGTCTGTCCACGACCTGCCGGAAGGCGAATACCAGCTGGAGGAGGGCATCGAGCTCAAGGAACTGCGAAGCGGCAAGGTGTATCGGGTCGGCCAGCTCCATCCGGTGAAGGTGGCCTCGGTCAATGTTTCTGCCGGTCAGGTCAATTTTGTATTGGCAGATTAGCACCTCGGACGCTGGAAACAGCCCTTTCATGAAATAATATTTTGAAAATAAGCTCGGCATAAAATATGTGCCGGGCTTATTTGTCTGTCATGATGTTTTAAAGAGCGGTTTTGTTATAGGATAAAATTCATAAATTTTAACAAAATGTTTAGATAAATCTTCAAAAGCAAACTAAACCGATTGACACGGTTATGTGCAATGTGCTATCATGTCAGATGATAAATTGTACTCCGACTGATTGCGGCGGATAAGCGGAAACCGCAGCAGAGGAGAATCTGAAACAACTTTTAGGAGGGAATAGGATGGCTACAAACGAGCAGCTTCAGGAACATCCTAATATTAAAAAGGTAGTGAGCCTGGAGAGCTTTATCTTCATCGGATGCTTTGCAATTCTGTTCGGTGTGCTGGGAACCAAGATGGGAGCAATCAATATGCTCAACACCATGATGCAGACTGCTTACCAGCTTCTGATGGACACCGTATTCTACATTATGGCGATTGCGGTTCTGGCAGGTGCGCTGTCGGGACTGTTCACAGAGTTTGGTGTTGTTGCATTGATCAACAAAATCCTCTCGCCACTGATGAAACCAATGTACGATCTCCCTGGCGCGAGCGTTGTGGGAATTTTGGCAACCTATCTGTCGGATAACCCGGCAATCCTGACTCTGGCAGATGACCAGGGCTTCCGCAGATACTTCAAGAGATACCAGCTGCCGGCGCTGACCAATATCGGTACCGCATTTGGTATGGGTCTGATCATTACTTCTTTTATGATTGGTATTGCTTCTCCAACAGGAGAGAGCTTTATTATGCCGGCTCTGCTCGGTAACCTCGGTGCAGTAATCGGTTCGGTAGTCAGCGTTCGTCTGATGCTGCACTTCACAGCAAAGGAATACGGCAAGACCGAGATGTGCGAGGTAGAGGGTATCAACGCCGTTATGTACACCGACTACCGTATGGTTCGTCCGGGAAGCGGCGCCTCCCGTTTCATGTCTGCGATGCTGGATGGCGGTAAATCCGGTGTTGGCATGGGCGTTGCAGTTATCCCTGGAGTTCTGATTATCTGTACTCTGGTTCTGATGCTGACCAACGGCCCTTCGGCTGACGGCACCTACACTGGTGCAGCTTACGAAGGAATCGCTCTGCTGCCGGCACTGGGCGACAAGCTCAACTTCATCCTCAAGCCTCTGTTCGGCTTCACCAGCTCTCAGGGCATCTCGGTTCCGATCACCTCTCTGGGTGCTGCCGGTGCAGCAATCGGTCTGGTTCCAAAGCTGGTTCAGGAAGGACTGGCAACCGGCAACGACGTTGCGGTATTTACTGCAATGTGTATGTGCTGGAGTGGTTACCTGAGCACCCATGTTGCGATGATGGACAGCTTGGGCTACAGCAACATGACCGGCAAGGCAATCATCAGCCACACCATCGGTGGTCTGTGTGCAGGTGTTTCGGCTCACTGGCTGTATGTCCTGTTCTCGATGATTGGTTAACCTCTAATTTAAAACAGCAAAACAAAAAAGCTCTCCTACACAGGAGAGCTTTTTTTCTGTGTCAGCTTGCATGGAAGCCAAAGAGGTGCAAATCAAAAAAGCCGACAGAAAAATTCTGTCGGCTAAAAAAACGGAGTAGATTGACCGGAGAGAAGCTCGGATTCGGAGAATTAGCACTCTCTCAGGACACAGACACCAATCAGTCCCGGGCCGGTGTGTACGCCCAGTGCGGGGCTAATCTGGCCGAACACCGAGATGGTGCCCTGCGGGATTTTCTTTTTAATCTCACTCACCAGAGCCTCTGCCTCCTCGGCAGCGCCGCCGTGCATGATGGCGAGCATGACCTTCGGACAGCCCTCCGCAAACTTTTGGGCAAGCTCCATTACCTTACGGATGGAGGGGGTGCGGCCGATGGCCTTGGCGATTGGGTAATAAGCGCCTTCCTCGTTGCAGGAGATAATCGGTTTCAGAGAGATGGCGCTTCCCAGAAGGGCAGCGACCTTTCCGATGCGTCCGCCCTTTTGCAGATATTCCAGTGTCTTTAAGCAGAAGAACACCTTGCTGTTCTGAACCATCTGCTCGGTTTGGCGGCACAGCTCCTTAAAGCCGATGCCTTCCTCCAGCAGCTGAGCGGCGCGCACAGCGATGATGCCGCTGCCAATCGAGATGTTCTTGGAATCGACAACATGACATTCCAGCTGGTGGTAGTCCGCGCAAATCAGGCGGAGCATATTGCAGGTTCCGCTCAAAGCGGTGGAGATGCCGATTGCCAGCACCTTGCGATAGCCCTGCTGATAGATCTTATCCAGAATAGAGACAATCTGCTCCCCGTCCGGCAGGGAAGTTTTGGGGATTTCGGTAGGCAGACGGCGATAAACTTCAGAGGCGTCAATGGTAACACCGTCAAAATATTCTGCTTCATGAAACAGGATTTTCAGGGGAATCATAAAGATATGGTAGCGCTCCCGCAGCTCTGGCGGAACATCGCTGCCGGAATCGACCAGAATGGCAATTTTTTCGCTGTTCAACATCGAACGACCCTTTCCAAAAAGATGTGGTATAGAGAACTACATTTCATCATTCACGATAAGATTTTATCCCTTAGAGGAAGAAAAGTCAAGAGGACAGACTGATAAATCGGAAATTTCGGAAAAATTTTACATCTGCTTTGATGCGAAAAGACGAATCTGAGAGCAATCCTATTGCAAAGCGTCGGCAGGTGGGGTACAATCGAGGGGAAAAAAAACGTGACCGGCACTGTTAAGGCCGGAGAATGGAGGAAGTATGACAGAGGGATTTCACGTGGTCTCCTATGAGAGAGACCGAAATAGAACGACCGACATCCGTTTCCTGAACCAAGAGGTGGCACAGCAGGCCTCCCGATTCCACAGCAGCTTTCCGCAGTATCAGCGCACTCCGTTGGAGCGCCTCAAAAATCTGGCAGAGGTGCTGGGTGTGGAAGAAATCCTTGTCAAAAATGAATCCTATCGATTCGGACTGAATGCCTTCAAGGTGCTGGGCGGTTCTTTTGCGATTGGAAAATATCTTGCCAAGCGTCTGGGACGAGACCTTTCCGAGCTGCCCTTTGAGGTCATGACCTCTGAGGCGGTTCAGAAGGAGCTGGGCAAGCTGACCTTTGTGACCGCGACAGATGGAAACCACGGCCGTGGTGTGGCATGGACTGCCAACCAGCTGGGCCAGAAGTCGGTGGTCTATATGCCGAAGGGTTCGGCGCAGGAGCGTCTGGACAACATCCGCAAGGAGAATTCGGATGCCTCCATCACCGACCTGCGGTATGATGATACCGTCCGTCTGGCAAGCGAGCGTGCAAAGAAGCCAAACTGCGTTCTGGTGCAGGATACCTCCTGGGATGGATATGAGGAGGTTCCGACCTGGATCATTCAGGGCTACACCACCATGGCACAGGAAGTGGTTGACCAGCTGGAGGAAATGGGCATCGAGCGTCCGACCCACATCTTCCTTCAGGCGGGAGTCGGCTCGATGCCGGCATCGCTGACCGGATTTTTTGCAAATGTTTATCAGGACAACCAGCCGCAAATCTGCATCGTAGAGCCGAACAAGGCGGACTGCATCTTCCGCACAGCCAAGGCCAGAGACGGCAAGCGGCACTTTGTCACCGAAGAGATGAACACCATCATGGCAGGGCTGGCGTGCGGCGAGCCGTGTCCGATTGCATGGGATGTGCTGCGTGACTATGCAGACCACTTCATCTCCTTCCCGGACTATGCTGCGGCAAAGGGAATGAGAATCCTGAGCAGCCCGGTTGGAGATGACCGCAGGGTGATTTCCGGCGAATCCGGTGCTTCCGCCTTCGGATGTGCGGCAGAGATTCTGAGCAATCCTTCTTTGGAGGAGGTTCGCAAACAGCTGGGAATGGATGAACATTCCAGACTGCTATTTATCAGCACAGAGGGTGCTACCGACCGCAAAAACTATCGGGCAATCGTATGGGACGGCAGATACGAGAGCTACCAGAAATAAGCCGATTTCCGGGCTTTCCGTTTGGAAAGTCCGGAAATTTTCTGTACAAAAAACATCCTGTCTTCGTTTCAGCAAAATTTACAATTTGTTTATCTGCACCCATGAAATATATTATATAATGGAAAAAGGAATTCAGAACGGATTCCGGTGGAAGAATCAGAAAAATCTTTTGTATAAAGGCGGTGAATACGATGATAAAACGCTTGTCATGCGCGGTGGCAGGGATGTGCCTGATGGCATCCATGACGACAGCCTGCTCGCTCAGACAGGGCATAGAGGTTTTTGACCAGGATAAAATCGTACTGCTGCAAACAGAAGAGATGATACAGGGAGAAGATATCGCGGTGGTGGAGACCTCTGAGGGCAACTTTACCATGCGGTTTTTCCCGAGCGAAGCTCCAAAAACAGTGGAAAATTTTATCGAGCTTGCGCGGTCCGGATATTTTGACGGACAGATGGTTTCGCGAATCGAGAAGATTCAGCAGGAGGACCGCATCAAGGGACGGATGATTGCAGGCAACGGCAAGCCGGTCGATGAGGCAGGAGCCTCCATCTTTGACAAACCGATTCAGCCGGAGATTTCCTATAACCTTTGCACCATCCCCGGAGCGGTCGTTGCTTATACACCGGAGGATGAGGTGGACAGCCGCTTCTATATTGTGGGCTCCCGCAAGGTCAATCAGGAGGAAATCGACGAAATCCGCCAGAACAACTACCCCAACAAGATGGTCCAGATGTTCGAGGAACGCGGAGGCTATCCGGAGGAATGGCTGCACCAGTCGGTGTTTGCACAGGTGGTGGACGGAATGGATACGGTGGACAAAATTATCCGGGAACACCACAACACAGATTTGGACGAGGTGACCGATATTGAGATTGTTCAAATCCGAATCGAGAAGTATCAGGAGTCCTCGGAGGAGGAATCTGCCCAGGATATGCCCCTGATGGACAGCCGGATGGGACGCGCCTCCTGACCCGGCGGAAAATAAGGCTTGATTTTCGTCCCGATTTTGGGTACAATGACAAGGCGAAACCACATGAAGGAGAATGATAGAACAATGAACCAGAAGATGAGCAAAAAGCTCTTGGCCTGCCTGCTTGCAGCAACGATGGGCCTGACCGTACTGGCAGGCTGCTCCGAGCAAAAGGAACAGCCAAAGGAGGAACCGGCACAGCAGACACAGGAAACCCAGCCGGAAGCCCAGACAGAGGAAAAAACAGAGCAGACCCCGACAGAAAAGCTGACCCTTTCCGATGAAAGCGGCCTGCCGCAGTTTAACAATCCGGACAAGGACAGCGAGGTAGCGATTCTGCACACCTCTGCCGGAGATATTAAAATCATGTTTTTCCCACAGTATGCACCAAAGGCAGTGGAGAACTTTTTGACCCATGCCAAGGATGGCTACTATGATGGAGTCAGCTTCCACCGTGTAATCGAAAACTTTATGATTCAGGGCGGTGACCCGAAAGGAAACGGCACCGGCGGCGAAAGCATCTGGGGTGACCCGTTTGAGGACGAATTCACCGACCAGCTCTTCAATTTCCGCGGCGCCCTTTCGATGGCAAACAGCGGCGAAAACACCAACGGCAGCCAGTTCTTTATTGTACAGGCATCCTCTCTGGCAGATGGCATCGACATGCTGTTCCAGCAGTATGGCCATCCGGAGGCTGCGGTAGAAAAATATAAAGAAATCGGCGGAACCCCATGGCTGGATTTAAAACACACCGTCTTTGGACAGGTGTTTGAAGGCATGGACGTGGTCGATGAAATCGTGGCACAGGCCAAGGATACAGATTCAAACGGTTTGGTGAAGGAGAAGGAACGCGTTATCATCGAATCCATCACCGTTGCACCGGCAAGTGATTATTTTAACTACGCAGAGTAGTTTTATGTAGGAGGACAACAACAATGTATCAGTTCGAAAAACCTGCAAAGGACAGCGAAGTAATCGTAATGGAAACCTCGAAGGGAACCATCAAGCTCAGACTGTTTCCGGACAAGGCTCCGAAAACAGTAGAGAACTTTGTGACCCATGCGAAAGAGGGCTACTATGATGGCCTGACCTTCCATCGTGTCATCAACGGCTTCATGATTCAGGGCGGCGACCCGGAAGGTACCGGCATGGGCGGCGAAAGCATCTGGGGCAGACCGTTTGAGGATGAGTTCGATGTTGAGCTGCGCAACTTCCGCGGCGCTCTCTCGATGGCAAATGCCGGTCCTAGCACCAACGGCAGCCAGTTCTTCATTGTACAGGCAAATGACTGCGACCCGGGTCTGCTTTCCCAGATGAGAGAAATCGGCGTCAATGCACGCGGACAGGGCTTCCCGGAGGAAGTGGTTGCAAAATATGAGGAAATCGGCGGAACCCCATGGCTGGACTACAAACACTCTGTTTTTGGACAGGTGTTCGAAGGCATGGATGTAGTCGATAAAATCGCTGCTACCGATGTGACCGGCGAGCGTGTCACCATGAACAAGGTTTCGGTAGAGCCTGCTGCCAATCATTTTGAATATTAATCGCGCGTAGAAAAAGAGTGCAGTCCAAAATGGACTGCACTCTTTTTTCGTATCTGCGTTAGATTTGTTTTTGGATGTAGCCTCCGCCCAGTACGGTCGCCCCGTCATAGATGACGCAGGACTGTCCGGGAGCAGGCGCACGCTGCGGGGTGTCGAACAGGACCTGAAGCTGTCCGTCCGGCAGCAGGGTAAGGGTAGCAGGAGCATCACTGGCACGGGAGCGCACCTTGACCGAAGCGTGGGCGGCCTGCTTTTGTCCCGGAATCAACAGCGGATTAGGCTGGATGATGCAGTCGGACAGCAGGACGCCGTCGGCATATTCCTCGCCGGTGCGGGCAAGGTAGATGCGGTTTTGAACCGGGTCAATCTCTTTAATGAAAACGGGATAGCCCAGCGCGATGCCCAGCCGTTTCCGCTGGCCAACGGTATAGTGCAGCAGACCCTTGTGCTGTCCGCACACCTGACCGTCCGGAGAGATAAAATCTCCCGGCTGCGATGCTCCGAGCTTCTGCTCGATGAAGGAGGCGTAGTCTCCGTCAGGCAGCCAACAGATTTCCTGACTGTCCGGAGCATCCGCACACGCAAGTCCCAGCTCCCGCGCAATCCGGCGGACCTCGGTTTTCTCCAGTCCCTCCAGCGGCAGGAGCAGCATCGAGAGCTGCTCTTGGGTCAGACGGTAGAGCATATAGGACTGGTCCCGTTCCAGACAGGCGGATTTTTTCAGGACTGCGGTGCCGTCGTCGAGGTGCTCCACCCGGGCATAGTGTCCGGTTGCAATCCGGTCGAAGCCGAGCTTTTTGGCGGTCTGGCAGATGATGCCGAACTTGGTGGTGGGATTGCAGAAGATGCAGGGATTCGGGGTTCTGCCCGCCTGATATTCGCGGCAGAAGGGCAGGATGACATTCTGCTCAAATTCCTCGTAGCAGGGAATGATGTGCAGTGGAACATTCAGCTGCTCTGCGATGACAGAGGCAGCCTCGACCGCCGGCTTGTGTGCGGAAGAAAACTCCAGAATCACGCCCTCCACCTCGTAGCCCTGTTCCCGCAACAGGTGGACAGCGACGGAGGAATCCACTCCGCCGCTGAGCGCAACCAGAACCTTGTTAGTGGACATGGCAGGCTTCTTCCTCCTTCAGCTCGCCGACAAATGGGGTCGGGTCGATGCCGTTGCGGCGGTAGTAGTCCGCCAGAGCGTGCTTGATTGCCTGCTCTGCCAAGACGGAACAATGGACCTTGACCGGTGGCAGACCGTCCAGCGCCTCGACCACAGCCTTGTTGGTCAGCTTCAGAGCTTCGCTGATAGGCTTGCCCTTAATCATCTCGGTTGCCATCGAGCTGGTTGCAATCGCTGCGCCGCAGCCGAAGGTTTTAAACTTTGCATCGGTGATGATGCCGTTGTCGATTTTCAGATAGATTTTCATGATGTCGCCGCAGGTGGCATTGCCGACCTCGCCGACACCGTCTGCATCGGCGATTTCGCCGACGTTGCGTGGGTTGGAAAAATGGTCCCAAACTTTATCAGAATACATCATAAGTAAGAATCGTCCTTTCAGGCATGCGCGGTGAAAGGCCGCGCTGAGTCATTTATTTTGAAGTATTACAGGAATTTATTGTTCAAAGGAAACCTGACCCTTCTGCATCTCTTCCCACAGCGGGCTCATCGAGCGTAGGGTGGAAACGATTTCGGGCAGCTTTTCCAGAATATAGGTCACATCGTCCTCGGTGTTAAAGTCCGACAGAGAGAAGCGGACCGAGCCGTGTGCAACCTCGTGCGGAAGTCCAATCGCCAGCAGAACATGGCTTGGGTCCAGCGAGCTGGAAGCGCAGGCAGAGCCGGAGGATGCAGCGATACCGGCCAAATCCAGACGGAGCAGCAGCGATTCTCCCTCGACACCGAGGAAGGAAATGTTGCAGTTTCCGGGCAGACGGTTCTGACGGGGGCCGTTCAGTCGGCACTGTGGGATGGTGGTCAGGATTCCGTCGATGAGGCGGTCACGCATTGCGCTGACCTTGGCGGAGGTCTGTTCCAGCTCCTCGTTGGCAATCCGCAGAGCAGCACCCAGTCCGACGATACCGGCAACATTTTCGGTTCCGGCACGCTTGCCGCGCTCCTGTGCGCCACCGTCGATGAGATTGGTCAGCGGGATTCCGCGTCGGCAGTAAAAAGCGCCGACACCCTTCGGGCCGTGGAATTTGTGGGCGGACAGGGAGAGCAGGTCGATGTTCATCTGCTTGACATCGATTTTGACATGACCGGCTGCCTGCACCGCATCGGTGTGGAACAGGACTCCTGCCTGACGGCAGATGGCACCAATCTGTTCGATTGGATACAGGGTGCCGATTTCATTGTTGGCAAACATGATGGAAACCAGTCCTGTCTCGGGGCGAATTGCCTGACGGACTGCTTCCGGGTCAATCTGTCCTTCGTGGTCGACCGGAAGATAGGTGACCTCAAAGCCATCCTTTTCCAGACGCTGTGCCGAATGAAGGAGCGCATGGTGTTCAACAACCGAGGTAATCATGTGGTGTTTCCCTTTCTTTTTCAGGGAGTGCATGATCTCCTTGAGCCAGTTGTCGGACTCGGAGCCTCCTCCGGTAAAGATGATTTCAAACGGGTCGGCGTTCAGTACGTCAGCAACCTCTTTTCGTGCCGTTTCGATGGCTCGCTTGGCCTGATTGCCAAAGCGATAGAGGCTGGACGGGTTGCCATACTGCTCGGTTAGATACGGAAGCATGGCGTCGAGCACCGGTTTTGAAATTTTGGTGGTTGCCGCATTGTCGGCATAAACGAATCTTTCCATAAAAAATCGTCCTTTCATTGTGCGTGTGTTTTTGTCTCAGCACCGGTTGAAAGTCGGCGGAAACGTCCCGTTTTGGGAACGACTTCATTATACACTGTTTCGGTGTACTTTTCAAGAGAAAGGAAAGAAGTTTTGCCCGACACGAAAAAAATTTACGATTTGTGTTTTTGAGATTCTGCTACAGCCAGCTGGTCACAGCGCTCATTTTCCGGGTGACCGGCATGACCCTTGACCCAGACAAAGCTGACATTGTGCAGCTCCAGCAGATTGAGCAGCTTTTCCCAAAGGTCGGGATTGAGCGCAGGCTCCTTGGCATTTCGCTTCCAGCCGTTGGAGCGCCATTTTTTTGCCCAGCCCTTTTGTACGGCGTCGATGATGTATTTGGAGTCGGAATAGAGGGTGACATCGCAGGGCTCTTTGAGAGCGGACAGACCGGTGATGACGGCAGTCAGCTCCATGCGGTTGTTGGTGGTGGCAGGGTCGCCGCCGGACAGCTCCTTGCTGACCCCTTTGTAGCGCAGGATGACACCATAGCCGCCGGGGCCAGGGTTGCCCGAGCAGGCGCCGTCGGTGAAAATTTCTACCTGTTTTCGTTCTGACATCTTGCAGTCCTTTCTGGGCAGGAGGAAGAAGGCTTTGGCCTGCCCGACAACATTTAATCCCTTTCATTATAGCGGATTGCCATGCAGGGTACAAGTGTATAGCGCAGGAAGAGCCATCCCATACTGAGACACAGGGAAGGAGGAGACCCATAACCGAAAAGACCGTCTCTGTGCTTGACATCCGGCCCATGGAAAGGTACAATAAAAAAGAATACTTTATGATGGGATATTTGCGCAGTTGCCGTTTTTGGGCAAAGGGAAACACCAATCTGTGTGCTGCGTGATGTTGATTCCGCTGACAGCAGGGCAGGTCCCTGTTTTTGATAGAGAGATAGAAAAGAGAAAAAAGACCGAAGGTCTGCGGATTTGCGTCCGGTGCTCGCTGACACGCCGAATTTGAAGGAACGGGAAAAATCATCAAAACGGCAGATGGAGCCGGACAAAGCACAGGAGTTGCTGCGCCCAAACGGTGCGGCAGGATGGGGACTTTCGGGGTACATCGAACCCTGACATCCTTGGGCTGAACGGATTCCGAACAGGAAATCAGCTGACATCAAAACAATAACACGGGATATTACGGACAGGATGGAAGGGAGAACCAGAACGAATAGGAGGAATACTGGAAGATGAACGAAAAAAACAACACACCGAATCCGGAGCAAACTCCGGCAAAGACACAGAAGGCTCCCAGACGCTACAACAGAAAACCAAGACAGCCAAAAGGAACCGATGCGCTGACACAGGCTGTGCAGAGTGCCATCGAGCTGGTGAAGGACCCGCTGGGAACCCAAGAAAAGAAAACTGCCAAAAAGCAGAATTCGCGTCCGAAGCAGGATGCTGCTGAAAAAACAGCACAGAGCAGCCAGAAAACAGAAGCTGCCGGAGAAAAGAAGAGCCGTCAGCGCAGCGGCGAAGCCAAGGGACGGCGGAAAAAGGACGGCAAAAAGCCAATCGTCCGCATCATCCCGCTGGGCGGTCTGAACGAAATCGGAAAGAACATGACCGTCTATGAGTGCGGCAACGATATGTTCATCGTTGACTGCGGGCTTGCATTTCCGGATGAAACGATGCTGGGCATCGATATTGTCATTCCGGACTTTACCTATGTGATTCAGAACAAGGACAGAATCCGCGGAGTGTTCATTACTCACGGACATGAGGACCATATCGGCGGCATCCCATACCTGATGAAGGAAATCAATGCACCGCTGTATGCCACCAAGCTGACACTGGGACTGATTAAAAACAAGCTCAAGGAGCATGGCCTGAGCAATCAGGTTCGGATGACAGAGGTGAAGCCGGGAGATGTTATCAAGGCTGGCTGTATGTCGGTGGAATTTATCCGCGTGAACCACTCGATCCCGGATGCCTGTGCGCTGGCAATCCACACTCCGGCGGGAATTATTGTGCAGACCGGAGACTTTAAAGTAGACTATACACCAATCGAAGGCGGAGTCATCGACCTTGGCAGATTGGGCGAGTTGGGCAGCGAGGGCGTTCTGGCGCTGCTGCCGGACTCCACCAATATCGAGATGCCGGGCAGCACCCCGAGCGAGCGGACGGTCGGCGAATCCTTCAATAAGCTGTTCCAGATGGCAGGGGACCGCAGAATCATTATTGCGACCTTTGCCTCCAACATCCACCGCATCCAGCAGATTATTGACTATGCGGTGAAATACGATAAAAAGGTTTCGGTGTCCGGACGCAGCATGGTCAATGTTGTGGCAACCGCCATCGAGCTGGGCTACCTGAAGGTTCCGAGCGGAATCTTGGTCGACATCGATGTTGCAAACCGCCTGCCGTTCAATCAGGTTGTCCTGATTACCACCGGCAGCCAGGGTGAGCCTCTGTCCGCACTCAGCCGGATGGCGATGAGCGAGCACCGCAAGGTCAAGGTGACCCCAAACGACTTTATCATTATCTCGGCTCGGCCGATTCCCGGCAACGAAAAATTTGTCAACCGTGTTGTCAATGAGCTGATGCGTCTGGGAGCAGAGGTCATCTATGAAAAGATGTACGAGGTCCATGTTTCGGGCCATGCGTGCCAGGATGAGCAGAAGCTGATGATGGCGCTGACCAAGCCGCAGTATATCCTTCCGGTCCATGGCGAATACAAGCATCTGAAAAAATATTCCATTGTGGCAAAGCAGATGGGAATCGACGAGGACCATGTCATCATTCCGTCGATTGGTCAGGTTCTGGAAACGGACGGAGAGCAGTTCCGATTTGGCGGAGAGGTTCCGTCCGGCGCTGTGATGGTCGACGGACTGGGTGTAGGAGATGTCGGCAGCATCGTCCTGAGAGACAGAAAGCATCTGTCGGAGGACGGCCTGATTGTGGTGGTTGCCGCCATCAATACCAAGACCCGCAAAATTATTTCCGGCCCAGATATTATTTCGCGTGGATTTGTGTATGTCCGCGAGGCGGAGGAAATGATCAACGAAGCCCGCGAGGTGGCAAAGAACACGCTGGAGGATTCGATGAACAACGGCGTGCGTGACTGGACCAGCCTGAAAAACAGGATGAAGGACGAGGTCAGCAAGTATGTTTATAACCGTACCAAGCGCAGCCCGATGATTCTGACCGTCATTCAGGAAGCGTAGGTATCCTTCAGGCAACAGAGGTAGAAGAAAGTAAGGTACTGAAATGAAGAAGAGATTGTTGTTGTTTATACCGCACATGGTCGTTCTGGTGCTGGTCAATGTTGCGGCCTTCATCATGGCGCTGCTCTCGAAGAACAGCTGGATGTATGTCGCTTCTGTGACCCTGCTGCTGTTGTCGATTGTGGTTTTTTATCTGCTGGTTTCGATGGGCAAGAGCATCAACAAATTCTATCAAACGATGGAAAAGCAGCTCTCGCCCTATACCAATAAGGCGCTCAAGGATTTTCCACTGCCGGTTCTGGTGACCCGGCGCGGCGGAGACATCATCTGGTACAACAATCAGATGCGGGAAAAGGTGCTGGGCGGGCAGGATTGCTTCAGCCACGGGCTGGCGGAATATTTTCCAAGCGTCAATCTGGCGATGGATTGTCCGCCTCAGGGCTATGGTGTCGAGTACAACGGGCATCAGTACACCGCCTACCACGCACCTACCGGCGAGGAGGACAACCGCCTGAATGTGCTGTATCTGGTGGATGATGATAAGCTCAAGCGGATTGCCAAGGAGTATTTTTCTTCCCGTCCGGTTGCCGCCATCATCCTGATTGATAACTACGAGGAGCTTTTGCAGAGCGCAAGAGAGAACGAGCGCTCGCAGATTATGGGCGAAATCGAGTACCAGATTGACTGCTATGTGGAAAACTATCACGGCGTCATCAAAAAGCTGGAGAAGGACCGCTTCTTCGTCGTACTGGAAGAACGCTACATGAAGAGCATCGTGGAGGAGCGCTTCACGATTTTGGATACCGTTCGCAAAATCAACGCCAACGACAAGATGCCTGCGACCCTTTCCATCGGTGTGGGCAGGGATGCACAGACCTTGCAGCAGGCGGAGCAGTTTGCAAGCCAGGCGCTGGATATGGCGCTGGGACGCGGCGGTGACCAGGCTGCGGTCAAAAATAAAAACGGCTATGAATTCTACGGAGGCGTCTCCAAGGGAATCGAAAAACGAACCAAGGTCAAGACCCGTATCGTTGCGGCAGCGCTGAGCGAGCTGCTCGACTCCTGCTCCAATGTCCTGATTATGGGACACCGCTTTGCCGATTTGGACTGTCTGGGTGCGGCGGTTGGTCTGTACCAGCCGATTCAGCAGATGGGAAAACCGGTCAAAATCATCCTGAACAGCCGTGCCAATATGGTTAAACAGCTGCATTCTCGGCTGATTGAGCAGGGATACGACACCGCCTTCATCGAGCCGGAGGTCGCTCTGGACTATGTCGGCGACGACACCCTGCTGATTATTGTCGATGTACATACACCGCACTTTATCGAGGCGCCGGAGGTTTACAAAAAATGTAAGAACGTCGTTGTCATCGACCACCACCGCAAGATGGTGGATTATATCGACAATGCCGTGATTTTCCACCATGAGCCGTATGCCTCCAGTGCATCGGAGATGGTGGCAGAGCTGCTCCAGTATTTCGGAGACAAGTACAAACCGGACAGCACCGCAGCAGAAGCACTGCTGGCAGGCATGATGCTGGATACCAAAAACTTTATCCAGCGTACCGGTGTGCGTACCTTTGAGGCGGCAGCCTACCTGCGAAAGCTCGGCGCGGATACCGTCGAGGTCAAGCGCCTGTTTGCAACCAGCATGAACGCATATCAGGAGCGCTGCAAGGTGGTTTCCTCTGCGACGGTCTATCGCCACTGTGCGATTTGTCAGGTGGAGGAAAAGATTGACGAGATTAAGATGGTCTCGGCTCAGGCGGCAGACGAGCTGCTGAGCATCGAGGATGTGGACGCCTCCTTTGTATTCTATTATGAATCGGACAATGTGGTGGCTTATTCCGCAAGGAGCATGGGCCGCATCAATGTCCAAATCATTATGGAAAAGCTGGGCGGTGGCGGTCATCTGACCATGGCCGGAGCGCAGACCAGAGGCATCGACCTGAAGGAAGGCAAGGAGCGTTTGCTTCGTGCCATTGATGAATATTACGATACGCTTCAGGATAAGGAGGACCCGAAGGCGCTGACCTCCTCGGACCCGGGACCGTTGCAGTTCCTGCCGACCGAGGAAAAGACAGAGGCCTCATCATAATGGGCATCATTCCAATTTTGAAATAGAGGAAAGGACGAGAAACAATGAAAGTAATTCTGACTCAGGATGTAAAAGGAAGCGGAAAAAAAGGCGAGCTGATCAACGCCGCTGACGGATATGCAAGAAATTTCCTGCTGCCGAAGGGCTTGGCAATCGAGGCAAACAATCAGGCAATCGGTGAGCTCAAGGCAAAGGAGGCTTCCAAACAGCACAAAATTCAGGTGGAGAAGGAAGCTGCAATGGAGACTGCTAAGCGACTGGAAGGCAAAACAGTCAGCCTGACTGCGAAGGCAGGAGCAGGCGGCAAGCTGTTTGGCTCGGTCACTACCAAGGAAATTGCAGATGCAATCAAAAAGCAGTATGGTGCAGAGGTTGACAAAAAGAAAATCAATGTCAACGAAATCAAGGCATTCGGCACCTATACCGCTGAGGTAAAACTGTACACCGGCATCGCAGCAAAGATGACGGTAGAGGTTGGAGAATAAGGACAAGAACAAGCCGTCTCAGAATTTTTTCGGGGACGGCTGCCTGTCTGTAGCCACAGTTTTTTAGGAAAGGAGGAATGCCGGAAATGGCAGAGGAAAATCTGGCGCTTGGCGGCGAACAGCTTCCCTTCAGTCTGGAGGCGGAGCAGTCGGTTTTGGGCGCCATTCTCATCGAGCCAGAATGTATCAGCAAGGTGCTGGAGCTTCTGGTGCCGGAGAGCTTTTATCGTCCGCAGCATCAGCAGCTGTTTTCCATCATGCTGGGGATGTTCACCTCCGCTCAGCCCATCGACTTTATCACGGTGCTCGAGCGCGCCAAGGCGGAGCAGGTGTTTTTCAGCGAGAGCGATGCCAAGGTCTACCTGACCCAGCTGGTGCAGGTGGTCCCGAGTGCGGCGAATGTCGAGGCTTATGCCAAGCTGGTGCAGGAAAAATACTATATGCGCTCGCTGGTCAATGTGGCAAAAAACATCATCACCAACTCGGAAAAGAGCGATGCGGATGCCCGCGGTCTGATGGAATTTGCCGAGCACAAGCTCTATGAAATCAGGCAGGGCAAGGATGCCAGCGGCTTGGTTAAGGTGGACCGCGCCATCTTTGAGCTGTATGACAAGCTGCAGCGAATCTCCGGTGATGACCGAAACCAGTTTGTCGGCATTCCCACGGGATTTTCGGCCTTGGACAGCCTGACAACAGGGCTCAACCGCACCGACCTGATTTTGCTGGCAGCCCGTCCGGCGATGGGAAAATCCACCTTCGTCATGAATATCGCAACCAATGTTGCAAAGCAGGGATATTCGGTAGCGGTATTCTCTTTGGAGATGAGCAGGGAACAGCTGGTCTCCCGTATGCTGTCTGCGGATGCGCTGATTCAGGGCTCCCAGCTCCGTACCGGCAATCTGAGCGTGGACGACTGGACTCGTCTGGCGGTATCGGCACAGTCGATTGCCCGGATGCCGATGTACATTGACGACAGCGCTGGCATCACGGTGGCGGAGATGAAGGCCAAGCTGCGCCGAATCCCCAATCTGGGTCTGGTTGTCATCGACTACCTTCAGCTGATGTCCTCAGGCAGACGCATCGAGAACCGTGTTCAGGAGGTTTCGGAAATGACCCGAAATCTCAAAATCATGGCGAAGGAGCTGGATGTGCCGATTATCACCCTTTCCCAGCTGTCGCGTAGCCCGGATAAGCGTACCGGCGACCATCGCCCGGTGCTGTCCGACCTGCGAGAATCCGGCTCCATCGAGCAGGATGCGGACCAGGTTATGTTTTTGTACCGCGATGAATATTATAACGAGGACAGTGAGGATAAGGGCGTTGCGGAGGTCATCGTCGCCAAAAACCGTCACGGAGCAACCGACACGGTCAAGCTGGCGTTTGACGGCCAGCATACCCGATTCCTGAGCAGGGAGCTGTTCCGAGATGCGCCGTAAGGTTTTGCGGACCATCCGCCAGTATCAGATGATTGCTCCCGGGGACCACATCGTGGTGGGCTTTTCCGGAGGAGCCGATTCGACGGCGCTGCTTGCTCTGCTTTGGGAGTTGCGTTCGGAGCTTTCCATCACGGTGAGCGCCTGTCATCTCAACCATCAGCTCCGCGCACAGGAAGCAAATCGGGATGAGGCTTTTGTTCGGGATTTTTGCGCGCAGAGGGGAATTCCTCTAACGGTCGAATCCCAAGATATTGCCGCCAACGCTGCCCAGCAGCGGCAGTCGGTGGAGCTGTATGCCCGTCAGCAGCGATACGAGCTGTTTGAACGGCTGGCAGCAGATTTTCCACAGGGAAAGATTGCAACGGCGCACAACCTCAACGACAACGCGGAGACCATGCTCTTTTATCTGGCGCGTGGAACCGGAATGTCGGGGATGGGAGGCATCCCTCCGGTGCGCGGCAGGGTGATTCGTCCGCTGATTGGATGCACCCGGGCAGAAATCGAAACCTTCTGCCACGACGCAGGGCTGTCCTTTGTGACCGACAGCACCAATCTTTCCGATGACTATACCCGAAACCGGATTCGGCATTATCTGGTTCCGCTGATGGAACAGCTCAACGGAGCGTTTTTGGAGCACGCTGACCAGCTGAGCCAAACAGCCCGCTTGGAGGATAACTTTTTAGAAGAGCTGTGTAGCCGCGAATATGAGCGCATCTGTCTGGACAGCTCCGGACGAACGCTCGACCGGCAGAGGTTTCTTGCCCTGCATCCGGCGGTGCAGAGGCGGATTCTGGTGCTTCTGCTGCGTCGGGAAGGCATCCAGCCGGACTTTGAGCGGGTGGGTCTGATGCAGCAGCGGGTAGCTGTGGGCAGAGGAAAAACCGAGCTAAAATACGGGATTGCCCTCAAAGCGGATGAAGCGGCCTTTTCCATCGACCGGGAGGTTTTTTACCGCAACCGGCGCCAGCCCTACTTTGAGCATCCCCTTGTGCCGGGGGTCTGCGAATTGTTTCGTGGCAAGTGCATCGAGGTCAAAATCTGCTCGATGCAAGAATATAAACTTTTCTTTAATAAAGACCATGGTATCTTAAAAAACAGCTTCGATTGTGATAAAATGAAGGATATTGCGGTGGTTCGCCAACGGCGGGAAGGAGACCGCATTACATTGAAGGAACAGGGCGGCTCTCGCCCTCTGAAAAAAATCTGGAATGAAGCCCGAACTCCACAGGAAGAACGGTGGCGCGCGGCAGTAATCAGCGACGCTCAGGGAGTGGTCTGGGTGGAAGGATTTGGGTGTGACCGGCGGGTTTTGCCGGATGAGAACAGTAAAAGAATGGTATGGGTAAGGATTAAGGAGGAACAGAGATGAAAAATATGCAGGATGATATTTTAAAGGTTCTGCTTTCGGAAGAGGAAATTGCAGAAAAGGTGCAGGAAATCGGCGCACAGATCACCAAGGATTATCAGGACAAAAATCTGCTGATGGTCAGCGTCCTCAAGGGCTCCGTTGTTTTTATGGCTGATTTGATGAGAGCGGTGGACTGCCATGCACGCATCGACTTCATGTCCGTTTCCAGCTATGGCAACGGTACCAAAACCTCGGGCGTTGTTAAAATTGTGAAGGATTTGGATTTGAATCTGGAGGGCTACGACCTTCTGCTGGTAGAGGATATTCTGGACAGCGGCAAAACCCTGTACTACCTCAGAGAAATCCTCAAGGAAAGAAATCCTGCCAGCATCCGGATTGCAACACTGCTCAATAAACCTGCCAGAAGAGAGGCAGACATTGCTCCAGACTATTCCTGCTTTGAGGTCCCGGACGAATTCGTGGTCGGATACGGCTTGGACTTTGCGGAAAAATACCGCAACCTCCCATATATCGGGGTGCTCAAACCAGAAGTATATACCAAGTAAATCCAATTAGAACAGAATAAGAGAGACAGGAGTGAATCATTGGTGCCCAAAAAATCAAAAGGAATCCTCATGTACTTGGGAATGTTTGGCCTGCTCATCGTGCTGCTGTTCGCGATGATGTCCATGGACAAACCGACCTCAAGTCTCAAGTATTACCAGGTCCTGGATTATTTCCGGGAGGATCAGGTAGAGGAGTACCAGATCGACTACAATACCGGGGAACTGACCATCCGCCTCAAGGACCAGAGCCAGCTGGTCGATTACCAGCTGCCCAGCATTTCTCAGTTCAACGAGGATGTCAAGCCCTATATCCAGCAATATGAACAGCAGAGCGATACGAGCTTCAAGCGCAACTACCTGCCTGCGAAGGAGCCGTCGCTGCTGATTACCCTGCTGCCGACCCTGCTGATGCTGGGCGGTATCCTGCTGCTGTGGGTCTTTATGATGCGTCAGGCAGGCGGAGGCGGAGGAAAGATGAACACCTTCGGCAAAGCCAAGCCAAAGCCAGTGGAAGACGGCAGACGGGTGACCTTTGCCGATGTGGCTGGTGCTGACGAGGAGAAGGAAGAACTGGTCGAGGTGGTTGAGTTCCTCAAAGACCCGAAAAAATTCAATGCCCTCGGTGCGCGTATCCCGAAGGGTGTTCTGCTCATGGGCCCTCCCGGAACCGGTAAAACCCTGCTGGCGCGTGCGGTAGCGGGAGAAGCTGGTGTTCCATTCTATTCGATTTCCGGCTCGGACTTTGTTGAGATGTTCGTCGGCGTCGGCGCATCCCGAGTCAGAGATCTGTTTGACCAAGCGAAAAAAAGCGCACCCAGCATCATCTTCATCGATGAGATTGATGCGGTCGGCCGTCAGAGAGGCGCCGGATTGGGCGGAGGCCACGATGAACGAGAGCAGACCCTCAACCAGCTGCTGGTTGAGATGGACGGCTTTGGCGCCAACACCGGCGTTATCGTCATGGCAGCCACCAACCGCCGGGATATCCTTGACCCGGCTCTGCTGCGTCCGGGACGCTTTGACCGCCAGATTGTGGTCGGTTATCCGGATGTCAAGGGCAGAGAGGAAATCCTGAAGGTTCATACCCGAAACAAACCGCTGGGTCCGGATGTGGAATTGAGAGTCATCGCAAAGACGACGGTCGGATTCACCGGAGCGGATTTGGAAAACTTAGTCAATGAGGCAGCTCTGCTGGCTGCCAGAAAGGGCCGCAAGGCCATCACGATGGAGGACATCGAGGAAGCGACCATCAAGGTGGTTGCAGGACCGGAGAAGCGCAGCCATGTGGTTTCTGACAAGGATAAGCGCCTGACCTGCTTCCACGAGGCCGGCCACGCAGTTAGCACCTATTACTGCGATACGCAGGATAAGGTACATGAGATTTCGATTATCCCGCGCGGTATGGCAGGCGGATATACCATGAGTCTGCCGGCAGAGGATAAGAGCTATGAAACCAAAAAGGGAATGCAGGAAAATATCGTCACCCTGCTGGGCGGACGCATCGCAGAAAAACTGGTCCTCGACGATATTTCCACCGGTGCTTCCAACGACTTGGAACGCGCCACCAAGATTGCGAAGGCAATGGTGACCCGATATGGCTTCAGCGACCGCTTGGGCCCAATCGTTTATGGACAGAACGAGAACGAGGTTTTCCTCGGACGCGATTTGGGACATTCCCGCGATTACTCCGAGACGGTTGCAGCACAGATTGACGAGGAGGTTCGTGCAGTCATCGACAGTGCATACGACCAGTGCGAGACCATCCTGACCGAGCACATGGACCAGCTGCACAAGGTTGCAGAGTTCCTGTATGAATTTGAAAAGATCAACGGTGCAGACTTTGACCGCCTGATGAAGGGCGATTTCTCCGTATTCGAGGAGCATCGTCCAAAGAAGGAAACAAAGGCGCTGGAGACAGAGCAGGAGGCTCAGCCGGCAGTTCCATCGACCGAGGAATCGGCAGCGAAATCCGCTGAGCAGGAGTCCCCAAAAGAATAATTCGATTTTAAATCAAAAAGGCGAGCCGCAGTTGATACTGCGGCTCGCCTTTTTTTGCTGGTGGAAATAAGGCTTCAGAACGGGAAAAGGGCGCCTCCAAAAAGGAGACGCCCTTCCCTGTGGGAAACAGGTAATAAAAGTAGATCTCAGATGTGAATATCAGGTCTAGGATTTGTGTGGGATATGTGACCTGATAGCTATAGTATAGCTCTAATAATATAGAGCGTCAACAGGTAAATCGAAAAATCAGACAAATGCCTAAATAAATTTTCATTTTCACAGCACTTTCACAATGCTTTCACGGAAAAATCGGATTTTTCAGAAAAAATAAAGGGCTGAATTTTATAAAAATAAATATTTAGCTATGCTCAGTATTCTTAAATGAACTTGACGGCAGTTCCGTAAGCGATTATTTCCGCAGCACCTGCCATGATGGCGGAGGAGGCAAACCGAACATTGACGATTGCGTCTGCGCCAAGGCGCTCGGCATCCTCAATCATGCGCTGGGTTGCGATGGCACGGGCTTCGTTCATCATATCGGTGTAGTCCTTGATTTCTCCTCCGACCAGCGTTTTGAAGCTCGACATGATATCGCGCCCGATGTTCTTGGAGTGGACGGTGCTGCCGCGAACCAGAGACAGCGTCTCCAGCTGCTTGTCGGTGATGTAATCGGTATTGACAATCATCATAGAAAAGACCTCCTTGGAATATTCGGCGAGAACGCGTGGATACCAAAATCCCGACCGAGCGGTATGGAATGTTTGCTACGAAAGCCGAACGCGATGGGACGAATCCTGACGCTCTCATTTGAGAATGGGTAGGAGCGTGTGTTTTGGATTCTGAAAAATTCAGTCCTCTGGATGCCTCAATCATACCATGCGGGGAATCAGAAAGTCAATCTCCGAACGAAGGGCAAAACAAAAAGCCGCTGCCTATTGGCAACGGCTTGCTTGTTTTGTTGTGTAAACTAGATAGCACGGGTTACTTTACCAGAACGCAGGCAACGGGTGCAGGCGTGGATGTGGCACGGAGTACCATTTACAATTGCCTTCACACGTCTAACATTAGGTTTCCAGCTTCTGTTAGATCTTCTATGAGAATGAGAAACCTTAATACCGAAAGTAACGCCTTTTCCGCAGATATCGCATTTAGCCATTAGTCTGCACCTCCTTCTAACTTTTAACAAGTCAACATTCGTATTTTACCAGATATCTTTTCAAATTTCAAGTCTTTTTTCGAGATTATTTTAAAAAAAGGAAAATTAACAATTTTGCCGTGTTGCAATCCCTTGTTTTTTGTGATGTTGAAAGGTATAATGAAATTCAAAAGGAAAAAGTTCTGCGTTTTTTAGAATCTAAAGAAATCGTCCGGCACAGAAAGCCGCCGTAATATGCAGAACGGATAAAGGAGTCGATGTTTTGTTTTCGAGATTAAATCCCGTCACAGTGCTGGTGCGTGCGCTGGTGCTGTTTACTGCAATGCCCATCCACGAGTGTGCCCATGGCTGGGTAGCAGATAAGCTGGGAGACCACACGGCAAGAAGTCAGGGAAGGCTGACTCTGAACCCGTTTCACCATCTGGACCCGTTTGGCAGTGTGCTGCTTCTGCTGGCAGGTGTGGGCTGGGCAAAGCCGGTTCCGGTCAATCCCTACTACTTTCACAAAATTGACCGTCGGGCAGGAATGGCACTGACAGCTCTGGCAGGTCCGGTCTCCAATCTTCTGATGTCGATAATCACCCTGCTGATTGCGAAGCTGTTACTTCTATTTGGGGTCAACGGAATTTTGGTCAGCATCTTTATTACCATGTGCCAAATCAATCTGGGACTGGCAGTATTCAACCTGATTCCGATTCATCCGCTGGACGGGTCGCGCATCCTTTCCTATTTTCTGCCTGCCAAAGCAGCCGATTGGCTGGATGAGCATGAGCAGATCATCTACATCATTTTCATGGTCGTAATTCTGTTTACCAATCTGCTGGATGTTCCGCTGAGCTTTTTGAGCGGCCTGCTGTTCAAGGCAATCAACTGGCTGACCTCCTTCGTGGGATTTTAAGGGGGCAGCATCTTGGTAGAACAGCTTTCCTTTAAGGTTGCACAGGTCGAAGGGCCGCTGGATTTGATTTTACAGCTGATTTCCAAGCACAAGCTGAACATCTATGATATTGAAATTGCAAAGCTGCTCGAGCAGTATCTGGCCTATATGGAGGAAGCGCAGAGTCAGGAGATGGAGATTGCCAGCGAATTTTTGGAGATGGCCTCCCGACTGGTTTATATCAAATCGGTTTCGCTGCTTCCCAAGCATGAGGAGTTGGAGGAACAGCTGAAGAAGGAGCTGACCGGTCAGCTCATCGAATATACACTGTGCCGTCAGGTGGCACAGCTGCTGCAAAACCGATATGTTGGGGACGAGCTGTTTTACCGCCCAATGCAGCAGGTCGAGCAGGACATGAGCTATCACCGCAGCCACAAGCCAAAGGTGCTGTTGGAGGCTTATCTGGCATCTGTGGGCAGGAAGAAGTTGCCGCAGGACAGCAAGAGGGCGCTAGAGCCGCTCGTTGCAAAGCGCGTGGTTTCGGTAAGCTCCAGAATCGTGGTGGTGATGAACCACCTTTACCAGAAGCGCAGAGCGCCATTTCTGTCTCTCTTTGAGGACAGCCGAGACCGCGCGGAAATCGTCGCGACCTTTTTGGCTGTGTTGGAGCTGGTAAAAAACAAACGAGTGATGATTGAGGAGGATGGCAGGACCATCGCCCTCTTGTAATAGCGGGGAGGATTCCACTTGACAAAACTGGCAGAGCTGGAACGCAGCATACAGGCTGTGCTGTTTGCCGCCGGAGAGCCTTACGAAAAAGAAAGGCTGGCACAGCTGTTGGAAATCGACACAGGGATGTTGGCACAGCTGGTCGAGCGCATCAACGAGTTTTATAAAAAGACCCCGTTTGCTATTTTGGAACTTGACCAAAGCTATCAGATGGTGACACGGGCAGAATATGCCACCATCATCCGTCAGGCATTGGAGGTTAAAAACAATGCTCCGCTGAGTCAGGCGGCGATGGAGGTACTGGCAATCATCGCCTATAACCAGCCGGTCACCAAGTCCTTTATCGAGCAGGTGCGCGGTGTGGACAGCGGCTCGGTGGTTAATTCTCTGGTGGCAAAGGAGCTGGTGGAGGAGCAGGGCAGGCTGGAAATTCCCGGCAGACCCATCTCCTATGGAACAACAGAGCATTTTTTGCGCTGCTTTGGCATGAAGAGTATCGAGGCACTTCCGAAGATTCCACAATCTCAAGGGGAGTCGGTGGAAAGCTAGAGCATTTTGATGGATCGGAAGGAGGGACAGTCGGTGGTCGTGTTGTGGGTCATAGGAATCTTGCTGCTTTTGCTGTGTCTGCCTTTAACGCTGCGCGTCGGCTGGTGGCTGCCTCCAAAGGGCAAACAAACCGTCACGCAGACCGGCTTCCTAACCGAGCGGGTGCAGGAGGAGATTGCCGCACTGGAGCTTTGTGAGGACGACCAGACCATCCTGCGCCAGATGATTGCAGAACTGCCGCAGCAGCAGGAGGTGCAGAAGGAGCTGAGCGTTTCGCTGTGGTGGCTGTGCTTTCACTGGAACCTGTTTCCGCTTGCACCGAAGAAGCCGAAAAAGAAGGCCGCTGCAAAGGACACCAAGCCGAAGAAGGAAAAGCCAAAAGAGGAAACCTCACAGCCGGATGCCAAAGCTCCGGGCCGCAAGAAGCTGCTGGGAGAGCTTTGGCAGTGTGCCCGCAAGCCGTTGCAGATGATTCTGTCGGATTTGTGCCTGCATCATCTGGACCTTCGGGCATCCTGCGGAGCGTCGGACAGCGCACAGGCCGCGACAGGCTCCCAGAAGATGGGGATTGCGGTCTACACCCTGCTGGGAACGATTCAAAATTTCATACGAGTCCGATCAGCCAATCTCCAAATCCAGCCGGATTTTCTGGCAGAGGAGACAGACTGGTCGATTCGGTTTCGTTTGAGCATCCATCCCATTGTCTGGCTGGGAGCAGCCCTGCGGTTTGCAGGCTCTTTCATCAGCGGGATGATCGGCAAAATGAAAAAACAATCCAAAAAACAAAAACAGGATTCAACCAATCCCAACCGCTCCGGTGGAAAATCTCCGCAGGAGCAAGCAGCCTCCTGATGGAGCGGTCGAATCTGAAGGATAAAAAACAACAGGATTTACAGGGAAAGGAATGATTTTATGAGTCAGCATATTCATGAACTGATGGGTGAGTCGATGAAGGGACTGCGGGACCTGGTCGATGTTGATTGCATTATCGGCAAACCAATCGTGACCGCAAGCAATACTACCATCATCCCGGTCTCCAAGGTAACCTTTGGCTTTGGCTCGGGAGGAAGCGATATTGCCAAATCTGCCAAGGATGATTTTGGCGGAGGAGCCGGTGCAGGCGTCACCATCCAGCCACTGTGCTTTTTGATTGAGCGGGACGGAGATGTCCGTGTCCTCAATGTCAGCCAGAGCAGAACCGCAGCAGATGCGCTGGTCAATATGGTGCCGGAAACCATCGACCGCATCTCGGCGATGGTCAACAAAAACAAGGAAAAACCGGCAGACAAGACCGAACCCAAAACAGAGGCATAAAAAAGGAGAGCATCCATACGACAAGGTGTGGATGCTCTCTTTTATGTATTGTTAGTTTGAGGGGGAGAGGGATTTAAACAGACGGGCGTTCCAAAACTGCATCCCCATCTGCTCAATGTAAAAGTGAAGGACGGCAGGATAGTTTTTGGCGGAGGTACTCAGGGTTATCATCTGTGCCTGTCCGCAGACTGCCTTTTCGGCAAAGGCAAACAGCCGGGAGCCGATGCCGGAACTTCTCAGCTCGGGCAGGACATACAGCTCCTCAATTTCAAAGCAGGAGGTCCCGGCAGGTATTATGGAGGTGGGTTTCGAGGTTGTTTCGAGGGCCCCGAACAGATAGCCTATCAGCGTCCCCTGATGCCATGCCGTAAAGATGCGGTTGCCCTCGATATCACTGCGCTCATTTTTGTGGTAGCCGTGCAGTGATCCCTCCTCTTCCCATTGCTCTGACAGTTGAATCAGTTGACCGAGCAGCTTGTCAGTGAGAGGAGACTCCTGAATGGAGATATTGCCGGAAGAAATCAGGCGCTTTTCTAGCTGGCAATCACAGGGTTCGGCGGCGGTGAGGTCAGGATGATACCATTGTGCCTCGACACAGCCGACCGAACGGTAAAATTCCTGCGTTTCCTGTGCGGAGTGGGAGGAAAGGTAGAGCTTGGCAGCCCCTCGTTCCCGGGCAGCGTCACAGGAGAGGAAGAACAACTTTCGTCCAATCCCCCTGCCGCGCGATTCGTTGGAAACATGAAGGTTAGAAAGCTGGAGATATTCCTTGTCCGGTCCAAAGGGATGGTTTTCCAGTGAAGCAAACCCACAGAGGGCACCGTCCCGAAAAGCTCCGATTACAGCACCGCCGTCCCGCAGGGTGGTGCGAAGAAAATCACACAGCGAGAGGTAATCCGATTCGTCCCATTGTTCGGTAAAGGCAATATCCTGAAGAACCCAGTTGCCTTCTTTTTTGCGCCAGCATCGCGTTACCTTCTGATATCGGTCAAATTGGGAAAAAAGTTCCGGGATTAGCTGTGGTTCGGACAAAAAGGAATAATGTATCGATTTCATGGAAAGGCTCCCTTGTTTATTTTTTTCGGAAGTGACCAAACAGCTTTTCCCGCAGGGTGGGCTTGACCGAGGACAGCTCCAACGGTTTTTCAAAATACTGATGCAGATAGGCGTGGGAGTCCAGCGGCTGGACATGGTCGCTGGTATCCTTTAAGTAGCTGCCGTCGGAGAGCATCTGCCAGGAGTTTTGATTGTCCATCAAAATGGCATCTACCAGATGGCGGATGTCCTGACGCGCACCGGCGGATTTGATTTCGGCAAAGACCTCGACACGGCGGCGGGTGTTGCGGTTGAGCAGGTCACCGGAGCCGATGAAGATGCGCTGGGTATCCGGGTCTGCACCGAAGATGAAGATGCGGGAGTGCTCCAGATAGCGGCCAACGATGCTCTTGATGTGGATGTTCTCGGTGTAGCCCGAAATGCCGGGACACAGGCAGCAGATGCCGCGGACGACCATCTCCACCTGAACCCCTGCCTGAGAGGCTTCGATGAGCTTTTCCATCACATCCATGTCATTGAGCGAGTTGACCTTGATAAAGACATAGCCTGGATGTCCGGAGCGGCAGAGGTCAATCTGCTCCTGAATGTACTCGATGACACGGGGCTCGAAGCAGTTGGGCGCGACCCAAAGGCTCTGTGTGGTATCGACCACCTCGCCCATGCAAAGCTCCTGAAAAACATGGGTTGCATCCTCGCCCATCTTCTGGTCGGAGGAGATGAAGGAAAGGTCGGTGTACAGCTCAGAGGTTTTTTCGTTATAGTTGCCGGTGCCCACCTGCGTGATGTAGCGGATTTGGTTGTGTACCTTTCGGGTAATCAGGCAGAGCTTGGCATGAATCTTGTAGTCGCTCAGACCGTAGATGACGGTGCAGCCTGCCTCTTCGAGCATGGTGGCATAATCGATGTTGCTCTGCTCATCGAAGCGGGCACGCAACTCCAGAACGCACAGAACCTCCTTGCCCTTCTCGGCGGCATGGGCCAGCGCAGAGGCAATCTTACTGTGGTTTGCCAGGCGGTAGAGGGAGATCTTGATGGAGACCACGCAGGGGTCATCACCGGCTTCATACAGCAGGTCAACGAACGGTTTGGTGCTGTGGAACGGAAAGCTCAGCAGCAGGTCGTGATTTTGCAGGTAGTTCAGCGCACCGCCGGCCTGACCTTTGGCAAAGTCAACCGGCACAAAGGGCTTGGCTTCCCGATAATACCACTGCTTCTGGTCCTTGCGCGGGTCCAGAGCAGAGGCAAGAGAAAAGCCAAAGGAAAAATCCAGCGGGATGGAGCGCACCATGATGCAGCTTGGAGAGACCTTCATCTTCTGGCACAGGAAGCCGGAGAGACGCTCGCTGGGAGCCGAGGAAAACTGAAGCCGAACCACATCCAGACGGCGGCGCTTTTTCAGCATCTCCTCCATCACGCCGCGGAAGTCGATGTCGAAGTCCAGCAGCCCCTCATCCACCGAGATGTCTGCATTTCGGGTGACGCGCATGATGTGCTTTTCCAGCACCTTCTGCTTGCCGAACAGCTTTTGAGCAAAGTGCAGCAGCACATCGGCAGTGAAGAAAATCTTGCGCCGCTGGTTGATGGTGAAGATATAGTAGGACGGCAGCTGGGAGAAGGGGACAAAGCCCAGCCGGATGTTGTCGGTTTTGTCGGACAGAATCGCAACGATAAACGATTCCTTGTTTTTTAGAAATGGGAAGGGATGCTGGCGGTCGATAATCTGGGGAGAGAGCAGCGGACGCATTTCCTGGCTGAAATATTTTTGCAGAATCTGCTCGTCCAGCTTGCTCATGTGGTGGATATCCAGAACATCGATGTCCTGCATTTTCAGCTCCTGACAAATCTGATTCCAAGCACGCTGGGTGGTGGAGCTGATTTCGTTGACACGACGGAGGATGGCATCAATCTGACCGGCGGCATTGAGCCCGGTCTTGTCGTCGAGCTTGTCAGGTTCCAGAATACTTTGGTCGTGCAGAGAGCCAACCCGAACCATGAAGAATTCGTCCAGATTGGAAAAATAAATCGAGAGGAACTTTAAGCGTTCCATCAGCGGAATGTTGGGGTCGAGCGATTCGCTCAGGACGCGGCGGTTAAATTCCAGCCAGCTGAGTTCACGGTTGACGAAGATGTTTTGAGGGAAGGTAGGTGTTGTATCGTCCATATAAATCCTCCTGCGTGGAGCGTTTCGGTCAAGGGTTTCAGCAGGAGATTTCGCTGAGCAGGACCTCGGCGAGAATCTTCATGCCGGTACGGGTGGATTCGATGTCAACCCACTCGTCGCGGGTGTGTGCGCCACAGCCATCATAGACGCCGAAGCAGACGGCGGGGATGCCCATGGACAGAGGAATGTTGCAGTCGGTGGAGCCACATTCCTCGTAGCGGCTTCGACCATATTTCAGGGAGGCTTCGGTTACGATTTTGGCAAGGGCGGACGGGTCAACCTCTCCCTTGCAGGGACGGTCGCCGAGCAGCTCAACCTCCACGCCGATTCCCATGGTTCGGAAGGAGGCAATCACAGACTGGAAGAAGGTGTCCATGTAGGCAAGCCCTTCTCTCTGGTTGGAGCGGTATTCATACATCAGGGAGCAGTTTTGGGCGATGGTGTTGACCGAGGTGCCGCCCTCGATGAGGCCGACATTATAGGTGGTCTTGCCGAAGTCCGGAGCCTTTAAACTGTAGAAGGTGTCAATCATCTTCGCCGCATAGTAGATGGCGTTGCGGTTGCCGAAGTTGCCGAAGGAGTGACCGCCCTCGGTGGTGATGGTGATGCGCCAGCGCTTGGAGCCGACTGCATCGGTGACAACGGAATCCAGCTCACCGTCGATGGCATAGAAGCGGGAGATACGAGAACCGTAGTCCTTCATCAGCTGACGGGTTCCCTTGAGATTTCCCAAGCCCTCCTCGCCGGAATTGAGCACAAAGAGAATGCCGGTTTTCGGCTGGAGGTTCAGAGCAATCGCCATGGCAGCCATCTCCATGACAGCGACAGCGTTGGTGGTGTCGTCGCCGATGCCGGGAGCGTAGTATCTTCCGTTCTCCTCGCGGAAGGGCAGAGGCTCGGTGTCCGGGAACACGACATCGGTATGTCCGAGAATGGCACACAGGTCGTTGGAGTTTTCGGAGATATGATAAGGGAAGATGACATTGAGAGCGTCGTCAATCACGACACCGGTGGCGCCGAGAGATTCCAGATACTGTTTGCACCAGATTGCTCGCTGCTCCTCGTGGTTGGACGGAGCAGGAATCCGGGCAAGCTCGCGGATGGCGGCAAGGTAGCGCGGACGGTTTTCTTCCAGATATTCGATGACCTTCTGATGGATGTTCTGACATTCTGACATAGGACGCGCCTCCTAATTCAAAAAAAGATTTGGGGGCGCAGCGCCCTCATTACATTTATCATAGCACAACTTTAGTGAATCTGCAATTTTAAACAAAAGATTTTACAAAATCGGGTCGGATTTTACCTGTTCTTAACATATTTTCGGGGGAAAAGCCGGGATTTTATCTGGCAAAGAAAGCAGAGCCGGGAATCAGGGCCTTGGGTTTTACTGGGTGTGAAAAAAAGAAATTTACAAGAATGAGGGATTTTTCGCTTGCAGGAAAAAGAAAATCCTGCCGGAAAGCCTATTGCGAAGCAGCAAAGCCTATGATACCATATTAATGTCATGAAAATTTAGGGAATAAAAATTTTCGGAATGAAAAAAGGGGGAGAAGCGGCAAGCAAAGGCAAACAGGGAGCGGGCAGGCAAACAGGCCACCGGCTCCTTGACGAGAGTGATCCAATATCACAGGATGGGCTGGCGAAGGCAATCTGTGCAGCGCCGCCGGACATTAAGTTTCTAATGAGATGGAGAGAAGAAAAAAATGGAGAATAAACGAGTTCAGACATTGAGCAATCTGTCGCTGTTGTTGGTGGCAATCATCTGGGGGTCCGGATTTATCGGCTCGCAGATGGCACTGGACGCCAACCTCAGCTCTGCCTTTATCATGTTTGTTCGATTTGCGATTGCGACCCTGATTGTGGGTGTGGCATTTTTTAAGGACTTAAAAAAGAACCTGAAAAAGGAGCATATCAAGGGAGGAATCCTCATTGGCCTGTACCTGTTTTTAGCATTCTATGTTCAGACGGTGGGCTTGCAGTACACAACCCCGTCCAACAATGCCTTCATCACAGCGTCCAATGTGGTGATGGTGCCGTTTTTGTGGTGGATAATCAGCAAGAAACGACCGAGCATCAAGATTTTTGTTTCCTCCTTCTTGTGCCTGATTGGAATCGGAATCCTGTCTGTTGATTTTTCACAGGGATTTTCTTTGAAGGTGGGCGACCTGCTGACCCTGCTGTGCGCCCTTTTGTTTGCCTGCCAGATTATCGCGACCGGAATTCTTGCCCAAAAGATGGACGCAAAGGTTGTGGTTTTCCTCCAGTTTGCCGTTGCGACCGTCTGCGGCTTTTTGATGTTCATGCTGACCGACCGTGATTTTTCTGCCTTTGCTTCCCCGAAGGGAATGGCAGCAGTGGCATATCTCGGCATTTTCAGCACCTGTCTGTGTTATTTCTTGCAGACCACGGCGCAGCAGCACGTGGAATCTGCCAAAGCAGCCATCATCCTGGCGACCGAATCGCTGTTCGGAACCATCTTTTCGGTTGTGCTGGGATATGATAAATTGACCGTCAACATGGTGATCGGCGGGGTCATCATCCTGACCTCCATCATCATGACCGAGGTGAAGCTGCCTTCCAAAAAGGGAGAGGAGCTTCAGGCAGATTTGCTGAACAAATAAACAGAAGGGGAGAATCACAATGCGAAAGGTTTATCGCTACACCGATGCGGACTGGAACAATCTGGAAGTGCTTGAGCGCGGCAGGATGCAGATGCGGCCCTTCCTCTGCGGCTATGACAGTGAGGAAAAGGCTAAGCAGGGAAAGAAGGACAAGGTGCGTCTGCTCAACGGCGAGTGGAATTTCAAGGGATTTTGGAGTCCCTTTGACAGTGATGACCAGTGGGTTTTTCCACAGTATGACGATGGAAAATGGGGAAAGATGCCGGTGCCGGGTCATTGGCAGCTGAATGGGTTTGACCTTCCGCATTATGCCGATGCCATCAATCCGTACCCGATTCTGGATACCCCGCAGATGCCGGCAAAGAATCCGACCGGCGCTTACCGCTATGCCTTTTCGACGGAAAAGCAGGAGGGCATGGAATACCTGCTGCGGTTCGACGGGGTGGAGAGCGCATATCACCTCTGGCTGAACGGTATCTTTATCGGCTACAGTCAGGGCCCGCACATCACAGCGGAGTTTGATGTGACCCACGCACTGCATGACGGGGAAAACCTGCTGGCAGTGAAGGTGTATAAATACTGCGATGGAAGCTATCTGGAAAATCAGGATATGTGGAATCTGTCGGGAATCGTGCGGAATGTCAGCCTGATTGTCCGTCCGCAGATTCACCTGAGCGACTATCGGGTGGTCAGCGACTATCGCTGGCAGGACGGAGAAGGCGTGCTGTCGGTGACAGCGGAGCTGGAAAATCACAGCGAGCAGCCACAGCAGCTTCAGCTGTCGGCCCGCCTGTTTGACAGGGACGAGCTGATGTGGGAGCAGAGCATCTCCACCGAGCTGACAGAGGGAGAGGGACTGGTTCGCAACCTGACTGCGGAATTTGCAAACATCCAGCCGTGGTCGGCAGAAAATCCAAAGCTGTATCACCTGTACCTGACCCTGTCCGGCGCGGACGGAAGGGTAATCGAGGTTTATCCGCAGAGGGTTGGATTCCGAACTATCGAGCTTCGGGACGGCTTGTTCTTGGTCAACGGAAAGGCCATCAAGCTGCGCGGCGTCAACCGTCATGACTGGAACCCGGACACCGGCCGTGCCATCACCCGAGAGGATATGCTTCGGGACTTGATGCTAATGAAGCAGAACAACATCAATGCGATTCGGACTTCGCACTATCCGGCGGACACCCAGTTTTTGGATTTGTGCGACGAGTACGGATTTTATGTGATGGAGGAGGCAGACCTGGAGTGCAACCAGATGGCAAATATCAAGGGCAAGTACAACAAGCTGTCCGACGATATTCGCTGGGAAGCCAGCTATCTGGACCGAAACGAGCGGATGGTGCGCCGGGACAAAAACCACCCATCTATCCTGTTCTGGTCCTTGGGAAATGAGTCGGGCTTCGGCACCAACTTTGTGGTCTGCGGCAGATTTCTCAAGGCATACGACCCGACTCGTCTGGTTCATTACGAAGAGGACCGGGATGCTTCGATTGCGGATGTTTATTCCACGATGTATACCCGACACCATCAGTTGGAACTGCTGGGCAGAGACACCGCCCTTCCAAAACCGCACGTCGTCTGCGAATATGCCCATGCGATGGGAAACGGTCCGGGCGGTCTGAAGGAATATTGGGAGATTTTTGAGCGGTATCCGCGCTTACAGGGCGGCTTTGTCTGGGAGTGGGTTGACCACGGAATCCGTGCCGAGAACGGCGGTTTCCTGTACGGCGGAGATTTTGGCGAGAAACCAACCAGCGGTTCGTTCTGCTGCGATGGTCTGGTGCAGGCAGACAGAAGGCCGACACCGGGTTTGCGTCAGCTGAAAAAGGCGTTGGAGCCAGTTCGGGTGCTGGAATATCATGCCGAAAATGGCTCTATGACGGTGGAAAACCGATACGATTATCTTTCGCTCGACCATATCCGCTGTATGCTGGAGGTGACCTCCTCGGATGAGGCGGTGCTGCTGAACAAGGAAGTGGCGCTGGGAACCATCCAGCCGGGAGAGCGCGCTGTTGTTTCGGCGATTCAGCCGCAGGAGCTGGCAGAGCTGCCGGAGGGCAAAGATTACCTGCTGAGTGTGTATTTTTATGATACCCGAGAGCTGGACTGGAACGACCGGTCACAGTACTGTGCGTTTTTCCAGCAGTATCTCAAGCGGCAGGAGGGATTTGTGCTGCCATCCGAACCGGCGCAGGGAGGAGCCTTGCAGGTTCGGGAGGAAGGCTCGAATCTGATTGTGGAAAATGAGCGCGTCACCCTGACCTTCGACCGGGTTCGCGGCTATCTTAGCGGCTACCGGTTGGAGGGGGAATCCCTGATTGAAACGGGGTATCCGCTCAATCTCTGGCGCGCACCGGTGGACAACGACCGCAATACGGCAAAGCTCTGGGAGAGCGAACTGGTATTCACCGCCCAGAATGTGGTGCAGAGTGTGTCGGTGGAGGAAGAAGAAAACTGCGTTGTCATCGAGTGCAGCCAGCTGTGCGCGCCGATTGTCAAGGAGTGGAAAATCAGCTATCAGACCCGCTATACCATCGAGCCGAACGGAATGGTCACCATTCAGATGGACGGCGTTCCGACCGGGATGCTGCCGGAGTGTCTGCCGAGAATTGGCCTGAGATTTGGGCTGAGTGCGGATTGCAGCCAGCTGTGCTGGTATGGACGCGGGGTAGAAGAAACCTACGCCGACTGCAAGGAGGGCAATCCATTCGGAATCTGGCGCAGAAGTGTGGAGGACAACTACTTCCCGTATGTCACCCCGCAGGAAAACGGCAACCACGAGGACACCAAGTGGCTGATGGCAGAGAAGGAAAACGGTGCGGCGCTGTGCGTTGCGGCTGAGGACAAGCTGGGATTCAGCGCACTGTACTACAGTCAGGAGCAGCTGACGAAAGCGACCCACAGTGCGGAGCTGGTCAAGGAGGACCATGTGACCCTGGTTCTGGATTACCGACAGATGGGTCTGGGCAGCGCCAGCTGGGGTGCAGAGTGTCTGGAACAGGACCGCCTGAAGCCGGAGCCATTCTCCTTCTGCTGGAAGCTGTTTGGCATTCGGAGGTCGAGATGAGCGCCGAGATAAACGGACGAATCATCCTTCCTTCGCCGGTCGGCAAGCTCCTGCTGGAAGAGCGCGGCGGAGCTTTGGTTCGTCTTTCGTTTGAAAATCAGATTTCGGGTCCGTTGGAACAGCGCTCGACCCCGTTCTTGGAGCAGGCAGCGCAGCAGCTTGCGGAATATTTTCGGGGAGAGCGGCAGGAATTTTCTCTTGCGCTTACATACGAGGGAACGGAGTTTCAGAAAAAAGTCTGGCAGGCCCTGCGCGAGATTCCGTACGGACAGACCAGAAGCTACGGACAGGTGGCACAGATGGCAGACAGTCCGAAAGCCAGCCGCGCAGTAGGAATGGCAAGCCACAACAACCCGATTGCCATTATCATCCCGTGCCATCGGGTGATTGGAGCTAACGGCAAGCTGGTCGGCTTTGGCGGCGGATTGCCGGTCAAGGAAAAGCTGCTTGCACTGGAAGCGGAATTTCGGGAATCTAACAGAAAAATCCAATAGGCAGAAAATAGAAAAAGCCTCCTTCCCGTCAAGCGGGAAGGAGGCTTTTAGCTTGGTTTAAAAATTGCGATATGCCCGAAAGGCGGAGGGAAGGGCAAGGGAGGAGCCAGAATCGGAGGAAAGCTCTTGGAGCTTGACCAAGGCAAAATCCTCCGGCAGAGAGAGGGGAAGGTCAGCCTTCACCGAAATCCTCCATGCGGTCATCCTCCACTCGATGTGGGTGAAGATGTGTTTGGAGGGTTTTGCCGGCAGAACCGATTGGACAGAAAAGCCGAAGGTGCTGGCAAGCTCCTCTACTGTCTGCCGGACAATCTGCTCCGTGGCGGTTTCTTCCAAAGCAGGAAATTCCCACATCCCAGAAAGAACTCCTTTGCTCGGGCGGCGGTGCAGGAGGGTGAAACGCTCCCCACTCTGTTCCAGCTCGAACAGCAGAAGGGTGCGCTCCTCACAGCGTCGGGCTTTCTTGGGAGCCTTGACCGGGAAATCCGTCTCCTGCCCCTGCTGGTGAGCAGAGCAGAGCTGCGCTAGAGGACAGAGCAGACACTGCGGAGCGCCGTTTGGCAGGCAGACGGTGGCGCCAAGCTCCATCAGGGATTGGTTAAAATCCCCGGCTCCGGGCTGAGGTTCCACCTCCAACAGGAGCTGACGAAAGATTTCTTTAGTTTTGGGCAGGGAGATGTCGTCCGAGCATCCGGTAACACGGGTCAGAACCCGCAGGACATTTCCATCCACCGCAGGGACGGGAAGGTCAAACGCGATGGAAGCAATCGCTCCGGCTGTATAATCGCCGATGCCGGGAAGCTGCTTGAGCTGATGGTAGTCGGCCGGAAGCAGACCGCCATGCAGACTGACGATTTGCTGGGCAGCCTTTTGCAGGTTGCGCACCCGGCTGTAGTAGCCGAGTCCCTCCCAAAGCTTGAGCAGCTGCTCCTCCGGACAGTCTGCAAGCGCCTGCACTGTTGGCAGAGCGTGCAGGAATCGCTCATAATAAGGCTTGACCGCCTCGACGCGGGTCTGCTGAAGCATGATTTCGGACACCCATACCCGGTAGGGATGAGGATTCTGCCTCCACGGAAGGTCGCGATGTCCTCGGCGATACCATGACAAAAGCGGCTCAACGATTGGTTCGAGCCGCTTCTGCTGAGAATGTCGCGCGGTCATTGTTGTTCTCCGACCGCATTGTTTTCCTGCTGTTTGATAAAATCCTTGATGCGGTCAAAGGTTTCCGCACTGATGACGTGTTCGATTCGGCAGGCGTCCGCACTGGCGTTTTCAGCGCTGACCCCTAAAATCTGTTCCAGAAAATGGCTGAGCAGGCAGTGCCGTTCATAGATTGCCTCCGCTTTGCTGCGTCCGGCTTCGGTCAGATGAATCTGATTATTTTTATCCATGATGATCAGACCGGCCGATTTGAGGATGCTCATGGCGCGGCTGACACTGGGCTTGGAAAAATCCAGTTCGGTGGCAATATCGATGGAGCGGACAGAACCATTTTTCTGTTCGAGCATCAGGATGGTTTCCAGGTAGTTTTCACCGGATTCCTGTATTTTCAAGGGAATCCATCTCCTTTCACGGTGGGATGGGGAGATTCTGTCGAAGGGCGCTGCGGCATGACAAGAAATGTTTTTTATTATTTGTACAGAATCATCCCGGATTTCACGCTACTATTTTAACATATTTACAACATTCTTGCAAGAGAGCACAGGGCAAGCGGCAGAGGACAAAATCGTTTGAGGAAGAAAAAAGATTGACAGAGATTGCGCTTTGACATACAATAATGGTAGATGAAGCTCCTTGCAGCAAGAATGCCGTAAAGGAGAAAAAGCGATAAAATGCCGGCGGCAGGCAAATACTCCGGCAAGGCATCGTTGGAGATACAGCCTGAAATCGGCAGGGTGGGCAGAGCTTGCCGGACAGCCAGGGTCGGTCTGTATGATTTGTTTTGTGATCAGCTAGGAAAATCGATATTGTTACAGAGGAGTCAGGAATGGAAAAAGGTACAAGAATTCAGAAGGTTCTTTCCGAGCAGGGCATCGTGTCCCGACGCAAGGCGGAAGAATGGATCGAACAGGGAAAAATCAAGGTCAACGGCCGTCCGGCCTCGCTGGGTCAGAAAATCAATCCGAACCGCGATGTGGTAACCATTGATGGAGAGCGCGTTTATTTCCAGAAGAGCAGTCAGAAATATTACATCATGCTGCACAAGCCGCGCGGCTATGTTACAACGATGAGCGACGAGCTGGGCAGAAAGTGCGTAGCGGAGCTGGTCGAGGATGTTCCGGAGAGAGTCTATCCGATTGGACGACTGGACAAGGACAGCGAAGGAATGCTGCTGTTTACCAACGACGGAGATTTCGCAAACCTGATCATGCACCCAAGCCACCATGTATCCAAGACCTATCGTGTTACCGTCCGTCCGGACATCAGCGATGCTCAGGTCATTCAGCTGTCCACCGGAGTGGTCATCGACGGAAAAAAGACCAGCCCAGCCCATGTCACAGTTTTGGAGAAGGCTCCGGGCAGAGTGGTGTTGCAGGTGGTGATTTATGAGGGACGCAACCGTCAGGTCAGAAAGATGTGTGAAGCAGTTGGTCTTGAGGTTGCAAGGCTCAAACGCACCGCAATCGGCCCGCTCAAGCTGGGAATGTTGGCTCCGGGAAAATGGAGAGAGTTGCGCCCGGGAGAAATCGGCATGATTCGAAATGCGGTCAAAACCTCGGCAGGTACCCCGGAGGTGCTGGGAGACTTGGATGAGGAGTTGCTGGGCAAGGCAGCAAAATCCCGCCAGCCTCGTGTGGAACAAGGGGCCTTCAAAGGGAAAAATACCAGAAGAAACGATGAGATGACAAGAGAACAGAGCCGCGAACGCGGCGGTCTGCGTCAGAATCAGTCCCGCTCCTATCAGCCGCGCAACAATACACGCGGAGGCAAACCCTACTCCAAGGGAGCAGGAAACAAGCCATTTACCAAAAAGGGGTCCGGGATGTAATCCAACAGCAGGAAAAGCGCAGGTGTGTTCGCCTGTGCTTTTTTGCTTTCAGGACAGGATGAAATGAAAAGGAGCAGCAAACAATGAAGGTGACTTTTGTGCGTCATGGACAGACGGACTGGAACAAGGAAGGAAAACAGCAGGGCAGGATGGACATTCCGCTCAATGCGACAGGAATCGAGCAGGCGCATCAAACGGCAGAGCTGCTCAAATCGGAGCCGTTCGACCGGGTCTACTGTTCTCCATTGACAAGAGCAAGGCAGACTGCGGAAATCATCTGCGAGAATCGGGACATCCCAATCATTCTGGAGCCAAGGCTGATTGAACGGGACATGGGAGAATTTCAGGGAAAGGACTGGAAGAGCTTTGACTCCGACCTTTTCTGGAACTATACGGCAAATGTCCAGTATGAAAAGGCGGAGAATATCCAGGTGCTGTTTGAGCGGGTGTACCAATTCTTGGACGAACTCAAAGGAAAACCGGGAAATGTGCTGCTGGTTTCGCACGGAGGGGTGTTTGCTCCGGTGAGCAGCTATGCGGGAAATTCCACAAAAGAGGACAAGCTCAGCGACATCCTGTTGGCAAACGCACAGGCATTTACCTTTGAAATTTAAATCGTTCCTTAGAATACAAGGAGGAAACAGTATATGAAGAAATTTCGGGTCAACTTTGGGGAATATCTAATCTCAATCTTTGGAATCATCGCCGGAGTCCTGCTTGCAATCTTTCCGCAGGAGTCGGTCAACATCATCACCTATGGAATCGGGGCAGTCTCCATCATCTATGGAATCATGAAGGTGGTGTCCTATCTTCAAAACCGCGTGATTTCCTTCTATTATGCGGGAGAACTGGTCATGGGAATCATTCTGGTGGGAATCGGCATTTTTTGCTTTACCAATCCCGGCGGAATCTTTGCCATCCTGCCCATCATTCTGGGCATCCTGGTGCTGATTGAAGGGGTGTCCAAGATTCAGAGAGCGCTGATGCTCAAAAATTATCAATATCCCCGTTGGGGAACCGCAATGGTTCTGGGAGCTGCCATCACAGGCTTAGGTCTGCTGCTGGTCATCAACCCGTTCGAGGCGCTGGTGGTCACGGTTCGGATTCTGGGCATTGTTTTGGTTGGAGATGGAATTGCCGGCCTTTGGGTCAGCTTGGCACTTCGGAAATTTTCATAAGCTGCGAAGGAGGAAGAAAACGTGGCACAGTATCTGTTGGCATTGGACCAAGGGACAACCAGCTCCCGAGCAATTTTGTTTGACGACCAGCAAAATATCGTCGGGATTTCTCAGAAGGAATTTACCCAGCATTATCCCCGACAGGGATGGGTGGAGCAGGACCCGATGGAAATCTACTCCTCGCAGTACGGCGTGATGATGGAAGTGATTGCCAAGAGCGGCGTGGAGGTTCGGGACATTCGGGGAATCGGAATCACCAACCAAAGAGAGACAACGATTATATGGGATGCCAAGACCGGCAGACCGGTTTATCCTGCCATCGTCTGGCAGTGCAGAAGAACAGCGGACATGGTGGACCGCTTAAAGGAGCAGGGGCTGGGAGATTACATTCGCGAGACGACCGGGCTGGTGCCGGATGCCTATTTTTCCGCAACTAAGATTGCGTGGATTTTAGACCGGGTTCCGGACGGACGACAGCGGGCAAAGGCAGGAGAGCTCCTGTTTGGAACGGTGGACAGCTGGCTGATTTGGAAGCTGACCGGAGGAGCGGTCCATGTGACCGATTACACCAATGCTTCCCGAACGATGCTGTTTAATATCCATACGCTGGAATGGGACGAACGGCTGTTGGAGATTTTTGATATTCCAAGAGAAATGCTTCCGCAGGTTCATGACAGCAGTGAGATTTATGGGTACACAACCATCCAAGGAGAGAGCATCCCGATTGCCGGAATTGCCGGAGACCAGCAGGCGGCGCTGTTTGGGCAGTGCTGCTTTGAGGTAGGTCAGGCAAAAAACACCTACGGCACCGGATGCTTCCTGCTGATGAACACAGGAGACAAGCCCTGCATGAGCCAGAACGGACTGATTACGACCATCGCAATCGGCTTAAACGGTCAGGTGCAGTATGCATTGGAGGGCAGCGTCTTTGTCGGCGGAGCGGTGATTCAGTGGCTTCGCGACGAGATGCGCTTCATTACGGAATCTAAAGACGCAGAGTATTATGCACAGAAGGTGGAGAATACCGGAGGCGTTTATCTGGTGCCGGCCTTTACGGGATTGGGAGCGCCGCACTGGGATATGTATGCGCGCGGCTGTCTGATTGGACTGACCCGCGGCACCAGACGGGAGCATATCATTCGGGCGGCGCAGGAATCGATTGCTTACCAGAGCTATGACCTGGTCAAGGCAATGGAGAAGGACACCGGTTCCGAGCTTAGCGAGCTGAAGGTGGACGGCGGTGCAAGCCGGGATGCTTTTTTGATGCAGTTTCAGGCGGATATTCTGGGATGTGAGGTCCATCGCCCGATGATACGGGAGACGACTGCTCTGGGTGCAGCATACCTTGCAGGGCTGGCAGTCGGAGTCTGGAAGGATCAGGAGGAGATTCGCCGACTGTGGAACTGTGATGTGACCTTCCGCTCCAAGATGGAGGAGGAAGAACGGGAAAAGCTGCTGCGTGGATGGCACAAGGCGGTTGGACGCAGTTTAAACTGGAGCGAAGAATAAACAAAAAGAGGTTTTCTCTCAAGCGGGTGGCTTGGGAGAAAACCTCTTTTTTCAGTTTAGAGCAGAGAATCAAAAATTGAGAGCAGGGAGGAAAGCGAGAAGGACTCAGCATTCCAGCTCTCTTCCAGCAGAAGCTCTAAATTTTCATCGCAGTATTCGATTTCCTTGGAGAGAGCCTTGATGTTTTGAATCTGTCGGCTGGGAGAAAAGCACCCGTCAAGCAGGTCTTGGCGGTCCAGCAGTAAAACAAGAACAGGAGCAAGCAGAGAAAATTTGATGCGGGAAAGCAAGTCCTCGTCCCAAACGGATTTGAGCAGGTAGCGGTAAAGGAAGTAGACGCTCAGGTGTTCGTACACATAGAGACGGTCGGAAAGGGAGGGAAAGTGTTCGATGGGTTGTATCAGCTCCGGCAGACGGGATTGGAGGTCGGCAAGGCGTCCATGCCAGTTGGGGTCAATCGGTTCCAGCGTTTGCAGAAAATTCAGAATATGACAGAGGGCTTCTTCCGGGGAAAGGGAAGGGCACTCCGACGGGAGCTTGCACCCATCTTCCGCTGTGATGTCCGGGAGAAAATTGTTATCCAGAAGCTCCTGCGCCTGCGCTGCAAGGGTGAGAGCGGATTGGAAGCGTGCCGCCAGCGGTTGGTTACGGTCCTGTAAAATCCGGAAGAGGGTTGTCCGAAACGAAATCAGGGAAGATAATAACTCCGCGTCAAAAGGGTTGGAGTCGGGCTCCTCCTCGATTTCCACCGTTTGAAAGGACAGCGGCTGTGAATCTGAAATCAAAAGGCGGACTGCTTCCTCACAGCACAGTCCGAGTCCGCTTTCCTTGTAGTTTCCGAACCACTCATGAAATCGGGGATGTTGACTGCAAATCTCGCACAGGTGTTCTTCTCCAAGCTCTTGAAAGATATCGCAAAGATTCTGCTCATTTAAAAAGGGACAGCGTTCTGCGCGGGACAGCAGAAAATGAGGAGTATCTTCTGTGGAAATGTTCTCTTTTAGACGCTTGCCGAAGGGAGAGCGAACCGAGTGGTAGTAGGAGAGGGTCTGCGGGTCGATGTCGATTTCCCAGCCGATGCAGCAGTTATCGGAGCATCGGGACGCAGTACACTGAAATTGCGGATAAAATGCGGGAATGGTCTGTTTCATCAAAAGGACCTCCAATGGTAAAGGTTGGATTCAGTATAGCATTTTACAAAGCTCTAACGCAAGGGTGAGAACTGTTGTCCTTCTTTTATGATTAAAAGAAGGACAGAAAAAGGAATTGGACAAGCGAAGAAAAAATAGGTATACTGAAAAAAATAGGAGAGGAGGCAAAAACAGAATGATGGAACAGGCAACTGCGCAATTCATGGAGAGATTGAAGGAAGTTTCGGACGGACAAAATCGATGCCTGATTGCGATTGACGGGCGATGCGGAGCAGGAAAAACAACGCTGGCAGAAGAAATTCAGAAGAAAATCGACTGTAATGTCTTTCATATGGACCATTTTTTCCTTCGTCCGGAGCAGAGAACCAAAGAACGGCTCATGCAGCCGGGAGGAAATATCGACCATGAGCGATTTTTAAAAGAGGTTCTCCTGCCGCTCAAAGAGGGAAAGACGGTGTGCTATCGACCGTATGAGTGCCATTTGCAGGATTTTCGAGAGGAAATCCGGATGGAGCCGAAAGCAATTAATCTGATTGAGGGCTCGTATTCCTGCCATCCGGCCTTGTGGGAGCAGTATGATCTGCGGATTTTTCTGAGCATTTCGCCGGAGATACAGCTCCAGCGCATCCGTAGAAGGAACGGAGAGGAAGGCGCAAAGATGTTTGAGGAGCGGTGGATTCCGCTGGAAGAACGGTACTTTGCCCAATATGAGCTGGAAAAACGCTGTGATATGGTATTGGATGGCAGATAAAACAAAAGCGCCTCCTGTGAAACAGGAGGCGCTGGTATGCCCGATGCGATTCGAACGCACGACCTTCAGAGTCGGAGTCTGACACTCTATCCAACTGAGCTACGGGCACATATTGTATTTGCAACTCCATCATTATAACACAGAATGGCCGGAAAAGTAAAGAGAAAAAGAGAAAAATCCCTTTCGAAGTGAAAACTTCCGGAAAAGAGGCATAAAAGGACAAAAAACTTGAAAAAACAAAGAGCAAAAAATGGCGTAGTTAAGCCCAAAAAAACGAAATAGCAGAAGAAAAAATGAAAAAACTTCAAAAAAATGCGTTTTTTGGCCCGAAAAGGTGTTGACAAAAAGTGAATGGCATGATATTATATATGAGCTGTCAGCGAGACAGCGAATCACACGGGTTTAAAAAACCCGATGTTTAAGCCAAAAATCAAGTGTTTCGGACTGTAGAG
>Ga0129314_1000382_pt1 | contig 48103 bp, 56 predicted proteins | sample O1111metagenome_FD_94431 | JGI IMG/M metagenome (GOLD analysis project Ga0129314, IMG submission 94431) | Orangutan individual fecal microbial communities from fecal samples from Wisconsin, USA - O1111 metagenome | ecosystem: Host-associated > Mammals > Digestive system > Large intestine > Fecal... | reverse complement strand
GGGTCAAAAGGTCAAAAAGTCGTTCGTGCTTGCACGATAAGACTTTTGAACTTGGGACCCGCCAAACATGAGAAAGTAGCGATTTACGCAGTAAATCAGCGGATTTCGAATGTTTGAGAATTGCGGGAGCTGCTTTGCAGAGGAGCAATTCGTGGATATCAAGTTAGGGCAAAATACCTTTTGACCCTAACATCATACTATAAAAAGTATTATTATCACATAACAAGGAAGCATACTATGGCACAACGAATTATAGAGACCTCTGTACTGGAGGAAGACAAAAAAATAGAATCAACCCTGCGTCCGCAGTCCATGGATGATTATATTGGACAAAGCAAGGCCAAGGAGACTTTAAAGATTTTCATAGAAGCGGCCAGACAGAGGGAGGACGCATTGGATCATATTTTGTTTTATGGACCTCCCGGACTTGGAAAGACGACGCTTGCCGGTGTGATCGCCAATGAAATGGGTGCTCATCTCAGGGTGACCAGTGGACCTGCCATTGAAAAGCCGGGTGATATGGCTGCAATCTTAAGCGGTCTGTCGGATGGGGATGTTTTATTTGTTGATGAGATCCACAGGTTAAACAAGCAGGTTGAAGAAGTCCTGTATCCGGCCATGGAAGATTATTGTATTGATATTATGATCGGAAAGGGACCGAGTGCCAAGTCAATCCGGTTGGATCTCCCAAAGTTTACCCTGATCGGAGCTACGACGAGAGCCGGACTGCTTTCTGCTCCGTTGAGAGATCGTTTTGGAGTGATCAACCGTCTGGAATTTTACAGTATTGATGAACTGGTAGCCATTATTACACGTTCTGCTGCTGTTTTTGATATTGAGATTGAAAAAGAAGGCGCCGTGGAAATGGCTCGCAGAAGCAGAGGCACACCACGTATCGCCAACAGACTGCTGCGCAGAGTGAGAGATTTTGCGCAGGTGCGTTATGAGGGGGTCATTACAGAAGAGGTTGCAAAGCAGGCGCTGGATCTTCTTGATGTTGACAGGCTTGGTCTGGATCATGTTGACCGTAATCTTCTTATGACCATGATCGATAAATTTGGCGGAGGACCGGTCGGACTGGACACTCTGGCGGCTGCGACCGGAGAAGATGCCGGCACGATCGAAGATGTCAATGAGCCATACCTGATCAAAAACGGTCTGATCAACCGTACACCAAGAGGGCGTGTTGCAACCCAAAATGCGTATCTGCATTTCGGACTTTCTTTTCCCGATAATAAAAACATCTAAAAAAGGTACAAAAAAAAGAAAAACGGTTGTTTTCTCATAGGATTCTGATATAATATATATTGTATATTGTCGGATGAACGGATGGCATATATTGTGTTAACAGATATTATGTCACAGATCGGGGAGAAAGCGTTATGTCAGTTAAGACGGAAACAGAAGTTATTATCGGTGGAAAATCATATACATTGAGCGGCAGTGAAAGTGCGGAATATCTCCAGCGTGTCGCATTTTATATCAACAATAAATTATCAGAGTACAATAAGATCGAGAGTTTCCGCAAGCAGTCAACGGAGTTTCGTAACATCCTGTTGGAACTGAATATTGCGGATGACTTGTTTAAGACCAAGCAGAAAGTGGCTGATCTCGAAGAAGAGCTGGAGCGCAAGGAAAAGGAGCTGTATGATCTGAAGCATGAACTGATTTCATCTCAGATCAAATTGGACAATGCCGAGAAAAATATCAAGTCTCTGCAGTCGGAAGTAAATGACGGTACCAAAAAGATCGTCAGGCTCGAGGCACAGCTGAGTGGTGGAAAGTCCTGATTTCATTTGCAATTGTTTATGAGGTTGTTGTGTGCATACGACAACCTTTTTCTATGATAAAAACGGGAGGTTCTATTGAAAAAACCGGAATTATTGGCTCCGGCGGGAGATATGGACTGTTTTATGGCAGCTGTTAATGCCGGAGCCGATGCTGTTTATTTAGGTGGAGAAGAATATGGTGCCAGAGCTTATGCCTCTAATTTTTCAAGGGAAGAATTGTGTGAGGCTATTTGTTATGCACATCTTTTTGGAGTCAAGGTATATCTGACGGTCAATACTCTGGTAAAAGAGCGTGAGTTTGACAATCTGGAAGCTTTTATCAGACCTTTTTATGATGCGGGACTTGATGGTGTGATCGTACAGGATTTCGGCGTTTTATTTCAGCTTAGTGAAGCCTTTGAAGGACTGGAGCTTCATGCGAGTACCCAGATGGCGATTGCCAATTCCTATGGTGCGGATTTTTTAAAACGGTATGGTGTATGTCGGATTGTACCGGCAAGAGAGTTGTCCATGGATGAGCTTAATCATATCCGGGACGAGGTTCCGATAGAGATTGAGACCTTTATCCACGGAGCAATGTGTTATTGTTACTCGGGCCATTGCTTGTACAGCAGCTTTCTGGGCGGCAGGAGTGGAAACAGAGGGCGTTGTGCAGGGCCCTGCAGGCTTCCTTTTGATGTTTTCAAAAATAAAGAAGTGTATCCGCTTAGCTTAAAGGATATGTGTACCATTTCCATTTTGCCGGAGCTGATCGACAACGGAATTGATTCTTTCAAGATAGAGGGACGTATGAAAAATCCCTATTATGTAGCAGGTGTTACATCCGTCTATCGTAAATATATTGATCTTTATCTGCAAAATAGGGATTCACGGTCAGATTTTAAAGTTTCCGAATCAGATTATGAGTTGTTAAAAAAGCTGTATCTGCGTTCAGATCTGCAGGACGGTTACTTTTATAGACACAACGGACGTGAAATGATCACCATGCATAGTCCGGGCTATGCCGTGGCAGATGATAAAGAATTGGAGAATATTAAAAAGCTGTATCTGGATACAAAGCGTAAGGTTTCGCTGGATGCAAGTATTGTTTTGCAGATTGGAGAGCCTGTTGTTTTGACGGTATGGGATGGGATCGGTCATGTGTCCTGTGCACAGTCTGAGGAAATTGTCCTACAGGCTCAAAAAAGACCTATTTCCGAATCCGATATACAAAAGCAGATTAACAAGACAGGGAATACGCCGTTTCATTTCAATTCCGTTTCTGTTATAATGGATGATAACAGTTTTGTTTCGCTCAAAATTCTGGGAGAGGTTAAGAGACAGGCGTTGGACCGGATCAGGGAGCAGATTTTAGAGGATGCCGGGAAAAGACAGTCGTCTTCCGGAACAGATGATGAAGCTTGGTCCGGTGTTGCCATTGCGGCGGCAGATGATATCCGGATACAGAAGCGTCCGGAGACAGGAAACGGCAGATTCCGGGTTTCCTGTCAGACAATCGGACAGCTGAAACATCTGATCTCAGTGATACCTGCATATGAAGAAATTGATTCTATTGAGCTCCAGGCATTTTTGCTGTCGGAGCTTGATCAAAGGCTGGTACAGGAGCTGCTACGGATGAAAAAAACGGCAGGCATCGGAGTTTATTTGCGTTTTCCGCCTGTTTTCAGAAAACGCGCGTCGGATTGGATGTCGAAGTATCATTCTCTGATGAAATCTGATCTTTTTAATGGTTTTTATTGTAATAATCTGGATTCACTGGCTTATATCCAACAGTATGGACTGTCCGGGAATAAACATATTATGGCAGATCATGGTCTTTATATCTTCAACGCCAAAGCAGCGGCCTTTTTTTCTTCACACGGAGTAAGAGGAATGGTTGTTCCCTATGAACTGACGCATTATGAATGGCTGGATTTTCAAAAGGCAGTTAGTGATCATGACATGGATTCGGAATATCTTTTATATGGTCACATTCCGTTTATGCGTACAGCCAACTGTATCAAAAAAACATTTGATAAATGCAATGGCAAAAATGAAGTGACCATGATAAAGGACAGGACCCATACGGTCATTCCGGTACTCAATCAGTGTGAAGTCTGTGAAAATACGATATACAACAGCGTACCAGTTTCTCTGCATGATGAGAAAGATAAGATAAAAGCGGATTATTTCCGGCTTGCATTTACGGTTGAAAATGAAGATCAGATGACAAATGTACTGGATATCTTTATAAAAGGCAACGATCGGATTTCTTATGAATATACAAAGGGACATTTTAAGAAAGGAATCGAGTAAACAATGGCTTTGGTTATTTCGGATATGTCAAAATATGTGATAGCTGTTTTTATGGCGATTTTCACATTTGAGTCATTTATGGCTTTCAGAGGAAGAGATGAAGAAAAGAAAGAGGGAATTTATACAAGACAGGTTATCTGTATGTTTCTGGTGCATTTTGTTTCTTTTGCTGCGATCTGCCTTGAGACGAGTGATTTATCCTATATTATTTTTTACGGCTTCCAGCAGATTCTGCTCTTTGCAACGATTGCAATTTACCGTGTCATGTACAAGGATGTGAGCAAGCTCCTTTTAAACAACATGTGCATGCTGCTTTCCATTGGTTTTGTCATTCTCACCCGTCTTGATTATGATAAGGCATTAAAGCAGTTCAGGATTGTTGCTATCTCGCTTGTTATCTGTATTGCGATACCATATTTGTTAAAGAAATTCCGCTTTTTGGACCGTTTTGCATGGGTGTATGCCATTATCGGTGTATTGGCATTGGGAATCGTGCTGTTTTTGGGATCTTTGACCCATGGCTCCAAAATTTCATATACGATTGCAGGCTATACCTTCCAGCCGTCGGAGTTTGTAAAAATTGTATTTGTCTTTTTCGTTGCGGCGATGCTTGCCCGTTCCAAAAGCTTCGGGCAGATTGTCATTACCTCCTGTGTGGCTGCGGCACATGTCATCATTCTGGTAGCCTCCAAGGACCTTGGTAGTGCACTTATTTTCTTTGTTGTATATGTAGTCATGGTATTTACTGCAACGCACAATTATTTTTATCTGATTCTGGGTACGCTTGGTGGATGTGGCGCTTGTGTGGTCGCATACAAATTGTTTACCCATGTTCAGGTACGCGTACAGGCGTGGCAGGATCCGTGGTCCTATATTGACGGCAAAGGATATCAGATCACACAGTCGCTTTTTGCGATCGGTACCGGTGGATGGTTTGGTATGGGACTGTATCAGGGTGATCCGACATCCATTCCCTATGTTGAGGCAGACTTTATTTTCTCGGCCATTGCAGAGGAAATGGGTGTTATCTTCAGTATTTGTCTGGTACTGATCTGCCTGAGCAGCTTTATTGCTTTTATGTATATTGCGATGCGTCTCAAAAATGAGTTTTACCGCAATGTTGCAGTCGGGCTTGCCGTTACCTATATTTTTCAGATCTTTCTTACGATCGGCGGAGGAACGAAGTTTATTCCGTTGACCGGTGTGACCCTTCCTCTTGTCAGCTATGGAGGAAGCAGCGTATTGACAACGATTATCATGTTTTGTATTATACAGGGCTTATATTGTATAAAAGCGCAGGAAGGAGGCCATCATGCCAAGATCAAAGAAGATGATTGATGAATATGAAGATGATGAACTATATGATGAAGAACCGCTTCCGGCCAAAAAGAAAAAGAAACACGGCGGATCCGGGAAGGATAAGCACAAAAACCGTGAAATCTGGGTTGTAACCTATATTTTTATATTTCTTATGCTTGCCGTTATCGGTCACGAAATAAAATTTGTTTATTCAGACAGTGAAACGGCGATCAACAATTCATACAATCCAAGGCAGGAAATTTTGGCGCAGAAAAATGTGCGGGGATCCATTCTGGCTGATGATGGTTCTGTTTTGGCGCAGACTGTGCGTGCCGGGGACGGAACAGAAAAAAGAGTGTATCCATATTCCAATTTATTTGCTCATGTTGTCGGTTTTTCTACGAAAGGAAAAACAGGAATTGAGTATCTTGGCAATATGAATATGCTGACCTCCAATGCATCCTTGTCTGAAAAGATCCAAAAGGAGATCTCCGCGGAGAAGGCGATTGGGGATAATGTTGTGACAACTCTGAATGTGGATCTGCAGAAGGTTGCTTATGAAGCGCTTGGTGTTTATGATGGAGCCATTATTGTATCGGAACCATCTACCGGAAAGATATTAGCTATGGTTTCCAAACCGGATTTTGATCCAAACAGTATCGTGGAAACCTGGGACAGTCTTGTCAATGACAGTTCAAGCAGTGTACTGCTTAATCGTGCCACACAGGGACTTTATCCTCCGGGGTCCACCTTCAAGATGATAACATCACTGGCTTATTACCGTCAGAATGGTGGTGATGTGTCTGATTATCATTTTAATTGTAATGGATCTTTTACCTACAATGGAGACAGGATTAACTGTTATCACGGTTCCAGCCACGGCAGCATTGATTTTGCTACAAGCTTTGCCAAATCATGTAATTCTTCTTTTGCCAATATAGGACTTTCTCTTGATCTGGAGGGGCTTGAAGAAACCTGTGAGGATCTGATGTTCAATGAAGATCTGAACCTTAAATTTACGACGGCACAAAGCAAGTATGTGCTTGGAACAAGTGCCGGTTCCTATGATATTATGCAGACATCGATCGGTCAGGGCAAAACGCAGATCACCCCGCTTTTGCTCAATATGATCACCTGTGCGATTGCCAATGAGGGTACTGTTGAAACTCCGTATCTGATTGACCGTATCGAAAGCTACAACGGAAATACGGTAAAAACTTTTTCACCGCAGGAATACAAGACGATCATGACAAAAGATGAGGCAGAATTTCTGAAGGAAATGATGACAGGTGTTGTTGAGAGAGGAACGGCCTCCAAGCTGAAGGGATTGTCTTATACCGCTGCCGGAAAGACCGGTTCTGCGGAATACAGTGAGGTCAAGACAGATAGTCATGCATGGTTTACCGGATTTGCACCTGTGGATGATCCGCAGGTCTGTGTGACGATTATCGTGGAGGGAGCGGGCTCCGGCGGAGAATATGCTGTCCCCATGGCAAAACGTATTTTTGATACCTATTTTCAGTCGAAAGGATTGAATTAGAAGATAAATCAGAATATTCGTCTATCTTTTTTAGAAATAGTATAGTAAAATATTAATAATATGTTGAAGGAGGGTTACAGGCATGTTTGATCATATTTTTGGAAAATATTTGGTTCAGGCCGGAAAATTGACTCAGGATAGCCTTGAGGAAGTGATTAAATATGAGAGTAGCGTAAGAGTAAAGCTGGGGACAATCGCAGTGGCTGAAAAGCTGATGACAGATAAGCAGGCTGAAGAAGTGAACCAGTTACAGGCAGTTATGGACAAGCGTTTTGGTGATATTGCTGTTGAGAAGGGGTATCTGACCGATGATCAGGTCGGTCAACTGCTCAAAAAGCAGGGAAATGCATACATGATTTTTGTTCAGACGCTGATCGATCATAATATCATGACGATGGATGAAGTTGAGGCTTCCCTAAAAGATTATCAGGAAACACAAGGATTTACAGAATCGGATATGAGGGATCTGATGAGCGGCGACATTGAGCGTATCGTCAGATTATTCCTTCCGGCTAATACGGAACTGCATGACAGATTATGCGGTGTTGCGATCCGTACCTTGATTCGTCTCATCAATTCAAGTGCATATGTATCCAAGGCATTTTTGACAGACCGGATTGATGCTGACAACTTTGCCATGCAGGCAATGAAGGGCGATCATGCAATCGTATCAGGTTTTGCAGGATGTGGTAACAGTCTGCTTGCAATTGCCAATCCGTTTGCAGAAGAGGAATTTGACACAGTTGACCTGGATGCACTGGATGCAGTCGGAGAGTTTACCAATTGTATCAATGGATTGTTTGCATCTGAACTGAGCAAGGAAAATGTTGACGAGGACATGCTTCCGCCGGAGTTTTATGATCATCCGGTCAGCATTTCAGGTAAACAGTTCTGTGTATTTCCGATACATATCGATTGTAATGTGATCAATTTTATCATGACGATCGATTCAGAGTTAACAGTACAGTAGGAGGATTTAAAAGTGGCAAAGGTATTAATTGTAGATGATTCCAGAACATCCCGCAAAATTCTCAGAGGGATTTTGGAAGAAAACGGCCATGAGGTTGTTGATGAAGCTGTTGATGGTCAGGATGGAGTAAAGAAATTTCAGGCTTTAAAACCGGATGTTGTTACGATGGATATTACCATGCCGGTTCTGGACGGGATGGAAGCTCTTAAGATGATCAAGGCATTAAGCGCTGATACAAAGGTGATCATGGTTACAGCAGCCGGTCAAAAGGGCAAGATGATTGATTGTATTAAATTAGGGGCAGATGAGTTTTTGACAAAACCGTTTGACAAAGAGGAGATAATATCTGTTATCAATAAGCTTTCATAGGCTTTCGATATTTTTTAGACTGATCTATTCGCCCGACAGGAGGAATTGCACATGATCGAAGCAACGAGCTGTGGCGGCGTGGTTATTTTCAGAGGTAAGATTTTACTTCTTTATAAGAGCTATAAAAATAAATATGACGGATGGGTTCTTCCGAAGGGAACAGTGGAAATGGGTGAAACTCATGAAGAAACTGCTTTGAGGGAAGTATTAGAAGAAACCGGTTCGAAAGCAACCATTATTAAGTATATTGATAAAAGTGAGTATACCTTTCGTGTGCCGGAAGATATGGTTTCCAAAGAAGTATATTGGTTTTTAATGATGGCTGACAGTTATTACAGCAAACCACAACGTGAAGAACATTTTGCCGACTCGGGATTTTACAAATTTCACGAGGCTTATCATTTACTCAAATTCAGCAATGAAAAACAGATTTTAGAGCAGGCATATGCTGAGTATCTCGAATTAAAAAAGACCAACTTGTGGGGACACAAATATTGATGGGATATTTTCGTTGCAGCAAGGAAGGCTTTTGGCCTTCCTTCCTTTTTCCAGTTTTTGAAGCTCAAACCAGGTGGATTTATGCATATATACAAAGAATTATTTTGTGACGATATCTGTCGGAAAAAGAGAAAAAGAATATTACGCAAAATCAAATATCATGCAGGTCTTACGTCGGTTTATGTCATTGTGCTATCCGAAGGGCCGGACTATTTTGATCTGCTTCCCGGATATGTTCTAAAACAAAAGGCTTATCCTGTTGCCCGGATGCATATTATGGGACTGGCTGACGGATACGACAGTGCAGTAGCTTTGGTTACGGATATGATTGATGCTTTTTCAAAAAAATATGGAACAATCCGATTTAAAGATTTTATTTTACGGGAAAAAGAATTGAATTTTACCGGCTATAACAGGAAATAATATTTATGGGTATACTATTTTTGGTTTTAAAAATTATTGGGTTTATCCTTTTGGGACTGCTGGCATTTTTTGTATTGCTGCTTTTGGCGGTGTTATTTGTTCCGATACGTTACCGTGTTGTGGCTCAATATGAAGAAAAAGCCATTGCCCGGATAACTGCCGGCTGGTTTTTGCATCTGATCGGGGTGCGGCTTGTGATCTCCGATCAGGAAAAGTCGTGCAAACTAAAGCTGTTCGGGATTCCTCTTATTGATTTTTTCTCTCCGCGCAAGGATAGAAGAAAAAAACGAAGATCAAAGAGGCATCAGGATAAACAGCCTGCAAAACAATCGGTACATCAGGATAAACAGCCTGCAAAACAATCAGTACATCAGGATGAACAGCCGGTAGAACAATCAGTACATCAAGATAAACAAAACAGCTTGCAAATAAAAGAAGAACAGCAGCAAATCGGATCAGAGAAAGAAAAAGCTTCCGGTTTTGATACCGACCAATCTTCTGATGAAAAAGCATCCTTTTTTACGAAGGTAAGAATCTATATCAACAGAATTTTTGATAAGATTAAAGAAATACGTAAAAAGGAAACAAACCTTAAGGAGAAATACAATAAATGGCTGGTTGTCTTAAAAAGAGACAGGACAAAAGAGGCTCTTGAGAAGTGTAAAAATACGCTATGCAAAGTGTTAAAGGCTGTCCTGCCACGCAAATGGAAGCTGTTTGTTCATTATGGAATGGAGGATCCGGCTCTGACGGCGGATATTCTGGGATATTACTGGATGTTATTTGCTGTTTTATCCGGACACATCGACTGTCAGCCGGATTTTGAAAACAAGGTATTTGAATGTAATCTGCATGCCAAAGGGCATATTCGGATGATCACGATGGTAATTGCCGGATGGAAGTTTTTATTCGATCCGGATCTGATATATTTACGCAAAATCAAAAAAGAAGTGGATTCATTATAATCTGAACGGAGGATATGAGATGAACGAAAATAATTTTAGCAATGTCATTACTTCATTAATGAAAGGAATGGAGACATTTTTATCAACAAAGACAGTAGTCGGAGAGCCGACGCAGGTGGGGGATACGATCATTCTGCCTTTGGTTGATGTGACATTTGGTGTCGGGGCCGGTGCTAATGCCAATGACAACAAAAATACCGGAGGCGGCGGAATGTCCGGAAAGATGACCCCCAGTGCTGTTTTGTTGATCCGCAATGGTCAGACAAAGCTTGTAAATATCAAAAATCAGGATATGGCTACAAAGATCATTGACATGATTCCGGATCTGGTAGACAAATTTACAGCTCCCAAGGAAGATATTCCGGTTAGTGATGACGAAGCCGTTGATATGGCTTTTCCGGATGATTCATCTATACTTTAATACCGGTATTATTCCAACAATAAATGATACTTTTGGCTTTTTTATCATATACTACAACAAGAATAGAATGTCTGGATTCGGTATATGTGAAAAAAATGATCGGTTTCGGCTGTTTTATGATAGCCGTTGGCATGTTTATCATGTTGTTTTTGGATAATAATTTTGTGGCGATAATTTTTATTGCTATTTTATTGCTGGTTGGATACAACCTGTTTTGTTGCTGTTGAAAACGGGGATCACATGGAAAAAGACAAGGAATGGCTTTTTCGGGAAAACATCAGGCTCAAAAAGTTTTCGGACGAGCTTGATCGTAGGGAAAAGGCACTTTTAGAAGAAAAGAAAAATTTTGAACTGCAGAAAAAGGCATTGGAAATCGGTTTTCAGAAGTTAGCGGCTGATAAACAGCAGTTTGAAGCAGAGAAAAGAGAAGCGGCTTATCAAAGAAATGCAGAAAAAGCCGGAAAAGATCACCGAGAAGGAAATGAAAAGATCCTTGGTCCGGGATTCTTTGGAGGAATCACGGAAAAGCATGCGCTCAAAAAAAGATACAAGGAGCTTATCAAGATCTATCATCCGGACAATAAAAACGGAGATTCCTTTACGGTTGCCTGTATCACAAAAGAATATGAGATCTTAAAGGAAGAACTATTCTAGATCGATCTGATTTAATTATTAGATGAATTAGATGATATAAATTAGATGATATAAATGAGTTTTAGATAGATGCATTTTATAATAAATGTAAACTTGCAATTTAAAAAGAGTAATCAGACAAAAAAAGAGGATCGTATAAATACGATCCTTTTTGTTTTTTGATTAAGCTCTTTCAACTAATCCGGATTTTAAACAAGATGTGCAAACATGCATAGTCTTTGTAGCTCCTTTGACTTTACATTTTACATTTCTGATGTTTGAATTCCAAATACGATTAGATCTTCTATGAGAATGGCTGACGTTATTTCCGAAATGAGCGCCTTTACCACAGATATCACATTTTGCCATTATTGCACCTCCTAACAAAAATTGACTCACAACAAAAATATACTATCAGATTTTATATTGATTTGCAAGTATATATTTATTTTTTTGTAATTTTTTTCAAAAACCTGAAAAAGATCATTATTTAAAGCTGTTTTTACATATAATGAGAAGAAAATAACGAAAAGAAAATATATAGATATTCCATTTTAAAGAAAATGTTGTTATAATAATATCATTATGACTTTAAGGAGGTAATTGGCATGAAAAGCATCATGAATACACATCTGGGTAATATTTCCATTGATAGTGAAGTTATTGCTAATTATGCAGGAACGGTAGCTAATGAATGTTTTGGTGTTGTTGGAATGGCTAATGTGAATGTGAAAGACGGACTGGTAAAGCTTCTTAAGCAGGAAAGCTTATCAACCGGCATTTCTGTTATCATCAAAAATTCCGGTATCAGCATCGATTTTCATTTGATCGTTGCATATGGTGTTAATATTCTTGCCGTATCAGATAATTTAATGAGTACTGTTAAATATAAAGTGGAAGAATTTACAGGATTAAAAGTAGAAAAAGTCAACATCTTTGTGGAAGGTGTTCGAGTAATCGATTAAGAGGAGGATACAACTGTGGCTGCAAATACAATTGATAACAGCTTACTTTGCAAAATGTTTTTGGCAGGTGCAAAGAATCTGGAAGCCAACAAAGAATATATTAATGAATTAAATGTTTTCCCCGTTCCGGATGGTGATACCGGAACCAATATGACGATGACGATTATGTCAGCGGCCAAGGATGTTGCCGGATTAGATGAAACAACAGAGATGAAGGTCATTGCAAAGGCAATCTCTTCCGGTTCCCTTCGTGGTGCACGAGGTAACTCCGGTGTTATCTTATCACAGCTTTGCAGAGGCTTTGCCAAGATCATCGGTGATGTGGAAGTGATCGACAAAGAAGTTTTAGCCAGAGCCTGTGAAAGAGCTGTTGAGAGTGCATACAAGGCAGTTATGAAGCCCAAAGAAGGTACAATTCTTACCGTTGCCAAGGGTCTTTGTGAAAAGGTTGTAGAGCTTTCTGCTGATCCGGATATCGATCTGGATACCGTTATTGACTCTGCTATCGTATATGCAAAAGAGGTTCTGGATAAGACACCTGATATGCTTCCGGTATTAAAACAGGCCGGTGTTGTTGATTCGGGCGGATATGGTCTTGTCGTTTTTTTAAGTGGTGCACAGAGTGCTTTCCGTGGGGAAGAAATCGATTTCACGCTTGATATGCCCGCTGCAGGTTCCGGCAGACCTGTTGTTGACAGTAAAGAGGCTGATACAGCCGATATCAAATTCGGATACTGTACAGAGTTTATTATTTTATTGGATAAGGCCTTTAACAGTAAAATGGAAAAGGATTTCAAGGCATTCCTTGAATCCATCGGTGATTCCATTGTTTTAGTTGCCGATGAGGAGATCGTCAAGGTGCATGTGCATACCAATGATCCGGGTCTTGCCATTCAGAGAGCCCTGACTTATGGTGCACTTTCCAATATGAAGATCGACAATATGCGCTTAGAGCACCAGGAAAAGCTGTTCAAGGAGCAGGAAAAGGCTGAAGCAGCAAGCAAAGAGCAGGCAATGGAGCATAAAGAGGTCGGCTTTATTTCCGTATCGGTCGGTGATGGCATCAATGATATTTTCAAAGATCTTGGGGTTGACCGTATCATTGAAGGCGGTCAGACTATGAATCCCAGTACGGACGATATCCTAAAGGCAATTGATCAGGTAAATGCAGACACTGTTTTCATTCTGCCCAATAACAAAAACATTATCATGGCAGCCAATCAGGCACAGGATATGGTAGAAGATAAAAAGGTTATCGTCATCCCTACCAAAAATATTCCACAGGGAATTACCGCGATCATCAGCTATGTACCCGAAATGAGTGCAGAGGAAAATGCTGAAAATATGAAAGCTGAGATCGAGAATGTCAGAACCGGTCAGGTTACTTATGCTGTCAGAGATACAGAGATCGATGGCATGACCATTCACGAAAACGATATCATGGGTATTGGTGATCATAAAATGCTTGCGGTAGGTACGGAAGTGAATGCGACAACCAAAGAAATGATTGATAAAATGATTGAGGAATCAGATGCAGAGCTGATCAGTATTTACTATGGCGCAGACATTCCTGACGATGCTGCAGAAGCATTGGCTGATGCTGTCAGCAAAGAACACAGTGACTGTGATGTAGAATTACAGCACGGAGGCCAGCCGGTTTATTACTATATTGTATCTGTAGAATAAAATGGATTATCAGACAAGTATCAAAGAACTTAAGGGCATCGGCGAAAAAAACGGTGCCCTTTTTCATAAACTGCATATTGACACCTTATATGATTTACTGACTTTTTTTCCGAGAGCATATGAAAGTTACCCGGCGCTTACTGAGGCCGCCGGGTCTGACAATGATAAGAGGGTTGCGATATTTGCCGCTTTGAAAAGTGAGCCTAAGCTAACTCATATCAAAAAATATCAGATTCTTTCTTTTATTGCATCCGATGAAAAAGATCAGTGTTTTCATGTCCGGATCTTTAATATGCCGTATCTTAAGAAAACACTTCATGCAGGTCAGCGTTATGTTTTTTACGGAAAGATGACGCAGGGCACAGATCATCTATCCATGGACCAGCCAAGGCTTTTTAAGCCGGAAGAGTATTTTAGGATGTTGGAAGGATATTTTCCCATTTATCCGTGTACGAAAGGTCTGTCCAATGAGACCATACGCAAATATATCTGGATGGCTTATGAAATCTTAGAAGAACAGATTCAGGATCCGTTTCCGGATGATCTGATCAAAAAGCGGGAGTTTCCGTCTTATCGGGATATGGTGCGGATCATGCACAATCCGGATTCGATGGACGAGGTATTCCGTGCCAAAAAGAGGCTGGCATACGAGGAGTTTTTCTTTTTCCTGCTTTCTACCAGACAAAATGAAAGAGGACAGGTAAAAAAGACAGAGGTCAACTGTTTTCAAAAGTATGAGGAAGTGGATGCCTTTATAGCTGCACTGCCGTTTAAGCTTACCGATTCTCAGCTTCGTGCGTGGAAAGAGATTGAAAAGGATCTTTGCTCCCATGCAATATGCAACCGTCTTGTACAGGGAGATGTCGGCTGCGGAAAGACCATGATTGCGATCCTGGCTTTATACAGTTGTGTGTTAAACGGCAAACAGGGCGCTTTGATGGCACCGACAGAGGTCCTGGCACAACAGCATTTTCAGTCCATTACGGAAATGACAAAGCAGTACGGACTGCCTTTTCGAATTGCTTTATTGACCGGCAGTGTCAAGGCAAAGGACAAAAAACAGATATATGCCGGGCTTTCAGATGGAACCGTCAACCTGGTGATCGGAACGCATGCACTATTGGAAGAACCGGTATTCTTTCGTGATCTCGGGCTTGTCGTGACGGATGAACAGCACCGATTTGGTGTGAGACAAAGAGCCGTGCTGCATGCAAAAGGGCAGGATGTGCATACTATAGTCATGTCTGCAACTCCGATTCCGCGGTCGCTTGCCATGATCTTATATGGCGGCATGAATGTATCGACGATACCGGAATTGCCGGCGCACAGACTTCCGATCAAAAATGCGGTTGTGAATGTCGGATACCGCAAGAGTGCCTATCACTTTATGAAACAACAGATCAGGGAAGGCAGACAGATCTATATCATCTGTCCGATGGTCGAAGCCGGAATTTCCGAAGATCTGGAAAACGTGGAAGAGTATGCTGAAAAGATCCGTCCGTTTTTTGATGAAACAGTCCGGATCGCAGTTTTGCATGGTAAAATGAAAGGAACGGATAAAAACCGTATCTTAAATGAATTTGCATCGCATGAAATTGATATTCTGGTTTCAACAACGGTTGTGGAGGTCGGAATCAATGTTCCGAATGCAACCGTTATGATGATCGAAAATGCAGAACGTTTCGGATTGGCAGCCCTGCATCAGCTAAGAGGCCGGGTCGGACGAGGAAAGTATCAGTCTTATTGCATTTTTGTCGATTCCACAGCCAGTGAAAAGAGTAAAAAAAGACTGGATATCCTGGGAAAGACCAATGATGGATTTGAGATTGCCAATGCAGATCTTAGGATGCGTGGGCCGGGAGAGCTGTCCGGAACACTGCAAAGCGGTGATGCCGGTTTTGTGTATGCAGATTTGTATGATGATGCTGATATGCTGTATCTTGCCAATGAAGATATCGGTACACTTATTATGGATGATCCGTTGCTGGAGGATGCTTCACATATGGGGCTTCGGCAGAAATGGATGGAGTATACAGAGCATGGATACCTCAGGACTATATGACAGACATACAACCAACCACAATATTTGGTATTTTTTGTTTGAAAAAAATCAAATTATGCTATATGATGATATCATGGTTGACTGAGGGATAAATCATTCACAATAAATATGTAATATTCAGGAGGAACATTTACTATGGCTACGCCCACAGATTATGGAGCTTCTAGTATAAAGGTTTTGGAAGGACTGGAAGCCGTCCGGGTACGTCCGGGCATGTATATCGGCAGTGTATCGACAAAGGGATTGAATCATCTGATTTATGAAATTGTTGATAACGCAGTTGATGAGCATCTGGCAGGCTTTTGTTCCGTGATCCGGGTTTATCTTGAAAAAGACGGATCTGCGACGGTTATTGATAATGGACGCGGAATCCCGGTTGAAATGCATGAAAAGGGAATCAGTGCAGAGCGTGTAGTATTTACGACATTGCATGCAGGCGGTAAATTTGATGATTCGGCCTACAAAACCAGCGGTGGTCTGCATGGTGTCGGTTCATCGGTTGTCAATGCGCTTTCCAATTATATGACAGTCCGGATATCCAGAAACGGACATGTCTATGAGGATAAATATGAAAAAGGGATTCCGGTACAGGATCTGGTAGACGGGTTGCTGCCGGTTGTCGGTAAGACAAAGGAGACGGGTACTGCCATCAATTTCCTGCCGGATGATACTATTTTTGACAAGACCTATTTCAAGGCAGAGGATGTCAAAAGCAGACTGCATGAGACGGCGTATCTCAATCCCAGACTGACGATCGAATTTGAGGATCGCAGAGGCGAAGAGACGGATCGCACGGTATTTCATGAGCCGGAAGGTCTGAGCGGTTTTGTAAAAGCCATGAATGCTTCCAAAGAGCCTGTCAGCGATATTATCTGTTTCAAGGGTGAGCTTGAAAATATCGAAGTAGAATGTGCTTTCCAGTATGTAAATGAATTTCATGAAAATGTACTTGGTTTCTGCAACAATATATACAATGCCGAGGGTGGCACACATATTACCGGCTTCAAATCATCCTTTACCAATGTGATCAACACCTATGCGCGTGAATTAAATATTTTAAAAGAAAAAGATCAGAATTTTACCGGAGCAGACGTGCGAAACGGCATGACTGCAGTCGTATCCATCAAGCATCCGGATCCCCGGTTTGAGGGCCAGACCAAGACAAAGCTTGATAATCAGGATGCAGCCAAGGTTGTAAGCAAAATCACCTCAGATGAAGTGGTTCGTTATTTTGATCGTAATTTAGATAGCTTAAAGTCTGTCATTGCCTGTGCGGAGAAATCTGCCAAGATCAGAAAATCCGAGGAAAAAGCCAAGACCAACATGCTTTCCAAACAGAAATACTCCTTTGATTCCAATGGTAAGCTTGCCAACTGCGAGTCAAGAGATGCCAGCATGTGTGAAATCTTTATCGTAGAGGGTGATTCTGCGGGTGGTTCTGCAAAGACTGCCAGAAACCGAAAGTATCAGGCAATCCTTCCCATCCGCGGTAAGATTTTAAATGTCGAAAAGGCCAGTATGGACAAAGTGCTTGCCAACGCCGAGATCAAAACGATGATCAATGCCTTTGGCTGTGGTTTTTCCGAAGGATATGGCAATGATTTTGATATCAGCAGGCTGCGGTATGACAAGATCATCATTATGGCCGATGCCGATGTGGATGGTGCGCATATCTCGACTTTGTTACTGACATTATTTTATCGTTTTATGCCTGAGCTTATCAGCTCCGGACATGTATATATAGCCATGCCGCCGCTTTATAAGGCGATGCCGGCAAAGGGCAAGGAAGAATATCTTTATGATGACAAGGCTTTGGAAAAATACCGTAAGAGCCATAAGGGACCGTTTACCCTGCAGCGTTATAAAGGTCTTGGTGAAATGGATGCTGAACAGTTGTGGGAAACAACACTCAATCCAGAGACAAGAAAGCTTAAGCTGGTAGAGATCGATGATAATTTCCAGGCGGACAAGATCACGGAAATGCTTATGGGAACAGAGGTTCCGCCACGTAAAAAGTATATTTACGATCATGCAAGGGAAGCCTTGCTGGATATTTAACCGATGTCTGTAAATAACCGGATATCAAGCTAGGGGCAGAATACCTTTTGGCCCTAACATCATTAAGATATAAGAAAGAGACAACAGCAGATTATGAGTGAATCAATTATCAGAACCGAATACTCGGAGGTAATGGAGCAATCTTATATTGATTATGCAATGAGCGTTATTATCGCAAGGGCCCTGCCGGATGTCAGGGATGGATTAAAGCCTGTACAGCGCCGCACCCTGTATGATATGCATGAGCTTCGCATCCGTTATGACGGTCCTTACCGTAAATGCGCCCGTATCGTCGGTGATACAATGGGTAAATACCATCCCCATGGAGACAGCTCTATTTACGATGCGCTGGTTGTTTTGGCGCAGGAATTTAAAAAGGGGATTCCGCTGGTTGACGGACATGGAAACTTTGGATCTATCGAAGGTGACTCAGCCGCAGCCATGCGTTATACCGAAGCAAGGCTTGCACAGATCACACAGGAGGCTTATCTGGCCGATCTGGACAAGGATGTTGTGGATTTTGTACCAAACTTTGATGAGACGGAACAGGAGCCGTCCGTACTTCCTGTTAAGGTTCCCAATATCCTGATCAATGGCGCGGAGGGAATTGCAGTCGGTATGGCTACCAGTATTCCGACCCACAATCTTTCTGAAGTAATTGACGGATTAAAAGCATATATGCAGGATCCTACACTTTCAACCAGACAGCTTATGAAGTATGTCAAAGGACCGGATTTTCCGACCGGAGGTATTGTATGCAATCAGGATGAGCTTTTATCCATATATGAAACCGGAACCGGAAAGATCAAGGTACGTGGTAAGGTGGATGTGGAAAAAGGAAAAGGCGGACATGTCAATATCGTTATTTCCGAAATTCCCTATACCATGATCGGCACCGGTATTTCCAAGTTTTTAATGGATGTAGCCGCATTGGCAGAGACTAAAAAGACCAATGATATTGTGGATATTTCCAACCAGTCCGGTAAAGAAGGAATCCGGATTGTTATCGAATGTAAGCGTGATACGGATACCGAGCAGTTTATCAATATGCTCTACAAAAAAACAAAGCTGGAGGATACTTTTGGTGTCAATATGTTAGCAGTTGCTAACGGCAGACCTGAGACCTTGAGCTTACAGCAGATTTTTGAGCATTGTGCCAACTTCCAGTTTGAGGTTGCAACACGCAAATATCAGACCCTGCTCAACAAGGAACAGGAAAAGCGTGAGATACAGGAAGGCCTCATAAAGGCCTGCAATCTGATCGATCTTATTATTGAGATCCTGAGAGGCTCCAAAGATCGTGCAATGGCTAAGGATTGTCTGGTAAACGGTGTTACAGACGGCATCCGTTTCAAGTCCAAGGAGTCAAAGGTCATGGCTGCACAGCTGATGTTTACGGAAAAACAGGCCAATGCTATTTTAGAGATGCGTCTGTATCGCCTGATCGGCCTTGAGATCCATGCCCTCATCAAAGAGCATGAAGAAACCATGACCAATATCTACAAATATGAAGATATTTTATCCAGCCATTCTTCCATGATACAGGTATTGATCCAGGAACTTGATGAATATAAAAAGAAATTCGGTTTTAAGAGGAAGACCCAGATTACCAATGCGGAAGAGGCTGTTTATATTGAAAAAGAGCAGGAAGAGACAGACCTGTATGTCCTGATGGATCGTTTCGGTTATGTACGTTGTATTGACGAAGCTACTTACGAACGTAATAAGGAGACGGCAGAAACGGAGAACCGTTTTATTATCAAGTGTAAAAATACAGGCAAGATCTGCATATTTACCGCAGAAGGCCAGATGCATACTGCAAAGGTCAAAGACATTCCGATGGGTAAATTCCGTGATAAAGGTGTTGTTGTAGATAATATCAGCAATTTCAATACTTCCGGTGAACGTATTTTGTATGTATGTTCACAAAGCGATGTCAATTTGTACCGGATCTTGTTTGTTACCAAAACATCCATGTGCAAGATTGTGGACGGTGGGGAATTTGACGTGGCAAAAAGGACGGTTGCCGCAACCAAATTGACGGATGATGATGAGGTTGTCAGTATTGTACCGTTAGTCAGTCAGAGAAATATTGTATTACAGTCCAAGGACGGTTATTTCTTAAAATTTGTCATTGATGAGATTCCGGAAAAGAAAAAGAATGCAATCGGTGTGCGTGGTATGAAATTAAATGATTCGGATTATATTGAAAATGTTTACTATACACAAAATGCGGTAGAGCATATCATAGAGTATAAAGAAAAATCCGTTGATTTAAATAAAATGAAACTTGGCAAGCGTGATTCTAAGGGAACGAAGATCCGCGTATAGTCAGAAAGGACAATATGAGAGTAATTGCAGGAAGTGCCCGCAGTCTGAAGCTTATGACACCCGAGGGACAGGATACGAGGCCGACGACAGACCGGATCAAGGAAACCTTATTTAATATATTACAGTTTGATCTATATGATGCCGCTTTTTTAGATCTGTTTGCAGGAAGCGGTGCGATTGGAATTGAGGCATTGAGCAGAGGTGCGAAAGAGGCGTGCTTTGTGGATTCGGGAAGTGAAGCTGAAAGCTGTATCAAGGAAAACCTGAAGCATACGAAGTTAGAAGACAAAGCAACTGTATACAAGCAGGATGTTTTTGTTGCCCTGACCCGTATGGAATACCAGAAAAAATTTGATTTTGTCTTTATGGATCCGCCTTATCATAAGGAGCTGGAGCAGAGAGTGCTGGAATATCTGACAACTTCATCGATCATTGATGATCAGTCTACGATCATATTTGAAGCTGCCATTGATACTGATCTTAGTTTTTTGGATTCACTTCCTTATGAAGTGATCAAAATCAAACAATACAAAACCAACATGCATGTGTTTGTTAAAAGGAGCCACTAAAATGAAAAGTGCTATTTATCCGGGAAGTTTTGATCCGGTTACCTATGGTCATCTGGATGTGATCAAAAGATCTGCCAATATATTCGATGAACTGACAGTATGTGTTTCTTATAATGTTATGAAGTCATCATTGTTTTCTGTAGAGGAACGTGTTAAAATGCTAAAAGAAGCGACAAAAGATTTACCAAATGTCAAAGTCGATTCTTTCAGTGGACTTACCATTGATTATGCTAAAGAAAAAAATGTACATGTGATCGTGCGCGGACTGCGTGCTATTACAGATTTTGAATATGAGCTGCAGATTGCACAGACCAATCACAAGCTTTCGGGCGGTGAACTGGATACCATGTTTTTGACGACTGCGCTCGAATATGCCTATTTAAGTTCATCATCTGTAAAGGAAATCGCTTATTTTAACGGAGATGTTTCTCCCTGCGTACCTGATTTTGTAGCAAAAGAAATTTACAATAAATATCACGGAAATAACAAATAAAGGAGACTTGATATGAGCAGTAAAATGATGACCAGTAAAATCGAGCAGTTGATTGATGAAATTGAAGATTATATCGATAGTTGCAAGCCGGCCTTTTTAAATAACAATAATATTATCGTCAATAAGGAAGAAATTGATGAATTGCTGCGGGAACTCAGGATGACAACTCCGGAAGAGATCAAGCGTTGTCAGAAGATCATCAGCAATCAGGAGGCAATTATTGAAGATGCCAAGCAAAAAGCAACCGGCCTGATCAATGATGCTACAGCCAAGACAAGTGAGCTTGTCAATCAGGAGGCTGTCACACAGCAGGCATACGGACAGGCGGAAGAAATTGTTGCCCTTGCCACCAAACAGGCACAGGAAATTGTGGATACAGCTACCAATGAAGCCAATCAGATGAGAGCTGCTGCCGTTCAGTATACAGACAGCCTGCTTGGCAATGTGGAAAAGATCATCAGCACATCACTGGAAGTCAATTCCGCAAAATATGAAAGTCTTATCACATCACTTACCGATTGCTACAATATCGTCACAGCAAACAGAGCTGAGCTTTACCCGGCAGAACCGGTTGATGACTCTGTTTTTGAAGAAGAAAACTAGATACATAAAAAGGTGATACATGTTATGCTGCATAAAATGATTTTATGCAGCATATATTTTTTCTTTGAAAAAGGACAGTCTCCGATCATATAAAAGGTCTGCAGATGGCAGGAAATACCGTTAAAGGCCAGTGCAATATGGGAAAGCCTGAAGGCAAGGGCGGGATTAAGATCCAGGGCCTTTATGGAAATAATACCGCCTGAGATTTCTGACAGGCAGTGAATCAGTGTGGCCGGATAGCCGCTTAAAAAGACGGATACGGCAGCCATCAGCATATTACAAAAGATCATGTAGCCTCCGAGTATTCCAATCTGGGACAGGCTTCTTATGATATTTGTATGGATTCCTGTGATGATCATTTTAGGGGAATGAACCGGTTTAGCTGCATCTGCATGATCTGAGGGCGAGATAAAACGTTCTTTTCCATACAGGGTGTAGCGTAATAGCAGGCCATATAGCAGAGGAATGGCGTATAGGATGCAAATGCCCTTTAGCTGGAGGGCTTTTGGATAGACATTTCCGCAAATAAAGGAAAGATAATAAGCAGGACCGAAATTATTGCAGAAGCTAAGCAGATATTCGGCTTCTTTTTTTGTCAGGTTATTTTTCTGAAACTCATATGAGACAATTTTAGCGCCCATCGGAAAGCCGCATAAAAAACCCATGATAAGAGTATAGATTCCGGCATCTGAAATACGGAACAGAGGTTTTAAAATATAGGAAAATGGTTTTACCAAGAGCTTTTCAAGCCTTAGATCGATCATAAGACCGGACAGGATCATAAACGGCAGAAGAGCCGGCAGCATATGTTCATACCAGATATTAAGCCCTAAAAAGGCATATTGCCTGGTCTGGTCGGCATGCGACAATAGCAGGCCAAACAAGGTAATGGTAAGGATAGATATAACGAAGTTTTTTATAAAATTTTTCATAAAAAAACCCACGGACAAACAAAATAGTATATACTAAAAGATATTATCAGATAAGGATTTTCATGCAAAAATATGCGTTTGGATAAATATTTGACAGATTGCGGAATAGATTCCAGGAGTAACTGCAAAAAGTATATCAGACAGGGGCGCGTGACGGTCAATGATCGTGTCGAGAAAAATGAGGCACGTCATGTGTCGGATGCGGACAATATCTGTTTTGACAACACACCGGTTGTTTTAAAAAGCGGACTATACCTGATGTTTTATAAACCGTCAGGCTGTGTCTGTGCCCTTCGTGATGCCATGCATCAGACGGTGATTGATTATTTTCCGGATGATTATAAAAAACGGCTTCTGATCGCGGGGCGTCTGGATAAGGATACTGAGGGAATCTTGTTTTTAACGGATGACGGAGACTTTATCCACCATCTGATGTCTCCTAAAAAGCATGTTGATAAGACCTATTATTTTGAAGCCGAAGGAAGGCTTGATCCTCAGGCGGTGGAAATTGCCGCAAAAGGAATGGATATCGGCGATGATACGCCGCTTAAACCGGCAAAGCTTGAAATTCTTACCAATGATACGGTCAGATCAAGCGGGATCCTTACCATTTGTGAGGGGCGTTACCATCAGGTCAAACGAATGGTACACTTGCTTGGAGCGGAGGTGGTCTGTTTAAAACGGCTGGCCATAGGAAGCATCAGCCTGGATGAGGCACTTGAGCCTGGACAGTTTCGTGCGCTTACTGACAGCGAGCTGGAAGCTTTACATTATAAAATAGAAAAATAAAAAGAGAGAACGGATATGCCTTTTTTACCCATGACATTAGAGGAATGTCATCAACAAAATATAAATCAACCGGACTTTGTATATATCATAGGGGATGCCTATGTGGATCATCCGTCATTTGGCCATGCTATTATATCCCGTGTTTTGGAATCATTTGGATATACGGTTGGGATTATTTCGCAGCCGGACTGGAAGGATCCGGACAGTATAACGATCCTGGGAACGCCGCGTCTTGGCTTTATTATTTCAGCCGGCAATATGGATTCCATGGTCAATCATTATTTTGTCAGCAAAAAGCGCAGGTCGACAGATGCTTATACTCCCGGTGGCGCACCCGGTAAAAGACCGGATCATGCAGCGGTTGTATATAGCAATCTTGTGAGGCAGCGTTTCAAGGATACCCCGATCATCCTTGGCGGAATCGAAGCCAGTCTGCGCAGGATGGCACATTATGATTACTGGTCCGATTCCTTAAAAAGATCCATCCTTTTAGATAGCGGCGCCGACCTGATCTCATATGGAATGGGTGAAAAATCCATTGTTGAAATAGCTGATGCCCTAAACAGTGGAATGGACGTCAAGGATATCACGTTTATCAGAGGTACGGTTTACAAGGCCAGAAGTATCGAGCAGGTCTGTGATGGTGTTGTGCTGCCGACCTATATGGATATGAAGGAGGACAAGCTTTTTTATGCCAAATCCTTTGCACTTCAGTATGAAAATACCGATCCATATGTCGGAAAGCCTCTGATCGAGGAATATGAGCATCAGGTTTATGTGATTCAGAATCCGCCGTCATTTCCGCTTAGCACCATGGAAATGGATGATGTATACGCGCTTCCCTATATGCGCCGTGCGCATCCGTCCTATGATGCTCTTGGAGGAGTACCGGCCACAAAAGAGATACAGTTTTCCCTGATCAGCAACCGTGGCTGCTTTGGAGGCTGCAATTTCTGTGCACTGACGTTTCATCAGGGGCGTATTGTACAGGTACGCAGCCATGAATCGATTATAGAAGAAGCAAAGCTTATGACAGAGGATCCGGATTTTAAGGGATACATCCACGATGTCGGCGGACCGACTGCCAATTTCCGCGCTCCGTCATGTCAGAAGCAGTTAAAATACGGCGTCTGCAAAAATAAACAGTGCCTGTTTCCAAAGCCCTGTGAAAATCTGATCGCCGATCAGAGCGACTATGTTGCGCTTCTTCGGAAGCTGAGAAAGCTCCCACGGGTCAAAAAAGTATTTATCCGTTCCGGTATCCGGTTTGATTATCTGTTAGCTGATTCGGATGATACATTTTTTCATGAGCTTTTGGATTACCATGTCAGCGGCCAGTTAAAGGTGGCTCCCGAGCATATCTGTGACGCGGTGTTAAAACGGATGGGCAAGCCGGAAAACGCTGTTTATGAGCGCTTTATGAAAAAATACGAGGATTACAACAGAAAGATTGGCAAAAAACAGTATCTGGTGCCGTATCTGATGTCCTCCCATCCGGGTTCCACGCTCAAGGAGGCGGTAGCGCTTGCCGAGTACATCCGGGATCTTGGCTATATGCCACAGCAGGTACAGGATTTTTATCCGACGCCGTCTACCATGTCCACGGTCATGTATTATACCGGTGTGGATCCAAGGGATATGAAGCCTGTATATGTGGTCAAAAATCCGCATGAAAAAGCATTGCAGAGGGCGCTGATCCAATATAAAAATCCGGAGAATTATGAACTGGTAAAAGAGGCACTTGTAAAAGCACACAGAGAAGATCTGATCGGTTTTGGAAAGGAATGTCTGATACCGCCCAGAAAAATACAAAAAAAGCCACAGGCAGCGTCTGGTAAGAAGGGCATAAAAAACGACAACAGGAGAAGACGAAATGAAAAAAATAAAAAAAGGTGAGTTTGCCTATTACAACCACAAAAGAAAAACAATGATCATTCTGACAATCTTATACTTTGCAATATCCATCGCACTTTATGTGACCGGCTATGCGACGACCGGAAGCAATAAAAATCTCTTGACGATCGTTGCTGTTCTGGGGATGCTGCCGGCAAGTAAAAGCGCCGTGGAAATGATCATGTATATCCGGTATCACGGCTGTAGCGAGGAGCAATATGATCTTTTACATGAGGCTGCAGACCCGTTTGTACATGCATACGGTCTTGTCATGACGACCTACAAAAAGAATTTTGAGGTGGCATCCTGTATTGTCAAAAACGGATATGTGTATGCTTACCTTACCAACCACCATGATTCCGTTGATGAGCTACAAAAGCATATGAGTGACATGATCCGCCAGAACGGACTTAAGGGAACTGCCGGAGTTTTTGTCAAAACAGAGGATTACTGTAACCGTTTACAGGAAATACAGAAAAAAGAAGATGAGGATCAGGCAAATGATAAGGCTCTGTTAGAGCTGATGCTTCAGTTGTCATTATAAAACATGAAAGAATTTGTGATCAAATCCAATGAATCCGGGCAGCGTCTGGACAAATTTCTTGGCAAGGTCTTATCGAAAGCCTCCATGGGCTTTATTTATAAGATGCTACGCAAAAAAAACTTTACGCTCAATGATAAAAAGGCTGACGGAAAGGAAATCCTTGCGCAGGGAGATTGTGTAAAGCTGTTTTTATCGGATGAAACCTTTGGAAAGTTCAGTAAAATAGATATGATAAAGGATCAGGCTGATAAAAGTTATCCAAGGGTAACTAAAGAGGATCTGGAGAAGCTGTCGTTAGCAATCGTTTATGAGGATCCGGATATCCTGATTTTCAATAAGCCGGCCGGTATGCTTTCCCAGAAATCCGAAAAAGATGATATATCGGTCAATGAATATCTGATCGGTTATATGCTTACCACGCGGCAGATCACAAGGGAGGAGCTTGCAACCTTTAAGCCATCGATCGCCAATCGTTTAGACCGCAATACAACCGGTGCGATTTTGTGTGGGAAATCTCTGACCGGACTGCAGTTTCTTGCTGATGCGTTAAAGCATAGAACCATGCACAAATATTACCGGACGATCGTATGTGGAAAAATCGATCATCCGATGCTGTTGGACGGCTCCTTATCAAAGGATGAAAAAAAGAATCAGGTCAGGATAAGCCGTCAGACAGATACCGGGAAAAATACGATTCAGACCAAAATTGAACCGCTGCAGGTTTTTTATTATAAAAATTCTGAATATACAGAAATACAGGTGGAGCTGATCACCGGAAAGACTCATCAGATACGAGCACACCTTTCAAGCATCGGACATCCGCTTTTGGGGGATACCAAATATATGCGGGACGGTCTGGATAATCGTTTCCGGGGACTTCGACACCAGCTGCTTCATTCTTACAAGATGTGTTTTGAAGAAAGCAGACCTGATTCAAATGAAAAATTTGCTTATCTGGGAGGAAAGACTTTTTATGCAAAGCTTCCGGATGGATATCAGAAAATATTGAGGATAATGCAAAATGGGAACATGGAATAGCAGGGGACTTCGCGGCTCGGCTTTGGAAGAAATGATCAACCGTACAAATGAAAAATACCGGGAAAGCGGACTGGCATTGATCCAGAAAGTACCCACACCGATCACACCGATCAAAATTGACCGGCAGTCCAGACATATTACACTGGCGTATTTTGACCAGAAATCCACGGTTGACTATATTGGAGCGGTCCAGGGCATTCCGATCTGTTTTGATGCCAAGGAATGTGCGGTGGATACCTTTGTTTTGCAAAATATACATCCGCATCAGGTTGCCTTTATGGAGGATTTTGAAAAGCAGGATGGCATTTCTTTTTTTCTGATCCATTTTACACACAGGGATGTTTTATATTATCTGCCGTTCAGGCATCTGCAGAAATTCTGGCAGAGAGCGCAGAATGGAGGCCGGAAAAGCTTCCGCTTTGATGAACTGGATTTATCCTATACGATTTCATCAAGGGCAGGTCTTTTAGTACCTTATCTGGATGTAGTACAGAAAGATCTCAATGACCGGGACGATGGACATTAGGATGTTTTTTAGGCTGCCTGATAAATAGATTGACAAATAAATAAAGATTCAGTATACTTAAAAACGCATTAGCGTGTTAGCGAATTAGCACTTTAATTCATAAAAGTAGACACAGGAAGGATTTATAAAATCATGAAAAAAGTTGTACATACCCCAGAGGGTGTCAGAGATATATATGGCAACGAATGTCAGAGAAAGCATTATCTGCAAAACCGGATACATGACAATTTCCGATGCTTCGGCTATCAGGATATTGAGACACCGACGTTTGAGTTTTTTGATGTTTTTGGCAAGGAGACCGGTACAACGACCAGCAGGGAATTGTACAAGTTTTTTGATAAAGAAGGCAATACGCTGGTTTTAAGACCTGATTTTACGCCTTCAATCGGCCGCTGTGCTGCCAAATATTTTATGGAAGAATCCATGCCGGTACGTCTGACCTATCTTGGAAATACATATACCAATACTTCTAATCTTCAGGGTAAATTAAAAGAGACAACCCAGATGGGTGTGGAGCTTATCGGGGATGCATCTGTCATGGCTGATGCAGAGATGATCCATCTGGCGGTTTCATCCTTAAAGGCTGCCGGATTATCCGATTTTCAGATCAGTATCGGCGAGATTGATTTCTTTAAGGGAATCTGCAAAGAACTTCAACTGGACGAAGAGACAGAAATGGATTTGAGGGAAAATATATCCAATAAAAATTATTTTGGTGCAGAGGAATTGTTGACCGGAAAAAATCTTTCCAAAAATCAGATAGATACTATTTTAAAGATCACTGAGCTGTTTGGCTCCTATGAGATCCTTCAGGAAGCCAGGGAGCTTGTCAACAACGAGCAGAGCCAAAGCTCTATCGACCGTCTGATGCAATTATATGAACTGTTAAAGGTATATGAGGATGAAAAATATATTTCCTTTGACCTGGGATTGGTCAGCAAGTATCATTATTATACCGGTATTATTTTTAAGGGCTATACCTATGGAACCGGTGATGCGATCGTGACAGGCGGACGTTATGATTCTCTGTTGTCTTATTTTGGTAAAAATTCTGCATCCATTGGGTTCGTGATCAATGTGGACGGTCTGATGCAGGCAATGGCATCCAGAAAGCTGTTTCCGGATGTTTCGCATAAGCTGACCCTTGTTGTATATGAAGCAGGTTGTGAGTCTGATGCCATCCGTTATGCCAAGGAGCTTCGATCCTTAAAGAAAAACTGCGAGCTGCATCTTTTAAGCGAAGAGCATGACGAAGCATTTTATCTTGCATATGCAAAGCAGCAGTCGCAGACAAGCGTTGTGAAATTATCATCAAAGGGAATGAAAGAGCTGTACAAGGCCTAGGAGAATATTATGAGTGAAGATATGAGATACATAACATTTGCCCTCGGAAAGGGCCGTCTTGCCAACAAGACACTGGATTTACTGGAAAAGATCGGTATTTACTGTGATGAAATGAAGGATAAAGATACCCGTAAGCTGATCTTTGTCAATGAAGAATTAAAATTAAAGTTTTTCCTTGCCAAGGGACCGGATGTTCCGACCTATGTAGAATATGGTGCTGCCGATATCGGTGTTGTTGGAAAGGATACTTTATTAGAGGAAGGCAGACGGGCTTATGAGGTGCTGGATTTAGGCTTTGGTAAATGCCGGATGTGCGTCTGCGGACCGGAGAGTGCGAGAGAACTGCTGCAGCATCATGAGATGATCCGTGTAGCGAGCAAATATCCTAAGATCGCCAAGGATTATTTTTACAATAAAAAGCACCAGACGGTTGACATCATCAAATTAAACGGCTCAGTAGAGCTTGGACCGATCGTCGGACTTTCTGATGTCATTGTGGATATTGTGGAGACCGGTTCGACCCTAAAGGAAAACGGACTGGTGGTACTTGAGGAGATCTGTCCTTTATCTGCCCGCATGATTGTCAATCAGGTGAGCATGAAGATGGAATCGGAACGGATCAAAGATATTATCCACCGTTTGAGAGAACAGTTATAATCAATCGATGTTACTATATTTATGGAAGATGAAGGGGTAAATTTATGAAACGAACAGCTTCAATTAACCGTACAACGAAGGAAACAGATATCGCTTTAACCTTGGATCTGGATGGAAGCGGCTCCTATCAGATTGAGACCGGGATCGGCTTTTTTGACCATATGTTATCCGGCTTTGCCAAGCATGGATATTTTGATCTTCAGTTAAAGGCAACCGGGGATTTATATGTTGACGGACACCACACCGTAGAGGACTGCGGCATTGTTCTTGGCAATGCGATCGCCAAAGCAGTCGGAGACAAAAAGGGAATTAACAGATACGGTTATTTTGTACTTCCCATGGATGAAGCACTGATCGTGTGCGCAGTAGATTTGTGCGGCAGACCGTATTATTCCTCTGATGTGGTATTTCAGTGTGAAAAAATGGGAGATATGGATACACAGCTTGTAAAAGAGTTTTTCTATTCTGTTTCTTATGCGGCCGGTATGAACTTACACTTCAAAATGTTAGCCGGTGCTAACGATCATCACATTTGTGAAGCTATGTTTAAGGCATTCGGCAAGGCTCTGGATATGGCTGTATCCTATGAACCGCGCTGCAAGGATGTGCCAAGTACAAAAGGAGCTTTGGAGTGATGGATATGAGTGAAAACAATGCTAAGATGATGCCGGCATCCGCAGAAGGGATCGGGGCATTCAAGCCGATTTTATCTTTTGGTGAATTGAAAAAGGGTGCAGACGGACTTGTCTGTGTGGTTGTACAGGATGACGATACCGATGAAGTACTGATGGTAGCCTATATGAACGAAGAAGCCTACAATATGACCTGCGAGACCGGCAGGATGACTTATTACAGCCGCAGCCGGAATGAGCTGTGGATCAAGGGAATGACAAGCGGGCATTTCCAGTATATTAAGAGTATTATGATCGATTGTGACAATGATACGATCTTAGCTAAAGTCAAACAGGTAGGAGCAGCCTGCCATACCGGCAATCATTCCTGCTTTTACCGAAGCCTTGTTGCAGGCAATGACCAAAATCCTGTATAAGCCTACATATTTTCAGCCTGTCTGAATATGATTATAACAATTAATCATTCATTCAGGAGTTTTGATGTCTATGTATGAGACTAAAAAAGCAGATGCCCTGGACGGGCGTATGGAAAAAATACTGAGGCTTAAGGAGTTTGAAAAAAACAATCATATACACATGAATTCCATTTCCGATATCATGGGATATGAAAGAAGCCGTGACAGTGTATATGATACGGATGGACAGATCAATACAGATATATCAAAGAATCAGACGAAAGAAGGATTTTTATGCCTGAAATTCCGTCTGATTTTTTGTGTAGGTGTGCTGCTTTTATTTATTGCAGACCGTTATGTTGTAAAACAGATTCCGGTTAGTGTATATCAGTCTTTTGATAAAGCCGTACAGACGGATTATTCCGTCTCTGTAATTGATTTTATGAAAAAATTACCGTATACTTTAAGTTATGAGAAAACTAGCATTAAATGATGAAATATTATTAACAATCGACAAGCCGGCACGTTACATCGGTGGCGAGGTCAACTCCGTTATGAAGGAGAACAAAGAAGAGTTGATTCGTTTTGCAATGTGTTTTCCGGATGTTTATGAAATCGGTATGTCACATCTTGGCATACAGATATTATATGATCTGTTAAATTCCTACAAGGATGTCTGGTGTGAGCGTGTATACTCTCCGTGGACGGATTTAGATGCCATTATGCGAAAGGAACAGATTCCGTTATTTGCTCTGGAAAGCCAGGATCCGGTCTGTGATTTTGATTTCCTCGGTATCACACTCCAATATGAGATGTGCTATACCAATGTTTTGCAGGTTCTGGATTTGTCCGGCATTCCCATCTATGCAAAGGACCGGAATGATGAGCATCCTATTGTCATTGGAGGCGGGCCATGTGCCTATAATCCCGAGCCGATCGCAGATTTCTTTGATTTATTTTATATCGGTGAAGGAGAGACCCGGTATCGGGCTTTGATCGATCTATACAAGGAATGTAAAAGCAATCATGAAGACCGGATGGAGTTTCTGCACAAAGCAGCTAAGCTTCCCGGCATATATTGTCCCATGTTTTATGAAGTGACTTATCATGCGGATGGTACGATACAGTCCTTTGAGCCTGTATATGATGATATCCCAAGGAATATCATGAAAGAGATTGTCCGGGATGTCAATGATGTTTCCTATCCGAAAAAGCCTGTGGTGCCCTTTATTAAGGTGACGCAGGATCGTGTGGTGCTGGAGATCCAGAGAGGCTGTATCCGAGGGTGCAGATTTTGTCAGGCGGGACAGCTCTATCGTCCTGTGCGCGAGCGCTCGATTGATTATCTCAAGGAATATGCCGTTGATATGATTGACAATACCGGACATGAGGAGATCTCATTGAGCTCATTAAGCTCCAGTGACTACTCCAAGCTTCCGGAGTTTATGGATTTTCTGATCGAAGAATGCAAGGACAGACATGTCAATATCTCCCTTCCGTCACTTCGCATCGATGCCTTTTCTCTGGATGTTATGAGCAAGGTGCAGGATGTTAAAAAGAGCAGCCTTACCTTTGCTCCCGAAGCCGGAACGCAGCGTATGCGCAATGTGATCAATAAAGGATTGACCGAGGAAGTCATTCTAAATGGATCAAGACTTGCCTTTGAAGGCGGATGGAATAAGGTCAAGCTTTATTTTATGCTGGGCCTGCCTACGGAAACACTTCAGGATGTCAGAGGAATTGCCGAGCTTGCCAATGAAGTGGCAAGAGTGTATTATGAGACGGTTCCCAAGGAGAAGCGCAACGGACGCGTCCAGATCACGATCAGTACGTCGTTTTTTATTCCCAAGCCCTTTACCCCCTTCCAGTGGGCTTCTATGGGTACGGAGGAGGAGTTTTTGGACAAGGCGCATACGGTAAAGGAAGCCGTTGTTTCACAGCTCAATCAAAAGAGTATCCGTTATATATACCATGAAGCTGATGTTTCCGTCTTAGAGGGTGTTTTTGCCAGAGGTGACAGAAAGATCTGTGACGTGATCTATAAGGCTTATCAAAAAGGCTGTATCTTTGATGCCTGGAATGAATATTTCAAAAAGGAGCTTTGGCTGGAATCCTTTGAAGAATGCGGTGTCCCGGTAGATTTCTATACTACAAGAGAGCGTGAAGATGATGAAATCTTTCCGTGGGATTTTATCAGTTGTGGCGTAAACCGGGAATTTCTGCTGCGTGAGTGGCACAATGCAAAAAAAGAGTCCGTGACACCCAACTGCAAGATGCAGTGTCAGGGCTGCGGTGCGGCAAGGTTCCAGACGGGCATCTGCTTTGAACCGCGCGGCTGATTATGTGATTTATGAAGCAGAAGGTTTTTGAAGTAGAAAGTTTTGAAATTAGAAGTTTTGAAACAGGAAATTTTTGGAGTAGAATCTTTGAAGTAGAAAATTTTAAAGCTGAAAGCATTAAAAATAATTGATAGAAAGAACAATGTATGAAATACAGAATTAAATTTTCCAAATACAATTCCATGATCTTTATCGGACATCTGGATATGATGCGATATTTTCAGAAGGCGATCCGCAGGGCACAGATCCCGATTGCCTATTCTACCGGATATAGTCCGCATCAGATCATGTCTTTTGCTGCGCCTCTGGGTGTCGGTCTGTACAGCAACGGTGAATATGCCGACCTGGAGCTGACACAGGAAATCGGGACAGCTGAATGCAGAGAAAAGTTGCAAAAGGCGATGGTTGACGGTGTTGATATCTTATCGGTAAAGGTGTTGCCAAAGGATGCCGGAAACGCCATGGCAAGTGTGGCTGCCGCCGGATACACGGTAAAGATCCGCAGTGGACATGAAAGAGCCGGTTTTGATTTTACAAAGGCATTTTCGGATTTTATGTCCCGGGATGAGATCATGATCGAAAAAGAAACCAAAAAGAGCACAAAAATGCTCAACCTTAAAGATTTTATTTTCGATTATAAGACCGACGGACAGGAAATCTATCTTTTGGTAGACGCCAGTAGCAGCGGAAATATCAAGCCCTCGCTGGTTATGGAGGCTTATTATCAGTTCCTGCATTTACAGCCTGAACCGTTTGAATTTGTTGTGACAAGGGAAGAAACCTATACGCGTGACCAAAATGGTCAATTGGTGTCCCTGGATTCGGTCGGAGATGATTTATAATATGGGTGAACAGATTGTAATAACGGAAATCGGCGGGATACGAGGCTTTTTTGTCATCAGGGACAATTTATTAAAAATTGCGGATTTTTGTACACCTCAGAGCCGGATTCCGGGCAAGATATATGTGGGGCATGTATCCAATGTAGCGGCCAATCTCAACGCGGCATTTGTGGAATACGAAAAAGGAAAAAAAGGTTTTTTACCACTTGATAAAAAACGCAACCATATAGAAAATATCAAAAACGGAAACACGGTTCCGGTCCAGATCAAGACGGCTCCGTTAAAAACCAAGGATGCGGTTTTATCGGCTGAGCTGTCCGTTTCCAGATTGTACTGTGTTGTCACAGATACACCGGGAGAGATACATTTTTCAAAAAAGATTACTTCATCCAAAAAGGAAATATTAAAGTCTTTGATCATGGATGTTGTGTCACCTTCTTTTTCCTATATCATAAAGTCCAATGTCATGGCACTTGCGGATGGTGATCTGGCATTGCTTTTGGCGGAAATCAAAAACCTTACGGAAAAAATGCGTGAAATTGTCTTAAAAAGCACGACACGTACCTGCTTTAGCTGTATATATGAACAATCCTTCTTTTTGACGGATTTCTTGTCAAAGACCGACTTTTTGCAGGTTGATGAGATTGTGACCGATTCAGCGGAAGAATTTCAGTATCTGCAGTCCATGCTGCCGCAAAAATTATCAGAGGCAGTGCGTCTTTATTCGGATGATAGGATTTCCTTAGCGCTGATCTATGAAATAAAAGCAAGACTGCATCAGATGATTTCCAGGAAGGTATGGCTTAAATCAGGCGGTTATTTGATCGTGGAAATGACCGAAGCACTGACGGTTATTGATGTCAACTCCGGAAAAAATGAAAAAAAGATCAGTAAGGCTGCATTGGCTTTAGAGACCAACATGGAAGCTGCTGATCTGATCCCGTATCTTTTATCTGTTAATAATATCAGCGGAATCGTCATCGTTGACTTTATCAATGTCAGGTCAAAGGATGAAGAAGAACTGTTTTTGAAACGTCTCAAAAAGAGACTTAGTGAAGATCCGTGCAAGGCAGATGTCGTGGATATTACGGCATTGGGACTGGTGGAGATCACGCGGCAGAAAAAAGACATCCTGCTTTCCGCAAAATTAAAAGAGGCTTCATTATATGAAATTATTGCGCATTGAAAATAAAGAGTCCGGCAGGTATCTGAAAAAATATGAACTTGTCTATGAAAATAAAGCCGGAAATGAAAAGCATTATGAAATTGTCAGTCATCATGAGATCACAAAGCCGGAGGATTTAGGCACGATGACAAGCGGCATATCCATGGTTGTCATAAAGGACGGCTGTATGCTCTTATTAAAAGAGTTCCGGATGGGTGTAAACCGCGAAATCTACAATTTATGTGCCGGCATGATCGAAAAGGATGAGACGATCGAAGCGTGCATTCAAAGAGAATTGTATGAGGAGACCGGTCTTAGCGTAAAACGGATCATAGATATTCTGCCGCCGTCCTTTGCAGCGGTATCCATATCTGATATCAAAAACAGGCTTGTGATCTTAGAGGCCGAAGGGGATTTTTCCGACCATACTTCAGCCAATGAAAAGATCCAGGCGGCCTTTTACACTAAAAAAGAATGTGAAGAGCTCTTACGGACGGCTGAGTTTTCTTCCAGATGTCAGGCTATGGTATATTTCTTTGCAAAAAATGCGTTTGATGTGCTTGACAAATAAGGCAGGTGCATGGTAGTATACTATGGTATGCCGCATGACTAGGTATAAGTGTGTCTATATGATACCACCAAAGTCAGCGAGTAATTAGTAGGAGGTGCCTTATGTACGCAATTATTGCAACAGGTGGAAAACAGTACAAAGTTTCTGAAGGTGACATCGTTAAAGTAGAAAAATTAGATGTTGAAGATGGCAGTACTGTTACATTTGACCAGGTTCTTGCAGTAAGTGATAACGGCTTAAAGGTTGGCGCTGACGTTGCTTCATCTACAGTTACAGCAACTGTTATGGGTCAGGGTAAAGCTAAGAAAGTTATCGTTTACAAGTATAAGAGAAAATCAGGTTATCACAAGAAAAACGGTCATAGACAAGCATACACTCAGGTTAAAATTGAGAAAATTAATGCTTAATTTCAAGGTGGCGTAAATGACAGCCATAAAAATGTTTTGCGATGCGACGACCAAGGTTGTTGTGGGATTTGAAATATCCGGTCATGCCGGAAGTGCTGAATACGGTTCAGACATTGTCTGTGCATCCGTTTCGGTATTAGCGATCAATACGCAGAATGCGATTGAGAAGTTTTGTCGGGATCAATTCATTCAGGATTTTGATGACAGGACGGGCTATATGAAGTTTTGTATTAAAGGAACACCCACACATGATGCCAGTCTGCTTTTGGCAGCCGCATATCTTGGCTTTGAAAATATCGCAGAAGAATATGATACTTTTGTTACTATGAAAATCAAGGAGGTGTAACACCATGTTAAAAATGAACCTTCAATTTTTCGCTCATAAAAAGGGTGTGGGCTCTACAAAGAACGGTAGAGATTCCGAATCCAAAAGATTAGGTGCGAAAAGAGCTGACGGACAGTTTGTTAAAGCCGGAAACATTTTATATAGACAGCGTGGAACAAAAATTCATCCCGGTGTTAATGTTGGAATAGGCGGAGATGATACATTGTTCGCTTTAGTTGATGGCGTTTTAAGATTCGAAAGAAAAGGAAGAGACAAAAAACAGGCTTCCGTTTATCCGGTAGAAGACTAATTCGGTGAATCAAAGAGCTTCAAACCACGCGGTTTGGGGCTCTTTTTATTCTTTTAATTTGTTGTTTCAAAGATCAGAGGAGTTATTATGTTTGCAGACAGAGCTAAAATCTATGTACGAAGCGGAAAAGGCGGAGACGGACATGTATCCTTCCGTCGCGAAAAATACGTGCCAAACGGCGGTCCGGACGGCGGAGACGGCGGAGATGGCGGCAGCGTTATTTTTGAAATTGATGAGGGTCTCAATACACTTACGGATTTTAGACATGTCCGTAAATATTGTGCTGAGCATGGCGAGCAGGGCGGTAAAAGAAATTGCCGTGGCAAAAACGGACAGGATATTGTTGTCAGGGTACCTGAAGGTACTGTCTTAAAGGATGAGGCAACCGGCAAGGTCATTGCGGATATGTCCGGAGATAACAGACGGGTTGTTTTACTGACCGGTGGAAAAGGCGGTAACGGAAACCAGCATTATGCGACCAGCACTATGCAGGCACCCAAATATGCACAGCCCGGCCAGCCTGCAAAAGAACTGAATATTTTAATGGAATTAAAAGTGATTGCGGATGTTGGTCTTGTTGGATATCCAAATGTCGGTAAATCCACATTGCTTAGCAGGGTGACAAATGCCAGACCAAAGGTTGCCAACTATCATTTTACAACCTTAAATCCACATCTTGGTGTGGTTGATATGGAAGGCGGCGGATTTGTCATAGCGGATATTCCCGGTTTGATCGAGGGGGCATCCGAAGGTGTCGGTCTTGGCCATGAATTTTTAAGACATATCGAGAGAACACGTGTCATTATTCATATGGTTGATGCGGCAGGAACTGAGGGACGAGATCCTATTGAGGATATTTATACCATCAACAAGGAGCTGGAAGCATACAATGCAGATCTGGCACACAGACCGCAGGTTATTGCCGCCAATAAGATTGATGCAATCTACGATGACGGAAATGACCCTGTCGCGGCTTTAAAGGCCGAATTTGAGCCTAAAGGCATTCCGGTGTTCCCGATATCGGGTGTGACAGGAAAAGGGCTTGATGAGCTTCTGTATGCGGTAAAAGGCATGCTTGATGAAATCAATGAACCACCGATCGTGTTTGATTCCGAATTCAACCCTGACGAAGTCATGGTATCCGGTAATGAACCATTTCAGGTGTTCTATGATGAAGATGAGGATGAATATGTGGTGGAAGGACCGCGTATCGAGAAAATGCTTGGCTATACCAATCTGGAAAGCGAAAAAGGCTTTGCATTTTTCCAGCGTTTTATGAAAGAAAACGAGATTCTGGACAAGCTTGAGGCACTAGGCATCAAAGAAGGCGATACCGTGCGGATGTATGGTTTAAAATTTGATTATTATAAATAATTAGGCGAAAGAGGAAAAATTATATGACCAGTAAACAAAGAGCCTATTTAAAAGGACTTGCAATGAATATTGATCCGATCTTCCAGATTGGCAAATCCAGTCTGACACCGGAAGTGACCAATGCTGTATCGGAGGCGTTTAATACACGGGAATTGGTTAAGATTGCTGTACTAAAAAACTGCATGGATGATCCGCGTGAGATTGCCTCGGCTATTGCAGAACGCACACATTCACAGGTCGTTCAGGTAATCGGCAAAAAGATTGTCTTATATAAAGAAAATAAAGATCATAAAAAAATCGAGCTCCCCAGATAAGAGGTGTGATTCATGTCTAAAATAGGATTGATGGGAGGAACCTTTGACCCCATTCACAATGGCCATATAGCTTTAGCAAAGCAGGCACTTACGGAGTTTAGGCTGGATCGCATTTTGTTCATTCCCAATTACTGTCCATGGATGAAATCAGGACGCCGTATTGCGGATGCAAATGACCGGATTGACATGGTGCGGGCCGCCATACAGGATGAACCCCGATTTGATCTTTCCTATATAGAAATAAATGCCGGAGGAAATTCCTACACCAGTAATACTGTGTTGCAGTTAAAAAAAGAACATCCGGAAGATACCTATTTTTTTATTCTTGGTGCAGATTCTCTTTTTACCATAGAGCAGTGGGTTCATCCGGAGATTATCTTTCAGTGCGTTACCATACTTGCAGCTGTACGGGATGACTGTGATTTAGAGGCCTTAAAAGCCCAGAAAGAGCATTTGACAGATAAATATCATGGAGATATCCGTCTGATGCATATGCAGCGGATTGAAATCTCGTCTACCTATATCCGTGATCATTTTTATACCTCGGAAAATACCGGCAAAATGCTGCCGGCTCCGGTATGTCAGATCATAAAGGAAAGACAGTTATATCGTGATAGATAAAGGAGAGATTGTTTTGCAACCACTTTGTACGGATGATGAACAGTATAAAATCATCAGAAAGAAACTGAAGAAGGATTTAGAGCGAAAGAGATATGTCCATACCAAGGGCGTAGCGGCATCTGCCGTGTGTCTGGCTATGGCATATGGTTATGATATGAAAAAGGCGTATCTGGCCGGATTGCTGCACGACAATGCCAAAAGTATTCCAACGGATGAAAAAAAGAAGCTATGTAAAAAATATATGATAGAACTCAATCCTGCAGAAGAAAAAAATCCGGAGCTGATACATGCCAAGCTTGGTGCATATCGGGCAAAGGATGTTTATCAGATTGATGATGAAGATATTCTTTCGGCCGTTGCGTGTCATACGACTGGTAAACCAAAGATGAATACACTGGATAAGATTATTTATATTGCGGATTATATTGAGCCCGGCCGCAGACCGTTACCAATGCTTGATGAAATAAGAGCGGTTGCTTTTCAGAATCTGGATAAAGCCATGTATCTGATTTTAAAAAGTACCTTATCTTATCTGAACGAAAAAAAATCGGATATCGATCAGATTACCCGGGAAACCTATGAATATTTTCAGCAGCTGCCGGATATACAATAAACAGAACAGAAAGGAAGAGTACCCCTTTATGAAAGAAAATCAACTGACATCACGTGACATGGCGAAGGCCTGTGTCAATGCCCTTGAGGATAAAAAAGGAGAAGATATTACCATTTTAGATATTTCTGAAATCTCAACACTTGCAGACTATTTCATTATGGTATCCGGATCCAACCGCAATCAGGTTCAGGCATTATGTGACAACGTAGAAGAGACACTTGGAAGAATGGGTGTTGAACGCAAACAATGTGAGGGATATGAAAGCGGAAACTGGATTCTGTTAGATTACCGTGATATTGTTGTGCATATATTTGATAAAGAAAACAGACTGTTTTATGATCTGGAACGTATCTGGCGTGACGGTAAGAAGATCGAGAAGCAGGAACTGTAAAAACAAAGCATTTAAATGAAATATAGAATTCAGAAATGATTTAAGAAAAAACAATCCGGATACATCTGTTTAGATAATAAATGTATCCGGATTGTTTTTTAATAACTTATCTTGTAAACTTTGTTATAAAGTTATATTAGCAAAGACGGAATACTCCGAATACCTTGCCCAAGATCTTGCAATCCTGTACGATAATAGGATCCATCGTATCATTTTCGGGCTGCAGGCGGATATGGCCGTTTTCCTTATAAAATGTCTTGACAGTAGCAGAATCATCAACTAAAGCAACGACAATATCTCCATTGCGGACATTGCTGCACTGTTGTACAAAAATCTGGTCCCCATCGAAAATTCCGACATTGATCATGCTTTCGCCTTTTACCTTCAAGACAAAGGTATCGCCGGTTCCGGAAGGAATAAAATCTGCCGGAATAGGGAAATATCCCTCAATATTCTGTTGTGCAAAAATAGGCTGACCGGCAGCAACTGTGCCGATAATCGGAATGCTGGATGTCTCACGACGTACCATCTGAAAACCGTCATCAACAATTTCAATAGCGCGAGGCTTGGTAGGATCGCGACGAATATATCCATATTTTTCCAGCGTTTCCAGATGTGAGTGAACGGATGATGTAGATTTTAAATGTACGGCTTCACAAATTTCACGAACTGACGGAGGATACCCCTTAGTCAGAATTTCATCCTTCATAAAGTCCAATATCTGTTGCTGCTTATCTGAAATTTTTCTTTGATTCATAGAATTTCCCTCCTAAATGTATATCTAAATGGTATATCTAAATGAAATGATGTCAGGGTCAAAAGACAGAAAGACACTTATATCATATAAAAAAATATCTTTGACGTTTTATAAATCAAGTATACCAGTTCCTGAGAAAAAAAGCAAACACATATTCCGAAAATTTGTTCGAATTTTGCTTGACAATACAAACATTTGTTCTTATAATCAAGATACAGAACGGACGTTCACAACATTTGTTCGATTATAACAGATAAGTTTCTTTACAGATATTTATGATTTATACCGATGAGAAATGGTTGCAGACTGGGAGATTATTGATTATGAGAAATGAGACTATGAGAGAAAGAAATTATTGCAGCAGCGATTATACTAAAAGAACCTGCCATGATAAAAAAACAGCAAAGATTACAGCTAAAAAAAGAAGAGCACAGCAAATGAGAATAAAAGCTTTTTTCTCTGTTATGGCGATACTTTTTGTGGTAGTACTTGGTACATCGATGTTTTCACTTAAGACACGCGCTAATTCCTTAGAGGGAGCCAATGATTACAGGTATTATACTAATTACTGTATTGAGCCCGGAGAAAGTATCTGGAGCATTGCTGCGGATCATATAGACTATGCACATTATGACAGCATTCATCAGTATGCAAAAGAGATTCAGAAAATTAACAAAATCACTACGGATCATATTACTAATGGTACTTACATTATGCTTCCGTATTATGATGATGAATTAAAATGAAATCTATTTCATTTTGCTTTATAGGAATAATAATATTCAAATTATGTGGATATGATATCAGGGATGGTTAATGGTTTGTTTGTACAAGGAGACAGTATATGACATTTTACATACGAAAAAACTATTCGCAAAACGTCTGTTTAACGAATAGTTTTCTCTCCTTGACAACGATAATATCATATCTACTTGTACAAAGCAAGCCTTTTTTCTAATTTTAGGTAATATATAGAGAAATATTTAGTTTCACTTCATCCCCAACCCCTTATATAAGGGGCTATTATTTGGCCAGGCGGGAAAAAATACCTTTTCATTATAAAAGTGGGTTATGCTAAATAAAAAAGTAACTATTTCACAATCAAGTGAAATAGTTTTTTTTTATTAAGCATACCGCAATGTGGTCAAGTTTTTTTTTAAAAGCGCAATTTGTCACTACTTGATATAGTCTACTCCGCTGGATCCGAATTTACCTTACTGAACAAGTAGTTCCTAAATTGCAAAAAACTTGACTCACAAAGCTACCACACTTTTACAAAGAAAATGAAATTTTTCAATTTCTAAATTATTTTATCTATTCGAAAGGAGAAAGAAAACATGAACAAATTACAGGTAATTATCAAAAAAGGAGATTATACACTACTCCAAAACAAAAACTGCTACATAATAGCACGCAAGTACAATCCGGAAGCTGGTGACTGGGAACATGGCACATATTACAACTACTGGGGAAATGAAGAGAATAAAATCAAATATCTTCAAATTGCGATTGAAACCATAATGACAAGAACAGATAAAAACTATATATCACGTCCAAGACTGGAAGAAATTGCATCAAGAGCCATTGACAACATCAAAGAAGATCTTGAATATTTTATAGATGAAACAGATCTTGAAGAGCATGAAGCTATGTACTTTGGAATACATGACAAATGGGAGGAAAATCAATCATGGTAAGAATAAAACTAAGAGAAATCGACGTATACTTGGATAACGAAACACTTGAAACTATAACAAAAATGTTTGATGATGAAAATGGTTTTGTTATAAATCAGGCTATCGAAGCACTTGCCGAAATGGACCTTAAAGAACATATAGAAAACAACATCAACAAAATTCTCAAAAATTGACATTAAGAAAGGAAAAGCCTATAATCCTCTTATACATAAAGGGGGTTATAGGCATGGAAGAAAGTATGACAAAAGAAGAAATGCAAAGATTTTTAAATCGCGAAGCAGAAAAAGGTGCTACAGAATATGAAGCACTAAAGGCATTAGCTGATATCTTAGGAATTGAATTTCCTGAATTAAAATCTAAATAAAAATCAAGGCAGAGGGTAAATATCAAACTACTCTCTGCCTTTTTTCATGTCAATAAATTTTTACTGTAAATCACAATTCGATCTGTTTAATTCTATATATGTTACTCTTTGACCGCACTTTTCAGAGACCACATTTTTCATATATCCGATATCGTCAGATATGCACGCTACCATATCAACCCACTGCTCTGGTGTCAGATTATACTCTACAATTTCCGGCTTTTTCAAATTTCTGCTAGCAAGGTATCTATGCCTATTAGAAAGAGTGTCATTCAGTTCTTTCGTCATATACTTAACAATATAGCTAGCCACGCGCCCAGTATCTTCCACTCTTGTCGCAGTCGTAAAACCAAATTTAAACCCAGTCAGATTATAAATCGGCTTCCCATGCTTCTTATGTCCACTATCTGTAAATGCCATATCTCCGCAGTCTGCAAGCAATCCATGAAAATGATAATGTACCTTATCCGCATGTAATTCCGGAATAATGATATATTTCAATTCCGGTGCATACCGCTGTTTCTGATTGTCCAGCCATTTCTTAATCTTCTTTAAAGTAACATCATAGTTACTAGAGTCTACCTTTTCCCTATCAAAAGTAAATGTCAGAAACCAATCCCACGAGTTAGCGCGTGCTAATTCATACACCTTATTTTTAGCACGGTTTGATGCTACTTTCTTTGATCTCTTATTTATAAGTTCTTCTTTATCATCTTCTTTTTTATCTCCTATAACCTCTTCCACAATTTCAATCTTTTTATTTTTCAAAAGTTCCATGTTTTGATCACTAATTGCTTTTAATGCTTCCCAATCAAAATCATCCGGCAAATCATGCCAATTATTAAAATACCATTTTTCCTCTTCATTCTTTTCTTCTCTAATCACTGGCTTTCTGTAAAATCTAATCTGTTCAGAATTAGCATAGATATATCTACGCATGTTATAGATCGCCAAGATCGTTGCCCCCTATCGTATTAAATTTTAAGGAAAACATTTTCCCCGTCGCGTTGCTATGAGGGTAAAATGTTGCTATTGTCAAGTAAGGGGAAGCCGTTTCTAACGCGGTGGCGGTAAAACCACCACCGCGCCAGAAATCGGCATCTTCCCCCTACTTTCCTTTCCGCCTACGCGCTTTTCTCAGACTTCTTGACGGACTTTGCACCGCACTCTCATTCACTACATTATCAAGACCGATACGTGTCAGCTTCTCATCATTTGAAATGAAATCTGCACTCATACTTTCAGAGATCATCTGACTGGTGTCATATGTATTGAAATCCTTATTATGTACAAACCACCATTTTACGCGCTGACACTTAACCAGCTGAGGGTTCATTGCGTTTTCATAATCCCACGCATCATAAAACCTTAAACCTTGAAATCGCCATAACTTGCGACAATCAATTACATGTGTAGTAATCGCTCTAAAAAGCTTGTCTACCATGAAAAACCTTTGCGCAGAACAAACAATATATATATGCTTCTTTCGTTGCTGCGTAAGAACATTAAGTAATTGTAAAGGAAAATTTGCATAGTTTCTGTGGCTTAATACGTCCTCTATTTCATCAATCAGAACAACATATCCCTGATACTTCCAGCGTTTAGCACATACAACATAGTCAGGATATGGTATATTATTCGCCTTAAAATATGCAATTTCCTCTTCTGTCAACATGCTTTCATCAAACGGCACTTGCTCAATGTACTCTTCCAAAATACTTCCATCATCGTCATAATAAAAATCTGGCGGTATCCTCTTTTCAATTTCATCTTCGGAATAGTATTCGCCCTGATTTTTTCCCAGTTCCATCAGCTGATTAAAATTGACAAGCGGTACATACGGAATACCAAACAATTTATAATTGCTTATAAACTGGATAGTATTCCCATATTTCTTATATAACCTACGTGCATAATTCGTCATAGAAAGCGTTTTGCCGTGCCCGAACATACCCACAAACATATCTATTCCATAATAGTTAAAATCGCGCCATTTACGACGCAGAAAATAGCTGATTGTATCATACAAGGTATAGAACATTTCAAAATGCACGTTAAAGAGCAAGCAACGTAAAAACGGAAACATAACAAGCAATACAATCGCTATAACAATAAATAAATTCATGCAGCTTCCCCCTATCGCATCAGATTGTTTTGTATCTGCCAAACAGCATTAAACAAAAATTTGAAGATAAACAAAATCAGGAATATCGAAAAAACGCAAAGTATGAAGAACTGCAACAAGTCAACAAAGGTGGAAGCTTCTGATAAAAGCGGAACACCAAAATAAGCCAATAACTGTGTAAAAATTTCCATATTACCACACCCTTTCTATAAAAAATAAGTCATAACAAGCATTGCAATCACAACAAGGAACAAGATAATAAGAACAATATCAAGTTGTTGATCTGTAGTAAAATCGTTTAACGGTGTGCTAAACAAACTGTTTTCACTAACCGTATTTTCCGAAACCGTCACAACATCCTTGATATCGTCCAGCTTGTCTGATACGGCCTGTAACTGCTCCGTATAATCTACGGCTTCAATATCATTTTCTGATACACTATCAGCCATATTAGCAAGCGTTTCTTGTAAAATATCCAACTGTTCCTGAAGCTTTACAACATTTTCATTTAATACGTCAAAGTTTCCGGAATAATCAATCTGTGCCGGAGCTTCAACCACATTAAAATTGTCATCATCCGGCACACTTTCTGTCTGATCTGCTTCCGGCAATTCATCAGCGTAAACCGCTACAGAAACAGATAGCGCAAAACAAAGCGCAAACACGAACGCAAAAACCGCAACTTGTAGATAGTCTTTCTTAACCATTTAAACCACCTACCTTTCGAGAATGTAACAAAAAAGAGCAATTACAACACCAGCAACCGAGCACCACACCCATACATCAAAAAACGTAAATGAAAAACCGGATATAGTAATCTGATAAGTGCGCGCCCATTCGATAATAACTAAAAAAGGACTTAATAATTCCTGCATAATATTTACCCCCTGAAAATCTTAATAATAACGCCCAGCAAGCACAAAGCAAGCGAAGCAACCATAATAGTAATAAATTCTTCCGGCATAAATGGAAAGACTGCCGATAGAAAACTTGTGAAATCGCCCTTGAGCAATCCCATTAAATCAGTGATTGACTTTGTAATAGATACAATCGCGTCTGCTATAGCATCCACCAAATCCTTAATAATTGAGAAAATGCCCTTTATAATCGAACCGACACCGCTGGCAATTCCGCTGATAATATCATCAAAGAAACCACCTCCAGAACTACCGCCACCGCTATTATCAGAACCGCTAGAACCGCCATTATAATAATTATTTGTAATATTAGTAACTGTATCTTGACTAACTGTCTTAGCCGTAGTACCAGTATAATCTGGTGTATAACTACCAATAAATTGATCGCCGAGATCTTTCTTTAAATCAGCCTCACTTTTATAACAGTTAATAGAACCAGCACTAGCCGTATAAGGAACCTTCATAGCTAACGATGTTTTTTGATACTGAGACAACCACAACGGCAAAGTTGCCGGATACCAACCAGAATTTTGGTAACAATCAACATCATCCAAAGATGGAAAAGATCCCTTTTCAACTTCCACCATAAAATGTGCACTAGACGGATTATCAGGATGCGCATACATCAATTTATAAGAATTATCATCAACCTTAAAAAAGAACGTTTTCACATCACGATATGATACAAAATTGTCATCATAAAAAGCGCAAGCCGATTGTTCCAAAGTCATGTTACTGGTAATAACACCATATGGTTTTTTTATCAAATGCACCATATACCAATCAGATGCCGAATCATATGGAATAGTTTGCCAATTACCGTCCGTATCAAGATAACCCTTTCCTCTACCATCCACTGTATAAGTTCCTGAATTATAAAAATAAGCAAGATAATCTGGGTACGCATTACAAAGATCATAGAGCGCAACATAAATTTGCTTATTAGGAAAATCTTCAAGTGTGACATGATTTATAGCTATTGGATAACGATAAGTCATAGTAACCTTATCATTATAAGCAACAATCAACTTATTACAAAAATCAACTAGATCGTCTGATAATTCCCATGTTTCCGTATCATCATCAAACGATAGTCCTTTAGCCAAATATTCATAATAAGAGTAAACCCCCGCTTCCGGTTGATTAGCATACAGATCAAGACATAGTTGTTTAAAATTATTACCACCAGAACCAGATGCCAAACCAGTAACAGAACTAATAATCTGAGCAGCCGTATTGCCAAGATATGAAACTTTTTCTTGTGTAGTCCAGCTGTTAAACCCCGCCGGACTCGGTTTGCTATCATCAGCAAAGCAAGGAATAGATATTGCAAATACAAGAACAAATGCTATAATAATAACAAAAGTTCGTTTTAAAATTCTTTTCAAATTTAACACCACCTTTCAGAAAGGAGAAAAAAATGTCTACAATAAACACAATCATATATCTAATAGTTTGGGTATTAGCTATACTATTCTTAATAGCAGTACCAATCAGTTTAGTAAAACTTATCAAGAAGATAGCCTCCAAAGAGTAATAAAAAAAGGATGTGATGCAATTCATGCACCGCATCCTTTTCTTTGTGACATATTTGTAACAAGTGGACAACTGCTACATACTACACATGTTTCAGCTTCTTAACAATTCCAACTGCAACGCCGATAAATCCAGCCGCAAATAATGCGCATAAAATCGGATTACCAGTAATTGTAGTCAGCATAGTAGAAGCCAAACCCATGAGAGCCTCAACGCCAGCGGTAACGCTTGCCATTCCACCAGCCTCTGCAACCATAATAGTAGGCATAATAGACACCCCTTTCCTTATTTTTTATCTACAACGGTTTCTGCCCCAGCCGGAAACAGCGAACCCTTGTGAACATTTGTTACACCAGTGAGCAAGAACTGCTGATACTCACTTCTAAAAGCCGTGGCAAAATCATACGTTTTACCTACTTCACAGAAGTTATAGACATCTTCTGTACAACCAATTTCCCCCAGTTCATTATCAGCAATAACACCGAGTGAAAAATAAGTCTTACTAGGGTCTTTTTTACCCTGAATTTCCTTTTTTGTCATAACAAGACCATTGTCAAATTTACCGTTAATAATCATGTTCTTTACCTCTTTTCTTTCTACTACAATATATTTATGGTTAATATCCCTTACAGCCAGTAAGGAATTATCCATCTTGTTGCTTAAGCTGTTAGAATGTAGGTAGCAATCGGATATCTTTTCCTTTCTTGGACTTCGC
>Ga0129314_1000381_pt1 | contig 48282 bp, 33 predicted proteins | sample O1111metagenome_FD_94431 | JGI IMG/M metagenome (GOLD analysis project Ga0129314, IMG submission 94431) | Orangutan individual fecal microbial communities from fecal samples from Wisconsin, USA - O1111 metagenome | ecosystem: Host-associated > Mammals > Digestive system > Large intestine > Fecal... | reverse complement strand
TTCTGCCGAGCCGTGCTTTTTAAATCGAATTCGTCTCCACGGCATGACAGCGCGCAGAGCTTTACTCTTGACGACAGCGTTATCCTCCTCGGGGACGTTACACGGCAGTTTATCCCCTCAGCCGCGCAAGAGAGCACTATATCTCCCGGAGTGAATCGGTCTCCCTCCTCGGTTTTGAGCGGAATATGCCCCGTGTACGCCGAGGTCCGGCTGCTTTGGCATATCTCACCCTCCCCGCCCATGTAGACTACTGTGTAGGTCACGTCTCCGTCCGCTTCAAGCTCCTCTCCCGAGAGGTATTTTCCCCCAACTGACGCTCTCGCTGTTACTCCAAGCACGCGTCTCACCTCGGGGCAGTAGTCGGGCAGGACAAAATCCTCGCTCACGTCGACCGTATTTTCGGTATCGCACCTTTTTTGATATATCATAAGCTCATCCTTTCGGCGGCGTGACAATTCTCTTTTTCGCCGCATATTCTGTTATTGTCTGTCTGTAGCAGTGTATGTGCGCTCGGGCGGATATAGAACCGAAAAAAGGGGATAAGAAAATGGAAAAGCGGCTGTCTTCCCTCTCAGCGGGTGAGGTCGGACGAATAAAGGAAATACATGACGGGAACATAGCTCCGCGGCTGTACGACATAGGCTTTTCGCCGGGAGACGAGGTGGAATGCGTGATGAAAATGCCGAGGGGCGGTATGGGCGCGTATCTCATAAAAAAAAGCGTAGTCGCTCTGCGGGCAGCTGACGCTTATCTTATACTTGTCGGGGAGGTTGAGCCTTGATGAAAAATGAGAGCATATCCGTGACCTTCGCGGGGAATCCGAACGTAGGCAAAAGCACGCTGTTCAACGCTCTCACCGGACTGAAGCAGCACACGGGGAACTGGTGCGGCAAGACCGTAGGCTGTGCGGAGGGGGAATACATGGACGGAGAGCGAAAGATAACGCTGACCGACCTGCCGGGGATATATTCACTCTCGTCACGCTCAGCCGAGGAAGAAGCAGCGCGGGATTATCTCATGTCGCACCGGGGGGACACTGTCGTTTACGTCATAGGCGCGTCCTCACTCGAGCGTGGGCTTATGCTGTTCCTCGGAATTCGGCGGATATGCAAAAGCATTATACTCTGCGTGAATCTGATAGACGAGGCGGCGGAGATGGGCATTGAAGTGGACAGGAAAAAGCTGTCGGAGAGACTAAACTGTCCCGTAGTCATGACATCGGCAAGGAATGGGGACGGGATTGACGCTCTCCGATGTGCCATAGCGGAATACGGCGAAAGAAGCGGTACGGATACATCTGCGGAAACAGCGGAAGATAATCCCGCAGCCGCATCAAACGAAACGCGCATAGAGGATTCCGAGGTCTGCCGAAGCATTGCGCGGGAATGTCTTGTCGTCTCCGGCGGCGGATATTCTGCGTCAAAGGAGCGGAGAATTGACCGTATCGTCTGCGGAAAGTACACTGCATATCCCGTAATGATCTGTCTTGCGCTCGTCGTGCTGTGGCTGACCGTATATCTCAGCACATATCTCTCGGAGGGGCTTGAATTCCTCTGCGGCAAGGTCACGGAAGCACTGTATTACCTCGGAGACCGAGTGAAAATGCCCGCCCTCATGCAGTCGTTTGTGATAAGCGGAGTTGTGGGAACGGTATTCAAGGTGATATCCGTCATGCTCCCGCCGATGGTGATATTCTTTCCGCTGTTCACCCTGCTTGAGGACATAGGATATCTCCCGCGTGCTGCGTTTGTACTTGACAGGACGTTTGAAAAATGCGGAGTATGCGGAAAGCAGTCGCTCACAATGCTGATGGGGCTTGGCTGCAACTCCGTGGGCGTGGTGGGGTGCAGGATAATCGACTCACCGCGCGAGAGACGGATAGCAATGATAACGAACTCGCTAACGCCATGCAACGGACGGCTTCCGATAATCATAGCCTGCGTGGGTATAATGTATTCTTCCTCGGTCAGTGCGGGACTGTGCATTTTAGCGGTGCTTCTCATCGGGGTGGCGGCGTCGCTGATTCTCTCGAAGGTGCTGTCACTTACCCTGTTCCGCGGAGAGGCATCGTCATACACGCTCGAGCTTCCCCCGTACAGGATACCGAAGGTAGGGGAAGTGATAGTGCGCTCCGTGCTTGACCGAGTGATAAAGGTAATGGGTCGTGCTGTTACTGCGGCTACTCCGTGCGGTGCGCTCATCTGGCTGACGAACAACATTATTATCGGGGAGAGCACATTATTTTCGCTCTTAGCGGGGTATCTTGACGGAGCGGGGCGGTTTCTCGGTATGGACGGCGTGATACTGCTCTCGTTCATTTTAGCGTTCCCCGCGGCGGAGTTAATGCTTCCGGTAATGCTCTCGTCGGGGGACATATTTGCGCGAGAGGCAATGACGGCGGCGGAATATTTTAATAATGCAGGCATAGGCAAGGCGGGGATATGGTGTGTTATGCTCTTCACGCTGATGCACTTCCCCTGTGCGACGACGCTGATGACGATACGTCGCGAAAGCGGAAGATGGGGGGATGTTGCACTGGCGGCAGTGCTTCCCCTTTTGCTTGGGGTGGTGGTATGCACTGTCGTGGGGACGTTAGTTTAGGTTTTCTTTAAATCCTAAAGAAATAAAGAAGAAAGAGCTTGGGAAGCTCTTTCAGATTTCTATTATATCCACCTGCGGGTGGGGGTCGCTCCTACGCGGAGGGCGCACAAGGAGACTCAGACGCCGTCTCCTTGTGAATCTACGCTCGCGGTGGAGTTCAGTTTAGCAATAAACTTAATCATCGCCCATTTGAACAGCTCAGTCGCGCGGCTACGCATAAGCCTTAGTAGTGGCATTAGCATGTTCGCGCGGTGGAGGTAGACGCGGTAAATTGCGTTTAAATCGGTATTTCTTTATCGCGCATAGTCGAGAATACCTAATCAAAGTGAAATGGAGTAGGCTAACCGCGGTGTGTCGGGAGTTTGTGCGTTGACGGAGAGAAAACATCCAATTTCGTTTTGCTTCCGTAGGAGAACCAACGAACGATTTATAAATCTAAGCCAAATAAACAGACGCGGTCATTCTAACTACACTACTAAGGCTTATGCTAAATCGCGCCCCAAAACTCACCGCGCGTAAATTTTATGCTCCACTACTACATCTTACGCATAACCGCGCGACTAATCGGAAACAGCGTGCGGAGACGGCAGTAAATCATATAAGCCTAACTCAACCGGAAGCCCGTGTTCACAGAGGGGCGGCGCCTGAGCCCCTTTGTGCGCCCTCCGCGTAGGAGCGTCCCCTCACCGCAGTGAGATATAATGAAATCGAAAGAGCGCAGCTCTTTCTACTTCCTTCCCTCACTTGAATCTAAAGTGAAACACCATTCAGTGAAGCCAAAATTTGAAGAATTAGCGTAATTCTTCCTTGAAATAAAGCGATTCGCCTATTTCAAGTTCTCCCTCGCCGCCGCAAGCATCAGCTTCAGCCGGTTCTCCTGGTTGACCGCAGACGCGCCGGCATCGTAATCTATGGCTACAATGTTCGCGTCCGGTATGGCTTCCTTGATGGGCTTCATCATGCCCTTTCCGCATATGTGGTTCGGCAGGCATCCGAAGGGCTGTGTGCATACAATGTTCGGCACGCCCGAGTCCGCAAGCTCCAGCATCTCCGCTACGAGAAGCCATCCCTCGCCCATCTTTGTGCCGTAGCCGATGAAGCCCTCCGCAAGCTCTACAGTATGCTTAAACGGCGTCATCGCGCGGAACGTGCCTTCCTTTTTGATAGCCTTAATCTGATCCGCCTGTTTTCCGCAGAGGAAGTTAAAGCCTATCTTGTTCAAGACGTGCGCTACCTTTCCGTGTCCGTAGAGCTTATAGTCCATTACTCCGTTATAGAGGCAGTAGTTGAAGAAGTCGGCAAGTCCGGGCATTACGACCTCCGCGCCCTCTCCCACAAGAAATTCCTCGAGCTTATTATTGCCGAGCGGCGAGAATTTTACGTAGATCTCCCCGACGATACCGACCTTCACTGCCTTACGCTGTTCCCTTTCGATGGCGGCGAAGTCCTTTATTATTGCGTCGTAGTTCTTTTTGACCTTGGAATACGAGAGGTGTTTATGCGTCAGCTCATCGACGAGTTTATCGGTCCATTTTTTGCACAGCGCGTCCGCAGAGCCTTTTTTTATTTCATAGGGGCGCGTCTGGTTAGCGAGGGTCATCATGAGGTCGCCGTAGAGCACGCCGTAAGCCATTTTATAATACAGCGGGATGGAATTTTTGAATCCGGGGTGTTTTTCTATTCCGGCAAGGCTGAGGGGGACGACGGGGACGTACTCCATTCCGGCTGCGATGAGGGCTTTACGCATGAGTGAGACGTAGTTTGACGCTCTGCATCCTCCGCCTGTTTGGAAGAGCATGACGGCGCACTTATGGGGATCGTACTTACCGGAGAGGAGTGCGTCGAGCATTTGACCTATGACGAGGATAGCGGGGTAGCAGGTATCGTTATGGACGTATTTCAGTCCGGTTTCGGCGATCTGAGGACCTGAGGTTTGAAGCAGCTCCATTTTATAGCCTTTTGTCTCGAAAATCTGCTTAATGAGGGTGAAGTGTATCGGCAGCATATTCGGGATGAGGATAGTATGGGTTTTCTTCATTTCCTCGGTGAATTTGGTGTAGTTATTATTCATGTGTTATTCTTTAAGATTATCAAATTTCTGTTGGATTTAGGTTTGGATTTATTCTTTTAATCTATCAAAATTTAGTTTTTTCCTCACTTGGAGTGAGAGAAGAAGGAAGAAAGGACTTCGCCCTTTCAGATTGATTATATCTCACTGCGGTGAGGGGCTGCTCCTATGCGGAGGGCACGCAGAGAGGTTCAGACGCCACCCCTCTGCGAGTACCGGCTTGCGGTGGAGTTCGGCTTAGCAATACACTGCCGTCTTCGCCCCCATTTACAGACCAGTCGCGCGGCTACGCATAAGCCTTAGTAGTGGCATTAGCATGTTCGCGCGGGAGAGTGAGACGCGGGTAGTTCATACAAATCACTGCTTTTTCTGTCGCGCGGGGTCGAGAATACCAAATCATACGTGAATTGGAGTAGGCTAACCGCGGATTGTCGCTCATTTTTCTGCTGACGTGAAGCGAACGTCCAATTTAGTTTAATGTCTTAACTAAGCTAAGTCCGACTACATTACAGGTTGACTGAATTCCTCGACTTCAGGAAGGCTGCGCCAACTTGCTGACGATTTCGTTTACCTAACCGCGCAGGTGCGACAGCATGATTCTCTACTACTCCGCGCCCTCGCGGCAAGCTTCCCTTTCATCTCAAGCATAAAAGCACGAGGTTGAAGTCCCGTCTACAGCTGACGTAAACCGTGTCCTATCCAGCCATTTCACTGCACGAACGTGAAAGCCAAAACTTGAATCTCCATGCAGTCGCTCCAAATTTAGTCTCCAAGAGGGCGCGAGTTGTCTGAGGTAAAGAAATTAGCTTCGCTCTTTCTCGATTTTATTATAAAAGCTATATCACGGCTTTAAGGCTGCGGAGTCTTATTTTTACCGCGCCGAGGTTTGCTATTTCGTCTATTTTGATTTGCGTATAGTATTTGCCCTTCAGCTCGAGGATTCGTCTTACCTCGTCCGTTGTTATCGCGTCGACTCCGCAGCCGAAGGAGACAAGCTGGACGAGCTGAACGTCGGGGTTTTCTGCCGCGAACGACGCCGCGCGATACAGTCTGGAATGATATGTCCACTGATTCAGGACGTGTACTTCCGGGGTTTTGGCGAGGTGTGCTACCGAATCCTCCGAGACTACCACGAATCCGAGGGAGAGCGCGAGCTTATCTATGCCGTGGCTTATCTCCGCGTCGCAGTGGTACGGTCTTCCCGCTAAAATCATGATGGGCTTTTCGTTATCCCTTGCGTATTTTATGGCTTTTTCGCCTTCCGCACGGACGAGAGCGGTATATTTATCGAGAGCTTCAAAGCCTGCCCTTGCCGCCGCTTTCACTTCCGATTTTTTGATATCGGGATAATACTGCTTCAGCTCCTTATAAAGTCCGTCGGCAAGCTCCTTTTCGTTATTCACGGAGAGGTACGGGTAGAGGAAGCGTCTTTCTTTCAGCACGTCCATATTTCCGCGGAGCAGCTCGCTGTAGTAAGCGACTACCGGGCAGTTATAGTGGTTATCTCCGCTCGGCATATTATAGAACTTCTCGTCGAGGTTCCACGTCAGTCTGGGGTAGAATATCGTATCGCAGCCTATCTCACACAGCTTTTCTATATGTCCGTGCATAATCTTCGCGGGGTAGCAGGCGGTATCGGAGGGGATTGTGAACTGTCCTTTTTCGTAAATCGCCTTAGACGACATACCGGACGACACCACCTCAAAGCCGAGAGACGAGAACACTGCCGTCCACATGGGCAGAAGCTCGTACATTCCGAGGGTGAGCGGCATTCCTATGACACCGCGTCGGCTTCCGCCCTCTATTTTCTCGTGACAAAGGGAGAGGAGGTAGTTCCGCTTATATTCGTAAAGGTTCGGCACGCCCTCTTCATGGCTGATTTTACCCGCGCCCTTATCGCACTTATTGCCGGAGATATATTTGCGCACCTCGCCGTTTTTTCCGGGGAAGAAGTTCACGGTGAGCAGGCAGTTATTCGTGCAGCCCTTGCAGTTTGCGGTTTTTGAAGTATGCTTGAATACTCCGAGGTCGCTCCGGGAGATAATGGACGAGATATAGTCGCGTTTTTTCGCCCTCTCTTTCGACCACAGAGCCGCGCCGTATGCTCCCATAAGTCCGGCAATTGCGGGTCTTGTGACGTTTTCGCCGATTTCGCGCTCGAATGCTCTCAGCACGGCGTCGTTTAGGAAGGTGCCGCCCTGAACCACGATATTCCTGCCAAGCTCATCGGGGGAGTGCGCGCGGATTACCTTATAGATGGCGTTTTTCACTACGCTTACCGAAAGTCCGGCTGAGATATCCGCGACGGTTGCTCCGTCCTTCTGCGACTGCTTGACCTGCGAGTTCATGAAAACGGTGCATCGGCTTCCGAGGTTCACGGGATGTTCGGCGAACAGTGCTTTCTTCGAGAACTCCTCGGCTTCCATGTGCATTCCTCTCGCGAAGGTTTCGATGAACGAGCCGCATCCCGAGGAGCAAGCTTCGTTGAGCATTATTTTATCAATCGCGCCGTTTTTTATCTTGAAGCACTTTATGTCCTGTCCGCCTATGTCAAGGATGAAGTCCACGTCAGGCTTGAAGAACTTCGCGGCGGTATAGTGCGCCACTGTCTCGACAATGCCGTCGTCCACACCGAAAGCCGCCTGAATAAGCTCTTCCCCGTAGCCTGTGACAGCGGAGCCGCATATGTGAACTCTGTCGCCGCACTCCTTGTATATCTCCGCAAGCTCGGCGCGTACTATTTCTACGGGGTTGCCGCGGTTGGAGTCGTAGTATGTATAGAGTATCTGCGAGTTCTCTCCTATCAGCGCGAGCTTTGTCGTAGTGCTTCCGCAGTCGATTCCGAGGTACGCCCGTCCGCTGTAGCCCTCGAGGTTTGATACGTCCACGTCAGCCTTTGCATGTCTTTCGGCAAATTCGCGGTAGTCGGCCTCGTCCTTAAACAGCGGTGGGAGACGGGTTGAGGTGGCGGCGATCTTCGCGTTTTTGATGAGGGAAATCAGCTCATCTATGGTGTATGTGTTGGTTTTTCCGAGGGTGGAGGCGTAAATCGCTGCACCTATCGAGACGGCGTTTCTTGCGTATTCGGGGAAAATCGCGTTCTCCGGCGTGAGCTTTAAGGTTTCGACAAATCTCTCGCGCAGTCCCTTGTTATAGTAAAGAGGTCCGCCGAGGAACATTACCTTGCCCTCTATCTTTCTGCCCTGCGCAAGTCCGGCAATGGTCTGGTTCACTACCGCCTGATAGATAGACGCGGCTACGTCCTCCTTTGCTGCACCCTGATTGAGAAGCGGCTGAACGTCGGACTTTGCGAAAACGCCGCAGCGGGACGCTATAGGGTAGATTTTGTTATGCTTCAGCGACAGCTCGTCAAGCTCATCGGGAGTAACGTCGAGCAGCGTCGCCATCTGGTCAATGAAAGCTCCCGTACCGCCGGCGCAAGTTCCGTTCATTCTCTCGTCGATAGCTCCGTCGAAGAATATTATTTTCGCGTCCTCTCCGCCCAGCTCTATTACAAGATTAGTGTCGGGAGCGGCATTTTTTACGACCTCGCCCGTCGCCCACACCTCCTGCACGAACGGTATCTCCGCGCCCTCGGCAAGTCCCATTCCGGCAGAACCCGAGACTGCGGCGGTGAGCTTTTCGTTCCCTGCAAGCCCTCTCACGCTCTCGAGCATTTTCACGACAGTCTCGCGGATGCATGAGAAGTGTCTTTCGTAGGTTTCGCAGATCACATCTCCCGCGCGGAGCAGAGCCAGCTTTGCGGTAGTCGAGCCGACGTCTATGCCGAGTGTGAGCGATGTTACGATATTTTTAAGATCAATATGCATTATATTTCCATTCTTGTATTCAAAATAAAGGCATATCCTGCTGATTTTCAACTACAGTAATGCCTATGATATATAATAATACAAAATCGCGCAAAAGGCAAGGTTATTTTTTGAACAAATTTGGGATGTTTTGTATGTGGAAGTATAGGATACTCTGAATTAATAGAATTTTTGCGATAAAAGGCTAAAATATAGGGGCTTTTGTCGCAAAAATAACCTTAAATCAGAGGCTTCCTAGATGTCGCACAGACAAAAAAACCGCCGCGGAAGGTCGAAGGTGTACTTCACGCTTCACGCGGCGGTTATGTTATTTTTGGGGAATTACTTATTGTTCCACTTATCCTTTACGGCTTTTACCGCAAGACCGGGAACGAAGGGGTTGATAACGGTATTTTCTTCCTTCTTAGTGGAGTATGTAACGGAGTCGGGGGTGGTTCCCTCTTCAACTTCACCGTCGGAGGTATACTTTACAACTGTAGCTTCGCCTTCATCGCAGTAGAGAGCTGCTTCGGAGACGGAGAAGGAGTTGCCTGTGAGGATAACGAACTCGAAGCGGAAGTAGGAGAACTTGCGGACGTAATCCTTTACGGTAAATACCTTGAATCCGTCCTTATCCTCTGCGGGGTTATTGACCTTGAGCTGATACCAGTCGGTGAGGGTATTATCGTTTGTGGCGTAGATATTGATGCCGACGACAGTGCCGGGTTCCATATCCATACGGAAAGCGAAGGTATCTGCGACAACGGGACCTGCAACGGAAGCGTATACGTTGATAGCTTTTACGGGAGTTTCGTCATCAAAAGCGACGGTCATGTTGCTCTCGTCGACAGAGTCGAAAATGCAATCGAGGGACACGTCGGGGAGAAGGTCGCAGACGGAGCTTGTCACGGTGACTTTTTCCTTACCGTCGATTGCAACATACGCAGGGGTATAGGCGGGAGCTTCGGCAGATTCGTCTACAGCGGTTTCTTCTGTAGCTTCTTCTGTAGCTTCTGCCACTTCAGCTTCTGCTGTGGGTTCTGATGTTTCGTCAGCGGTATCCTCTGCCATTACACCTACTGAGAGCATCATGCAGGCAGCGAGGAATGCGGCTGTCCATTTAAGAGAGTTTTTCATTTTTTATAAATCCTTTTTTTCGTTATAAATTTTCGTCTATCTTATGATATCATGGTTTTGCTGTATTTTCAAGAGAAAACGGGTAAAAGATTATGTCTTTTCTGATTTCTTTTTTCTCTCACTGCGGTGAGGGGGTGCTCCTACGCGGAGGGCGCACAGAGGGATTCAGACGCCATCCCTCTGCGAGTACCGGCTTGCGGTGGAGTTCGCTTTACACCATATTCTTTTGGTGTCGCCCCTTTGAACCAATCAGTCGCGCGGCTACGCATAAGCCTTAGTAGTGGCATTAGAATGTTCGCGCGGGAGAGTGAGACGCGGGGAGTTTGTACAAAACGCAACTTTCTTTATCGCGCGTGGTCGAGAATACCAAATCATAACTGAATTGGATTAGGCTAACCGCGGATAGGCGTTAGGAATTGCGTTGAAATATTGCGAACGTCCGATTTCGTTTTACTTCCGTTAGCGAGTGCAGAAGCGATTTATCAATTTAAACCAAATAAACAGACGCGGACATGTTACGCTCCACTATTAAATTTTATGCGTTATCGCGCCCCAAAACTCACCGCGCGCACATTTTAAGCTCCACCATTACGGATTATGCGTTGCCGCGCGACTAATCGGAAACAGTGTGCGGAGACGGAAGCTAATCATATCAGCCTAACTCCACCGTGAAGCCGGAACTCGCAGAGGGGTGGCGTTTGAACCTCTCTGCGTGCCCTCTGCAAAGAGTGCCCCACGCATAGTGGAATAATTAAATCGAAAAGACGCCAGTCTTTTCTTCTTTCTTCTCACTTAAAACCTAAGTGAAACTTACAAAGGGGAAGTCTCTTAGAAGGCGCAAGTCATCTGAGGTAGAAAGGACTACATCCTTTCAATCAGCTCATTCACAGCTTCGCGGAGTTCGTCCACATAGTCCTCGTCGTGCGGATAGTCCGAGAACGTCACTTCCCCTCTCGATTCCACAAGCGCAAGCACCGCTTCTCTTCCCGCAAGCTCTTCCGCAAGATCCATTGCGCGTCTGTCGCAGAGAGCCATTGTGAACGCCTTCATGTGCAAGGTCTCCATCGGCACGCCGTTTTCTCCCGGATACACCGCGAAGCAGTCTCCCGCAGGCACGAAGTAGTCTCCGTCGGTAACGGCAAACGGATTTATCGAACGCGTGGAACCCTGGTCGTTGTAGAAGTTATAGCCCCACTGTAAGAATCCCGCAATGTTGTACTTCCAGAACTGCGCGCCTATTACTCTCGTTCTCTGCGACGGCATTGCCACCATGCGGTTCGATACCTTGTAGGTCTGTCCGCAGCAGTAGTATGTCCAGAGGTTCTTCACGCCGGCTTCGATGAACGGCTCGATGTGGTTGTTCGCGGGGATGGGATTCTCGAGCGCGCCCGTCTTATAGAACTCGAAGTCGGAGAGCGCGTCCATGATTATGTAGTCCGCTATGATGTCGTTTATCTGCGCCTTGGCACGCTTATAGTTTTCGAGGTGTCCGAGGCTCGGTTCGTCCGAGATATGGTACAGGCACTGCTTATCCACGCCGAGTCGCTTCATTTCTGCCACAAACGCGGTGAGGAAGGTTCTGAGGAAGGTTTTATACTCCTCGGAGAATGCGTCGGTTTCCCATCCGAAAATACGGCGGTACTCTCCGTTATCGTATGCCATAATCTTCGGAGCATGAGCTGCGCCCCACTGTGTATAGAGGTGGGAAACTTCAAAATACTCCACTCCGGCGCGCTGTGCAGTTTCGACCCATCTCTCGAGCTTATCAAATCCGAAAGCGTACTCTCCGTTCTCGCGGTACACGTCGACGAGCTGCACTGTGCGTCTTTCTCCTCCGACAGCAGTATCGAGCGGGGGAGTGAATACGGGGGTAAGGACTGTATTGATTCCGTTTTCGGCAGCGGTGCGCATGAATTTTTCGATATGATCCCAATGCTGCTCGCTGAAGGTTTCGAGGTTATAGTAGTTCGCTATGCAGTCTGTATGGAACCACTCGGTAACTATCATTTTCTGCTTCGGGAGGACCTTTTCGATAACGTGGACGGTATATGTAGCTTCCGCCGCCGTTTCCTCTCCGCGTTTCAGAGTGAGGGTAACGGGGTAGTCTCCGCCGGAGAGATTTTCGGGGATTTTTACGGTGACGAAGAGGGATTTCAGCTCGCCGTATGTAGCGAAGACGGTATTACCCGGTGCGAGGTCGCGGAGAAGGTCGGGGTAAAGACCGGGAGTTTTGCGGAGGAAGTAGTCGTCGGGCGAGGGATAAGCGGGGTATCTGACGGGAATCTGTTCAACCTGACGGACGCGGACGAACTCTGCGAGGGGGGAAGATACGGAGAGGGTGAGCCAAGCCTTCGGGGATTCTGCGGGGTCGTCGGAGGTATAGGCGGCTTCAAAGCACACCTCTTCGCCGAGCAGTGCGGACGAGCGGGTTTTCTCTTTTTTTGATGAAAACGGCTCATCCATGAAGCATTTCTCCATTGCGGAAACGAGTTTGAGCAAAATGGACATGTTTGTGGGGTCTCCTTTTTTAATTTATTTTTCTTTTTTTATCTATCAAATTTAGTTTGGCTTAATCTTTTCGGAAAGATTTAAAGGAAGAAAGAGCTTCGCCCTTTCAGATTTTTATTATATCGACTGCGGTCGAGGGCTGCTCCTACGCGGAGGTGCGCACCGAACTAACTACGTTAGTTCCAGAGACATCAGACGCCGACTCCTTGTGAATCTACGCTCGCGGTGGAGTATGGTTGATATGGTTTACTTTTGGTTTCGCCCCCGTGAACAGCTCAGTCGCGCGGCTACGCATAAGCCTTAGTAGTGGCATTAGAATGTTCGCGCGGGAGAGGTAGACGCGGTGAACTCGGCTTAAATCGGTAATTCTTTATCGCGCGGAGGGTTGAATACCAAATCATAACTGAATTGGATTAGGCTAACCGCGGATTGTCGTTAATTTGTGCGTTGACATAAAGCGAACATCCTATTTCGTTTAGCTTCCGTAGAAAAGCTGACGAGCGGTTTATAAATTTCGACCAAATAAACAGACGCGGTCATGTTACGCTCCACTACTACACTTTATGCGTTATCGCGCCCCAAAACTCACCGCGCGCACATTTTATGCTCCACTACTACGGATTATGGAAGACCGCGCGACTAATCGGAAACAGTGTGCGGAGACGGAAGTTTATTGCTAAGCCATACTCCACCGGAAGCCGGTACTCCGCACTTACATAGTAAGTGCAAGGGGCAGGCGTTTGAACCCCTCTGTGCGCCCTCCGCGTAGGAGCATACAATGAAATCGAAAGAGCGCAGCTCTTTCTTCTTTTTTCTTCACTTAAAACCTAAGTGAAACTTCATTCAGGGAAAGTCTCTTAGAAAACTCAAGTTGTCTAAGGAAGAGAAATTAGTGGCAAGAAAGAACTCGACAGGTCTTTCTCCTTTTATCTTGCTACTTCGATGAGGCGGGATATCAGCTCTTTATACGATATTCCGTCGTTCACCATCATTTTGGGGTACATGGATATCGGAGTGAATCCGGGGAGCGTGTTTATCTCGTTGAAGACAAATCCCCTCTCCTCGCTGTAGAAGAAGTCCACTCTTGAGAATCCGCGGCAGCCGAGTGCCTTGAACACTTCCAGAGCCTGCGCACGGACGTTTTCCTGCTCCTCTTCGGGGATTCTCGCGGGGATGTAGAAGGACGACGCGTCGCTTATGTACTTCGTCTCGTAGTCGTAGAACTCCGCACTGCCGTGGTCTATCTCTGCGGGATGCGCGGCGTAGTATTTTCCGTGTTCTTCGAGAACCGCTACCTCTATCTCCCTGCCTTGTATAAACTCCTCCACAAGCACCTTTTCGTCTTCATGGAGAGCGGTTTTCACGGCTTTATCGAAGTCTTCTGCGCTCTTCACCTTTGTCACTCCGACTGACGAGCCGGCATTCGCGGGTTTCACGAACACAGGATAGCCGAGCTGTTTCTCGCACTTTTCGCGGAAAGAGACTGCGGTATCGGGGGTATAGTCCTCGGCGCGGATTACGACGGCTTTCGCCTGATTTATTCCCGTTTCGGAATTGATAATAGCTTTGGCGAAGGCTTTATCCATGCAGACGGCGGAGGAAGTGCAACCGCATCCGGCTACCGGGATTTTCATGAGGGTGAGCATACCCTGGAGAGTGCCGTCCTCACAGTTTTTGCCGTGTATCATGGGGAGGACTGCGTCGGGGCGGATTTCTCTGTCCTCTGCCGTGAAGCAGCCTTTTTCGAGATCAAGTGAGAGTGGGGTGCATTTACCCTCGGCGAGCCATTTATTCTCGGGAATGAGGGAATTTTCGCCCTCGTAGAGGTAGAACTTACCGTCGCGGGTGATTCCGACTTTCACAACGTTATATTTTTCGGTATCAATATTTTCGAGTGCGCCGAACGCGGAGGACAGGGAGACTTCATACTCGGAGGAACGTCCCCCGAAGAGCAGAATTACGGTTTTCTTCATAGAACTATACCTTTCAGGCTTTGTTTATTTTATTAGTCAAAGATTATTCTTTGGGATTATCAAATTTAGGTTTTGCTCACTTTATAGTGAGAAAGGAGGAAGAAAGAGCTTCGCCCTTTCGATTTCATTATATCCACCTGCGGGTGGGAGCTGCTCCTACGCGGAGGGCGCACAGAGGGATTCAGGCGCCATCCCTCTGCGAGTACCGGCTTGCCGATTACGTGCAGTTGAGCAATTCACTTTGGCTGTCGCACCCTGTTTATACCGGCGAAAGGGTCTTCTTTGATTTTGGCTAACCGCCGGATTTATACCAAAATTATACTTCACTTGACAGCGGTATTTTCAGTTGGAATTTTTGCACCGTCACCTATCTTGATTGGCTTAAACTTACAGTTCGGTTCGATATAGGCTAACCGCGGATGGGCGTTTGTTTGTGCGCTGACGGGGAGTGAACGTGTGATTTCGTTAATTTCGCGATGTTCACTTCATCCAAAGCCATAAAGAACCGCGAAAAACGGACGAACTGTATCCAAAGCCGTACAATCCGTAGAAGGCGAGCAGGGTCTAGGCGGTCCCTGCGAGCTCACTCCACTACTTCTGATGTCGAGGATATCTCCACCACGCGCGCAAGCCCAGTGCACCCCTGAAGCTGACTCCCACCCTTAGATTCACCATATAAATCCTACCCATTTTGAAGTTCTTTGCTCAGCTTTCTTTCAAGAAAGCGCGTTCCCCGTTCCCCGTTCCCCCCTACCTCAATACATCAAAATACTCTTTCAGTGCTTCTGCTGTCCGGCGTTCTCTTTCGCTTATCATGTATTCGACGGAGTCTCGGAGTGCTTGCCAGCTTGCGTTTATTACGTCGCCCGATACTCCTACTGTGCGCCAGACTGAGACTCCGTCCGTTGATTCTATCGCTACTCTTACCTGGGATGCAGTAGCTTTTGAGTCGAGTACACGTACGCGGTAGTCCGACAGCTTCATCCTGCCTACCTCGGGGTAGAACGACATCAGCGCGCGCCGCAGTGCTTCGTCAAGGGCGTTTACGGGTCCGTTTCCTTCGCCTGCCGTCAGCTCCTCCTGCCCGCCTACCGATATCTTTATCACAGCAGACGAGTGCAGTTCCTCTTCTCCGTCCAGCATCTCGTCAGTCATCACTTTAAGACTTTTCAGCGTGAAATAATCGTCCCTTATACCGAACGCCCGATCTATCAGCAGCGCAAACGATGCTCCCGCGTCCTCGTAGTCGTAGCCCCTGCTCTCCCGCTCCTTCAGCTCCGCCATCAGCCTTATTAGTCGCGGGTCGTCCTTCGTCAGGTTCGCGTATTCGCCCGGGAGATACCTCCTCAGCTTGTCGAGAAGCGCAGCTCTGCCGGATAAACCGCTTATTACAATGTTCCGACGGTTTCCCACAGCGTCCGGCGAAATGTGCTCGAACGACGCGGGGTATTTGCGAACTCCGTCTATGTGCGCGCCTGCCTTGTGCGTGAACGCGTAGCCTCCCACAAACGGCGACTTTTCGTCAAACGCAAGATTCGCGGCGTCGGAAATGTTTCTCGCGGCTCTCGTCAGGTTCTTTATCCGCTCCCCTATGCACTTCACGCCGAGCTTAAGCTGGAGCACCGGAATGACAGTGCAAAGGTCAGCGTTGCCGCATCTCTCGCCCACTCCCATGACAGTGCCGTGAATCTGCACCGCGCCTTCGATTACAGCCGAGACGGTACACGCCGCCGCCATGCCCATATCGTTGTGGCAATGCACTCCGATCCTGCCGCCGAAACGCTTCACCATAGCGGACGTTACCATTCCCACAACATCGGGGAGCGCGCCGCCGTTTGTATCGCAAAGCACTGCCGTTTCAGCTCCCGCGTCGAGTGCGGTTTCTACGGTTTTCGCGGCGTAGTCGGGGTCTTCGGAATAGCCGTCGAAAAAATGCTCCGCGTCAAAAATGACCTCCTTGCCGGATTTTTTGAGGAAGGCTATGCTGTCGCGTATCATGCGGAGGTTTTCGTCCCGGGAGACTCCGAGGACTTCGGCGACGTGGACGGTTGAGGCCTTTCCGTAGATGACGGCGGCGGGGAGATGCGTTTCCGCGGACATAGTGAGGTGCGGGTCGTTTTCGGGTTTTTCTCCGGCTTTCACGGTACGGCAGAAGACGCAGAGCTTCGCGTTATCGAGGTGCATTTTCTCGAGCTGTGCGAAAAATTCCGCGTCCTGCGGTGAGGTTATCATTCCGGCTTCAATATATGATACGCCGAGGGAATCAAGCTCGTGAATGACGCGGAGCTTATCGTCGGGGGAGAACTCCACGCCCGCTCCCTGTGCGCCGTCACGCAGAGTTGTGTCGAGGATTTGTAAAAACATGGTGTTAGTTCTTTATGATTCTCAAATATTTTTTTCTTTTTGATTTCTTTTTTTCTTATCAAATATGGTTTTACTTAATCTTTTTGAAAAGATTCAAGAAAGAGCGCAGCAATTTTCTTTTCCTTAGACGACTTTATTCTTCTAAGGAACTCCACTGGAATGAGGATTCACTTTATTCTAAGTGAAGAAGAAAGTAGAAAGGACTTCGCCCTTTCAGATTAATTAAATCTCACTGCGGTGAGGGGCTGCTCCTACGCGGAGGGCGCACAAGGAGACTCAGACGCCGTCTCCTTGTGAATCTACGCTCGCGGTGGAGTTTGGTTGATATGGTTTACTTCATCATCGCCCATTTGAACAGATTAGTCGCGCGGGTTTGCATAAGCCTTAGTAGTGGCATTAGCATGTTCGCGCGGGAAAGTTTGACGCGGGGAATTCAGCTTAAATCGGTATTTCTTCATCGCGCATAGTCGAGAATACCAAATTATAACTGAATTGGAGTAGGCTAACCGCGGATTGTCGCTCGTCTGTGCGCTGACATTTTGCAAACGTCCAATTTCGTTCAGTTGCGGGGGTTGGCGTTAGTTTTTCCGTTGACGGGAAGCTAACGTCCATTTTCGTTTAGTTTCATATCTTAACTAAGCTAAGTCCGACGTTATCACAGGTTGACAAAATTCTTCGACTTCAGGAAAGCTGCGCCGACAGACTTTAAGTTTCGCCAAACAATACGCGCAGGTGCGGAAGCATGGTTCTCTACTACTCCGCGCCCTCGCGGCAAGCTTCCCTTTAGACTAAAGTTCAAGAGCACGAGGTTCAAGCTCAATCCAAAACTGACGTAAACCGTGTCCTATCCAGCCATTTCACTGCACGAAATCCGCAAGCCGAACTTGAGTCTCCCTGCAATCACTAAAAACTAAAGCCAAGATTAAGCCAAAACCAAACGCCTTACCGCACGTTTTTCAGGACTGCGCCGCGCTGTCTTTTACCGTAGTCGAGTATCACTTCCGCGCTCATGCCGTTTTCCTCTGCTATTTCGCGAACTTTTTCGTACTGGTCGTAGCCGTGCTCGAGGACTATTACGCCGTCTTCTGTGAGTGCATATTTATACAGATTTATAATAGCACGGTAGAAGCTCAGTCCGTCTCCTTCGTCGGTCAGTGCTATTCGCGGCTCGTGTTCAAGCTCCGGCTCGAGGGTTTGCATGACTTCGCGGGAGATATACGGGGGATTTGCGGTGACGAGGTCGAATTTTTCGCTATGGAAAATTTCCGACATTACGTCCGCTTCTACGAGGGTTGTTCTATCGGAAAGTCCGTTCAGCTCCATGTTTTCTTTTGCGATATCGAGCGCGGATTTTGAAATATCTACTAGGGTGAAGCTTGCGTTTTTTACCTGACTCATGACTGCGGCGGCTATGCATCCCGAGCCTGTACAGAGGTCTACGCAGCGCAATTCAGCCTTTTTCGGCATTTTTTTCAGTTCATTTATAGCTCTTTCGGCTACAAGCTCGGTATCGGGACGGGGGATAAGGCAGTTTTCGTTCACCTTCATCCTAAGTCCGTAGAACTCCCACTCGCCTATGATATACTGGAGCGGATAGCGGGTCGCTCTCTTTTCCAGTGCGCGCAGGAACTCGCCAAAATCCGGCATGGAATCAAGCTGTTCTGTTTTCATATAAGCGGAGCGGGACATGGGGATACGGAGAAATCTCTCGGCGAGGAGTCGGCATTCAAATTCAGCGTCGTCTATCCCTGCGTCGGAGAGGATTTTTTCTGCGTCATAAAGATTCATTCTGTTTGTATGATTATTCCGTCTCTATATCGTGGTGTTCGCTGAATTCCTCGGGGATTGCGTTCTCGAGAGCTTCCAGTGCGACTTCGAGCTGAGTGAGGTCGGGTTCTCTTGTGGTGATTCTCTGCATCCACAGACCGGGCGCGGAGAGAATTTTGACGAAGAGGTTATTATGGCTGCCGGCGTAGCGAATGAACTCGAAGCCGAGACCGACGATGACGGGGATGGTGAGTATCTTCAGTCCGAAGCGGAGCCAGACGTTATCCCAAGTGAGGAACGAATTTACAATAATGGAAATAATAAGCATGACAAACATGAAGCTTGTGCCGCATCTGGGGTGGAATCTGGTGCAGGTAGCGGCGTTTTCGGGGGTGAGCGGAAGACCTTTCTCGAAGCAGGCTACAGATTTATGCTCCGCGCCGTGGTACTCGTAGGTTCTGCGCATATCGGGCATGAGGGAAGTGAGGGCGATATAGCCGACGAAAACACCGATTCTGATAAGACCCTCGACAAGAGCGCGGAGGAAGTGGCTTGTACCGATAAACCCGCCGGAGAGAAAGTCTAGACCTTTTGCTGCGAAAGTGGGAAGCATGAGGAACATGACTACGCCGATAGCCAGTCCGAGTACCATGCCGATACCGGTGACGACGGACATGAGCTTATTGCCGAACTTATCGCAGAGCCATTTTTCAAACTTGGTTTCGGGCTGTTCGGTATCAATTCCCTGCATTTCCGCGGATTTTGTGAGCATATCCATGGACAGTTTAAGCTGTTCGACGAACGAGACGATACCGCGGATGAGTGGGAGGTCAAAGAATTTATGCTTTTTTCTGAGGGAGGTAAAGGTAGAGTTATCGACGGCGATTTTTCCGTCGGGAGTTCTGACAGCGAGGGAGCATTTATCTCCGGATTTCATCATAACGCCTTCGAGGACAGCCTGACCGCCGACGATACCGATACGCGGGTCAACATGGGATTTAGTTTTCATATATTTTCCTTATAAAATATTTCCTTAAAATATAGATTTTCTTCCATTATATCACGGAAGAAGGGGATTGTCAAACTAACATTATTTTTTCTTTTTTATTATCAAATATTGTTTTTTCCTCACTTCGAGTGAGAGAGATAGAAGAAAGACTTGCGTCTTTCGATTTGATTATATCGACTGCGGTCGAAGGCTGCCACTACGCGTGGGGCGCACAGAGGGATTCAGACGCCTGTCCCTTGCACTTACTATGTAAGTGCGGAGTACCGGCTTACCGGTCACGTTAGGCTTGTAGGATTAACTGCTGTCTTCGCCCCCGTGAACTTCCGGCGAAAGGGTCTTCTTCGATTTTGGCTAACCGCCGGATTTATACCAAAAGTTTACTTCACTTGACAGAGGTATTCATAGCTTAAATTTTAACACCGTCACCAATTTTGTTAGACTTAAACTTACAGTTCGGTTCGTTATAGGCTAACCGCGGATTGTCGTTTGTTTTTCCGCTGACATGGTGCGAACGTCCGATTTCGTTTAGTTTCATGTCTTAACTAAGCTACGGCTGACATTATCACAGGATTTCTTCATTCTTCGGCTTCAGGAAGGCTGCGCCAACTTGCTAATAATTTCGCTGAAAAATACGCGCAGGTGCGGAAGCATGGTTCTCTACTACTCCGCGCCCTCGCGGCAATCTTCCCTTTAGACTAAAGTATAAAAGCACGACGGTGAAGTTCATTCCAAAGCTGACGTATACCGTGTCCTATCCAGCCATTTCACTGCACGAAATTCAAAGACCAAACTTGAATCTCCATGCAGTTTCTCAAAATTCAGTCTCTTAGAAATCGCAAATAGTCTGAGGAAAAGAAAATTGCTGCGCTCTTTCTCCGAAATTGATAAGTCTTGCGGAAAAGGCGCGATTATGCTATAATTATCTCATCCCTGCTTCTTTATCGCGTCGAACAGTCCTCTTGTGAATTCAGTCAGAACGTCCCTCTCCTCTTTTCCGAGCGAACCGAGCGTTCTCGTTGCTGCGAGCAGCTTCGGCAGCTGATCCTGCGACAGGTCGGACACTGTTTTCGCTCCCGTTGACTCGAGTACGCCGAAGAATATGTCCGTGAACTCCTTCCGCTTCTCCGCGTCGAGCTTGCCGAGCCACTCACGGAACACCTCGTCGTGCTTCTTTCCCGTGGGGGACATCGCGTGAAGATGCACAAACTCCTTGCCCATTACCTGCCATGTGAACGGGTCGTGCTGCATAAGTCCGTTTCTCACCGTGCTTTCGACCACCTCAAGATGGCTTCCGCGGCACAGGAGCATTCCGACAACCGACGACTGCGGCACTATTGTGATGATTCTGTCGTCCATTTCCTTGAATTCGGGGGAGTTTACCACTTCCTCCACAAAGCCCGGACCGTCGTTGCTGTAGACGCGTATCACTCTGTCGCGAATCTCCTTCGGTACGAAAACTGCCGAATACACCGCGAGGTTTCCGCCTTTGGAGTGACCTCCCGTGCGTATTTTTCCGCGATATACCGAGGCGACTTCGCGAAGATACTCCTCTGCTAAAGCCTGTGCGCGGACGGGATGAGTGAAGCTGAGATTAAAATCCTCTCTCCATCCAACGAGCGTGTCGTCCGTTCCGCGGAATGCGCAGTATATGCTGTCGTCGGGGAGAATGAACGTCACCGCCGCGAACTGCAAACACTCTTCCTCCTCGATTTTTGCGCGATATGCCGAGATGTACACTTCTCTGAATCTCTGCGAGCGGGCGGCGGCAATAAAGAGGTCGTTTGTGGTATCGGGTATTATCTGACCGAATCTCTCCCCGTTCGGGTACTTTATGCGGTTCTCGTCGAAGCATTTGTCAAGCCGCACGGGCATGGCGTACACCGAATCCGACACGGCTGACGAATAGTCGATGAACGAAAGCATGGACAGAATTATGTTGTCGACCTCACAGAACGGAGCGGCTTTAAAGGACAAATCCCCTCTCCATTTAAGATAATCCATTGCGTTTGGCATGGTTTTTTCCTCCTATATGTAGGAATTTCAGGATTTATTATTACAAAGCAATCATACATCAACTTTATTAACTGGTTATTAAAATATATTAACTTCAAAATGAAAGGATAACGATATGACAGAAGCGGAATTTGCGAAGGAGGTGCGCTCGCTGACCTTATCGGGAATATACTTCCTCTACGGCGACGAGGACTACCTCAAAAACCACTACATCCGCGAGGCTTGCGAGAAATTTGTGAGTTCGGACCCCATGGCGTCGTTCAATCTGATACGGCTTGACTATGGCGAGGGTGAGTGCCGCCTTGACGAGATTGAAAACGCGCTCTCAGCCCCTCCGATGATGTCCCCGCTGAAGCTGATTGTCGTGTCCTTTTCCTCTTTTGATTCTATAAAAGTAAAGGACGCGCTGAACGAGCTTCTCATGCGGCATTCGGACGAGGGCAGTATGGCGGTCATAGTGAAGGCTTCGTGCGGCGGGTTCGACTACGGCAATGCAAAGACTCCGAGCGCGCGGCTGAAGGCTATGGAAAGGTTCGCGAAGTGCGTTCGTTTTGACTATAAGGAGCCGTCGAAGCTGTTTTCATGGCTCTCGCGGCACGCCGCAGACTACGGAGTAAAGCTATCCCCCGCGGCAGGAGACTACATGATGCGCACGTGCGGCAGGAGTATGTACACTCTGTCGGGAGAAATCGGCAAGGTATCAGCCTACTGCGCGCAGAACGGGATAGGTGAGATAGGAGTGCGGGAGTGCATGCTGTGCTGCTCGCGGGTGGACGAGGACGACGCATTCGGGCTTGCAAACGCGCTCACCGCCGGAAACACCTCCGAAGCATACGCAATACTCGGCGTGAAGATAAGGCTGAGGCAGGACCCGTACATGCTGCTCGGGCAGATAGCGAAGACGTTCACGGATCTTGCGGCGGCGGCGTTATTCATCTCGGACGGACGTGATTCATCGGACTATGCGAAGGCTATGAAAATGCACCCGTACCGTGCGGAGTCGATGTACCGTTCGGCGAAGAGTGCCAGCTACGCATATTTCATGAACGCAGTGGATCTATGTCTGACAGCTGACCGCAACATGAAGACGATGGGAAACCGTGGGTACGGAGAGATTGAGCTGCTTATCGCGCGTCTGTCTCCCGCTATGTTCACAGAACCCGAAGAGGACGAGGACAAGAAGGATGAAAATGAAAGTAAAGATACCGATAATAGTCGAGGGGAGATACGACAAGGCAAAGCTCTCGAACGTAATTGACGGGGTAATTCTGACCACCGACGGCTTCGGGATATTCAAAAACGCCGAAAAGCGCGCGCTGATAAGAACTCTCGGCAAAAACGGAGTGATAATGCTCTGCGACAGCGACGGCGGCGGGCAGATAATACGCTCCTCCCTTCGTGGAATGCTCGGCGGGATAAAAGTATATGACTTATACATTCCGCAGATTACGGGAAAGGAAAAGAGAAAGCAAACGCCCTCGAAAGCCGGGTACGTTGGCGTTGAGGGAGTGGAGGACGGCATTCTCTGCGGGATATTCGAGAAGTTTTCTGCGGCACATCCGGAGCTATTCGAGATTTCGGGAGAAACATCAGAAAGCTCCGGCGATATTTCCTCGGAAATGGGCAAAGGGATTATCACGAAAGGCGACTTCTACGAGCTTGGTTTAACGGGACACGAGAACTCCGCAAAGCTCCGTGACAGGCTCGCGAAGGAATTTGCACTACCCTCGGGAATGAACGCGAACGGGTTATGCTCCGCGCTCGCGCTTCTCGGAATAAGTCGGGAAGAGGCAGAGGAAAGGATGCAATCCTTTCTACCTTAGACGACTTGCGCCTTCTATGGAACTTCCCTGATGTAAGTTTCACTTATGATTTAAGTGAAGAAGATAGAAGAAAAGACTTGCGTCTTTTCGATTTAATTATATCTCACTGCGGTGAGGGGTCGCTCCTACGCGGAGGGCGCACAGAGATGCTCAAACGCCGCACCTCTGTGAGTTCCGGCTCGCGGTGGAGTTAGGTTTATATGATACACTGCCGTCCTCGCCCCCGTGAACAGACCAGTCGCGCGGTTACGCATAAGCCTTAGTAGTGGCATTAGAATGTTCGCGCGGGAGAGTGAGACGCGGGTAGTTTCGTTGAATTCGGTTGTACTTCATCGCGCGGGGTCGAGAATACCAAATCATAACTGAATTGGATTAGGCTAACCGCGGATTGTCGTTAATTTGTGCGTTGACGTAGAGCGAACGTCCGATTTCGTTTTGCTTCCGTAGGAGAACGTAGAATCAATCCAGTGCGGCAGCATATATCGAACTGAACTGTAAGTTTCGACTTCACAAGATTGGTGATGGTGTAGAAATCTACGTTCAGAATACCGCTGTCAAGTGAAGTAAACCCTTGGTATAAATCGGCGGCTAGCCAAAATCTAAGAAGACCCTTTCGCCAGTATAATCCGGGTGCGAAGACGGCAGTTCATCATACAAGCCCAAAGAAGACCGGCAAGCCGGAACTCGCAGAGGGGTGGCGTTTGAACCTCTCTGCGTTCCCCCTGAAAAGGGCGCCCCACGCGGAGTGGAATAATGAAATCGAAAAGACGGCAGTCTTTTCTTCTTTTTCCTCACTTAAAGCCTAAGTGAAACTTCATCCCGTGAAGTCTCTTAGAAGGCTTTAGTCGTCTAAGGAAAAGAAAATTGCTGCGCTCTTTCTTTAATCTAAGGTAGAAAAAAAGCCCCGAAGGGCTCTTTTTCAGCTTTCGATTTTCTTGTAGTTTTCTATCGCCTTCTGAAGCGACTTGTCAAGCAGCTTTCTTTGTTTCTCGTAGTATGAAGCAAACGCTCCCTCGCTTGTCGAGCCGAATACGCCGTTCGTGAATATCGAGCCGAGATTCAGCTCCTTGTCCGCCATCATAATGAACGGGGAGTTGATGTGCTCGTAGATTATGTCCACCATCTGCGCGTCGATAAGTCCCGCCGAGTATTTTATCTTCAGCGCAGTGTCGTACCACGCCGGAGTTACCTTCCTGTACGATTCCGCGCACAGTGCCTCGAGTACAGCGCACAGCATATCCACCCTCTCGGGAGCTATCGACACGGGTATCGCAACTCCGTTTCCGTTAGCCGTTCCCGCGCCGGACATATAGTCGAGGCTTTCGTCAAGCTTCGGGTAGGGGAGTATGCCGTATTCAAAATCCACGTCTCTCAGCTCATGCGCGGTGACAAACTGACCGGGCAGGAACAGGGACGTTTTATTTATGAATGTCGTTGCCTTGTCGTTTTCCTTATTGCTGAAAATGGACATGTTATCTGTGTAGAGCAGTTTATACAGTGTCTCGCTCCACTTCACGCCGTCCTCGCTCATGATGTTCAGCACGGGGAAGCCTTCCTCGTCGCGGGTGATATATGTAAGTCCGGTCGACATTGACATATAGTTCGGTATTCCCCACTGCTCGTAGCGGAAGCCCATGATGTCTCCCTCGTCGGCTGCACCGTTGCCGTTCACGTCGGTATACACGTCGCGGCAGTATGCGCCAAACTTATCATAGGTCCACGTTCCGTCAAGCACGGCGTCATAAAGCGCGTTTACATCTCCGAAATAGTCGGTGAACAATGGCTTATCGAAGTACATGGCGGACGCGTAGAGCATTACGGTAAGGCAGATATCGCCGTTTAGGAAGTATCTCTTTGAGTTATCGAGGTTGCTTTCCTCCATCATTTTGCCGTACCACCACGGAGCGTCGAGGTCGAGGTACTGTTTGTCCATGAGGTTATAATAAAGACCCTTTATGGACTGCTGCCACAGGCGCGAGCTTTCCTCCATTATGACGTCGTAGTCGGAGGAGCCGGAGTTGAGGGCGGTCATGACTGCTGTGGGGAAGCCGTTCCAGTCATCCGAGCCTGCGATATAGTTAATTTTCACGCCGAGGCGGTCCTCAACTGTGATATTACGGTTATAGACCGCGTCAAGGACTACATCCCCGCCAAGCTCACCGGCAGTATCGTAGCTGAGCGTCTGGGGGGAGCCGAAGTGGTAGACGTTCACGGTATCTCCGTCGAACTTCAAATCTGCGGGGAGATTATCGGGGATATCGGCGCGAGTGGTTTCGGTTTCCGTTTCGTTTTGCACGGTGTCGGCTACTGATGTGTCCGATGTGTTTGCTTTTGTTTCAGTACTGCCTGTATCGGAGCAGGAAGCAAGGATAGGAAAAATCATGAGCAGTGCAAGCGCAGCGGCAAGCAATCTCTTTGGTCGCATTAGCATAGTCTATACCGTCCTTTAATTTATTCAGATACATGAATATCCAAGGATATTATACGATATTTTGTGTAAGGTGTCAATCGGCGAGTGGGATTCTCGGGAGAATTTACATAAGAGCTACGGGTTTAGCTATGGGTTAGTTGAGCGAACGGGGGTGGGGTTCAAACTTTCGCTTTTTTATTATCAAATTTCGTTTGGGTTTAATCTTTCGGAAAGATTTAGGAAGAAAGGACTTCGCCCTTTCGATTTTATTATTCCACTATGCGTGGGGCACTCCTTTCGGAGGGAACGCAGAGAGGTTCAGACGCCACCCCTCTGCGAGTACCGGCTTGCCGGTTTCGTGCAGTTTAGCAATTAACTTTCGTCTTCGCCCCCGTGAACTACCGGCGAAAGGGTCTTCTTAGATTTTGGCTAGCCGCCGATTTATACCAAAAATAAACTTCACTTGACAGCGGTATTTTCAGTCGAAATTTAAACACTGTCACCAATTTCGTTTGGCTTAAATTTTCAGTTCGGTTCGATATAGGCTAACCGCGGATGGGCGTTTGTTTGTACGCTGACATTTTGCGAACGTCCGATTTAGTTTAGTTTCGTGTCTTAACTAAGCTGCAACCGACTAAATCAAAGGTTGACTGAATTCTTCGGCTTGAGGAAGGCTGCGCCAACAGGCTTACAGTTTCGCTGAACAATACGCGCAGGTGCGACAGCATGGTTCTCTACTACTCCGCGCCCTCGCGGCAATCTTCCCTTTTCGATTCAGTATAAAAGCACGAGGTTGAAGTTTCGTCCAAAGCTGACGTAAACCGTGTCCTATCCAGCCATTCACTGCACGAAAAGCCAAAGCCGAACTTGAATCTCCCTGCAATCTCTCGAAATATAATCTCACGCAAGAATACAGTAAATCTAAGGAAGAGAAAATAGCTTCGCTCTTTCTTTGATTTAATTGAATTCGTTTAGACGAGCGATATTGTCACGCCACGCGCATTATTCCGCAGGTGATGTCGTCCCTCGAGCCTCTCACTGCCGCTTCGCTCACTATCGTCATAGCCGCTAACTTTTCGTCTCCGTGGAGAACCGTCTCGTCGCTTGTCATCATGTCGAGCAGCCACGGGACTTCATCGTACGACCTCGCCACTCCGTCCGAGAGCATTACTACGGTATCGCCGGGCTCTATGTCAAACTTTATCGCCTCCGCGTCAAGCGCACGGATTATGCCTATCGGCACTGTCTTTGACTGAAGCCTGTATATCGACCCGTTTCTCAGCACGAACGACGGCGCGGCTCCCGATTTTATGAATCTCGCTTCCGACGTGTAGAGATCTATCTCGCATATGTCAATCGTCGCAGAGCATTCCCTACCCGCGCTACGGAGAATTCTGTTCACCAGCTTTAATGCGCTTTCAAGATCCGCTCCCCCCTCTATGTATTCTCGGAGCAGCTTAACAGACATTCCCGACGCAACGGACGCTTCTCTTCCGCTTCCCATTCCGTCGGAGAGCATCATATACTGCCGTCCGTATGCTTCAAAAACCTCTATCGTGTCGCCGGATACTTCCTCTGTCGGAATGGGAGTTGTCGGGACATTAATTGTCGGCTCGTCGTTTATGACAATGCTCGGTGTATCATAGCAGTCTGCGCCGCAGCTTTTTCTAATGCCGTTTTTCGCATTACAGTACGCTTGTACGCTCGACGCCGCTATTGTGTACGTTCCCGATACCGTCCTCACCCGCTTTTCCGACTCAAGGTGCATCGACAGCACTGCTCCGTCAAGCGAAAACTCGGGACACGAAAACTTCCCGCCTAAAATCCCGCTTATGAGCTTCTGTATGTCGTCTCCGCCCATTCTGGTGGACGATAGCTCAATATCCCCTACATATACCCTCTTTCTTCTCTCGCCTATAACCTTAACTCCCGACGCGTGGAAGTTGTTGTAAGCGAGAAGTCTGTTCAGCTTTGCCGTAAGCTCACGGTTCTCCCTGAATTCCTCCGCGAGCGACTTGTCCATCCTGCAAAGAAGCTCTCCCACCGCCGCCATATCCTCCGCCGCGACAGTTAAAAAATCTCCTTCGCGAATTCCGTTTACCTTTTGCGCAATGGAGCCGTTGATTTCGTCTATGATCCTTCCAATATTATAGCAGACCGTCGCGACCTTTGCCGGAACGTCCCCCGCACCGACCTCCCCGACCGCGCTTATCTTCCTTGTCATATCCGAGACAAGTGCCGAAACTTTATCCGCGCATTTATCCCGATTTTTGCACAGTCCGCAGTAGCGCGAGAACGTTCCCTCAACCACGTCGTGTATCTCGTCCGGACGAACCTTTCTGAGTTTTGACGCGATTCCGTTCATGACGGCTGCCGAGGTGATGAGCGAGCCTGAAAAATCATTGACGCGCTTTTTGTATTCCTCCGCCGACGCGCGCACAGCCTCACCCTCGGACGTTCCCGCTCTGCTTTTTATCTCACTGCCGAAGAGCCTGTCGGGTATCAGCTCGTCCTTCAGTCTGATTAGCGGAGCTGACAGAGCGCACGAGACTACGACGGGTGGAAACGCCGCGAGGAATCCGTTCATTCCGCCGAGAAGAATGCCGACAGCTGAAGCCGACGCAGCTGACGAGCAAAGAGAGAGCGGGAGCGAGAACTTCGACAACGCCGCCGTCATGAGAGTTACCGCAGCATAGCACGGGACGGACTGAGGCGACACCGCGATACCGCACGCAACCGCCGCCGCAATTCCGCGGTATATCCCGAACTTTGCCGTAACAAGCATGACCGCCGCGTAGCCGAAGATTGCTCCGAGGTCGACGAGCTTATTTGACGGAACTGTATGAAAGGCGTAAGCCAGAGCGGACATCATGCAGAAGACGCCGATTTCGCACATGACGGACGCTTTCATACTCCGCTCTGTTGCCGCATAGAATAAATATGTAACCACAGGTGTAACGAGAAGTGAAAAGACAGCGCCGAAGAGATCGTAGTAGCCGTACCCACCCAAAACCACCGACCATGCTCCGCCGATGAGCGCTGCCGCCGCCGAGACAGTCATGCGGACTCTGACGTTTTCCCTGAACAGACCGAGGGAGTGAAGCTTTTCGCCGATTTCGCTTGTGTTCGGCATGAAGCGGAGCATGGTCCCCGTTTTATTTTTCGGCTCTCCGCGGATATTATTTCTGCTTTTGCCGAAAACGTCGGACAGGCGGTCGTTTGCGAGGTAGAGCGAGAGGACAGCGCGTGTCGCTATGGTCAGGGTGAGGAGGAGCGCGTACTGTCCCCCGACGGTCGGGATGAGGGATGAGCCGACGACGCCGCCGACAAAAGCCGTGAGAGCTGTTGAAACCGTAGGAGCGGCTGCGGTGAGTGCGATACCGAAAGGATAAGCTCCCGGGAAGAGTGGGGCAGCGGCGAGGACTACGGACGCTATGAGCAGAAAAGCGGTCATGACAACGCGTTTGACGATTTTGAAGGTTGCGGGATTTTTCTTTTTCGATTCTCTTACGGCAACGGAGAGCATTTTTTCGTTTTTCATAAAAAACCTCGATATGTAATTATTTGGCAGTTGAAGACCCGGCGCCGTGGTTTTCTCCTGCCTGCGGGGATATTATAGCAGGTTATCCCATGCGGATATCGGCGCAATATGGGGGTGGGATTTCCTCAGGAAATGCGTGGAAAGGATGCGTTCCCGAGGGAAATGGGAAAAGAGAAAATTCCCCTGTCGCGGGGTGTGAGGATTTCCTCAGGAAATGGCGAAGGGAATAGTTGAAAGACGTTAGTCTTTCTTCCTTAGACAACTTGAGTTTTCTTAGAAACTTTCCTGAATGAAGATTCACTTTCGATTAAAGTGAGAAAAAAGAAGAAAGACTGCCGTCTTTCAGATTTATTATATCGACTGCGGTCGAGGGCTGCTCCTACGCGGAGGGCGCACAGAGATGCTCAAACGCCGCACCTCTGTGAGTTCCGGCTCGCGGTGGAGTTTGGTTTATATGATAAACTTCATCATCGCCCATTTGAACAGCTCAGTCGCGCGGTTTCGCATAAGCCTTAGTAGTGGCATTAGCATGTTCGCGCGGGGGAGGTAGACGCGGTGAATTCGGCTTAAATCGGTATTTCTTTATCGCGCATAGTTGAGAATACCAAAGCAAAGTGAATGGATTAGGCTAACCGCGGTGTGTCGGGAGTTTGTGCGTTGACGGAGAGAAAACATCCGATTTAGTTTAGCTTCCGTAGGAGAACCAACGAACGTGTAGTAAATTTAGACCAAATAAACAGACGCGGTCATTCTAACTACACTACTAAGGCTTATGCTTCATCGCGCCCCAAAACTCACCGCGCGCACATTTTATGCTCCACTACTACGGATTATGCGAAACCGCGCGACTAATCGGTAAAAATGTGCGGAGACGGAAGCAAATCATATCAGCCAAACTCCACCGGAAGCCGGTACTCCGCACTTACATAGTAAGTGCAAGGGGCAGGCGTCTGAACCTCTCTGCGTTCCCCCTGAAAGGATGCGCCCTGAACAAGCTACGCTAGTTCGGCGGAGTGGAATAATTAAATCGAAAAGACGCAAGTCTTTTCTTCTTTTTCCCTCACTTGAAGTTAAAGTGAGCCTAAAATTTCTGCGGAATCTTTCTAAAAGATTAAGTTTTCCATAAATTTACCCATTTTTCCTTGACATTTCAGCGAAAATATCGTACAATTATCTCAAATACTTCCCCTCATGGGAAACGCACAAAGCTCGATATCTGTAGACCGTTTGTTTCACGTGAAACATTAGCATAACATAACACAAATACAAAATTTGCGAATTTTAAAGGAGAACTACCATGATAAAAGTTGGCGTTATCGGATGCGGTACTATCGCTAATTCCGCACATATTCCGTCCTATATGAATTGCCCCGACGCGGAGATTAAATATTTCTGCGACATCATTCCCGAAAGAGCTCAGGCTGCCGTCGAAAAATACGGCTGCGGCATTGCTGTAGAGGATTACCATACCGTCCTTGCGGATCCCGAAATCACCGCCGTTTCCGTCTGCACTCCGAACAGAATGCACCCCATCATCTCTATCGACGCGCTGAGAGCAGGCAAACACGTCCTCTGCGAAAAGCCCGCCGCAAGAACCTACGCGGAAGCTCTCACCATGCAGCAGGCTCAGCACGAAACGGGTCTTACGCTCAACATCGGCGTTGTAAACCGCTTCAACACTGCCGTAAACGAAATAAAAAAGCTCATCGACGCTGGTGAGCTTGGCGAGGTTTACCATATTTACGTTTCGTTCCGCGCACACCGTTCCATCCCCGGTCTCGGCGGAGCTTTCACCACAAAGGAAATCGCAGGCGGCGGCGCGCTCATCGACTGGGGCGTTCACTACCTTGACATCGTAATGTACTGCATGGGAGATCCCGCTCCGCTGACCGTCTCCGGCAAGGCATTTTCAAAGCTCGGCGTGGACATGAAGAACTACGTCTACGAGAGTATGTGGGCGGAAAACACGAAGAATCTCGACGGAACCTACGACGTTGACGACTCCGTTACGGCTTTCGTGCGCACAGAAGGTCCTACGATTACATTAAACGGCGCGTGGGCACAGAACATCGGTCCGAGCGAGACTTACATCGACTTCCTCGGCACAAAAGCGGGAATTCGTCTCCAGTACGGCGGAGATTTCACGGTTTACGGCACAAAGGACGGCAAGCTCATCGAATACAAGCCGGAATACGAGTCCACTCCCATGTTCCAGAACGAAATAAACGCTTTCGTCCGCTGCGTTCAGACAGGTGAGAAGCTCCCGAGCCACATCGACAAAAACATACTCACTTCCAAGCTGATGCAGGGTATCTACGACTCCAGCGACCGCGGCGAAGAAGTTAAATTTTAATTCAAGGTGATAAAATAATGCAGCATACAGTAAGAACTAACATTTACGACGTCAATGTAGTGTTCAAAAAGAAAGAAATTACGCGCGATGGGTATACGCTCAAATACCGTCTCTACATCCCGACGAACTACGACTGCGGCGAGAAATATCCGCTGATGGTATTCCTCCACGGCGCGGGAGAAAGAGGAGACGACAACGAAGCTCAGCTGAAAAACGGACTCCAGCTCATGTTCAACGACATCACGTCCCCGGTATACGACAGCGTTATCATAGTTCCGCAGTGTCCCGAGGGGGAGCAGTGGGTCAACGCGGCGTGGGCGGACTACACGTATTCCGTAGCGGCTACACCGGAGTCACGCGGGCTTGAGATGGTATGCGCCGCCATTGACGAGGTGCGCGACTTCTGCAACATCGACGACGACAGGATTTACATAACGGGCTTATCAATGGGCGGCTTCGGCACATGGGATATGCTGTCGCGTCACGGCTCTAAATTTGCTGCGGGAATGCCCATCTGCGGCGGTGGAGACGTACGCTATGCAAGACTTCTGAAGCGGATTCCGATACGGACGTTCCACGGCTCTGCGGACGATGCTGTTCCGGTGAGAGCGACGAGGGCGATGTACGCTGCCATAAAGCGTGAAGGCGGAGAGAACATCAACTACACGGAATTCGAGGGCTGCGGACACAATGTCTGGGACATGGTTTACTCGAACCGCGAAAACATAGACTGGCTCTACTCGCAGAACCGCAAAGACAGGCGCGAGGCAGCGGAAAGACGTGCGAAGATGCAGAAATACGCGACCTACGGCGGCATAGGAGTACTGGCGGCAGCGGCGGTGGTTCTTCTTTCTGGAAAGAAGAAGAGAAAGAAGTAAGTTTAGGCTAAACTTAAAATAAAGCTGGATTTCGATGAGGGTTGTACCTCGACAAAATCCAGCTTTTGTTGTTTTGTAGAAAAGACTCCGTCTTTTGAATTTTAATTGTATCGACTGCGGTCGAGGGCTGCTCCTACGCGGAGGGCGCACAGAGATGCTCAAACGCCGCACCTCTGTGAGTTCCGGCTCGCGGTGGAGTATGGTTGATATGATTAACTTCATCATCGCCCATTTTTACAGAACAGTCGCGCGGTTACGCATAAGCCTTAGTAGTGGCATTAGCATGTTCGCGCGGTAGAGTTAGACGCGGGTAGTTTTGTTAAAATCGGTTGTACTCCACCGCGCGTAGTTGAGAATACCAAATCATAACTGAATTGGAGTAGGCTAACCGCGGATGGGCGTTAATCCGTGCGTTGACGTAGAGCAAACGTCCAATTTCGTTTTGCTTCCGTAGGAGAACCAACGAACGTATAGTAAATTTAAACCAAATAAACAGACGCGGTCATTCTAACTACACTACTAAGGCTTATGCTTCATCGCGCCCCAAAACTCACCGCGCGCACATTTTATGCTCCACTACTACGCTTTATGCTTTACCGCGCGACTAATCGGTTCAAGTGTGCGGAGACGGAAGCTAATCATATCAGCCATACTCTACCGTGAGCGTAGATTCACAAGGAGACGGCGTTTGAGTCTCCTTGTGCGCCCTCCGCGTAGGAGCAGCCCCTCACCGCAGTGAGATATAATCGATCTGAAAGGGCGAAGCTCTTTCTACTTTTTTCTCACTTGAATCTTAAGTGAACCTCCATAGGGGAAGTCTCTTAGAAGACCCACGTCGTATAAGGAAAAGAAAATTGCTGCGCTCTTTCTTAGCTTGCCTTCTTCGGAAGAAGGATCGATATCAGCACGCCTTCTTCCACCTCCTTTCGCGTGGATTCGACGGGAATTCCCGACTTTTTGATTACGTCGACCGCGTGGTCTATCGAATTGTAGAATAGCCTTATGTCCCGTATCACCAGCTTCCTCTTCTGCTCGCTTCCCTTCGGCTTACTCTCTCTCTCCGCCATCCTCGATTTCGCGCAGATTATGTCCTCTATGTATTCCTCCGTCCGGCTCACGTTCATCTCCCGCTTGATTATTATCGACAGCACCTCTTCCCGCTCTTCCTCGTCTTCAAGTCTGAGTAACGCCCGCGCGTGCCTTTCCGTCAGTCCGTTTTCCTCTATCCTCTCCTGCTCGCCATCGCTCAGCCGCAGCAGCCTCAGCTTGTTTGCTACGTATGACTGGCTGACGGAGAGTTTTTTCGCGCACGCTTCCTGCGTCATTCCCGTGAGTGAGATGAGCGACTGTATCGACGCGGCTTCCTCGAACATCGACAGATCCTCGCGGTGCAGGTTCTCGATTATCGCAAGAATGGCTGCGTCCACTTCTCCCGCCTCGACAGATACTACGGGAACGGTGGTTAGTCCTACCATCTCTGCCGCTCTAAGTCTTCTCTCACCCGCGACAAGTGTAAATTCCGCTTCTCCGCCTACTCCGAGAACTCTTCTCACGATGAGCGGCTCGATGATTCCGTGCTCCCTTATGCTCTCGGCAAGCGCGGCAAGGCTTTCGTCACATCTTATCCTGCGAATCCGACCGTCGGGAACTCTAATCTCGCCAATCTCCACCTCGCGCACCACACGGCTTATCTCCTTGATTTTTCCCCAAAACATACTTTACTATCCTTCCTTTTCTTTTCCGTTTTATTTCCGTTTTGTTTCGGTGACTGTATTATACCACATCGGAAGTAAAATCCTTGTCGCACTCGGCGGCGGAGTTTTGGGTATGCTTCGGGCAAAACGGAAAAAATCCCCCGCATCGGTTTGATGAAAGGGATTTTTAACTATGTCGGTCGGGGAATGCGATATGATGATTGGCTAGGCTATTTCAGCGGCTGTTTTGTTATCTCGGCGTATCTCCGCGGATATTTTCTTGGGGTCTCGGCTGTTTTTTCGTAGATGAGCACAACTCTCGCGTCGCCGCCGGGCAGTGTGTAGCTTATCTTGTCACGCAGTGTCAGACCGAGCGTCTCGGGTGCGTTTCCTGCCGCCAGGATCTCCTCGTCCGCATGGGATTTCAGCGCGCAGAAGTACCCTCCCACCCTCGTCAGCGGTGCGCAAAGCTCGAGAAGCGTAGGTAGTGCTGCAACTGCTCTCGCGGTGGTTATATCGAATCTTTCACGGAAATACGGCTTTTTCTCTTCCGTTTTCGGCTGATTTTTGGGCTTTTTTGCACTTTCCTTTTTTGAAGAAAGTGCACTCTTCTTCGGTGCGGGAGAATCGGGATACGCGGTCAGCTCCTCGGCTCTTGCGGCGGTTGCGTCAATGTTCGTGAGGTCAGCGTACTCTGCGGTCTCCTTGATATGCCCTATCTTTTTCGCAGTGGAGTCTATTCCCATGAAGAAAAGCGGGAAATAATCAAGGCTCGCGGCGGACATGGGCAAAGTGGGAAAACCGGCTCCGCAGCCTACATCGGCGACTGTTTTCCGTGCTATTTTTGACACTATTCCCTGCTTTTCCATTATAGCAAGCGGCAGGACGGAGTCGACGATGTGCTTGCGGACTATTTCTTCCGGCTCGAGGATGGAGGTGAGGTTGAATTTTTTCGCGTTCTCGACGAGCTTTTCCGTTATCTTGTACATCCGCGTGAGAACCTCATCCGAGGTAACGTGCGCGTACAGCTCCGGTGTGAAGTACGTCTCGGATTCCTCAAAAGCCGCGCGGCACAGTCTAAAAAATTGTTCAGACATTCATCTGCTCCTCTACGATTGGCGTATGGGCAAGATTCACGAGGAAGGCGCACATATCGCGGGTGGAATTCGGCTTTGCTATCTCGGAGATGGAGCGCTTCATCGTCTCAATTCTCGTGTCGGACATGAGAAGCTGATAAATGCACTCGTCGAGCGGGCAGGTCTTGGTCGAGGTCATGGCGCATCCCGTATTCGTGAGGAACTGCGTGTTGCGCTCTTCCTGTCCGGGGATGGGGTTTATTATAATCATCGGCAGTCCCTTTACGAGGCTTTCGCTTGTGGTAAGTCCGCCGGGTTTTGTGATAATGCAGTCGGAGGCGTCCATTATTGTGGAGATGTAGTTGACGAATCCCGTGACGAGTATCTTATGTCTCGATTCCGCGGCGATTTTGTCGACTTCGGCTTTGGCTTCGGCATTGTTTCCGCAGACGCAGATGAGCTGGAAATCTCGCTCCATGTCGACCATATCTATTTTTTTGACGTTCTCCGCGATGTTGCCGTAGCCCATTGAGCCGCCCATGAGCAGGAATGTGGACAGGTTTTTGTTCAGTCCGAGCTTTTCCCGCGCTTCTTCCTTGGTGAGCTTCTCCGAGAACGACGGCTTTATCGGGATTCCGAGGGGGAGAATCTGCTCTTTTTTAAAACCTTTGCGGATTCCCTGAATGTTCAGGAGCTTATCGGGGGTGACAACGTAATCGTTATGCGTGCAGTCCTCCCAGTACGGGTGGAACGTGAAATCGGTGAGGATGCCCACGGTGCGGTTGTCGATCATGTTCTTCGTTTTCATCTCGTCGAGGAGGATTCCCGCGAAAGGATGGGTGAAGACAACAGCGTCGTATGCATCGGAATTTATAAACCTTGCGAGCTCGTCCGACATGGCATATTTGAAGAGATTCAGGCTTTTTTCGTTCGGTTTTCTCTTCTCCGCGAGGGAGTAGCCGACTTTATACGCGTATTTTGCCTTTTCGGTGACGAGTAGGTAGCCTTCGGAGATGATTTTCGCAAGCTCCGGCGAGACGTAATCGAACGTATCTACGATGGAGCAATAGCTATCGAGGGATTCAAGCTCCGTTTTAAGGGCTTTAGCAGTCGAGTTATGACCTTCCCCCGCGGTTACGGAGAGTATCAGAAAATTCATACTTTAGCTTTCCTGCCTTTCTTTTTGTTTTCCATGGACAGCCCGATTTTGCCGAGCTTTTTTCCTATATTAAAATATTCGCCGTGGGAGTAGACGAGAAGACCTGCGCGCTCGAGGTGGAGTTTGCCGGTGTTATCGAGCAGGTCCTCATCGAGGGAGACGGAGACGATATCCGCCATAAAAACGTCATGCGAGCCGGATTTTACCTTATCGAAAACTTTGCACTCGAGCGCCATGGGGCAGTTTTCGATGGTAGGCGCACTGACTTTTTCGGATGGGATGAGTGTGAGACCGGTTTTCGCGGCTTTATCGACCTTTTTTCCGGTGACTGTGCCGCAATAGTCAACGACTTCGACGAGGGACGCGGGGGTAAGGTTGACGACGAACTCGCCGGTTGAGTCTATTATGCCGTAAGAATGTCTTTCGGGGCGGATGGAGACGTACAGTCTTGGCGGGCGAGTCGAGAGGACACCGCACCAACCGACGGTTATGATATTGGCTTTTTCGAGCGTTCCGCAAGAGACCATGACGGCGGGGACGGGAGCGAGGAGGGATGAGGGTTTCCAATGAAGTTTATTTTTCAAGGCTTTGAAAATTCCTTTTTTTCTTTTAATTCTTTTTTCTTTTTGTGTGCGAAAAATATCGTTATTTGTCGATGGGGGGATAAGGTAGAAAGGACTTCGCCCTTTCAGATTTATTATATCCACCTGCGGGTGGGAGGCAGAGGAGAAAAGACTCCGTCTTTTGATTTATTTTTTCGACTGCGGTCGAGGGGTGCTCCTACGCGGAGGGCGCCGCACTTACATAGTAAGTTCAAGAGACTTAGACGCCGTCTCCTTGTGAATCTACGCTCGCGGTGGAGTTTGGCTGACATGATTAGCTTTCGTCTCCGCACATTTGAACAGATTATTCGCGCGGGTACGCATAAAGTGTCGAATGAGCTACGCTCATTCAGTGGAGCTTAAAATGTTCGCGCGGGAGAGGTAGACGCGGGGAGTGTATCTAAATCATTGCGTTTCCTTTCGCGCGGAGGGGTGAATACCAAATCATAACTGAATTTGATTAGGCTGCCGCGGATTGCCGCTAATCTGTGCGCTGACATTTAGCAAACATCCAATTTCGTTTGGTTTTTTGGCTATTTCGTTTGTTTTTCTGCTGACGTTGAGCGAACATCCCGATTCAGTTTAGTTTAAAGCCTTAACTAAGCTACGGCTGACTATATAACAGGATAGCTAAATTCCTAAGTTTCAGGAAAGCTGCGCCGTTTGCCTAACAATTTCGTTTATCTAACCGCGCAGGTGCGACAGCATGATTCTCTCCTACTCCGCGCCCTCGCGGCAAAGTCACGGTCTGCACTCTGTATAAAAGCACGACAACGCAGTTCCGATTTCAGCTATCCTCAACCGTGTCCTATCCAGCCATTTCACTGCACGAAAATCCAAAACCAAAGCAAAAATCCGCGCAATCACTAAAATCTACAACTTATAAAAACCAAAACAAAATTCCATCAGCAAATCATCTACATATCCTTGAGCTTTCCGAGCGCACGACAGAACTGAGCCAAATCCGTTGCGTGATTCAGCTCGTCACGGACTGAGGCTGAGCCGCGCATTCCTCGGATGAAGTACGCCGCACGGGAGCGCGATTCTCGGATTCCGACTTCCTCGCCTTTGAGCTTCACTACGTCCTCGACAAATTTCACGGCAAGCTCGATGATTTCGTCCTTTGTCGGCGGCGTGAAGTGCTCGGGATCGCTGATTTCGCGAAAAATCCACGGGTTTCCGAGCGCACCTCTGCCAATCGCGACCTCGTCACAGCCGTTTACGATGTAGTTTTTCGCGTCCGTGCAGCTCACGATGTCGCCGTTTCCGCAGAGAATCACGCTCTTCCCCGCCCTGTCAATCGCTTCGCGCACATCTCTGCACCGCGTCGGGTCGGCTGAGGGGGAGTACATCTGCTCCTTTGTCCTTGTGTGGAGCGTTATCTTCTTCGCGCCGGATTCTGCCAGTTTTCGAGCAAATTCGGGTGCGTTTATGCTGTTTTTGTCCACTCCGAGCCTTATCTTCACCGACAGTTTTACCCTGTACTTTTCGCAGACTTCGGCACATCTTTCGACAATCTCCGTAGAAAGTTTCTCGTCTTTCATCAGCGCAGAGCCGTCGCCTGAGCTAAAGATTTTCTTCACGGGACAGCCCATGTTAATGTCAATCCCCGCCGGTCGCTCCGCGTAGTCCTGCCCGGTGAAGTTTCCGTTGAGCAGAATGTCCGCCGCCTTCGCCATTGTCGCGGGATCATGCCCGAAAATCTGCAAAACGCACGGTGCTTCGCCTTTTCCGATTCGCGCGAGATCTGCGGTTTTTCGGTCGTTGTACGTCATCGCGACGGCTGAAATCATTTCGCTGACCGTGTACGCCGCGCCCATCTCCGAGCAGATTCGACGAAAAACCACGTCTGTGTAGCCTGCCATTGGTGCGAGCGAGGCTTTTATTTTATCCTTAGTTTCTTGCATATTTATTCATGTGTTCTTTCTTCTCGTGACTTGTTAAATCGGTGGAGACACAGCTTTGCGGCTATGTGTGGTAGCGGTGCGAAGATGATGCAGGCGAAGAATTCCGGCAGTGCGGCTTTCGTCAGAGCGTCAAGTAATGTCACGTTTCCTGTCGTTGCGAAGAGGGCGATGAGCGTGAAAAATACTCTCGCCACAGTCGAAACGAGGGTGTAAAGTGCGCGCGTCGCTACCGAATCTCGGAAGTAATGCGTAGTCAAAATTCCGCAAAAATATCCCGCGAAGGTATAGAGAATCGGCAGAATCGTAAATGTAGATCCGCCGAGTGATTCTATTACTATAGCACCGATTAGCCCAATTACCCCGCCCCATCGTTCCTTTTCCGTCATAGAAATGGCTATAACGAGCGGCAAGACAAGATCCGGAACTGCACCGAGCGGTCGGAACTTCGTGAACAGAGTCGTCTGTAGCAGGCAGAAAAATACAAGGAGAACCGCGCAGACTATTCCCTTTAGTATGGACTCGCCGTCGAGCGAAAAGTCCAGTCTCAGCCCGCGCAGTCTCTCCATGAATGTCAGATTTTCGGACACGCTCCGAGACTCCTGCAATGCGTTGTTTCTTCTTTCGTTTTTGTTCATTCCTGAAATTTTGTGTACTGTTTTCTCTTTATTCTAATACGAAAGTCAATGGCATATTTATGCATTATCTCTCGCATTTATTTTCATTTTTGTTTTACGTGAAACATTGTCATTCGCTGACTTGCTCGAATTTTGTTATCACCATGACGTTCGTAATTTCGCTGAGATTGACTGCTGTCTTCACTTTTACGTCAAGCGAGCGGCTGTAATCGTTCAGTGCGACCTCTTCAATGTAACCCACGACTAGTCCGCGCGGGTAAATGCTGCCGTAACCTGTCGATAGCACTCTGTCCCCCACTTCAACTTTAGCGTCGGCGGGTAGGTAGAGCATCTCGAGCATTCCGTTAGCCGAGAGCGCGAACGAACCCGAGCAGATTCCTGCGTCCTTTGTTTTCTCGATATACGCGCCGACGGATGAGTTTGCCTCGATGATTGTCGTCACTTTCGACCAGTTGTAGCCGACCTCCGTGACCTGTCCGACGATTCCCTCCGCGGTGATGATGGGCATTCCGACGCTCACTCCTGCACCTGAGCCGACGTCAAGCGTGAGGATTTTCGAGTAATTTCCGTTCTCACGACCCGTCACAGTAGCCGCGAGGAACTGAAAATCGTTGTGCGCCATCTTCATTTCAAGAAAGTCGCTCATCCAGTTGTACATCTCTTCCACTTCCGCGGAATCGTAGATTTTTGTCTGAAGTGACGAAACTTCCTCGCGCAGACGGGTGTTTTCTTCCACCAATTCGTCAAACTTGTAGAAATACGAAACAAATCCGTCAATCCCCTCGGTGGCATAGTTGAACAGCTTCTGCGCAGGCGTGAGCACTACTCCGACCATGTCGCGGAAGATGAATCCCAGTCCCATCGAGCTGAGCACTGTCGGAACTATCGTAAAAATCAGCGCGAGCGTCGTTATAATGTAGAAAAATCTGCCTTTGAAGTATTTTTTCATCTTATCTTGCGCGGTAAGTCACGCTGTTTCCAATCATTCCCTGGCTTTCTATGACTCTGCCGATGCCCACAACAACGCTGTCGATCGGATTTTTCGCGATGACTGTGCGGATTCCGGTGACGCGGGAAATGAGCAAATCAAGTCCGTTGAGCATTGCGCCGCCGCCCGAGAGCATGATTCCGGTGTCGTATATGTCGGACGCAAGCTCGGGAGGGGTGTTTTCGAGGGTGCTGCGAATGGCTTCAACGATGTGCTGAACCTCGTCCGACATAGCTTCGCGAATTTCCGCCGAATTTATGGTAACAATTGCCGGCAGACCGCTCAAAAGGTTACGTCCTCGTACTTCCATCTTGCCTCGGTCGGTGTCGGGATGAACGCTTCCGATGCGCTTTTTCAGTATTTCCGCGGTGGTTTCGCCTATCAAAATGTTGTATTTTCGCTTTATGTACGCCACAATCGCGCTGTCAAGTTCGTCTCCCGCAACCCTCATCGAGTTGGACATGACGATTCCTCCAAGGGACAGCACAGCGACTTCTGTAGTTCCTCCTCCGATGTCGACAATCATAGAACCACGCGCGTCTTCTATCCTGAGTCCGCTTCCGACCGCCGCTGCCATCGGTTCTTCGATGAGTGCGACCGACTGCGCTCCGGCTTCAAGTGTGACGTCCTCGACCGCGCGTTTTTCGACTTCCGTGACCCCGTAGGGGATGCAGATCATGACTTTCGGGCGGCTGAAAATGGTGCTTCCGCTGACTTTTTTGAAGTAAAATCGCATCATTGCCGCCGTTACGTCAAATTCCGCGATTACGCCGTTTTTCAGCGGACGGACAGCCGTAATCGAGCCGGGGGTTTTTCCGAGCATCATTTTAGCTTCACTACCGACCGCCACGACCTTTCGCGACTTTGCTTCGACGGCGACTACGGAAGGCTCGCGCAGCACTATTCCCCGTCCTCGCAGGTACACCAATGTGTTCGCGGTTCCAAGGTCAATTCCTATGCTTTTCATATAATTTTTCTATCCTGTTTTTGTTAATTTCGCTGTTAATTTCGTTAGTTTATCCGATTTTATAGAGTTTCTTTTGTACTATTTTTCGTTTTAAAGCACGCCCATTTCTTTTAGTTTTTTCGTTATTTTGCAGACAGGCAGACCCATTACGTTGTAAAAATCGCCCTCAATTCCGCTTACGAAAGCGCAGGCTCTGTCTTGAATTCCGTATGCTCCGGCTTTGTCGAACGGCTTTTCTACATTAATATAGTCTTCAATTTCGTCGTAAGTCAGCTTCCGGAAATGGACTTTCGTTTCTTCGGTAAAAATTATCTCGGATGTCGGATTTTTTCCAATGCATACGCCTGTGAGGACATAGTGATATGTTCCCGAAAAAGCTTTCAGCATGTCGCACGCGTCGTCGAAATTCTTCGGTTTTCCGAGCGGATAGGGCTTCTTCGGAGAGAAAACAACGGTGTCGGCGCATATCGTCACGTTATCAGAAAAGTCATTTTTTGTCTTGTATTCATCTGATTTTAGCAGCTCTGTCAGCGCGTCGGATTTCAGCTTTGCAAGCTCTTTTACGTATCTCTGACAGTCGCCGACGTAGTGAATTTTGCTCTCGTCCGCTTCGGGTACTATCACGGCGTGCTCTATTCCAGCAAGGGTGAGAATCTCGTTCCGTCTGGGTGAGCCTGAACCTAAGATTATATTATACATGATGTTTTCCGTCCTATTTTCTGATTATGAGTTTGCCGAGGAGGAGGGAGAGTATCGTAAAAATTATGGTAGCTATCGTTATTCTGACCGATAAGCCGAGGGTCAGCTCAAGCACGTTTAAGTCTAGAACAAGCGGGGATTTCATTCCGAAGTCAAGTCCGTACGAAAGCCAAGAAAGTGCCGGTATTCCCGACGTCATTTCCGCTACCATTGAGCCTGTCACGATGCCTACGCAAATCAGAAAAAAGTTCAGCCAAAAGCCTTTCTTCATTATAGTCTTTCCTTATAGTAGTGTATATTTTCTCATTTCTTTTTCACTGAATTCCTGTTGAGCCGAAACCTGAATTTCCGCGTTCAGTGTCGCTCAGCTCTTCTGCTACTTCAAATTCGGCGTGCATTACCGGCGTGAACATCATCTGCGCAATTCTGTCTCCCGAGGAGATTTCAAACGGAACTGACGAGTGATTTTTCAGCGGAACTTTAATCTCGCCGCGGTAGTCCGAATCCACGACGCCGACACAGTTCGCGAGGGAAATGCCGTGTTTTGACGCAAGTCCGCTGCGAGGAAATATTAAAATAGCAGTATTATATTCCGTAGCTTCTTCGCACTCTATTGCAATTCCGGTCGGTATAGTCACGATTTCTCCGGGATTTATCGTGACTTTCCCGCCTTCAAGATCGGCACATAAATCACACGCTGCAGCTTGTTCGGTTGCGTACTGCGGTATCTTCGCGCTGTCTCGCAGCTTCTTCAGTTTTACGTTAATTTTCTTCATCTAACTATATTCTTCTTCCGATTCTTTGTATACTATTTGCATATTCTTGCATTATTCTGATGATGTCGTCCGCGCTCTCGTCGGTGAAGCAGTAGAGCAAACTCTTGCATCCGCTAAGCTCCTTCATCCTGTCTCCCATCCAAATCGGTACGGAATTGAAGACGTAATTCACGCAGTCGCCGTCGGAAATGACGAAGAATTTTTCGCCTTTTCTGTCAGTTAGGTAGCCTTTGCAGGAGTGCGGTTTTGGCTCGGTTCTGCGGTTTTCGCTTGAGTTGGAGTTTTCCTCATATTTCCATCTGCCGCCGAGGTTTCCGTTTTTGCATTTGACTTTTTCCGCTCTTGTAAAAATGCAGTCAGATAAAGTCATGAGCGGGAGTTTTCCGTAAGCGAAGGTCGAGCCGTTTTGTCTGGCAACCGCTGATGACGGAAGCTCGGGGGAGTAGTATATATCCTCAGGCGAGTACGTTTTGTATATCTCAGCCGCGGTGGAGTTTGTGATGTTCGTTCGGTATGAGAAGTCTATCTTAATGTCAATTTTTGTCGAGGTTTCATTTGTCGCAGATACCTTTTTTACTGTATCCGCTTGTCCTATTGTATGTACCATGAAACTCGTGCAGCCAGCTTCAATTGCAGATTCAAGCAAGAATTCAAGACGTTTGTCAGAGGGCATAATTGCAGGGAGATACGCGCAAAGCTCGGCTGAAATGTCGGATTTTTTCCATTTTGTATCGGCTATTCGTTCGTATAGTGCAAGCTGAACGTAAACTCTGTCGAATGGAGAAAATACGGCTTTTAACTTCTCCGGAGTTTCGTTCAGAATAAGCTCGGGATCAACTATCAGCGCGGCTTTTTCGGGATTATCGTTTGATATCAGTGGGATTTTTGTCTTGTTTATCGCTTGTTCGATTATCGGATTCCTTTGACAGCCATCGTCCGTCTTTTCCGCTTTTTCTTTGCGTAATTCAGTCAAAACCTTCGCTTCAAGTCCGGCTGATGCGCGCCTTCTCAGATCGTTCAAAGCCGACGTCGGAATCCATGTTTTTCCATCTGTTTCTAATTCAAGCGCGTTTTCACTAAGGTAAAATATGGTATCTCCAAGCTTTGAGAGACTTCGGTATGCCATTGCTTTATCGGTCGGTTTGCCCGTGGCTTTTAGCGGCGGTTCTCCTTCGACTGTTGTTGAAACTTCCCTTCCGTCTTTCAGCGTACACGATAAAGTCAGCTTCACGGGAGAGTTTTCTTCTATTTTAAGTCTTGCTTTAACTGCGAATTTCTCTTTTGCATAATTTTGTCTTTCGGCGACTTTTGCGGCAATTTCCGACTTAAATTCGCGTGTTTCCGATATGTTTTCGGCTTTTTCCGCGCTGTCTTTTGCCGCCATGGAGTAGTATTTTCCGTCGAAATAGCCGGAAGTGAATCCGCGTGTGAATATCTCGCCGAGTGCTTTCACTTCATCCGGAGTGGCGTCGCGGTCCTCGTCAAGCAGTCTGCGGTAGATTTTCGTTACACCGTAAACATACGACGGCGGTTTGAGTCTGCCCTCGATTTTCAAGGAAGACGTGCCGGTGTCGCAAACTTTTTTCATCTGTCCGGCGAGGCACATATCCGCGAGGGAGAGCAGGCACCCGTGTAATTTATTCATGCTGTAGCTAAGTCTGCATGGCTGTGCGCATTCGCCTCGGTTGCCGCTCCTTCCGCCCATTACGTATGACATCAAACACTGTCCGCTGAGGGATACGCAGTGCGCGCCGTGTATGAAAATTTCGGTTTCGATGGGTGAATTTTGGCTGATGAGCTTTATCTCGTCATAGGACAGCTCGCGAGGGAGTACGATTCGCGAAAATCCGATTTTTTTCAGTTCAACACAGTCGGCGACGCTTGCCATGGAGGTCTGCGTGCTTGCATGGAGGACGGCGTTTGGATAGCGGTGGAGAATCTGCGCGGCGACTCCGAAATCCGCTACAATGAGCGCGTCGGCTGTCGAATCCTTGTCCCCACCGAGAATCAAGTCCGCAAGGCGCAGAATTTCGTCCATTTCGCGGTCGCGCACACGGGTGTTGACGGTGATGTGACACTTCACGCCGCAGGAATGTGCGAATTTTATCGCGTCTTTCAGCTCGTCGTCGTCGAAATTTTTGGCTCTCGCGCGATTTGAGAAGGATTTCGCGCCAAAATACACGGCGTCCGCTCCCCCTGCAACCGCGGCTCGGAGGGCTTCCATGTTTCCGGCGGGGGCGAGAAGTTCAGGTTTTGCGGTCATTTTTCGTCGTTTCCGCGGAGCAGGGACTCGATATAGCGGATTTTTTCCTCTCTGGTTTTGCCGCCGGACGTGCCACTATTCTTCGAGGAGAGGTATTTTTCGAGCGCGCGTATCTTCGTGTCGCCGTCGTTTGACGAGGTTTCGGCAGTCACGTCGGCGATAGCTCCCGCGATGGTTTCGCTCACGTTTTCGCTGTTTTCCGTGGTCTCGGAGGTGTCAGAAGCCGCATTTTTCGCTTTTTCCAGCTCATCGCGAGCGTTTTTGAGGTTCAGCTCATATAATGAAATCTGCGATTCAAGCGTGCGGATTTTGCTTTCCGCCTTGAGCTTATCGCCGAGGAAGTCGAGGGTGAGGAGGAGCGCGGCGTCGAGGGTGGAGATACGGAAGCTGTTTTTGGTGGTTTCCTCGATACGGGAAGTGACGGTGTCGGTCAAAAGTTTTACGAATTCGTCGGGCTCATCGGTGACGATGGTGATGGGGTTGCCCGCTATTTGAACGGAAATTTTTCTCTTTTCCATTTCGTTACCTTTATTTTCGATATAATTTTTCAGTATAATTATAATATATTTCGCGCGCTAAGTAAAGCGGTTGGGGAGAAATTTAAGGGAAAATTTAATTTTATACCTTAGACGACGTGCGCCTTCTAAGAGACTTTATGTGATTTAATTTTATCTACTGCTGTCGAGTACTATATCCTCAGCGGACAATCAGCTTTTTTCCCATCTCTATGCGCACTTCGCAGCGTTTCGGGTCGTCGTTTGAATATGAGTAAAGGTCGAATCCGATAAGGGAAAAACCGTGCTTTTTATAGAACGCAATAGCTCTTTCGTTGCAGGTCTGCGTCTCGAGGACTGCCATGCGCGCGCCGGATGACTTCGCCGTTTCGATTATCGTTTCAATCAGGGCATTGCCTATTCCCTCTCCGCGGCGCAGCTCATCGAACACGCAGATACTGCTGATTCGGAAGCGGTTGTTCCATTCCTCGACGGAGCCTTCGACAAAACCGAGCAGATTCTCCCCCGTCGAACGCGCCGAAAGCTACGGGGTCTTCAAGCCATTCTTCGAAGAACTCATAGTCAAGTGATTTTTCGAGTGTTTTTTCAAACGGGGTATATGCAATGTTGAATCCGCTCTCGGTTTGACGTATGTCGTAATATCCGTCGGTGAAGTATCGTGCGGTGAATTTTCTGCCGGCGTATGCGGATTTGTTAAGCTGCTTAATTTGCATTTTGCTGCACCTCCGATAAGTAATAAAAAAACCACCGCAGGTGAAAATCTACGGTGGATCAGCGTGGACCATCTAGGACTCGAACCTAGGACCGACCGGTTATGAGCCGGTAGCTCTAACCAACTGAGCTAATGGTCCGCTTTACGGATATTGATTATACCACATTCCCACGCGGATTGCAATACCTTTTTCAAAAAAAGTTTCGCATTTTTTATCCGGCGATGAATCATTGCATTACAGCGATTTTTCTGATATAATAATGTAGAAAAAATTTTCTTCGAGGTCTTTTTATGAAAACCGTTTGCGCTGTTTCTACGCCGAGGGGTAAGGGCGGTATCGCTGTCGTCCGCGTGTCCGGAGATGATGCCTTCCGCGTCGCTCTATCCGTTTTTAAACCGAAATTTGCCGATATCGACGGTATTGTCGACAAAAAATACTTCCGCCGCGCGCTCTTCGGAAAAATTCTCTCTTCCGATGATGAGCCTGTCGACGAGGGTATACTTGTGCTCTACAAAGGTCCCGCGTCGTTCACGGGCGAGGATATGGCGGAAATCTCCTGTCACGGCGGCACGGCGGTAACGGAAGAGGTTTTACTAAGCTGCGTTTCGCACGGCGCGTCTTTGGCAGGTCCGGGAGAGTTCACCAAGCGCAGCTTCCTTGCGGGCAAGCTCTCACTCACCGAAGCTGAGGCGGTCGGACAGCTCATCGACGCGGACACGGGCGACAAGGTTCGTCTGGCGGCGGGCGCAATGTCGGGCAGCGTGAGTCGGGAGATTTGTGCGATTTACGACAGTCTCACCGACGTTATGACCGCGCTCTACGCCGCCATCGACTACCCGGAAGAGGACGTGGGCGACGATGGAGAGCGCAACATCGCGCGTGTGATTTCTTCTGCGCTTGACAGAGTTTCGTCCCTGCTCTCGACCTACAAAACGGGGCGCGCGATATCGGAAGGGGTAAAAACCTGCATCTGCGGCAAGCCGAACGTCGGAAAAAGCTCCCTTTTCAACGCGATTGTAGGCGAGGAGAGCGCGATAGTCACGAGCATACCGGGAACGACGCGCGACATACTCCGTGAAAACGTCAGCTTCGGCGGGATTACACTGCGGCTGAGCGACACTGCGGGAATGCACGAGTCGGACGACACGGTAGAGCGGTTCGGGATAGAGCGTGCGGAGCGGGAGATATCGTCGGCTGAGCTTGTGCTTGCGGTGTTTGACACTTCCGCCCCTCTCACGGAAGAGGACGAGCGTATAATTGGGGCGGCAAAGTCGTCGGGCGCGGCGGTTATTGCGGTGCTGAACAAGGCTGACGCGGAGGAAGACGCCAAAGCGGCGGAGAGAATCCTTGCGGAATTCGAAAAAGCTGTCCGCATCAGCGCGAAGTGCGGCGACGGCATGGACGCTCTCGCGGAAGAGGTGGGAGAGTTTTACGGCAGGGGGGAGATAGACCTCAGACGCGACGCGGTGATATGGGACGCGAGACAGCGGGAGATACTTCTGCACTGTCGGGACTCCCTCTCCCGGGCGAAAACTGCGGTGGAATTCGGCGATCCCTTGGACTGCGTCTGCACGCTTGTGGAGGAGTCGATGGCGTATCTCTCCGAGACGGACGGGCGCAGTGTGGGAGAAGAGATAGTGAACGAGGTATTCAAACGCTTCTGTGTAGGAAAATAGAAAGAGCAGCGGCTCCTTCTACCTTGGCTGCGTCACCCTTTTCGGGAAAACTTCACGTCTTAGCAAGAAAGAGCGCAGCTAATTTCTTTTCCTTAGACGACTATAGCCTTCTAAGAGACTTCACTGGATGAAGATTCACTTAAATCCTAAGTGAGAATAGAGAAGAAAGGACTTCGCCCTTTCAGATTTAATTATATCTCACTGCGGTGAGGAGTCGCTCCTACGCGGAGGGCGCACAAGGAGACTCAGACGCCGTCTCCTTGTGAATCTACGCTCGCGGTTTCGTTGGTCTTAAACCATGCTCTACTGGTGTCGCCCATTTGAACAGCTCAGTCGCGCGGTTTCGCATAAGCCTTAG
>Ga0129314_1000380_pt1 | contig 48300 bp, 48 predicted proteins | sample O1111metagenome_FD_94431 | JGI IMG/M metagenome (GOLD analysis project Ga0129314, IMG submission 94431) | Orangutan individual fecal microbial communities from fecal samples from Wisconsin, USA - O1111 metagenome | ecosystem: Host-associated > Mammals > Digestive system > Large intestine > Fecal... | reverse complement strand
GGAGAAATAGGCACTCTCTACGGCAAAATACGCGACATTTTCGGCATATGACTAAAATGAATCTGCTTGAGTTCTGCGGAATCGGAATATACGCGGCATTTGCCGTTCTTGTGACAAGGGAGCTGCGGCGTGAGGTTTCGCAGACGGTGTCGTTCGGTATCTTCGCCGTAATGCTGTGCCTGTGCATTCCAATTATCGGCGAGCTTGTTTCCTTTGCGCTATCAGTGAGCGACAAGGTGAACGAAGAATGCCGCGACAGCATCGGAGTGATTTTGAAAGCGCTCGGCATAACCTACATAACGTATATTTCCTCCGAAATCTGTAAAAACGCGGGAGAGAACAGCATTGCGTCACAAGTCGAGTTCATGGGAAGGATGGAAATCATGCTCCTGTGCCTACCGTTTTTTGAAAAACTCTTGTCATTCGCTCTTTTGTGATATGAAAAGAATCATCGTGCTGTTGTTTGTTCTCGCTCTCTTGACCGTGCCGTGTTTTGCCGAAGAGTATTCGTTCAGCGCACAGGACTTAAATAATATCGCGTGGGACGAGTTTTTGTCCTCTCTGCCAGAAGAAGCCGCAGGGGAGCTTGACGGAATAAATCCCACAGACAGCTTAAACTCAGGTGCAAAACTCGGCGAAAAAATGTCGTTTTCACATTGGAGCGACAGGATAGTTTCGGCTGTGAAAAATGCTCTGCCCGCGCTCCTCTCTTCATTTGCTCCGGTAATATCAATCCTCATCATCACCTCAGCCGCAAACACCGTTATGCCGGATATGCCGAGAGTGAGTGAAGCCTTCGGACTATGCTCAAAGCTAGCGTTGTCAGTGGTGCTGATGGCTGAAACCGTGCGGATAATGTCTGACGTCACCGCGCACATGACAAGACTTTGCACACTGATGAACTTTTTCCTGCCGGTAATGGAAGCCGTGAGCATCGCCGAAGGAAACATTACCGAAAAAAGCGTAACCTCCGCCGCCATCACTCTTGCAGTCACGCTCATCGGCAACGTAAACACATACTTTTTAACTCCGCTCGTGTCGGCGCTGTTTTCGCTGTCGGTAGTATCACTTCTGTCTGAGGACATGAGCCTTGCGGGAGCGGTTTCGTCATTCCGTAAATTCGTAGGAAGAATGTGGCAGATATGTACGATTCTGTTTTCGTTCATTCTCGGAATCCAGACGATACTCGCGAAGGGAACGGACAACCTTGTCTCACGCGGAGCAAAATTTGCTATAGGTTCTTTTGTGCCTGTCGCGGGAGGGATGCTGTCGGAAGCTTTCGGAACGGTGCGTGAGGGCATGAATTACCTGCGCGAGGTGTGCGGAATCGGCGGAATTATAGTTTTGCTCTCGCTGACAGTACCCGTTCTCGTGCCGATGTTTCTCTATAAAGCGGGAATATTCGTCACAAAAACCGCCGCCGAAATTCTGAAATGCGGAAGTATCTCATCCGTAATAGAAGAATGCGGCGGAATAATAGACATGCTGCTCGGGGTAACCATATCGGTGGAGCTTATGTTTTTGTTCGCGATATTTCTCTTCACAAAATCGTGGTGAAATATGTACCTGTACTACAACAGTCTAATCATAATCATGCTCTCGGCGTTCTTTTTGAATTTTCTCTCGCCCACAGCGGACTTTTCAAAGAAATTCATGCGACCCGTGTGCGGACTTATGCTGCTTGTCGTTCTGCTGTCTCCTTTGCCGTCCCTCTCAAATAACGCGGACTTTGATTTTAACCTGTCGAGAGCATCAGACACCACAACCCGCGAGAAATTAACATCGGACGCATACACGATTTTTGCGTATCTTTCATCGGAATACGGCATAGAAGCGGCGGATACCGTATTTATAACGGACGAGGGTGGGAGCATATCAGAAATCCAGATTTTCACCTCCGAGCTGCCGTACAACATAAAGGAAGCGGTAAAGACAGACATAGGCTCAACATACAAATGCGAAGTCAGGATATATACAGAGGATAGCTATGGAAAAAAATGAAAACAAACCGATGAAATTTCTGCGGGAGAAAAGCAAGGAAATTTTTATACTTATCTTGCTGATTGCCGGCGTGCTGCTCATCATTCTCGGAAGCATAGACTTTAACGGAAAGAAGAAAGGTGTGCAATACACAGACGTAGAATTCTACACGGAATATCTTGAAAATAAAATAGCGCGAATGTGCGAGAATATCGGTGGGATTAGCGAGGCAAAAATACTGCTCACACTTGACTGCTCGAGCGAGTATGTGTACGGCGACAGCGCATCCGACTACATAATACTGAAAAACAACAACGAGGAAGAAGCGGTAATGCTCCGAGAAATATATCCGAGAGTGCGTGGAATAGCGGTAGTCTGCACAGGGGGAGATCTGCCGAGAATCCGCGAGACCGTCACAGACCTGCTTTCAGCCGCGATTGGAATTCCGGCTTCAAAAATTCAAGTCGCGGGAATGTAATTTCGGAATAAAAGCAAAACTCACGCATAAGATTTAACGTAAATATATTCGGAGGTAATCAATATGAAATTTAAGGCATTCCAGGAAAAAGTCAAAGAGCTGTGTAAGAAAGCCGGAATGAAAACTCTTATCGCCGTATGCGCAGTCGTGGTTCTCGCCGGAGTCGTTGCACTGAACTTTATCCTCACAGGCAAGGTCAAAGAGACAGGGAAGATAGGCATAGACCTTTCCTCAGCAGACACCGCAGAATCCGCATCCACTCTTGAGCCGAATGAAGTGGCAGACTATTTCGCGGCAATATCGCTCCAGAGAAAGCAGGCGCGCGACGAAGCTAAAGAAGTTCTGCTCACCGTAGCCGAAAGCGCAACAGCCATTGACGAGGTAAAGGAAAACGCAATTACCGACATAAACAAGCTCGCGGCTGAGATAGAGCAGGAAGCAAACATCGAGTCCCTCGTGCAGTCAAAAGGATTCGCGCAGTGCGTAGCGGTAATCAGCGACGAGAAATGCAGCGTCATAGTTGAATCAAACGGACTACTCCCGGGAGAATGCGCACAGATATCCGAGATAGTCTATGAACAAGCCGGAATAATTCCCGAAAACTTAAAAATTATCGAAAAAGCTTCATAATAAAAGAGATACGGTTGGCTCTCGAAAGAAAACTGACCGTATCTTTTCATATTTTGCTATAGAAGTTCAGCACGGTTCGTGATATAATTACCTCAGTAAACAAAGAGGTAGAAAAATGAACACACTGAATTCTTTTGAAATCGGGATTCTGCCCAGACTGCATGACGCCTTGCAATGTGCGTTTCTCGATACACTCATGCCGATAATCACACGCCTTGCAAACTCAGGCATATTCTGGATAATGCTCGCACTGCTCCTGCTGTTTTTTAAAAAGACGCGCCGCGCGGGAATAACCATGGGAATAGCGCTAATCCTCGGACTTGTCTTCGGCAATCTTCTCCTAAAGCCGCTCATCGCAAGAGTAAGACCGTATGATTTTGACCCGTCCATCGTATTGCTAATCCCCAAGGAGAAGGATTTTTCGTTCCCGTCGGGACATACTCTCGCGTCGTTTGAGGGTGCGGTGTCTCTGATATTGTACCACAAAAAGTCGGGTATAGCTGCAGTAGTGCTTGCCGCGCTTATAGCATTCTCTCGGCTTTATCTCATGGTGCATTATCCGCTAGATGTTATCACCGGGGTAATTCTCGGCACTGCTTTTGCGTTTATCGCTTCCAAGTTTGCAGACATTCTCATAAAAAAGGCTTCGATTCCCGTTATATAACCGCGTTTTCAAGGCTCAGCTTTCCGATGTTATCTTTTATGGTATCGGCGGAAAGTCTGAGTCTTTTCATTTCGTCCTCGTCAAGCGGAATGTCGAGCACCTGCTTAACTCCCTCGCGTCCTACAATTGCGGGAACACTCAGACATATATCCGAGATTCCGTAATGTCCGTCAATAAGCGTGGATACGGGAAGAATGGAGTTGTCGTCGCTCACGATGGATTTCACAATGCGCTTTGTGGACTGTGCGATTCCGTAGTACGTTGCGCCTTTGTCTCGGATTATATCGTACGCGCTGTTTTTAACATAGTCGAACAACGGGTATAAATCCGATATTTCGCTGACGCCGTCCGATATCTCGCAGTATTCGTCAAGGTTTATGCCTGACACATTAGCCGAAGACCACACCGCAAGCTCACTGTCGCCGTGTTCTCCTATTATGAACGAATGAACATTTCTCGAGTCCACTGAAAGACGGTTGCCGACAAGATATTTCAGCCTCGCCGTGTCAAGCACCGTTCCGCTTCCTATGACCTTCTTTGAATCAAATCCCGACAGCTTGAGTGCGGCGTATGTCAAAATATCGACAGGGTTTGATACCACAAGAATGATGCAGTCGCGGTTCACCTCGGTTATTCTTCCGATTACTTCTCGGAATATCTTCACGTTTTTCGAGAGCAGATCAAGCCTTGTTTCGCCTTCCTTTTGGTTTGTCCCCGCCGCTACAACGACTATGGATGCGTTCTCAAGCCCCGAATAGTCCGACTGATATATCTGCATCTGCGACAAAAACGGCAGACAGTGCGACATATCGAGTGCTTCTCCGCGCGCCTTTGATTTATTCACGTCAACAAGAGCCATTTCGTTGAACATTTCAGATTCCATGAGAGTGTATGCAATGGTAGAGCCGACAAAACCGCAGCCGACGACTCCGATTTTTTTAATATCCGACATAATATCCTCCAATAACAAGTTATCAAGAATATTTTGTACGGCGGCATGGAATATTATTCGCTAAGGCAAAAATAAAACAGATGTCTCTCATGTTCAGCAGAGAAACATCCGTTATTAGAACAATTAAAAATCTTACTTAAGAAGGTCGGAAACCTTTTTTTCTTTGTAAACGGATTCCCAGTCCTTTGTGAAGTCGTCGATTGCGTAGTATGTAAGAGGATGGTAGATAAGCATATCAAAGAGCTCGGGGTTGATGGTTACGGAGTACGCGCCTGTGAGGGAAACCTTGTGAACCTGCTCAACATTCTTGAAGCTTGCCGCAAGAACCTTTGTGTTCAGATTGTATGCTCTGAAAATGTCAACGATTTCATGAACAACATTGACGCCGTCGGAAACGATATTGTCAAGACGGTTGATATACGGTGCAACGAAGTCAGCTCCCGCGGATGCAGCCATAAGAGCCTGGGGCTGAGTGAAGATTGCTGTCATTGTAACGCCGATACCCTTGTCCTTGCACATCTTTGTAGCCTTAACGCCTTCACGTGTGATCGGAATTTTGAGGTAGAAGTCGCCGCCGACAACTTCCTTTATCATTTCGGCTTCTTTAACGATGTCGTGAGCCTCGGTAGCTGTTGTCTGAACGTGGAGCATTTTGTCGGGACCGATGATTTCACGGATGGAGTAGATGAGGTTTCTGAAATCAGCCTTTTCGCGGGAAACGATTGTGGGGTTGGTGGTAACTCCGGCAACAGGGTAGAACTCACAAACTCTCTTAATAGCTTCGAGATTAGCTGTGTCAATCAAAAATAACATGATGCATTTCTTCTTTCTGCAATTTTATTTCATTTCTTACAACGTCTAAAGTATATCACTTTTCTCACATTTTGGCAATATTCTGTCTTAACGTATTTAAAAGTAGATGCAAAAGAGTTTTAGTGTATTTTCGACAAATTAGGTCATGTGTAATTGGATTAATTCACAAAATCAAAGGTGTTTAACACATTCGCGATGTTAAAACAACTTGTGAAAAGAGTTATTTCTGTGATAATTTCATGTAGTTATGCACATTTTCAGCGATAACGGGAATCAAAGCCTTGTCTTCCTCCAATGCTTCCGCCGGAACAAAGGTAAGTCCCGATACATCGCGTCCGGTCAATTTCTCTATCCATACAAGGGAAGAGAGCAGTCTGCCGAGCGGTATTGACAAATGGAAACCGTCGCGGTTCAGGCTTTTTCCTCCGTGCGCATAGTCAAATTCGGATACATTTTCACGGAAATACTGGACTGCGCTGCCAACAGGGATAACGTCAAGACCAAGCTCATCCGCGACTTTTCCGTAAGCCTCGTGCAGCATATCGTACATTTTCTTCTGCGACGAGCCGTAATCCGGGAAAGCGGAATGTGTGCTGTCAATTTCATAAGCCCATGTTTCGTGTATGTAAACCTTAGCGTTCGGCTGAGCTTTAACAACGGCTTTGTACAGCTCGTCTATATAGGGATGGTAGGTTTCGTATAATCCGCTGTAGTGGCTTGCCTGCTGAAGTGTGACAACGTCGTATTTGTCTCCCTCAAGTACCTCTCCGAGCGACACAGGCTCTTCTCCAGCGTGTCCGTTGTACTCAGGTGAATACGCGCGCTCACCGCTCAGCAGATTGTTGTAATGACGCTCAAGACTGCATCCTCCGATGTAAAGGTTCAGGCATTCCAAATCAAGTCCGAGCGAAAGAGCCGCATCGTGAAGATAAGCCTGCGCGTCCTGAGAAAAGCTGTTTCCGATTGATAAAATCTTCATTTTTATATTATCCTCTCTTTTTTCTGTCGACTGTATTATAATGCAAATTTTCAGCCGTGTCAATAAAACGGATAATATTTCATCATAATCACGTTTTACAAGTAAACAAATCGTAAATAAATCAAAAAAACGCTTTAATTCGACTTTCAATAATGATATAATACAAAGTGATTGTATTTTTATTCTTATGAGGCACCAGATGAAAAGATTCTTTAAAATAGGTATAGCAGTTCTTCTCCTCGCCGCACTCGCTTCATGCGCGTCTGACAAAAACGGTGAAGACACAGAAACAACCGCAGGCGAAACCACAAACTCCGCCGAAACCACGCTTGAGACAGTATTCGACTACGAAAACAGCGACATTTCCGGCATGGTAACTCTCGGCGACTACAAGGGAATTGACGTTACAATTGAATCCGCGCTTCTCACCGAAGAAGAATTTGAGTCGGCTATAGACAATATGCTCTCCGGCTACGCGCATTATGAAAAAATCACGGACCGCGCGGTTGAAGAAGGCGACACTGTCATATGCGACTACAGCGGCTATCTTGACGGAACACAGTTCAGCGGCGGAACAGACACGGACGCGACGATAACCGTAAGCTCCGACTCAGGCTTTATCCCCGGATTTGCGGAAGCATTCGTAGGACAAATGCCCGGCGTTGAATTCAGCTTCAATGTAACATTCCCCGAGGACTACGGTCACGATGAGCTGAACGGCAAGGAAGTTACATTCAAAGCCACAGTAAAATCCATCAACGGCGAACACGTCACTCCCGAGCTTACGGACGAGTTTGTTAACGAAAACTTCGGATACACAAATGTAGCGGAGTGGAAAATAGCTTACCGCGAAACTGTCGAGCTGCAAAAGCAATACTACGTGACAAACCAGATGTATTCCGATCTTTGGATGAAGATTGTGTCAAACGCAACGGTGAACTCCTATCCCGAAGCCGAAGTCACCCGCGTTTACAACGAAAAGAAAACCCAGTACGAAAGCTACGCTAAGTATTACGGCACGGACTACGAAACCTTCCTCAAAAATTATGTCGGAATCACGGACGATGATTTGATGGAGGAAAGCCGCGACTATGTCAAAGAGGATCTTGTGATGTACACTCTCGCAGATGAGCTTGGCATTACCATAAGCGACGAGGAATACGCCGAGGGTCTTGACTTCTACGCCGGCTACTACGGATTCTCTACCGATGAGCTTCTTAACTACTACGGTAAGAATACCATCTACGCAACCATACTCTGGCAGAAAATGATGGAAACCGTAGCTCCGATGAACAATATATCACAAAACTGAAAACTAGGAAGCCTCTGATTTAAGGTTATTTTTGCGACAAAAGCCCCTATATTTTAGACTTTTATCGCAAAAATCCGATTAATTCAGAGTATCCTGAGAATGCGGTGTGTCCTTTGACAGCCGTTTTTCTTTAAGCCGAGGAAGAAATATGAGTATTTACGCAGACAACGCCGCCACCACCAAGCCGAGCGAACACGTCATATCCGAAATGGTGCGCGTCATGAGAAATGCATATGGAAACCCGTCAAGCATACACAGCATGGGGGGAGACGCGCTTGATGAGCTTGAAACCGCACGAAAAACCATCGCCGTTATATTAGGCTGCACTCCATCCGAGATAGTGTTTACATCCGGCGGCAGTGAAGCGGATAATCAGGCACTCTTGTCAGCATATACTGGCGCAAAGGCAGGAAAAAAGCACATCATATCAACCGAATTTGAACATCACGCGGTGCTACATACACTTGATAGGATGCGCGAGCAGGGATTTGACGTCACTCTTGTCCCTGTGAACGAAAACGGCATAGTAAAGCCTGAGGACATAGAAAACGCGATACGTGACGACACCGCCCTTGTTTCGGTAATGTACGCGAACAACGAAATCGGAACAATACAGCCGGTTGGAGATATCGGAAAGATATGCAGAGAACACGGAGTATTATTCCACACCGACGCGGTACAGGCATTCGGAAACATCGCGGTAAGTCTCGAAAACATAGATATGCTCTCCCTCTCGGCGCACAAATTTCACGGACCGAAAGGCGTGGGACTGCTGTACGTAAGGCGCGGATGTGAGCTTATACCTTTGATAAACGGCGGCGGGCAGGAGAAGGGAAGACGTGCGGGAACGGAAAATCTCCCCGGAATTGTAGGAATGGCAGCCGCAATGAAGGACGCCGCAGAAAACCTCGCAGAAAAAAGCCGAAATCTCACCGCAAAACGGAACTACATAATATCGGAGCTGAAAAAAATACCGCATTCCGTTCTGAACGGCGACGAAGAAAACAGACTTCCCGGAAACATTAATATGTGCTTTGAAGGAATTGACGGAGAGCCGCTGATTCTAATGCTCGATTTGCGCGGAATTGAAGCGTCGTCCGGCTCGGCTTGTACCTCCGGCTCACTTGAACCCAGTCACGTACTCCGAGCTATCGGCAGAAATCCCGAAATTGCACGAGGTTCGCTCAGACTTTCGATAGGAGAAGATATAACCGAAGACGACGCGCGAAGCATAGTGAAAAACGTAACGGAAACCGTGGAGTTTTTGCGAAATAAGTCCCCTCTCTGGCAGGAAAAGCTGTCGGGAAAGCGCGATTTTTTCCTGTAATGTGAGTTTCTGCTTGAACTTTTCCGAAATACATGGTAAAATAACAGAACTAAGGAAGCTTTGAATTAATCGAGTTTTTACGATAAGAGCTAAATATCGGAGGAATTATATGAAATTTGTGTCGTGGAATGTAAACGGATTCCGTTCGGTTCTCGAAAAAGGCTTTGAGGATTTTTTCACTTCGGCAGACGCAGACATTTTTGCGCTTCAGGAAACCAAGCTCCAACCGGAACAGGCAAAATTCGCACCTGACGGATATTTCAGATACTTTTCAAGCGCGCAGAAGAAAGGATATTCCGGAACCGCGGTTTATACGAAAGTCGAGCCGACAAATGTAAAATACGGCATAGACGGTAAATATTCCGACGAGGGAAGACTTATCACGCTCGAATACGACAATTTTTACTTTATCGACTCATACACGCCGAACTCACAGCAGGAACTGAAGCGTCTCGCATACAGAATGGAATTTGAGGACGACCTCAGAGAATACATGACGGAATTAAACAAGACAAAGCCTGTTGTGCTCACGGGAGACTTAAACGTAGCCCATGCTGAAATCGACTTAAAGAATCCGAAAACCAACGTGGGAAATCCCGGGTTTTCATATGAGGAAAGAGCAAAAATGAGTGAGCTTCTTTCAGCCGGATTCACCGATACGTTCAGATATTTCTATCCCGACAAAACCGATGCATACACATGGTGGTCATATATGTTCAAAGCTCGCGAGAAGAATACCGGATGGCGCATAGATTATTTCATCACCTCCGATTCACTCAAAGAAAAGCTGCGCGACTCCGTAATATATTCGGATGTTTTCGGAAGCGACCATTGCCCAGTGGGACTTGAGATTGATTTATAAACAGTTATAACTCTGCTTGACGCAATGCAAAAAAAGCGCACGGCAGAGTTTTTTCTGTAAATTTTGAGCCGAAGGTAAATAATTAATAATTTCTTGTTGAAAATATTTACATAATATTATATAATTGGTTTAATAACACTTTTCGGGAGTGCTTCATGACTTCTTCACCTAAAAACAGCGAAAACAGCAAGGATAGCTTTCTTGTTGCGCTTGTAAGATCAAGTATCATATTGTCGTCCCTCGACAGATTTACTAAATATATATACACTCTCCTGCAAAAGGGATTTTTCGGCTTTCTCTTTACTGGATATAACAGCAGCTGGAAGTCGACCCTCTCCGAGCGCTATTCCAAAACCAAATTTGCCGCTCACGAGAGGGAATTCAGATACGGTACGTGCCGCAGAATAGAATCAAGCGTGATTATAGCCGGAGTATCGTATATCATGAAATTCCTGCTGTGCTGCCGACTGAAGGTCTTCGGTGCTTTTCTGTCGTCGTTCGGACTTTATACGGCAGTAATAGCGTTCATCGGCGCAGTGATTCATAATAACCTCGCAGGACTTCCAGATAACAGCAGCGTATTGTTTGCTGTCGCATTGATTATCTCGTCAATCCCGCTCATCATGTCAAAAAAACGGCTTTCGGAAGCTCTGGTTTCTTCAAACATCGGCAGATTCGTGCTGAAAGTAACAGGGTACTCCGAGTCTGAAATAAGCGAAACTGTAGGCGACGGAGGACACGTCAATTCCGCTTTTCTTGTAGGAATAATCTGCGGCGCGCTCACCTATAGCCTCTCGCCTTTCCTCATTTTTGGAGCTATAGTCGTAATGATTGCCGCGTACCTCATCCTTGTTCGACCGGAGCTTGGTGTTCTCGCGCTGTTTTTCTTCATGCCGTGGCTTCCGACTATGGTTCTTGCCGCGCTTGTGATATATACCTCCATTTGCTATTTCATAAAACTGTTCCGCGGAAAGAGAATCTTCGTGCTTGAGCCTGTCGATATCATGGTCACGGCGTTCGCGCTTATGCTGTTCTTCGGCGGATTCATCTCACTTTCAAGCAGCTCCGTAAAGCCGTCTCTTCTCATGATATGCCTGCTGTGCGCGTATTACCTCACGGTAGAACTTATAGTAACCAGAAGCTGGCTTATCAAATGCTCTGTAGCGTGCGTCACTTCTGCCGTTTTTGAGTCTCTCTACGGCATCTTCCTCTACTTCACCGGCGGCGGGTATTCGTCACAGGCTTGGCTCGACAGCGAAATGTTCACATCCATCGGCGGACGCGCAGTAGGCTCACTTGAAAACCCGAATATGCTCGGCGAATACCTTATTCTGATAATTCCCGTGGCTTTTGCTATGCTTATCGGACGCGGAGAGGGAATGCGCAGAACAAGTGCCTTTGTCTCTCTCGGAATAATGGGCTCTTGCCTTATCCTCACGTGGAGCCGCGGCGCATGGCTTGGACTTATGCTCGCTGTAGTCGTTATGATGTTCATGTGGCACAGCCGTTCTCTTTGGCTCGTGTTCGCGGGAATAATATCTCTTCCGTTTCTGTCGTCCGTCCTGCCGCAGTCGATTATCGGCAGATTCACAAGCATAGGAAACCTCTCCGATTCGTCCACATCGTACAGAGTCCACATCTGGCACGCAACGGTAAACATGATAAAGAACAACGTCTGGAGCGGCATAGGAATAGGAGAGGGCGCATGGAATCGTCTGTACCCCCTGTACACCTTCATGGGAGTTGAAGCTGCTCCGCACTCGCACAACCTGTACCTGCAAATCTGGCTTGAGCTTGGACTTTTCGGACTTCTCACGTTTGCGGCGTTCATCTTTCTGCTGTACAGCTCGGGATTTACACTGTTCTCACGTCTGTCCGACCCCAGCGTAACTCTCAGAAGCGAGCTTACCGAAGACCTCTTCATAGACGCGGGAAAGCAGGATTGTCACTCCGGATTCAGCATAGCAGGCACAAAAACACAGCTCAGACTGTCGTGCGCAGGTCCACTTTGCGGAATAATCGCGGTTCTTGCGCAGGGAATGACCGACTACACATGGTACAACTACAGACTTTACCTCATGTTCTGGCTGATATGCGGACTTGCCTCGGCTTACATCAGAAACGGTCGCGCAATGATCGAAGCCGAATGCGATGTGCCGGAGGACAAAAACTCGGGATACCGCGAAATTATGCTTGATACTTCAAAAAGAAAGAATAAAAGACAAACTGAAAGGCATGGACAAAAATGAACAAAAACAGAAAGCTCCGATTTAACGCCATAGATGTGCTGATACTGTTGCTTATCGCCGCTGTTATTTATGTGGTTTTGAATGTCTTTGTATTAAATTCGGACGGCAGTCAAAACAGCAGTGTGAACTATAAAACCATACAGTATGTGGTTGAGGTAGGGAATCTCGACGAACGCTTCGCTCAATCCGTAAAGGCAGGTCAGAGCGTGCAGGACGCCATAGAGAAAAAAGTAATCGGAACAGTAGTAGGCGTTCAGTCCGAGCCTTACAAAAAGAACAATTTCAGCTATGAAGAAAACAAGGAAGTCGTTTCGGATGTTGAAGGAAAAATATCAATGAAGATAACCATTGAAGCAGAAGCCGTTGATACGGAATCCGCATATCTCGTGAACAATTGTCAGATTCTTGTCGGCAAGCAGTTCAGCCTTATCCTCCCCGAAATGTACGCGGTAGGCTACTGCATAGACCTCAGCGACAACCAATAATTCTGTCTTAAAATAGGAGAAAACAAATGACTCAAACAGTATTCGGCATAGTTGCCATAGTATGCGCCGCGCTACTCGCATATACAATGACCCCGATCGTGCGCGTCCTCGCCTTTAAGATAGGAGCAGTGGATGTGCCGCTCGACAACCGCAGAATGCATACAAAACCCATCCCTCGAATCGGCGGACTTGCCATCTACCTCAGCTTTCTTATAACGACGCTCCTTTTCTGCAATATTGACAAGCAGCTCGTAACAATATGGATAGGCGGAGCGGTGCTTGTCATTCTCGGAACAATTGATGATATCTACCGTCTTAACGCATGGCTGAAATTTGTTATACAGCTCGCCGCGGCAGGATTTGCTGTTTGGAACGGCTGTGTCATCGACCACATCAACCTCGGCGGAGCGTATGTGCATCTCGGATATCTCAGCATTCCGCTCACTGTTCTCTGGATCGCCGGACTCACCAACGCAATCAACTTCATCGACGGACTTGACGGACTTGCCTGCGGAGTTTCGGCTATATCGTCCCTTTCGCTCATGATTGTAGTGCTTCTGAACGGAGATATAGTCAGCACCGTGATCTTCGGCATACTTTTCGGCTCTTGTCTCGGATTTTTGCCGTTCAACTCAAATCCCGCTCGAATTTTCATGGGAGACACAGGAGCGCTGTTCTTAGGCTACTCGCTTGCTGTTATGTCGGTCAGCGGAGTGTTCAAGCTTCACGCGGTGCTTTCATTCATCGTGCCGCTTATAGTGTTTGCGATACCGATATTCGACGCGTTCTTCGCCATTGTAAGAAGACTTATCGCCGGAAAGAGCCCGTTTTCAGCAGACCGCGGACATCTCCATCACAGACTTATCGACATGGGCTTCACTCAAAAGGAATCAGTCAAGCTCATCTACGCCACCTGCGCTATACTCGGGCTTGTCGCGATATTCTGCACCGAATCCATGTTTGAGAATATGCGCGTCGTAAAATCCATAAGCATTGCAGTCATAGCAATCGTGCTGTTCGGTGTGAACTTCATCATTCTGCGTGACCCGAATCTCCGCCGCCACTCAGGTATTATCGAGGACGACATGACGATAACTGACTACATCAGCGAACTTGACCCGAAAAAAGCAAAGAAAATCGAAGAACACAACGGCGCAACTCCCGAAGAAATAAAAGAAATCGAAGAAGATATTGAAAGCAAAAAAGAAGAAGACGAATTCAAAAAGAAAATGAACGATGAATAAAAAGTCAAGCAAACCGAATCGGCGGAGCTTGATAATTCTCGCCTCTGCCGTCGTTGTGATTTCCGCGGTTTTATTGATAGTTTCGATAGTAAAAGGCGCGGGAATGCCGGAATTTGTCCGTGTAATATTCGGAATAAAGCAGGAGGAAGAAACGGAAGTCAACCGCACTTCTGTCCCCGACATTTCTCCGAACAAGGGAGAAGAAAAGCTGGCGTATTTCGATTATTCCGCAGAGGAAATGCTGTCGTCTCTCAAGGAGAAAGAGTCGTACCACAGAACGCTCAGAATAATATCCTCCTTCGAAGACAAGCGGAACGTAACCTCATATTCGATAAATGTTAACGGAAAAGCGTTCAAAGCCGAAAATCCTTCATCTACCATATCATACGACGGAGAACAGCTTTATGTACGCTCGTCCGTCGCGGAATTCACGTCTCAGGTAAGCACTGACGTCTATTCTGAGGTCGGGATCACGTCTCTCGAAGAGCTTATGGTACTTCTCGGCGAAAACGAGCACAAGCTGTCATACGGAAACGACAGACGGACCATAAAAATGATACTTTATGACGAGAACGGCAAACCCACGGCTGAATACGAGGTATCAATAGAAAACGGCATTGTCATAACGGAATACCACTACAGAAACGGCGAGATATACAGAGCGGTTGTAACCGATTCCGTCACGGATTATAATGGATAGTTATTGCGAAAGGATAAACAATGGAAAACAAAAAAAAGCTCGGCGCGCTTGATGTGTTTATAATTGCGATTCTCATCATGTGCATCGTCAGTATAGGACTTAGAGTATTTTCAAACAAAACCTCGGACATTTCCGAAAGCACACAACTTGAAAACTACACGGTTTCCTTTAAAGTTATGGGAATACGTGATTCTTCCGCACGCAACTACATTACCAAGGGAACAAAGTTCTACCTGAACGACTCAAATGTATATATCGGCGCGATAAACAACGGAGACATCACCATAACGGACGCCCAGAAATACTATGACGCGCTTGACGGATCAACAGTATCGGCGACAAACACGGGAACAGGCGACTTATACAAGGTTGACGTTGAAGCGGCGTTCGATGTTGAGGGAAAAACAGACTCGAGCGGACGATTCCTTCTCGGCGGAAACCAGTACATCGGAGAAAATCAGGAGCTGCAAATTCACAGCAAATACCTCTCGATAACCATCCTTGTAACCGAAATAACAAAATCAAGATAACAAAACGGCTGTACCATATGCGAAAAACATATCGGCACAGCCTTGTTTTTATTTTATTGCGTAAAGAGTTATGTCCCACATCGGTATGCATCTCACCCGCCTGAGAAACAGCTTGTGGTGCGGCAGAAGAGCGTGAACGGTGAAAATCAGCGAGAAAATATCGTCGGTTCTGTGGTACAGCGACACCGCCATGTGAGGCTCACAGCGTTTTATCAGCTCCGTACCGCCGGATATTGCTTCCACTTCAGCGCCTTCGATGTCGAGCTTTATTAAATCAATGCTGTCTTCCGCGAAGTATGAATCAAGGGAAATGCATTTTACACTATGCGTCTTTGCTCGGCGGTTCCTGCCTTCTTCTCCCGCTCCTCGGCTTCCGGATGATGAATACTCAACCTCGCCGTCCTTGTCCGAGAGCGCAGCGTTTATCGGAACGACCTTGCACCGCTTTTCACTCTCCGCATATGCCGACAGCTTAACGAAAGTCTTTGGATCTGCTTCAACCGCGTAGATTACATCGGGCGATAAAGATTCCGCGAATACCGACGCACTGTCACCTTTGAATGCACCGCCGTCGATTATTGACGATATATGCCTGCCTGAAAATAGCGACTTTAAGCTGTCCGCAGTCTCTTCTGTCCGCTGCAAAAATTCAAGCCGTCCGCTCAGCCTGAATTTCACCGCGTCGTCAAACAAGCTCACAGATTCTTCGTCGGACAGCAGTTCCCGAGCCGCGTCAAGCTGATTTATGTGGGCATTCAGATATGCGAGGTCAAACAAATCTCCGCCGTAGAGAGGTACATCTGGTATTATCAGCTCATGCTTTTTGTCAAGCTCTTCGATAAACGCACGAACCGATTCAAGAGTTGTACCGAACGCGAGAAGCACTATAATTTCGTCTCCGTATTCGGCAGTCACATCGGAGTAGGAGCGCACATGAAATCCGTGAAACTGCCTGTCGCGCACAAATCCATCGGACGCAAATATCCCGTCGAGCGAAACACCGTATTTGTCAAGAGCGGCTATAATTTTGTCGGCTCCGTTGCCCGTTCCATAAAGAAATATCGGCTTGTCGTGAGCTTTCAGCCTATCCCAGAGGGAGCAGTTAAGATAATTTCCCATATCATTCAAGTCCGTAGAATCGTGCGGCGTTGTTCCAGAGGATATTCTCACGCTCTTTTTCGGTGAGCTTCAGCCGCATGAACATTTTTATCTCGTCGTCAATGCTTGTCACAGGGTAGTCCGAGCCGAACATTATTCTGTCCGAGCCGAATTTGCCTATCATTCTTTCCGCGTGCTCTGGAGTTATGTATTCAAGTACGCTCGCGAGGTCGAACATCAGGTTATCATATCCCGGCAGAAGTATCTCCGCGTCGCCCCAAGCCTTATATCCGCCCATGTGAGCCGCCACTACTTGAAGATGCGGGAACGCTTTCAGCACATTCACCAGTTTTGCAGGCTCGGAATAGCGGTACATAGGTCTGTTGTCGCCCATGTGCAGATACAGCGGCATATTTTTCGCGTCGAGAATCTCATAAAGAGGGAGGAGCTTTCTGTCGTCAATGTCAATGTACTGAATGTCGGGATGTATCTTCACGCCTTTCAGTCCGATTGAAATGCAGCGGTCTATCTCTTTTTCAAAATCGGGATAATCCTGGTGCATTCCGGCGTATCCTATCGTTTTAAAGCCGTGTGAGCGCGACATTTCCGCGAGAGAAGCTATGGCAGAGTTGACTTTTTCCACCTGTCTTGCGTTAGTCGCTACGGAGAATATCAAAAATCCCTCGACATGGCTTTCGCGCGCTTCTTTTTCAAGACCGATATATGTACCGTTGCCTTCGACAGTGAACTCGTAGAAATTACAAAGGCTGTCGCAGGCTCTTTGCGCAATTGCGTCGGGATAGGTGTGAGTATGAGTAACAAATATTCTGTACATTTCAAATATCCTTGATTTTTTGAGCTTGATGTGGTAAAATTATTGTAACAACATATTATACCACAAAAAAAGGAGAATTACAATGGATTGTTTGTTTTGCAAGATAATATCAGGCGAGATTCCGTCGACAAAAGTGTATGAGGACGAAAACATCTACGCGTTCAAGGACATAAATCCCGAAGCTCCGTGCCATGTTCTCGTTATCCCGAAAAAGCATATCGCGTCAATGGATGAAGTTACCGCGGAAAACAGCTCGTATATCGCAAAAATATTCGAGAAGATACCGGAAATCGCTAAGCTCGGCGGTGCTGCAAACGGCTACAGAGTCATTTCAAACTGCGGAGACGACGCCGGACAGTCGGTACACCATCTGCATTTTCACGTAATAGGTGGATGCAAACTCCCGCTTCACGTTTTCCCCGAGAAATAATCAAACAAATGAAAAGAGTAGGAGAGGTTTTGCTTTGCTCCTGCTCTTTTTTTAAGCCGATTATGCCCTCAGTATCTCTTTTGCCAGTTTTTTCGCATGGTTATAGTACCATTTGTCGTCATCCTCATCGGCTTCAATAAACTCGACGTATTCATTCAAAACCGCCAGCTTAACGTCGTATATGAACTGCTCAAAATCAGGCTTTTCATTAAGGCAGGCGTACACCTCACGCAAAAACAGCAATTTCTGCTCGTCCTTCATGTAAAAGGGAAAAGTGGCTCTGTCTTCCGTTGCATGGGCAATGAATCTTGCGAGGTCTAATGAATACGGCATGATTCCGCCAAATCCCCAGTCAATTATGTAAACCTGCCCGTCATGAGAGACCGCGTTAAACTCGAGAAGATCCCCGTTTGACATTGTTCTCGGACAAGTCTTCTGCCGCTCGAGGAAAATCCTGTATGCCTCGCCTATTTCGCCCTCGTCTTTTATGAATGCGTTTCTTCTCTCGATTCTGACGAGGTAAGTATCAAATCGCTCGGTGTCCGTGTTGTTCCAGAAGCGGTTTTGAATATCCGCAATGCTGTGCGCCGCCGCTATAGCCTTCTCGTCAGTCATGTCGCGCAGGTCACTTCCGTCAATCGCACCGATAAGTATCCAAGTCTCGCCGTTTTCCTCGGTTTTTCCGAAGAATTCAGGCACTTTGAACTCTCCCTGACTGAGATACTTCTCGTAGTTCACAGCTTCAAGCTCGCATGCCTTTTTCAAAAACATATTGCCGGATGACGAAACGATCTTGTACGCGTCGTATTCTCTGATTTCATCCTCGTTTTCGCCGTACCGCTCACATACACGGTATATCTTGTCAATTAAAATGTCGGGCAGTATGAGCTCTGCAATATTCTTGATTTTCGGGTCGCCGTATTCTTTTTCAAACATTCCTATTTCCATTTATTCACCTATTTTGTATAATTACTCTTTGTACACACAATGCACAATCTCGTCGGTTGGATTCATTATGTATTCCTTTACCTGCGGCGGATATATCTTCTTGCTCGGTATATCCTCAAGCGGCATCCAACACATATCAAGCTCAATACGTTCATTTCCGAGTTCGTCAAGAGCCTTAAAATTTCTGTCAAGTGGTATCTGAGCTTCGTCCTTCAAGGAAACCAAATAGTAGAGATTTATTTGCTGACAGGGATGACTGCCCCATGGAAAGAAGCTCTCATTCACCATAAACAGTCTTTCCACTTTGATATCAGCACCGATTTCTTCTTTATACTCCCTTACAAGTGCTTCCGCGGTTGTCTCCCCGAATGCAACGTGCCCGCCGATTATAGCATATCCGTCATCATCCGTTGGTTTTTGCAAAAGAGCTTTACCGTCGCGAATCAGAAGTCCTCCGACCCGGTATGAAAAAACATATTCGTCCGTTTTAAAAAGTATATCTGACATAATATCCGCCCAATTTTTCCTGTTTATAAAATTTGAAGCAATTCGGTGAGCGAACTGATTTGATAATCCGCAAAACCTTCTCCAAGCTCTGAACTCTGATACTTTGCAAGACCGTTTTTGAGCCATACAGTTTTCATGCCGAGTGCCTTTGCCGGTATAATGTCATTATCAAGCCGATCACCAACCATAACGCTTTCATCTGCTGTACAGTTTGCAAGCTTCAATGCATTTTCAAAAATCGTCTTGTCAGGTTTGGCGTATCCGATTTCTGCGGAGGAGGCAATTACATCAAAAAACAGCCGCAGTCCACAAGTCTCCAAGCGCTCAGCGATTCCGGGCTTTTGATTAGCGATAATGCCAAGCTGATAGCTTTTCTCACGAAGAGCTGCCATTGTGTTTTGTACATCCGGATAAGGGATTTCATCTTCCGAGTGCCATGGCGTTTTGCTTAATCCAAAGTGTTTGATAGCAGCCGAGTTGCCGTCAAGTCCCTGTTTTGCAAAGGCAATGCGGACGTCGTCAAATTCGCTGAAAGAAATATCTGTACCGACGATCATATCACGAACACGGTGGTCATATGCTTCTGTTTCATCAACAAGCGTCGAACCTATGTCAAAGAATATCCATTTTACCATATCGACTCCATCACAGCATTATATAAATTTTTCTTGACTTATACTCGATTTCTCATTTGGATAGAAGAACAACCGTCTCCACGTGCTTTGTGTAAGGGAAGAGGTTCACCGGTATCGCTTTCTCGATTGAATAACCGTTGTCCGCAAAATATTTCAAATCTCGCACCAAGGTCTGCGGATTGCACGACACATAGATAATGTTATCGGGATTTACCGAAACGATATCGGCGCACATCTTCTTCGACAGTCCTGCTCTCGGTGGGTCTACCGTGATAAGCTCAGGCAAAACTCCGTTGTTTAGGTGCTTTTTTAGATCCGCCGAATCCCCCGCGAAGAATTCGATGTTCTCAATTCCGTTGATTTTCGCGTTGACTTTTGCGTCGCGGATGGAGTCCGGATTGATTTCTATCCCGATGAAACGCTTATTCGGAATTGATTTTGCTATGGCAAGCCCTATGATTCCCGAGCCGCAGTACAAATCTGCGCAGAAGGTGAATTTACAATCCTCAGCCATAGAACATACTACATCAAGCAGCTTTTCAAATGCCGAGGTGTTGACCTGTCTGAATGCTTCCGAGGAAAAACGCATATCCAGTCCGAAAATCCTGTCGTCTATAACAGATGCTCCCGTGTTTCCGCAGACGAAATTTACAGTGTATTTTGTGCTTTCCTCAGAGAAATTCCGCAAAAATCTGCCACGGAATTTGTCTTTCTTCTGTTCGGGTACTTTCTTGCCCGTGTATATCGACACCGTTATATCCCCGGCTGAATTATCCCTGATGTGCATGTCCGACGGAGCAAACATACCGATATCGGAAATATGCGCGTTCACATAATCGGCAACTGCATAAAATGAAGCAGGACTTAATAGGCATTTGCCGAATTCAACCGTGACATTTGTCTTTTCTGCGTAATATCCGAATTTTCCTCCGTTATAGTGGAGCGTAATGTTGTTGCGGTAATGCTTTCGTTCATCCGTATGCAGCGTATCGCCGACTATCGCGTAATCAAGACCGGCTCTTCTGAACGCTGATACCACAGTCTGCTTTTTTATCTTGTTTTCGTATTCAAAATTAATGTTGCCGAGCGTGCATCCTCCGCATAAAGAAAAATTCGCGCATTCCGGCGTTATCCTGTATTCCGATTCTTCAATAATTTCGATTAGTTTCGCCGTATAGTAATTCTTCTCGTGCGAGATAATTTCAGCCTTTACAAGATCTCCTTCGACAGAACCGCCGATAAACACCGCCGCACCGTCGATTTTGGCTATTCCCGCACCGTTTGCATTTGTGTCGATTATTCTCGCTTCAATAATATCGCCTGTATTCATTATTTCCTCGTGTCTGAATTGATAAATTAATTATAGTATATTTTCTTTTCCGTGTCAATCCGTAACGCAAAAACCGCGGCGCGCATAAGCTGATAACAAACATAATAACAAAAGAGAGGACACAAGAAAATGTCAGATTGTGTTGTGGCTATGCAAAGCCGTACAGCCGCCGAAAGAGCCAGAAGAACTGCGGCACTTGCGCGAATCGACGCCGAAATTGTTTCAATTGATCCGTCATTCACCAAAAGAGGATGCTCCGTCGGGGTGAAAGTCAGGTGCGACAAGATAGATACGCTGACAGAGTTGCTTGACAAAAAGAAGATATCCTACGGCGACATAATCGGGAGGTACTAATGAAAATAGTGTACCTTGACAACGCGGCGACAACCTATCCGAAACCGCCTGAGATCGTAAAAGCCGTATCCGATTCGTTCAAATATGTCGGAAATCCCGGAAGAGGCTCTCACAGATTATCCGAAAAAGCCTCGGAGATCGTCTACAATTGCCGCGAATCTGTCGCCGGGTTATTTTCGGCAAATGCAGAGAATGTAGCTTTCACAATGAACGCAACTCAAGCTCTGAATTACGCGATAAAAGGACTGACCGAGCACGGAGATCACGTATTGATTGACTCGTTTGCGCATAACGGCTCATACAGACCGCTGATGTCGCTTGTTAATTCAGGATTTTGCAGTGCGGACATATACGACAGCCGCGATATATCGGATTTAGAAAACAAGCTCCGTCCTAATACCAAAGTCATAATAACGACACACCAGTCGAATATTTCGTCGGACACCGCGGATATTGAGAAGATAGGTCAAATCTGCGCAGAAAACGGGATAAAATTCATCGTAGACGCTTCACAAAGTGCGGGACACATTCCGATAGACATGCGTAAAATGAACATCACCTCGCTGTGTATGCCCGGACACAAGGGATTATTCGGACCGATGGGAGTCGGAATTTTAGTCTCGGCAGAGGGAACAAAGTACAAAACCGTAATCGAGGGCGGAACCGGCGTAAATTCGCTTGATACGGAAATGCCCGACGAGCTGCCGGAAAGACTGGAAGCCGGAACTCTGCCGCTTGCCGCAATAGCCGGATTGAACGCGGGAATAAGCTATATCACCAAAAAAGGCGTCGCGAATATCGAAAGCAAAGTGAATATGCTCTCCGATAGATTATTTATGCATTTGTCTAAAATCGAGCAAGCGACAATTTACGGCTCACACAGCGGTTCTGTTGTCAGCTTCAACGTCGACGGCATCCTTCCTTCGGTTATCGGAGAAGAAATATCAAAATTAGGCATTTGTCTAAGAACTGGATATCACTGCGCGCCGCTTGCCCATAAGACGCTTGGAAGCTATGAAAACGGCAGTGTCAGAGTGAGCCTTTCTCCTATGAACACCGTGCGCGATATGGATACCTTCGCCTCAGCACTAAGCAAAATAATAACAAATTGTAAAAACGCGCAACCGGCTCGCTAAAATATGCCTAAACCGCTCTTATAGGCTTGACAAAAATATCATGATAGTGTATAATATTTTTGATTATAAAATAATTGAGAAAGGATATTATGCACATGGCTGAATGGATCGTAGATAAAAAAGACGTGAAATCCACGGTTGACGGCGATTTTATTATTTACAAGAACCGTCCTTTGGTAAGAGAAGACAATGTCATTTGTTATGGCAATCTGTCCGATAGATATATAATTAAAATGATAATTATGACCGAGAAGGAATACAAAGGGCATAACGTACCCGACCAAATCTATATGCAGCTGCTTGAGATAGACGCAGACAACAAAGCAGACGCAAAGGTCATAAAAGAAGGCATGAAAAGCGGACTTGACACAGCACTTGACTTCGGTATAGCATGGCTCGACAGATACACGGGAGCAAAGAAAAACTGAATCAACAAAAAAGCTTGATACCATAAAGTTTGGTACCAAGCCTTTTTTATGCTGTTGCTTCCTGTTTTGCCTGATTTTTCGGAGACATTTTCGACATTTGCCGCTGAGCCATAACAAGACCGTAGTAAATTCCTTGCTTCTTTATCAGCTCATCGTGAGTGCCGACCTCCGCAAGCTCGCCTTTGTCAAGCACAATAAGTCTCGTGGCGTTTCTGAGAGTGGAAAGCCTGTGCGCGATTGCAAGAGTTGTTCTGTCCGCTATGAGCTTTTGCAGGGCGTCCTGTATCTGCTTCTCGGTTTCCGTGTCAAGGGACGCCGTAGCTTCATCAAGAATGAGTATCTTTGGATTATGCAGAAGAGCACGTGCAATTGCTATACGCTGTCTCTCGCCGCCTGAGAGTGTATGACCGCGCTCGCCGACTTTCGTATTGTAAGCGTTCGGCAGCTTCATTATAAAACTGTGAGCACCGGCAGCCTTTGCGGCAGTTATAACTTCATCTCGTGTGGCGCTCGGTTTTGCATAGCAGATATTGTCGTATATCGTACCGGAGAAGAGGAATGTCTCCTGCAAAACAACGCCTATCTGTGAGCGGAGAGACTGCTGTGAAATGTCGCGTATGTCTATTCCGTCGATTTTTATCGTGCCTTCGGAAACATCGTACATTCGCATGACAAGGTTGATGAGAGTGGATTTTCCGACGCCGGATTTTCCGACAATACCTATCATCTCACCCGGCTTTATGTCGAGCGAAATGTTTTTCAGCACGTATGACGTCTTGTCGTAGCCGAATGATACGTTTTCAAACGAGATGTAACCGTCAATATCATGGTCAATTGCGTTTTCCTTGTCCGCGACGTCGGTGTTTTCGTCAATTACATCGAATATTTTTACAATGGAAGTCATGACCCACGTAAGTCTTCTCGGCAGCCACGATATCCAGCGGAGCGGACCGTAGATTATGCTGACGTAAGCAGAGAACTGGCTCATTTCACCGATAGTCATCTGTCCGCCGATGATCTTGTTTCCGACATAGTATAGCAGGAAATACTCGCCGATTCCCATAAAAAAGTCAAGAAACGGCTGAATTTTCGCGAAGAAAACGTTTGCGCGGATGTTTGTGTCCCTCTCGACCTGTGTTATCTCGTCATAACGCTTTATCTCGCGCTTTTCCATGCCGAACGCTTTGACTACTCTGATGCCGGAGAATGTGTCATGAAGAATAGTGTTGGCTCGCGACTCCATCTGCCACTGACGGTGGAAAATCTGTCTCATGAAGCGGTGGAACAGCCTGTATGAATACATAACGATAGGCGTCGGCAGGATTATCATAAGCGCAAGCCGCCAGTCGTAGGAGAAAAGATATATTCCCACCGCGAGAAGAATCAGAATCTGCTCGACCATGTTACCGAAATCCTGTGAAATGAATCTCGAAAGGTTAGCGGTATCGTTTGAGACACGGTTCATCAGCTCTCCCGAGGTTCTCTTGGATATGCGCGCTATCGAGAGCTTTTGTATCTTGTCGAACACCATTTCACGAAGCGTCACGACAATGCCGTTGCTGGCTTTTATGAGGAATACGCTTCTTATCATCGAAAGCAGCTGAGTAACGATATACACGCCGAGCATCGACAGTATCACCGATAAATAACTGAGCACTTTCGGCAGCGTTTCCGCTTTGATGTAGTCGTCGACGAGAATGCGGTTGATGTACGGCGGGACGAGATTCGCGGCGGCAATGATAAAGTAAAATCCGACAGAGAGGTATATCAGCTTGTGATACGGTTTTGCGATTTTCCACAGGCGCGCGAGATAGCTCTTTTTGTCAACGCAGTGCTCGCATATCGTGGAACCCGGCTTATACTGCCTGTTGCATTTCGGGCACCGTCTGTCGATTTCCTTCTCGTATGTGTAGGATATCTCTTTTCCTTCAACATATCGGTTCATCTCACGGGCAGCCGCGGCATATAAATCGAGATATTCCATGTCGGAGCGGCAGAGTATGTGCCATTTATCACATTTGTCACGGTATTCTACGAAAACACAGCCTATGCCTTTTCTGAAGACTATCTCGGCTATGCTCTCAGTGGGGATATCGCTCGTCTTTTCTCCGTTTTCGTAAACCGCTATCCTGTCTTTAAGAAGTGCTGCAATTCCGTCCGTTTTTTTTCGTGAAGCTGTCGGCGTGAGGTCAAATCCTATCGGCAGAAGTATGTCTTCTTTTTTGAGGGATTTGTCCATTCCGCACAGTCTTTCCGTCAGAGTTTGTCTGTTTTCCATGTTCAGCTCCTTCCTAAATTACAGGAACAGCTCAATGCGCCGGTAGCTTTGTCTGTCGAGCTTTTCAATATCGGGTATCTCAAAGCGGTTTCCGTCAATATCGTTCACGAAAATTCTCGTACCGCCGACTTTCAGCAGGCTCTGGAACGTGTCGTGGAGCGTTATCTCCATCTCGCCCTCGTCGGTCAGTATTTTCCAATACGAATAGCCGAACTTGTCTTTTGTAGATATAATCTGCTTGATAATCGGCGTGTAGTATTTTCTGTCAAGCTCGGCGCGTAGGAGTTTTGCGTTTTCCTCTCCCATCGCGTCAATATCCTCTATAAGTCCGATTTCCGCGGAGTCGCTGTCCAGAACCGATATGTAAGCATACGGAAAATCAAACGGGAACGCGCGGTGCAGGAATATTCTGTCATACGTTTTCTCGGTCATATTTCCGTCGTCATCGGGAAGAGTAACGGTCATTGAGACAAAATCGTTCACCACCTTAAACTTTGCGTTATCCTTGGTAATGTATTTTATCGCAACGACTTCTTTGAGAGCGTTTGTTGATTTGTTGGTGTCAGGCATCGTGTATATACCTCCGATAGTATACGGTGTTATATAAGGTTTATTAATACTGTAGAACAAAGAGAAATTCTCGGAACGAGGGTGTATCACATAAAATTTAAACTGAATAAAATCCCTCGTTCACTATTCTTCTATTCCGATATTCTTCATCGCTTCAAGCTGGAGCTTATATAGGTTAAAATATATGCCTTTCTTTGCGAGAAGCTCGAGATGCGTTCCGGCTTCGGGTATTTTACCGTTTTCTATGACGATGAGCTTGTCCGCGTCGCGCAATGTCGAGAGTCTGTGAGCTATCATAATGGTTGTGCGTCCTATGGAGAGCTTTTCAAGTGCCGTCTGAATCTTCCGCTCGGTTTCGGTATCCATAGCGGCTGTGGCTTCGTCGAGGATTAGTATCTTCGGATTTCTCAGAATGGCTCTGGCTATGGAAACACGCTGTCTCTCGCCTCCTGAAAGATCCTTGTGTCCGAATCCTATCATCGTCGAATATGCGTCGGGCAGCTTCATTATAAAGTCGTGCGCACCCGCTATCTTCGCCGCCTCGATTACTTCCGCTTCACTTGCGTCAGGATTTGCGTATTTGATGTTGTCGAGTATCGTTCCCGCAAAGAGGTATGTCTCCTGCGATACTATGGCAACGTTGCGTCTTAAATCGTCAAACGCTATGTCCTTTACGTTTATGCCGTCAATGAATATCTCACCCGCGGTAACATCGTAAAGCCTTATGAGCAGGTTTGCAAGAGTTGATTTTCCCGCGCCTGTGTGTCCGACTATTCCGAGAGCTTCTCCCGCTTCAACCTTGAACGAAACATTGTCAATGACCTTGCGCGTCTTGTCATACGAGAAGTCAACATTCCTGAATTCCACACTTCCGCGGCAGTTGTCGAGATGAACGGGATTTTCTGCTTCGACTACATCCGGCTTTGCGTCCATTATCTCAATAAGTCTGCTCATCGCGTTAAGGCTGTCCGTGAAGTCATACACCATGAAAAGGAACGAGTCAAGCGGGGAGAGAACCATGTTCATGTAAGAGATGAACACAAGCAGTGTGCCGTATGTCATCTTTCCTTTTATTACCATCCATCCGCCGCATCCGAGCACGATTAGATTGCTTATGTAGAAGAGAAGTCCGAGGGAAGGGAACGCGACTGTTCCGAATACCGAGGTTTCCTGCTCGATTTCGGCAAGGTTGCGGCTGCTTCTGTCAAATCTCGTCGTTTCCTCTTTTTCCTTCGAGAAAGCTTTGACAACTCTCATGCCGCTCAGAATATCCGAAAGAATTGAGTTCATCTGGCGAGATCTTGTCCATCTTTTCGCATGGAACTTGTCCATTCTCTCAAACAGGAATTTCATTGAAATCATGATAAACGGAACCGTAACCACTGTAAGAAGCGTGAGAAGCGGGTTCATTATTATCATGATTATGAGTATTACGATAACCTGAACCGAATTCACAAGGTAGTACGGCACACCGTCGCAGAAGAACCAGTAGATAGTGTTCGCGTCACGTGTAACCTGAGTCATAAGTCCGCCTGTCTGACGGTTCGTGAAGAACGACAGCGACAGCTTTTCGATTGAGCCGAATATTACTTTTTTCAGGTCATACACGAGCTTTGCGGCTATTTTCGTGGTAACAATGCTGTGGAACATTGATATAAACAGCGAAAGCAGGCGCGTGCCGATAATGATTCCGAGGACAAGCAGCACCTCGCCGTAGTATTTTCCCGCTTTGTCAAGGACCTGGTCGTAGTAGAAGCCGGAGGAAATGTACGGTGTCAGAATGCCGAACGCGCTTGTCAGAACGAGCATTGCGACAATTGTAATGACCTCAGCCTTGTATTTGAGAAGGAACTCACCCGTGCGGCGGATTATCTTGTTTTTGTCCATGCACTTCGGACACAGCTTTCGCTCGTCGTCTATGTATCGGCTTCCGCATTTCGGGCAGAACATATCGTCGCGGCGGTTTCCTTTTTTCTCGTCGGGAGTAATCTTTCCGTCCTTTTTCAGCTCTTCTATGAACCTCGCGCAGGTGAAAAAGTCTCCCTTGTACGTGTTTGAGAGATTCGCGAGAAGCACATATCTTCCGTCCTTGTCTTTAGCCGTAAATCTTGCCGAGGAAATCTGCTCTTCAACCTTGAAGTCCGACAGTCCCGCAAGCTCAAATACATCCCACGAAAGAAGCTCGAATTTGCGCACAGTCTTTTTCTGCGAGCCTTTCTTTATGGTGACAGAGCCAGAGAGAACGATAATTTCCGTGTCGGTGCAGAGCAGGTAACAGTCAGAGCGCACCATTTCACGGTTTAAATCGGACTTCACGCACAGCTTTATATATTTTTCGTCGATACCGCGCTCGCTCAGCACTTGTAACAAATCAAGAGGCACAAGGGCAGGCTCGGCAGGACTGAAATACCATTGTTTTGTAAGCATATAGTTATTAAACTCCTATTAATAATGCATAAATCAAACGCTTCATATATTCCGCATATTGCACAACCACAGACATTATATACTATATGTTTACAAAAGTCAATGCATTATTAAAATTTTAATACAAAATTTTAGAATTATCGTTCGTTTATCATATAATAAAAGTCATGTTATATTTACACACATCTGTTTAAAATATTGTTTAATCGGTATGTACAAAAATAAAATTATATGATATAATGTAGCCATATTACAGTGAATCAGGAAAGGAACGTTTCTCAATCCGGATAAGATGAGGGCGTAAACTGTGTTATGATAAACGAAAAAAACTTGATAAATGATCCCGTATCGCTGAAAAAACAATTCCAAAGTGAAAAAGAACCTATCGGACCTTACATATACCTGCCGATGGACTGCGGACTTGTTCCGGGAAAGATAGAAAAACTGATAGCAGGCTACAAGAAATCAGGCTACAGCGGCATTATTCCGTTCACTGACAAAAACAGCGTGGTTAAAGCTCTGACGCGTGAATACTACGATATGTACGGAAAGATAAAAAAGGAAGCCGACGCCTGCCAGATGAAGCTCGGATACCTTGACGACTCATACGTAATGCGTGAATACATAGCGGCGCAGGATAACGCGGAGGATGTAATATGTAAAATCCTGACAAAATACGAATATTCCTGCACCGAGGGAGAAAAAATAAAGATAAATCTCCACAGAAAAGGAAAGCTCATGTCCCTCGTCGCAGTGAACGATATCGACCTCACAGTAACGGATTTACGTTCTTTCGCCGCCGACAATGTTCTTGAGTGGCAGGTACCCGACGGAAACTGGAACATCGAGGAATATGTATGCGAGCCGGATATGAACGCTCATGTCATCAACACCCTCGACTACGATATCTCCCTCGACTTCATCCGCTCCACCTTCGGCAGACTCACGGAAAGCTTTTCAGACGGCGAGAAGGTCGGATTTTCACTGTTTATCTACCGTAATATAATGTTCGCCGGACAGAACCGCAGAATGTGGGACGAGCATTTCAACGAGTGCTTTGAGGAAGAGTACGGCTTCGACCCCGCTCCTTACTACACGCTCATGTTCCGTGACTTCGGCGGAAGCTCAAGAAGATACAAGTGTATGCTCATGAGCTGCCGTGCAAAAATGCTCGTTGAAGGATATCTCAAAGCCGTATCGTATTACTGCAAGGCTCACAATGTGTTCTGTACAGGTTTTCCCGCAGAAAGCAAAGCCGCAGCATGCTCATGGTTGTTCGGAGACGGTCAGATGCTTCATAAATATGCCTCGGCTCCCGGAGTCTCCATGCCTTTCGCTTATCTCTACGGTCTGAACGGCATAAGAATAGCAGCCGGCGCGGCAGATGAAATGGGATGCGACACGGTGACCGCCGACCTTTTCAAATACTATATGTCGCTCACAAGGGATATCATCTACCGTGAATCAATGAATGTCTTCGTCCGCGGAGTAAACATGATTTTCGCCCACCTCGGAGAGGACAGAACAAAGGAAAACACGGATATTGTCGAAAACGAAACGCCTGTGTGGGGCTCGATATTCTCAAAAGGCGACGACCTCACGGAATACGCGTCGTTTGTAACCCGAGTTCAGACAATGCTGCGTGGAGGAGAGCACATAAGCGAGGTTGCCATACTATATCCGATACATTCGCTTCACTCCCTCGTATACCTGTATCAGTCAAAAATATCGGGATTTGAATACCCGTCCACTCCGGAAAACGCCGACTACATGGAGCTTATGAACAACTTTCTCAACTACGTGGGAATCGATTCTACATTCATCCATCCAAGCGCCGTAGTGGAACACGCTCTCGCCGAAAACGGTGTACTGTATCTCAGCAGCGGTCAGAACGTGATGAAATTCAAGCTCGTCATACTCCCGTCAATGTCGATAATCAGCCTGAAAGCTCTGCGTATAATAAAGAAATTCTACGACGAGGGCGGAAAGATAATCGCAACGGACAACCTCCCGACAGAAGCATGCGAGTGCTCCGATATCTACACATCAGTCAACGCGGCGCTTGAATCAGAATCAGCTGAGGACAGAGAAGTGCAGGAGATTATAAAATACATCTTCGGCGAGGATGTGCTTGACAACAAAAAATACAGAATGTACTACAAAAACGAGAACGAAAAAGGCGGCGCGGCGTACTATCTCCCGTCAAACAAACGCTCCGTCGACGGTACGGAATCTGTTGCGGCGGATATTCTTTTCCAGGCTACGGAAAACTTCGGTATCGCGCCTGACGTGTACATAGACAATATGCCAAGGAGAGAATTCCTCGGTATCGTAAACTATCATCTCCCCGCGTTCATGAAGGTCGGTGTTGACAAACGTCTTGCAAGCGGATGCTCCATCAATTACTTGCACAAAAAGTACGCCGGATGCGACATTTACTACTTTACAAACACAATGGGCGAGGAATACCACGGAAACATTCTCCTGAGAGGAAACCTCACTCCCGAAGAATGGAATCCTTACACGGGAAAAGTACGCAAGTTAGCGGCACATACAGTAAAGTTCCGCGGAGAAATATACACAATGGTAGAGGAAGAGATAGGCGCGTCGTCGTGCGTATTCATCGTAAGCCCTCTCCAGCGCACACAAAAAGAGCTGAGCCGCGACCTCACCGAAACCGTTGAAGCAGAAGAGTATTATCCGCAAAAAAGCTACTGATTTATTATAATAAAGGGGATACGCCCATGAAATGCGATATCATAAACAAAACCGCAGAGAGCATAATAAGCAATGTCGGAAAAGTAATCTACGGCAAGGAGCGTGAAATTCGTTTTGCGGTAACTGCCATGCTTTGCAGAGGACACGTTCTGCTCGACGATATTCCCGGAACAGGAAAAACCACTCTCGCAAAGGCTCTTGCAAAGTCAGTCTCCGCGGAAATGAGCAGAATACAGTTCACACCCGACCTTCTTCCGTCAGACGTCACGGGAATCAACTTTTATGATCAGAAAAGGACGGAATTTGTGTTCAGACGCGGACCTGTGTTCACAAACATCCTCCTTGCAGATGAGATAAACCGTACCACTCCCCGTACTCAGTCGGCGCTGCTCGAATGCATGGGAGAACATCAGGCTACAGTCGACGGAGTTACATACAAGCTCGACGACCCGTTCTTTGTAATAGCCACGCAAAACCCCATAGAATCACTCGGAACTTTCCCGCTTCCTGAGGCTCAACTTGACAGATTTCTCATGAAGCTCTCGCTCGGATATCCCGAAAGAAGCGCGGAAAAGGAAATTCTCTCACAGTACAACAGCAAAAATCCGCTTAATACCCTGTCCGCCGTATGCACAAAGGATGACGTAAAAGCAGCTTCAGACGCGGTATGTGAAATAACTGTAAGCGAGCCTATCAAGGAGTACATTCTGAACATCGCCGCGGCTACGCGAAACAGCGAAAAGCTACGTCTCGGAATCAGCCCGCGCGCCTCACTTGCACTGATGAAAGCATCTCAGGCATACGCGGGAATCATGGGACGTGATTTTGTTCTGCCGGACGACGTAAAAAGCGTGGCTGTTCCCGTACTCTCACACAGAATACTTGTGAAAACCTCAAATACCATCAGGCTGACCGACACCGGAGAGAAGGTTATAGAAGACCTCATAAACACGGTGAAAGCCCCTGTCGACTGACTATGATTTATCCGACTATAGTTATAGCGGCGGTTCTCGTGTTTGTTTTGCAGGCGAGAATCTACCGCAAATATGCCTTTGACAATCTCGAATACAAGGTAACGCTGTCTTCCGACGAGGTATTTGAGGGGGATGAGGTGTATGTTTACGAGGAAATATCAAACAAAAAATTCCTCCCTCTCCCGTTTTTGAAGGTGGACACGGAGCTGCCGGACGGTCTTGTATTCCGCATAAACGAGAGGGACGAAAAAACAGGCGGCATAAAGGAAACATTCCCGCGAGTGATACACAGTGTTTTTGTTCTCCACGGACGTGAGGTAATAAAACGGCGCTGGAAAGTAGTCTGCAAAATCCGCGGAACATACCGTCTCGGCTCTGTTTCCATGCTTGCGGACGACATCTTTGGCTCCAATCCTAACGCAAAGGTAATCTCTCCAGATAAAAATTCTCACGCGGTAGTAACTGTACTCCCGAAAGCAATAGACCTGGGCAGCGAGTTCACCAAATCCAAATTTACAAGCGGAGACTTCATAGTTGAGACAAGCCTGCTATCCGACCCTCTAATAAAGGCAGGAATCAGAGAATACGCAAGCGGAGACCCTATGAACCGAATAAACTGGCTGCAAACCGCGGCGAGAGAAAAGCTGATGGTCAATATTGAAGAGTTCACCGACCGTCACGCGTTCAATATCTTGCTGAATATGCAGTCCCGAGACATGGAGAAAAGCATTCCCGGCGCTCCAAGTATGCGTACTCCCGTTGAGCTTTGTCTGACTGTCGCCGCTTCAATACTTGATAAGGTGTCGTCGGAAAACGTGCCTGTCAGACTTATCTCAAACACACCTCCCGAAAACGTGTATGACGGAGACATAGCCGAGGAAAACAGCAGCTTCTTTATCTCTCCTTCATTAAGAGGCAAAAACGATATGCTCTCCGCACTGAGAATACTCGCGAAAATAGAGCTTACGATATCCGAGCCTATCGAAGCGCTCATGGACAGAATAGTAGAAAACCCGCATATCTACACAGGCGGCGGTAACATCATCTTTATCTCATCATATCTCAGCGAGCGCATGATAAACTTCGCCTATTCACTCAGAAGCGCAGGAATTTCGTGTATGTTCTACATAACCTCCGCAAGCAGCAATGCCATGATAATCCCGGACGACATAGAAGTGCATTTTAAAACATATATCGACGATGGAGGAAGCAAATGATAAAATTCATTGACCATGTGCTCGGACTTGTGTCGCTCATCGGTGCAGCCATGCTCACAGTTCCGCTGTCGATTCTGCTCCTCGGCACGGCGTTTCCTCTGTCATATGTATTTGTACCTCTTCTTGCTGTAGTATTCTCGTTCGTGGGATTTTTTCTCCAATCAGTCAATGCGAAGCTGCAAAACAAGAGAAAATCGCTCGACGGTTTTTCATCCGTAAAAGAGGGAATTGTCGCGGGATTCAAACCGATATACGCCGCTGTTCCGATTTTTATAATCCTTGTTCTCGGCGTTCCCGTAACACTCGCCTTTGACTAACTGTCGCGGGCAATGTTTTATTATGGCGTGACGTTCCGCTACGATGTGATTTACACTGTATTTTTCGCGCTCATCTATCTGCTCTCGTCTGTAATCGGTGTGGTTATGTGGTTTTATCCCGCGCAAAGACTGTCGCATATTTATGTTCTTCTCAGCGGAGCGGCACTCTTCTACGTTGAATCATTCTTCCTCGCGATATACGCAGACTTTTATCCGAGGTTCTTAATAGCAGTTCCGATAGTAATATTCACTCTGTGCGTTCTTCTCGTGTTCAATCAGAGCAATCTTCAAAAGCAGTACCGCGGCTCGGTTGTGTCCGTCATGACTCCGTCCTCGAGACTTTATAATGTCTTTCTCGTGTTTGTGCTGTTTCTCGCCTTCCTTGCCGTGGCGTATGTCGTGTATATCCTGCTGTCGGGAATGTGGATAATACTGAAAAGCGTTCTTTATGTACTGCTGTTCAGATTATTCCACACAAACACTGTCGGCGAGCTTGAAGAGTACGATTACGTTGATTCCGACGAGGCAATGGCGCAGTTCAAGCGAGATGTGGTATCAAACGAAAACGTAAACATAATCGCCGTGTTCATATTCATCGTTGCCGTCGGATTGGTTCTCTACATCGGCTTAAAGAAAGGATTTCTCGTAAAGCTGTTTGTCCGCATAAGGGACTGGATACGCGAGGTAATTTCCGTGTATCTGATTGGCAGGGAGATATTCAAAAACTCCTTTGACCCGAACGAAGTGGATGAGCTGAACAATTATCAGGATGAAAAAAAGCGGATACAAAACGCCGCAATACGTGACTATGACGCTATGGCTGACGCAACGGAGGACTACAAAACCTTCATCCGTGAGCTTGGCAGACTGCGGGACTACGACAGCCAGCTGTGCTACGCGTATTCGGTTCTCTTAAAAATGTACAAGAAGATGAACATTGCGCTGAAGCAGTCCGATACTCCGCGACAGGTTGAGAAAAAAGTCGAGAGAGCCGTTGAGAAAGCCGACATTGACCGAATCACGGCGGATTTCGAGAATGTGCGCTATGCCGAAGCTCATGTGTCTGATTCCGAAGCCGCGGAAATACTCGGAAATATCTGCGCCGAGGTCAAGCGATATATGTATTGACGCATAAAAAACAAATACTCCAATAAATATAGAATAACATAATTCTTGTTTATCGGGGTATTTTTTATGTCAAGAATAATCTCGTCGGTGCTTGCTGTCATTCTTGCGTTATCATTAACGATACCTGTTTTGGCAGAGGTTCCCGACAACACACCGTTTGACGTCAAGGCGGATTCCGCACTGCTTATGGATCAGGCTACGGGAGAAGTGCTTTACGCCAAAAACGCCGAACAAGCCTTGCCGCCCGCATCTGTAACAAAAATCATGACGCTGCTGTTGTTCATGGAAGAGGTAGACAAAGGAAACATCTCACTTGACGACGACATTCAGGTAAGCGAATATGCGGCTTCAATGGGCGGTTCACAGGTATTTCTCGAGCCGGGAGAGACGATGAAAGCCGAGGAAATGCTGAAATGCGTTATCATAGCCTCAGCAAACGACGCCGCCGTAGCTCTCGCGGAAAAGGTAGCCGGAAGTGAAGAAGCGTTTGTCAACCGTATGAACGAAAAAGCGGCAGAGCTGGGAATGCACAACACCTGCTTTGAAAACGTGACCGGACTTGACGACGACACGACAAAGCATCTGACAAGCGCATACGATATCGCTCTTATGTCACGCGAGCTTCTAAAGCATAAAACCATAACAAAATACTCAAAAATATGGATGGACACCATACGGAACGGGGAATTCGGTCTGACAAACACAAACAGGCTCATAAGATTCTACAATGGTGCGACAGGGCTGAAAACCGGTTCAACATCAAAGGCGGGATTCTGCATGAGCGCGACAGCTGAGAGGGACGGACTTCACCTGATAGCGGTCATCATGGGAGCGGACACGAGGGACATACGAAACGAAAGCGCAAAACAGCTGCTCGACTACGGATTCGCGAATTATTCTCTCTACGAAAACGAGGGCGGGGAAGCAGGAGAAGCAAGCATAATAGGCGGAGTAAAGGACAGCTGTAAGTGCGAATATCCTCCGTTTTCAAAGCTCATGGGAAAAGGCAAGAACAAAAGCGTCCAGACGGAGTTTCTCATCAGCGAAAACATACCCGCTCCCGTGAAAAAAGGGGACAAAGTCGGAGTCGTGCGCTACCTTGTTGACGGAAAAGTCATCAACGAGAGCGACATCACAGCCTCGGAAGACGTCGACAGAATCGGATTTTTCGCTCTGCTGTACAGAATGCTCGGCATTTTCACACTGAAATAAACACAGATTCTCAAAATAATGACCTGCATTGCGATTTTTTGAAATATTTCTCGGAATATTCTTAAATTATCTATTGAAAAACAACAGAAAATGTAGTATTATATAGATAAATTAAACAGCCAAACAGTTTAGTTTATTTTAAATAATGAAGTCGGCTCTGTGCGGACACCATAAATTCGTGCAGATGCTTCATACGCTTTGGAGGTCAATTTAAATGTCTGTCAAACTTAACGAAAAATACCTTGGCGGCTTTGTTGCTCCTACCGAAATCGAAAAAATCTCACACCTTACCAAAGCCGCTTATTCTCTCGTAAAGAATAAAAACGGCGCAGGCTCTGATTTTCTCGGTTGGGTAGATCTTCCCGTTGATTACGACAAGGAAGAATTCGCTCGCATCAAAGCAGCCGCTGAAAAAATCAAAAAAATGTGCGATGTTTTCGTAGTCATCGGTATCGGCGGTTCTTACCTCGGCGCCCGTGCAGCTATCGAATTCGCAACATCGCCTCTTTATAATAACCTCAAGAAGGATACTCCCGACGTTTATTTCGCAGGAAACACCATCAGCCCGTCCGCTCTTTCGGATATTCTGAAGCTCTGCGAAGGACGCGACGTATGCATCAACGTTATCTCAAAGTCCGGCACAACCACCGAGCCTGCCGTAACCTTCCGTATTTTCCGTGAGCTTCTCGAAAAGAAGTACGGTGAAGAAGGCGCAAGAGAGAGAATCTTTGTTACAACAGACCGTGCTCGCGGCAAGCTCAAAGAATTCTCAACCGAAAAGGGCTACGAAACCTTCGTTGTTCCGGATGATATCGGCGGTCGTTACTCTGTTCTTACGGCAGTCGGTCTTCTCCCCATCGCTGTCGCAGGCATTTCCATCGACGATATGATGCGCGGCGCGGCTGACTCAAGAGAAAAGTACAACAACGACGACGTTGAGCACAATGATTGTCTCCGTTACGCTTCTATCAGAAACATCCTTTACAATAAGGGCAAAAAGATAGAGATACTTGCCGCATACGAGCCTGCCGTTCAGATGTTCAGCGAATGGTGGAAGCAGCTTTACGGCGAGAGCGAAGGCAAGGACAACAAGTCGCTTTATCCTTCATCGGTTATCTTCTCGACAGACCTCCATTCTCTCGGACAGTACATTCAGGAAGGACTCAGAACAATGTTCGAGACCGTACTGGATTTCAAAAACGCAAACGACAAGGTTGTTATTCCCGACGACCCGGCAAACATCGACGGACTCAACTTCCTCTCCGGCAAAGAGCTTCATGACGTAAACAGAATGGCAATGACCGGCACACTGTTCGCTCACAATGACGGCGGCGTTCCAAATGTTGTTATCGAAGTCGAAAACAGAAGCGCATATACATTCGGATATCTTGTTTACTTCTTTGAAATGGCTTGCGCGGTATCGGGATATATGCTCGGTGTAAACCCGTTCGACCAGCCCGGCGTTGAAGCATACAAGAAGAATATGTACGCTCTCCTCGGCAAACCCGGATATGAGGATCACAAAGCAGAACTTGAAGCAAGAATGAAATAATTTATAAAACGGAGGATATTATGATCAAGTTAATCATCGGCAAAAAAGGCTCAGGCAAAACCAAGGCTCTCATTGAAATGGTAAACAGTGCGCTTGCTGTAACCAAAGGTTCCGTAGTCTGCATCGAAAAGGGCGACAAGCTCAAGTTCGACATCAATTATCATTGCAGACTTATCGACACTGACGACTATCTTATCACAGACGGTCAGTCACTGTTCGGTTTCATCTCCGGAATCCTTGCAAGCAATCATGACGTGACCGATATATTTGTTGACTCCGCTCTTAAGATTTGTCAGAACAACGCAGACAGCTTTGACACATTCCTCAAGGAAGTTGACGCTGTCGTAAACAAATACGGTGTAAATTGCGTTATCACTTCTTCTTTAGCTCTTGAAGAAGCTTCCGATACTGTTAAGAAGTACGTTGACTAAGCTAACAATCAAATAACCGAAAAAGCCGAGTGTACCAAGCGGAGTATTTCGCACGGATACGCATTCGGCTTTTTGTCATTTTATCTATGCGCGGCATACAATGCTTATGAAGAGGAAACTCTTCCGGTCATCAAATAAAAAACGAAAGGCATGGATAATTAAATGGCTGAATTCAGAAACACGGGAGGGCAGTGTTCAAGAGACCGCGACATGGTCTGCATTGACACATACAGAGTCCTTGATTCCTGCCGTGATAAAGACTGCTTCGAGGATGTACGGGTCTATATAACCTGCGCCGGACAGGACATAATTGACCGAACCTGCGTTGTGCGCGCAAAAAACGCCAATGTGGTATGGTCATGCATAGATATCGACAACGTTCCCTTTAATCGCGGTTTTTATCAGCTCTTCATAAAAATTTTTGTAAAAATACAGTTTGAAGCCTGCCTCGGTCCCGGTAATTCTCAAGAGTTTGAAGGCGTGGCTATCGTTGAGAAGAAGGTAATTCTTTTCGGCGGAGAAGGAAACGTCAACGTGTTCAAAAGCGAAATACGAAGCGACGGATTCTGCTCATGCTCCAACTGCTCAAAACCTGTAAGCTCACTTCCGATAGCAGTGCTTGAAACAGTCGACCCCATCATACTGAACACCAACATCGTTGAGCCGCACAAGCCTTGCAGATGCTGTCCCTGCACTATAGATGAAATTCCGGAATGCGTGTGCAAACGGCTGTCCAGCGACCTTGTAGACCCTCGTGACTCAAACATACTTCTTGTTTCCCTTGGATTCTTCTCGGTTGTAAGAATCGAAAGACCGGCTCAGTATCTCGTGAGTGCCGTTGAATACTCCGTTCCCGAAAAAGAGTGCGCCGCTCCGCCTGTAGAAGACCCTTGCAGCCTGTTCAGACAAATGTCGTTCCCGACCGCGGAATTTTCAAGCTCCGGCTTTGCTCCGACAGATATGCCTGACAGAAGCGACAAAAAGTGCGGCTGCCAAAACAGATCAACCGAATAAAAAAAGTCAGGTGAGCCGCCGAAATGGTAGTTCACCTGATTTTATTATACGATTTTTCCTTTGTCAAGCCTGATTATCTGTTTAGCTATCTTCTGCGGCTCCGCTGTCTCGTGGCTTACGATTATCGCAGCGGATGTCGTCGGAATGCTGTTTTTTATTACATTACAGGCTGTCTTCTGTGATTCCGGGTCAAGTCCGGCGAGAGGTTCGTCAAAAAGGTACAGCTGAGCTTCACGCGCAAGAGTACGTGCAAGAGACACTCTCCGCTGCATTCCCCCCGACAGCTCATGCGGATATTTTTTTTCGTTCCCGCCAAGTCCAAGTGAATCAAGCAGAGCTGAAGCCGTCTCGCGTGAGCAGTTTGCAGCCTCGGTGATGTTTTCGATGATATTCAGCCATGGGAACAGTCTGCTTTCCTGAAACATAAACGATACGGTAAGCTTAGTGAAATCTCCGCTGTTCGCCGTCTCAAGTCCGCCGAGAATACGAAGCAGCGTAGTTTTTCCGCAGCCTGAAGCACCGGTCAGTATATATATTCCATCCGTCAGTTTAAAATCCACTCCGCACAGCACGTCTTTGGCGTCAAAGGATTTTTTCAAGTTTCTCACTTCAAGCGTCATTTTTCGTCCCCTCCGACATCCGTCACGGTAAATCTCTTGACTATCCTTTTCAGCGAGTGCGATATTACCGCTTCAAGAATTATGCTGATGATAATCACCGTCAGCGTCCAAGCCATAAGGTCGACTGATTCAAGATACAGCTTTGACTGATAGACCTTTCCGCCGATAGAGTTTTTGAGCGAACACAGAACCTCCGCGGCGATTCCTGCCTTCCACGCAAGTCCGAAAGCTGTTTTAGCCCCTGAAACAAAGTAGGGAAGAGCCGAGGGAACAAGCAAAAGTCTCAGCTTTTTGAAGTAGCCGAAGCCGTAGACACAAGCGACCTCCGCAAGGTTTTTGTCAGTGGAACGAAATCCGCTAAGCGTACTCGAATAGACAACAGGGAGTACCATGAGAGCAGACGTAAACACAGGAACTCGCTCTTTTCCCATCCAGACAAGCGCAAGTATAATGAAAGATGCGACTGGTGTGGACTTTACGACGGTCAGCATAGGGGACACGAGAATCTCAACCGTTTTTGAAGCAAATGAGAAATACGCAAGCAGGCACCCCGCAAGAGTTCCTATGATGAACCCCAAGCTGATTCTGGCAAGGGAGAAAAACACGCTTCCGTAGTACTCTCCCGTTCCCATAAGATCAAACAGTCTGGCAAATACTCTCACCGGGGACGGCAGAAGTATCTCTTTACCGACAGCATATGAAAGAGCCGCCCAAATAATGAGCCAAAACGCCGCGGAAAGTATAACCTCGGCAATTCTTCGGATTTTTTGCATCAAGAATTACTTTTTGATGTAGTAGATATCGTCTGCAGGAACAGCGCCGCCGACAGACTTAGGATCAAATCCGAACAGAACATTGTAGAATCCGGAAAGACCTGTCTTCATTTCGTCGCCGGTAATGCATACCATGTGAGCGTCGGGAATAGCCTTCTTTGCGATAGCAGCCTTCGGAACTATGCCGTAAGATTCTATCATAGCGGACGCGTCGTCAATATTTTCGTTGACATACTTAACCGATGCGGCATATTCTTCAAGGAAAGCGTCAACAGCTTCGGGAGATTCTTCGATAAAATCGGGATTTACGATAACGCAGCCCATGTAAAGCGCGCTGGAGTCACCGTTCTTTTCAGCAGCCTTTTCCCATTCGGCAGTGAGATCTATAGCGGTTCTTGCTTCAGACTGTGCGAGAACTGTTGTGGCGTTCGGAACGGGAAGCATACCGAGGGAAACGTCGCCAGAAATCATCTGCGCCGCAAGCTCGGAGTGTTCAGCGAGGTATGTTACGTTGCAGTCAATGCCGTTTGTTTCAAGGACATATCTGAGAATATATTCCGGTGTGGAGCCTTGACCTGTAGCGTAAAGCTCCTTGCCGTTCAAATCCTCGAGGGAATTTACGGTATCGCCGTTTTCGAGGACATAAAGAACGCCGAGAGTGTTTACAGCCGCAACTCTGATTTTTCCTTCGGTTTTATTATAAAGGACTGACGCGAGGTTTGTGGGAAGTGCCGCGATATCGTAGTTGCCTTTGATAATCTCAGCGGTAACTTCATCGGGAGCGGATGCTATTGTGAAATCATACTTGTTGGTCGTTGTTCCGGCGTCGCTGTCGGACATTAGCTTTGCCATACCCATTCCGGTAGGACCTTTGAGCGCGTAGACCTTGATGTCTCTCTCAAGCTTAGCGTTGTCGCTTCCTCCTGAGCATGAAACAAGCGCGGTGCAGGAAATAATCGCCGCTATTGCCATGGAAATGATTTTTTTGAGTGTTTTCATATTGTTTTATCTCCTTTTAGGATAATTTTTAACTGTTTAAACACCTGTGAGCTTTTGTCTGTCGATTATTGTAAAGGCTTTTCCGTCGTATTTTACCGCTCCGACCGAAACGAGATCATCCACAGCACGATAGAGCGACGCACGGCTTATTCCCAGCTGAGACGCAAGAGAAGTCATCGAACCGATAGAAATTACATTATCCGCCAAGCCTAAAGAATACAGATATAAAGCGAGCTTGTCTTCCGCAGAACCGGCAGTGAACACCGCTATTTCGCGATTCAGGAACGATATTTTAGACGAAAGAAATCTCAAATAATTGAGCGAGATGACGGTATTATCTCTGACAAGCCTTGTGACAAGAGAGAGTGGGATTAAAATAAGCTCACAATCGCAGTCGGCTATGCACTCGGTGGGATAAGCAAAAGAGCCGAATAGGGAAGCCGCACCGAAAGCCTCGCCTACACCCGCGTATTTGAGAAGGACTTCCTTTGATTTAAATCCGGTGGTGAGCCTGACCTTTCCCGCAGAGACAAGACCGATATATTTTTCGTCCGCATTGTCGTGAAGCATTATTTTTTCACCTGAGGAATAATTCTTCACAGGACAGCACGATGAGATATTCTCTCCCGAGTCAAGGGTAAAAAAGTCGAGACCGTCAAACAAAAACAGCGACGCGAGAAGAGCTTTGTTCTTTGTGTCCATGTTATACTCTCCTCCCGTAAAATTTGTCTCATATGAGACAGCTGAATTATAGCACAAAACATCCGCACTGTCAAGACATCGTATAATTATAATGAAAGAAATAATAAATAGAATACAATCGTAAAAAATATAAAAAATTCAGTAGGTTTTATCATAAAACCCCTTGAAAAAAATTGGGCGATGTTATAAAATATAGTTTGGTAAAAATATCACATTTTTGGAGGAAATATGACTTTATTCATTTTAGCTGCCGGTATGGGATCTCGTTACGGCGGACTCAAGCAGATCGACCCATTCACAAAGCACGGCGAATTTATTATTGACTTTTCCATCTATGACGCTATCAAGGCAGGCTTCAACAAGGTAGTATTCGTTATCAAGGAAGAAAACTACGAAGCCTTCAAGGAAACCGTTGGTCACAGAATCGAGAAGAAGGTTGACGTTGAATACGTATTCCAGAAGCTTGACAGCTTTGTTCCCGCAGATAAGCTTCTTCCCGAAAGAGTTAAGCCTTGGGGAACAACACAGGCTCTCCTTTGCGCTAAGGACGCTCTCAAGGAAGGCTTCGCTGTTATCAATGCCGACGACTTCTACGGACGCGACGCTTTCATGAAGGCTGCCGAGTTCATCAAGAACGCCGACACAGACGCTCATCACTACTGCATGGTAGGCTACCTCCTCGGCAATACTCTCACAGATAACGGAAGCGTAGCAAGAGGCGTTTGCCACAAGGACGAAAACGGTATGCTCGATAAAATCATTGAGAGAACAAAGCTCTTCAAGGAAGACGGCGGCGCATACTTTGAAGAAAACGGTGAAACCGTACACCTTCCCAACGACACTGTTGTTTCAATGAACTTCTGGGGATTCGGTCCTTCCGTATTTGAATACCTCGCTAAGGACTTTGACGAATTCGTTGCTGACCCGAACACCGATAAGATGAAGGGCGAATGCCTCCTTCCCAACACCATCGGCAAGATGATCAACGAAAACAAGTGCGACGTTAAGGTTCTCACAACCTCCGCTAAGTGGTTCGGCGTTACATATTCAAACGACAAGCCCGATGTTATCGCTAAGCTGAACAAGCTCATTGCAGAAGGCGAATATCCGGACGGTCTCTGGAAATAAGTCTGAATCTCACTTCACAAGCCAATATCAATAAGCCGAAAGACCTTCGTCGGTTTTCTCGGCTTATATTTTAAAACAGAAATATCAGAAAGGGTATAATTATGGCTATTCTTGTTACCGGCGGAGCTGGATATATCGGCTCTCACACAGTTGTTGAACTGCAGAATTCCGGATATGACGTCGTAGTTTGCGACAACCTTTGCAACTCAAGCCGCAAATCCCTTGAAAGAGTTGAAAAAATCACAGGCAAGCCCGTAAAATTCTATCTCGCGGACATTCTCGACCGTGATGCTATGGAAAACATCTTCGAGAACGAGAAAATCGACTCCGTAATCCATTTCGCAGGTCTTAAAGCAGTGGGCGAATCCGTAGCTAAGCCGTGGGAATACTACAACAACAATATCACCGGCACGCTCACTCTCGTTGACGTCATGAGAAAGCACGGATGCAAGAACATTATCTTCTCTTCATCCGCTACAGTATACGGCAAGCCCGCGTTCATTCCGATCACCGAAGAATGCCCGAAGGGTAACTGCACAAACCCCTACGGCTGGACAAAATCCATGCTCGAGCAGATACTCACCGACATCCAGAAGGCTGACAACGAATGGAATGTAGTGCTTCTCCGTTATTTCAACCCCATCGGAGCGCACAAGAGCGGTCTTATCGGCGAAAACCCGAACGGAATTCCGAACAATCTCATGCCTTACATCACTCAGGTAGCTGTAGGCAAGCGCCCCGAGCTCGGAGTATTCGGCAACGACTACAACACACATGACGGTACGGGCGTGCGCGACTATATCCATGTTGTCGACCTCGCTAAGGGTCATGTTTGCGCTATCAAAAAGCTCGCCGAAAACTGCGGTCTGAAGACATACAACCTCGGCACAGGCGTAGGCTACAGCGTTCTTGATATCGTAAAGAACTTCGAGGAAGCTACAGGCGTTAAGATTCCGTATTCCATCAAGCCCAGACGTCCCGGCGACATTGACACCTGCTACTCAAGCGCGGCTCTTGCTGAGAAGGAACTCGGATGGAAGGCTGAAAACGGCATAAAGGAAATGTGCGAGGATTCATGGAGATGGCAGAAGATGAATCCCAACGGCTACGACGACTAATCACAGGAGTAACATAAATGATTAAGAAAGAATTATTCGGTAAGCTTCCTTGCGGCTGTGAAGTTTACTCTTACACGCTCTCAAACGGCTCTATTACCTCCGCTTGCATCTTAAGCTACGGCGGAATTATCAAGAATATCTGGGTCAAGGACAAGAACGGTGTTGAAGCCGACGTAGTATGCGGTTTTGACAATCTTGAGGGCTATCTCACATCCGGCGGATATCAGGGCGCTCTCATCGGACGTATCGGCAACCGTATCGGCGGAGCTAAGTTCACTCTTGAAGGCAAGGAATACGAGCTTTACAAGAACGACGGCAATAACTCCCTCCACGGCGGCAAAGACGGATTCAACGCAAAAATTTGGAATGTTGTTGAAGCGGATTCCGACAGCGAGCCTTCTCTCATCCTTACATACACAAGCCCCGACGGAGAAGAAAACTACCCCGGAACACTCACCGTTAAGGTAACATACACTCTTTCCAAAAACGGCGCGCTCTCCATCCATTACGAAGCAGAAACCGACAAGACTACAATCGTAAGCCTCACAAACCACTCCTACTTCAACCTCGCAGGCTACAACGCAGGTCCGGTAGACGATCTTGTTCTTCAGCTTGACTGCGACAAGATCAACAGCCTTGACAACGAGCTCATTCCCGACGGAAAGCTCATCGACGTTGAAGGCACTCCCTATGACTTCAGAAAAGCTAAGAAGGTAGGCGAAGGCTTCGGCGCTGACTTCCCGATGATGAAGGAATTCGGCGGCTACGACAACAACTTCGTGTTCGCTGACCAGAGCGGCAAGTACTTCAAACGTGGTTCTCTTGAGGATACAAAGAGCGGAAGAAAGCTCGATCTTTACACCGACCAGCCTTGCGTACAGGTTTACACCGGCAACATGATCAACGTAAACGACCCTTCATTCAAGAACGGCGTTAAGCAGTACACACATTGCGCAGTCTGCCTTGAAACACAGGCTATGCCAGACTCCATAAACCATCCCGGATTCACAAATACTGTTCTGAAGCCCGGTGAAAAGTACGACACAACCACCACGTTCGCGTTCTTCAACTAATTAAACAGTAAAAATCCGCAGCCGAGTTTGCATTGTTCTATTTGGACTGAGCAATTCGGCTGCGTTTTTTTGCATATTCAAATGACGGATTCATATAATTGAATAAGAATTATCCTGTGGAGGGAAGTATGAATCCCGATTTTGAATATAAAGAAAGATGCGTTATGCTTGCCGAATATATTGTGGAAACCGGCGCGACAGTGCGTGAAACCGCGGCAAAATTCGGAATAAGCAAGTCTACCGTACATAAAGACGTAACCGAAAGATTGTCGAGAAACGATCCCGCGCTGTCAAAAGACGTGAAAGCCATCCTCAATAAAAACAAAGCAGAAAGGCATATACGCGGCGGGGAAGCGACAAAGGAAAAATACAAACGTCTTGCGGAGATAAGCCACTCTCACCAAAACAACTCATTTTGTACGGAATTCGGCAAGAAATAGCAATGGGTCGTATTGACATAACCCGATGGATATGATAAACTAAAGCCGTAAAATGAATCCAAAAGGAGCAAAACAATGCTTATAACTGTAATAGGACGCGGTCATTCCGGCACACGTTCGATATCACATACTCTTTCCGCAAGCGGAGTATTCATGGGAGAGCCTCTGAATGTATCCGGCGACCTTCTTCCGCCCGAGAAAATGTATGATGCCTGCCGTGTGTTCGCGCAGTATGTTAAATATGAAGGAAACAACACATGGGATTTCTCGACGGTAAACACCTGCCCGATTCCGAATGAATTCAAGGTGCTCATCGAAGAATATCTTCACACTGTTTTTGAGTCAAAAAGCGAGTACAAAGGATGGAAAATACCCGAAACCACCCTTGTTTATCCTTGGATAGCGCGTATGTATCCCGACATAAAGTACATTTTCTGGGTAAGAGATCCGCGCGACTGCATCCTTTCAGGCCATCTCACTGATGACCTTAACAAGTTCGGCATAACCTACGACAAGACGGACGACATACGCAAGAACCGCGCTATAAGCTGGCTCTATCAGCGTGAGATCGTGCGCTCCGTTCCGACGCCGAAGAACCACCTCTCGATAAAATTTGAAGACATGGTGTTCGACCAGGACAATACCCTCGCTCGTATATCGGACTACCTTGGAATACCGATAGCTAAAATCGAAATGCGCCCGGATTCAGTCGGAAGATACAAGACCGACAAGGGTGAGCATATGTTCGACTTCTTTGAAAACGACATGAAAGAACTCGGATACGAACTTGAATAAAACAAAAACGGATACGTCAGCCGCTCCGCCTGCATGGGAGAAGCAAAAAACGTATCCGTTGTTTTATTTATGCGATTATTTGCTTTGGTTGAAGAACTTCGTTGAATACAGCGCTTTGCCGAGGAGAGGGCAGAGAACTACGTTCAGGATAAGTTCGATAACAAAGTTGATTCCTGCAAGTCCTACTATGATAAAGTAGATGAGGTTGCCGCCGATAAGTGAAGCGTATGTTGAGTCCGCAAGCATCGCGTTTCCAAAGAAAACATACATACCGAGGCAGAAAAGTCCGGTATTTACAAGCGGGCAAACGATGGCGGGAAGAATGATGTTGAGCGACTTGTACTTGCTGACCTTGCTGATGAGTCTGTAAACAAGTCCCGCAAGAAGTCCGGCAGCCGCGGTTTTAACAATGCAGATGAGCGCAGTCGCAACCGGGTTGTTAGTCATGAGGAAGAGGTAGAACGGGTCGGCGGAGGTAAACACCTGAATGAATGTGGTAATTCCGGCGAGCGTTCCTACGATAAGACCTGCTGTGGGGCTGATGAACACGGACGCTATAACTATAGGCACAAGGACAAAGTTAAGCGTTACGGGTCCTACCTTTACGGCAGAGAAGAACAGCTGTAAAACGATTACGAGTGCGGAAAGAAGGGCAATGCGCACCATCTTTTGAGTTTTTGCGTGGTTGTTAGAATTCATATTTTCCTCCTTATTTAATGTCGCTTCCTTCTGTAAACATGAAAAAAACGGTAAGGTGCGACAATATTTATAATATAGCCTTAGCTGTATTATACAAAATTTAATGCAACATTCTTTTCAAAAAGATATGCCGCGCCCTCAAGAGTGAGGTTCTTGTAATATGTGAATTTGTTCTTTGTGTAGGGAATAATGCTCTCCGAAAGTCCGCCGGTTGCAAGAAGCGACAATTTTTCACCAGAATCACGCGGAATTATTTGTTCGCGGATGTTGCGGATGAATCCGTCTATCATGAAAATGTTGCCGTTTATTACGCCCGAATTTATTGATTCCTCAGAGTCGCGTCCTATCAGTACATTTTCGCGCTCAAGACGTATGTTGCCGAGTAACGCAGCCGAATCAGAAAGAGCTTTCATTGAAACCGCAAGTCCGGGAGTTATTATTGTTCCCAGAACATTTCCGTTTTTGTCTACAACTGTAATAGTAGTCGCCGTACCCATATCAAGTATCACAAGCGGAGCTGACGACAAATGTAAAGCCGCCGCGACATTGCAGACAATATCCGAGCCGAGCTGTTCGGGATTTTTTATCTTGATGCCGAATCCTGTTTTTTTGCCTTCGGATATTATAAAAGGATTTCTTCCGCAGAGTTTTGCCGCCGCCGCACAAATGATATCCGTAAGCTCCGGAACTACCGATGAGACCACCGCGCAGTTTATCATATTTTCATCCGTGCAGTTTTTTTCGTAAGTTTTGAATCCGTTCTCGCGCAGAAAAACTCTCAAAAACATTACGTATTCATCGGCTGAATAAGGTTTGTTTGAGATTTTGAACGACGTCAGTAATTCGTGCGAATCTCGACTCAGCCTGAAAACTCCCACAGAAACCGAAGAATTTCCGATATCAAACGCAATCAGCATATTTACTCCCACTTATAGCTTATTCAACTTATTTGCCGTACAGTCAGATTATAGCCGAAATATGCGGATAAATTCAAGAAACTAATTGTGAATTTCGGTCTCGCGCCGTTTTGCACTACCCTGTATTATACAAAATTTGCATTTTGTATAATTGAATATATCATTTACAATAGGCGGATAAATTATATTCTGTCCTTCAGCTTTGTTCTCTCAAGCACTTTCAGAAGCAGGAATGAAGATACTACGCCGAATATACCCTGCATGATGTTTCCGGGGATACTGGAAGCCGCAG